>BFBZ01000238.1_pt1 | contig 65406 bp, 59 predicted proteins | sample 1888401 | NCBI WGS metagenome assembly BFBZ01 (sample SAMD00112614, study PRJDB3348) | symbiont metagenome | host: Chara braunii
TGGCCTGCACGGCCAGTTCCCAGGCCAGCAGCAGAAGCGCCAGGGGCAGAAGCCCCAGCGCACGACGAAGCTGCATCGGACCGAACCCCTCAGACGTAGCCGAGGTTCAGGAATTCATCCCAGTTCGGCTCCTTCTCGAGCATCTTGTCGTCCATCATCATCTTGGCGAGCGCCTTCAGGCCGCCGACGAAGGTCGGCCCTGACTCGGATGTGAAGAACAGGTTCTTGGTCGAAAGCTCGGCCACTTCCTTGGTCATCTTGAACTGCTTGATCGTGGTCTCGATCGCAATGGCCGGATTGGACGCCATCTCCTTGGTGGCCTTCACGTGGGCGGCCACCATCTTCTTCGTAAGCTCCGGATCCTTCTTCACGAAGGCTGCGGAGGCGACGAAGCCCAGGTTGGTCTTGCCCATCGGCGAGTCGTAGGGCACCCACAGACGCTTGCCCCAGCCATTCTGCTCGGCGAGGGCTGCGTAGGGCTCGAAGCAGCAGATGGCAGCGACGTCGCCGCGCATCAGCGGGATGGGCTGGTCCTGGTTGTCCATGAAGGCCATCTCGACCTGGCCGTAGACGCCTTCCTGCTTCAGCTTCCAGTTCAACGACACCAGGCCGATCGAGCCGTTCTGCACGGCGATCTTCTTGCCCTTGAGATCCTGGAAGCTCTTGATCGAGGGCTGCGCCAGCACCATCCAGCCGCCGTCGCAGCCATTGGCCAGCACCTGCATGGGGAAGCCCTTGGTCGCGACCTGCATGGTGGCCGAGAGCCCGCCGTTGCCGATATCGACGTCGCCCGACGCAACAGCCTGCATGCGCTGTACCAGCGACGGGAACATCACCAGCTCAAGGTCGATGCCCTCCGGCTTCAGCAACGCCGGCATCAGGAAGGCGGCGTTGGTGGTCGTGGTGAAGGCGGACCCCATCTTCACCTTGCGCAGGGTCTGACCAAGCGAGGTGCGCGAAACGATGGCGGGTGCGGCGAAGGAAGCCGCCGCAGTGGCGAAGAGATGACGGCGCAGCATGATTAGATCTCCGGAGGGGCGCGTGTTGCCCTTCGGATGCAATCCACACGCCAACCCCAAAAATCCTTCATGCGCGCCAGCTGCCGATTAAGGGACATGCGGTGATAGAGTGTGACACATGAGTGAAATCGGTACCGGCCTCCAGAACGCCTCGGGCATCCGCCAAGCCATCGCGCGGGCGGGCTACGCCTTCGTCGAAGCCTCCGACATGCGCAATGCCTTCGTGCGGTTCGGCACCCTGGCCGATTGGCCGGCCTTCGCCGAAAGCTGGAACGATCTTGAAGTCGACACCTACATGGGCGACGGCGGCCGCTACCGCAAACGCCGCTTCGGCGTGTGGTGTGCCGGGCGTCAGGGGCCGATCGTGCGCGGACCTCACCAGCCGCATTACCAGGGCGTCAACTACAACACCCTGAACGGCGGCATCGAACGCTGGTTCAAGCCGATCACCGACGAGATCGGCGACGGTGCGTCCATGCGCACCATCCTCGAATACTGCCGCTCCCTGTTCGGCCGGCTGGCGCCGGAGACCGATGCCTGGCACGTCGAGGCGCATCAGTTCCGCATCGAGGCCCGGCAGGGCGAGCAGGGCAAACCGACGCCCGAGGGCATGCACCGCGACGGCGTCGACTACGTGCTGGTGCTGCTGATTGCCCGCCGCAACATCGCGAGCGGCACGACCACCGTGCACGACCTCGACAAACGCACCTTGGGCAGCTTCACCCTGACCGACCCGCTCGACGCAGCGTTGGTCGACGATGCCCGCCGCTATCACGGTGTGACTCCGGTCGAACCGGAGAACCCGGCGCTGCCGGCTTATCGCGACGTGCTGGTCGTGACGTTCAAGAAAAAGGGCTGACGGTTTCGAGCATCTGAGCGCCACTGGAGTGGCGCGCTCCCAGCAAAGACGCTCATGGCTGGGAGCGCGGCACTCCAGTGCCGCTCATGTCTTCTGACGCAAAGAACCGTGACCTAAGCCGCCACCATCATGCGCGCGATGGTGCAGCTCACGGCGAAGATCGGCACCGGCTCGCAGAACTCGATCTTCCCTTGGGCGCCCTTGGCAGCGGCCGCGGCGGCGATGAAGGTCCGGATCTCGAAGCCGCCTTGTCCCGCTTCGCGGTAGGTGTCGGCGTCGCTGTAGGACAGCATGGCGTCGCGATCGTTGGCGGCCCAGCGCGCCAGGAAATCGCGGTCCCATTTTTCGTTGATCTTCCCCGAGTCAGGCGTCGCCGGCCAATGCGAGATGCCGCCGGTACCGACCAGCGCGATCCGTTCCGGCACCTCGTCGGCGGCGCGGCGCAGCGCCTCGCCGAACGCCCAGGCACGCGCCAGCGGCGTCAAGGGCGGGCCCTGGCAGTTGATGTTGGCCGGGATGATCGGCAGGTCGTAGTCCGGCGTCAGGAAGTGCAACGGCACCGAGATGCCGTGGTCGAACTTCCACTCTTCGGCATAGGCGACGTCGACCGTCTGCATCACCTTTTCGATCAGCCGGCGCGACAGGGCCTTGTTGCCCGGCACGGTGGTCCGCTTGATGCGCAGGAAGGCCTCGTCCTCGATCGGCCCTTCGTAGGAATCAGCCATGCCCATCGCGAAGGCCGGCATGTTGTTCATGAAGAAATTGGCGAAATGCTCGGCCGCGATCACTACCAGGGCGTCGGGCCGGGTAGCGCGGATATCGTCGCCCATGCGCCGGAAGGCGCTCTCCAGCGCCTGCCGCGTCTGGGTGTCGGCACGCTCGGCCCGCGCGGTGATGCCGGGGGCATGGCTGCAGGCGCCGCAATAAACCAAGGGCATCGGCCTCTCCGTTACCTGTTCTCTCGTTCGTGCTTCAGGCGGGCATCGTGCGCCTCGACGCCCTCGTAGCCGGTGGCGGCATAGACGCCCTCGCGCACCTGGCCGTGCTCGCGCAATCCCTGCCGCATGCGGTCGAGATAGTCGGTCCACTCGATCTTGTGCAGGGCGGCGAAATGCATGAGGAGCTGGCCGTTGACGCCCAGCACGTAGAGCAGCCCGATATCGGGCCTGGTGAGGGCGCCCCTCTCCTCGTCGGTCAGCTCGTACTCTGCCAGTACGGCGTCGCGCTCCGCGGCATAACGCTCGCGCGTCCGCGGGTCCCGGTTGAGCTGATAGACGAGCTTTTGCACCTGGTAGAGACTCATGGCGGAAGCCTACTCCAGCTTCACGCCGGAGGCTTTCACGATATCGCCCCAGCGGGCGCGCTCCTTCGGGATGAAGGCGGCGAACTCCGCCGCCGGATTGCCGACCAGGCGGATACCCCGCTGGGCGAACTGCTCGACCATCTTGGGGTCTTTCAGGATCTTGGCAGCCTCGGCATTGAGCCGGGCCACGATCTCGGGCGGGGTGCCGGCCGGCGCGACCAGGGCGAACCACGACGAGGCCTCGAAGCCCGGCAGGCCGGCTTCGGCGGCCGTCGGCACATCCGGCAGGATGGCCATGCGCTGCGGCGCCGCCCAGGCCAGTGCCTTGAGGGCGCCGCTCCTGACATGCGGCAGCACCAGCGGCGGATTGTCGACCAGCCCGTCGATCTGGCCGGCGACGAGATCCTGCACGGCCGGAGCGGCACCTTTGTAGGGCACATGCGCCAGCTTGATCCCGGCCGCCTGCTCCAGCAGCACGATGGCGAGATGCGTCGTCGTGCCGTTGCCCGCTGACCCGAAGTCGAGCTTGCCCGGCTGCGCCCTGGCCTTGTCGATCAGCTCCTTCAGCGTGCCCACTCCGGCCCGAGGATGAACGACCACGATGTTGGGCATGTCGCCCACGACCGTGATCGGCGCGAAGGCCGTCGCCGGGTCGAACGGCGTCTTGGCGTAGAGGAACTCGTTGATGGTCAGGATGCCGGCCGACGCCAGCATCAGGGTGTGGCCGTCGGGCTCGGCCTTGGCCACGATCTCTGCACCGATATTGCCGCCGGCGCCCGGCTTGTTGTCGACCAGCACCTGCTGGCCGAGTGCCGCCTGCAGCTCCGGCGCGATCGCCCGCGCCAGCACATCGGCAACGCCGCCCGGCGGGAACGGCGCCACGAGGCGGATCGGCTTGGTTGGATAGGATTGAGCCCAGACGGGAGCTGCCACGAGCAGCCCGAGAACGGCGACCAGCGCGCCGACGCAACGTTTCATTTCTTTATCCTCCCTGCGCCCTCGCCTCCCTCGCCGTAGGCGCGAGGAAGGGAGGATTGCAGGGTGGATGCTAGCTGCCGATCGTCACGCCCGCATCGGCAATGATGGTCTGGCCGGTGATGAAGGCGCCGGCCTTGCCGGCCAGCATGACGGCGATGCCGCCGATATCGTCCGGCTCGCCGATGCGGCGCAGCGGGGCGCCCTGCAGGCGCTTTTCGAGGTACTCGGGATTGTCCCACAGCGCCTTGGCGAAGTCGGTCCTCACCAGGCCGGGCGCAATGGTGTTGATCCGGATGTTGTCGGGGCCGAGCTCGGTCGCGAGGTTACGGGCGAGCTGCATGTCGGCGGCCTTGGAGATGCCGTAGGCGCCGATCACCGGTGTGCCGCGCACGCCGCCGATCGACGACACGATGATGATCGACCCGTCCTTCTTGGCCCGCATGTCGGGGATGCAGTTGGTGATCAGCCAGATGTTGGACAGGATGTTGTTCTGCATGATCTTCATGAAGGCATCGTCCGGCATCTTCTCGGTCGGCCCGTAATACGGGTTCGAGGCGGCGTTGCAGACCAGGATGTCGACCGGCCCAAGCTGCTTCTTGGTTTGGGCGATCAGGTTGATGCACTGGTCCTTGTCGGAGATGTTGCAGGGAATGACCGTGGCGTCGCCGCCGGCCTTGCGGATCTCCGCCGCCGCCTCCTCGCAAGCCGGCGCCTTGCGGCTCGACACCACGACCTTGGCGCCCTGCAGCGCCAGATGCAGGGCGATCGACTTGCCGATCCCCTTGCTCGAGCCGGTGATGACGGCGACCTTGCCCGTAAGGTCGAAAAGCGGCGATGCCATGAATATTCCTCCAGATTCAAGAGACGGCATGAAGCTAGCAAAATAGCCCGGCAAAAGCCGGCTTGAACTGGCCACAATCCCCTTCGGTCCGGCTCGCGGAATGCCATCACATGACAGCGAGCCACTTGCGGTTGCGCCGCCAGCAACTACATCGTCGAGAAAGCGTGAATTGCACTCGAGGGAAGCTGACGGCTACCTTGGTTTGTGTCGGAGGTTCCCATGCGTCGCGTTAGCCGCGTCGTCGCCATATTGTCCGCTGCTATCCTCCTGCCGGCGCTTGCGCTGGCGGGGTCGATCGGCGGCAACTACTATGCCCCGCAATACGACTATCGTGACTTCTTCGCGGCCACCGACGGCAAGCCCTTCCAGGTGATCCTGGCCGGCGACGCCTTCCCCGGCGTCGATCCGGCGATCGTGGCGAAGGATCTGCTGCCCGCCATGCAGTCGGCCAAACCGCGGCCGGCGCTTACCTTCACCTACGACCGCCCGTCGCCGCCGCCCAGCCCGGACTACCGGCTGGTGCTGATCTTCGATCCGGCCAACGACCTGAACGCCGATCCGGTCTGTGCCGGCGCGCCGCCGCGCTTCCGCCCGGGGCGACCCGGCGTGTTCTACGTCTATGCCATTTATTGCCGGAATGACCGCGCGATGTCCTACACGACGGCCTGGACACCGGCGTCCGGCCCGGCCGATCCGCGCATCGAGCGGCTTTTTCGCGAGCTCTTCATGGTGATCTTCAGCGATCAGCAGCGCCGCTTCGCCGCAGCAAATTCGGCATTCCGCTGATCCGGCATTTTCGGCCGCGACACTCTCGGTTCGTCTATTCGGCTTGCCCACTGCAGTCCGATTGATATCTTGCGACCCCACCGCGTAAACCATTTTGTCGCGAGATCATGCTGAGCCTTGCCCAGTACGAGTCCGAAATCGCCTTCCTGACGGGCGTCACCTCCTCCAACACCGTCGCCGCCGTGTCGTACTACACATACGACGGCAACATTCCGCCCGGTTACAGCACGGTCGCCCAGGCCATCAAATGGGGCGACCCGACCCCAGGCACAGCGGGTGGAACGGTCAAATACTGGTTCGATCCAGCGGCGGGCTGGAGCAACACGGAAAAGGACGTCTGGGCAGGCGCCTTCACGCAGTGGGCCGGCCTCGCCAACATCTCCTTTTCGCTGGCCGACGACGCGGCATCGGCCAACGTCACCCTGCAGCGCCTGGCCAACAAAGAGGCGTATGCGAACTTCAACACCAGCCTCACCGTTCCGGTCGGCAGCGACAAGGTCGTCAAGGCACCGGAGAGCGGCGCCATCGTCACCATCGACACGACGCACAACGGCTACGGCCCGCTGAACGACAACTCCAATGTCGTCGGCGGCTACCCCTACTCGACGGTGATCCACGAGCTCGGCCACATCATCGGCCTCGGCCATGCCGGTCCCTACAACGGCAAGGTCGACGGCCAGCAGCAGCAATTCAGCGCCTACGACACGACCCTGTGGTCGATCATGTCGTACATCAACCCGGGCACCACCGGGACGACATACTACGGCGACTATCCGGTCCATACGAGCTGGGGCAAGCCGACCGATGCCGTCGAGTATCAGCCGCTCACACCGCAGATGCTCGATATCCTCGCCATCCAGCGTCTCTACGGCGTCTCGACCAACGGCACCTTTGGCGGCAACCAGACGTTCGGCTTCAATTCGAGCTTCACGGGCTACCTCAAGAGCATCTACGACTTCGGTACCGGCAGTAACCCCAGCGCCATCGTCACGCTCTGGAGCCACGGCACCAACAACGCCCTCGACGTCTCGGGCTTCAACCAGAACGCCACCATCGACCTCACTCCGGGCACCTTCTCCTCGGCCGGCGGCAAGGTGAACAATATCGGCATCGCCTTCGACACGGTGATCGAGACGGCGACGGGCGGCGGCGGCAACGACACGATCAGGGCCTCCAACGTCGCCTCGACCCTGAATGGCGGCGACGGCAACGACACCTTGGTCGGCGGCAGCGCCAACGACACGCTGAATGGCGGCACCGGCGACGACCTCCTGCAGGGCAATGCCGGCGACGACCAGCTCTATGGCCTGGCCGGCAACGACATCCTGCAAGGCGGCGACGGCAACGACATCCTGATGGGCGGCGACGGCGACGACGTGCTGGACGGCGGTCCGGGCATCGACACCTTGATCGGCGGCAGCGGCGCCGACATCTTCCAGTTCACCGCCGGCCAGGCGAACGGCGACATCCTGGTCGACTTCTCCGCCGCCGACGGCGACACGATCCAGTTCTTCGGCTACGGCACGGCCGCCGAGGGCGCCACCTTCACCAAGGTCGACGACACCCACTGGAAGGTCACCTCGGCCGACCAGTCGATCGAAGAGACGATCACCATCGCCAATGGCGCCACGATCGATCACACCAGCATTTCGTTCAATCCGATCTACAGCCCGCTCGCCAATTCGAACTTCATGGATTTCGCGAGCTGGCGCAGCAACTCGCCCGACGGCCCGAGCGGGGGTACGGCGGCCGCCGGCGTGAAGATGAACGTGGCACTGATCCTGGATCGCGCCAACGACCCGACCGACCTGCTGAACAAGAGCTGGGCGGAGCGCCAGAAAGAGCTCAAGACCCTCAACGACAATGGCACCTTGTGGTCGACCTACGGCGCCGACCAGGCCAAGTACGACGCCACCATCGCAGCGCTCGGCAAGCTCGGCATCAACGTCGTCGAGGCCGGCAGCGGCTATGTTTCGTCCGCCGAATCCCGCACCATCTGGGTGGAGGTGACAGCCGAGAACTTCTCGACCCTGTTCGGCCCGCAGGCCCATTGGATGACCAAGGGCACCGGCAGCAGCGAGAGCTGGTACTGGACCGGCAACCTCTCCCTGCCCCAGACGCTCGCCGCCAACGGCGTCTCCAGCCTGTGGTTCGACACCGACAAGCTCCACCCCGTCCTTGCCAATCCCGGCACGGCCAGCCAGAGCGTGGACCTCGATCAGGGCTGGCAGAGCGAGGGCAATTCCTCGACGGCGATCGCCAAGCTCTATCCCGGACAGATCGCCAACAGCTACTACAACTTCCCACTACCGGCCGGCGTGGCGACCGGCGCCATCGGCCTGGTCGAACCCGGCGTCGGCACGGCGATGCTCGACGATCCCACAGGCTCGGGCTTCCAGGCCGCGATCGACGCCTACCGGGCGGCCGCAGGCATCGCGACAAGTGCCAGCGTCACGCTCGTGGCGCCGGGCGGCCAGGCCTATCCGAACGTGACGCCGCCGGCCTTCAATCCCGCCGGCGAACGCTCGCTCGATGTCGGGGTGGTCACGGCCATCAATCCGCAGAGCCCGCTCATCATCTATGCCGGGGCCGGGCCGCAGACCAATGCCTTCACGGCCTATCAGGCCTCCTTCTGGGACACCGCCAACAATCCGGCAGTCATCACCTCCTCCTTCGGTTACGCGCCGCAGACCGCGCCGGGCTCGCCCTTCTACAACGCCTCGCGCGAGCTCTTCGTCGATGCGGCGCTGCGCAACATCTCGGTATTCAACGACAACGGCGACGGCGGCTCGGGCAACCAGACCGGCAACGGCGTCACCAACGTCAGCACCAGCCGCGCCAGCCCCTATGCCGTGATGGTGGGCGGCACCTCGCTCAGCACGGTGAATGCCGCCCAGAGCGACGCCAGCCTCGCCACCCTGGTGCAGAACGCCCAGAACGGCGACCTGGCGACCATCTGGTCACTCATCGCAGGCGGTCTCACGACCTCGCCGGTCGGCGCCAGCGGCACCTCGGCCGGCCTCGTCGAGACGGTATGGAACCGTTACTACGTGGACGGCACCACCATCGCCAATCCGGCGGGCACGGGCTACATCCACAACAACACCGGCTCGGGCGGCGTCGATCCCAGCCAGCCGCCGCCCTGGTATCAGACCGCCTACGGCCTGGTGCCGACCACCAGCGACCCCGCCCATCTGGTGGGCCGCGGCACCCCCGACGTCTCGGCCAACGCCGGCGGCAACATGCTCTGGCACGTGCCCGGCGCCGACATGACGACGATCGGCAACGACGACGGCACAAGTGCGGCGACGCCGATGTGGGCCGCCTTCGCCTCGCAGGTCAACACGATCTTCGCCGACCAGAACCTGCCGCAGCTCGGCTACATGACCGACCTGCTCTATATCGCTGCGGCAATCGCGCCGGCCTCGTTCAACGACATCACGCTCGGCAACAACACCTCGTCGTTCGTGCTGGGCGGCAGCTACACCAGCGACAAGCAGCAGATCACGCCGACCGGCTACGGTTACTCCGCCGGCGAAGGATACGATCTCACGACCGGCCTCGGTACGCCCAACGGCACCCTGCTCGCCCGCGCGCTGACCAAGATCGCCCATCACCAGACGTCGTACGGCGACCTGCCCGGGCTGATCGTCGCCAACGGCTCCGGCGGCTGGGCCAGCGGCAATGCAGAGCAGAGCTTCCTGGTGCAGGCGACGACCGGTGCCAACACCGCCGTCCACGTCACCCTGGGCACGCAGAACTTCGACTTCACCAACGAGAGCTCCGGACAGTTCGCCTGGACCGCGCGCATGGCGCAGCAGTCGCTGCAGTCGGATTTCGACGCCGATCTGGTGCGGATGTTCGACAAGTACCACCAGGGTGGCCTTTTCCAGGGCGACGTGGCGGCCAACGCAGCCGTCTCGGCGATCATCGGTCTGGGCCAGGGCAAGGCCGCTCAGGCCAGCCTCACCAGCGACTACGGCTTCGCCGATTTCGCGACCGGCAACGGCGTGGTCCATCTCGCCCGTGCCGTCGCGGTGGCCGAGACCGTGGGGGCGGCCAGCGACCAGAACGCCGTCGTGCGCATCCGCCAGAACGGCGAGGACAGTCTCTCGGTCTCCTTCTACAAGGTCGACGACTACGCGGGAAAGATCGGCACGCTCACTCCCGGCGATGCCGGCTACGCGGCGGCAGCGGCGGCGCGCCTCTACACGACGCAGTCCGGCGGCACCGCCGTCGACGGACCGGGCTACGGCCTCTACACCCAGACCCAGCTCACCCACGTGAACGCGGGCGACTTCATCGCCATGCAGCTCACCAACAAGTCGAGCGGCGACGTCTTCTGGGCCTTCAGCCAGGCCAACGAGAAGGTCGACGGGGCGGGCGTCGGCCATCTCTGGAATTACGGCGCCAACACCTGGGGCTGGGAGGACCAGCATGGCGGCGGCGATCGCGACTACAACGACCTGATCGTGCAGCTCGACTTCACCAGCGCCAGCGGCCACGGCTGGCTGGTCTAGAGAGCAGCGCTTCGATAGGAAGGGCCGTGTTCCCCGGCGACCTGGCCTCTTTCCTCGACCTCATCCGCCAGCACGGCGATGCGGCCTACAGCTTCCTCGCCGTCTATTCGATGGCGAACAGCCTGCTGCTTGCCCTGTTCTCCGGCTACGCCGCCCAGGCCGGCGCCTTGCGCTACGAATATGCGCTCGCTGCCTGCTGGATCGGCACCTTCATGGGCGACGTCGTGCGCTTCTGGGTGGGCCGGCGCTTCGGCACGGGGTGGCTCGGCCGCTTCCCGCGCCTGCAGCGTGCCGTCGAGGGCGCGGCGCGGCTGGCCGACCGCCATCACGTCTGGATGATCCTGATCCACCGCTTTCCGCGCATCATCCGCAACGTCGCGGGCTTCGCCTATGGCGCCTCGTCGCTCGGCTGGCCGCGCTTCCTGGTGCTGAACTTCATCGCCGCGGGCCTGTGGGCAGGCGCCGCCGTGTCGGTTGGATTCGGCTTCGGCTACGTCTCCGACAAGACCATGAACGACACCCTGCAGGTCTTCGGCATCGTCATGCTGGTCGCCTTCCTCGCGCTCACCTGGTTCCTCACCCGCCGCCTCGAGAAGGTGATAGAGCGTAAGCCGACAGATTGAGGCCCGCGACCCAGCTGAGGCTAATCCAGCAGTTCGCGCAGCACGCGGCCGGTGGCGGTGATGGCGAGCAGGGTCGGCGCCTTCACCCGCTCCTTCACGATCGCCTTGATGGCGGGCGAGTAGCCCATGCAGTCGAGCGCCACCAGGTCGGGCTTGGCCGCCGCCAAACGGTCTGCTGCCGCCTTGACGACCTCCGGTCCGCCGCTCGGGATCAGTGCCTCGACCACGACATCGACGCCCGCGCGCGCCCACTTGCCCTTGAGCTTCTCACCCTGCTCGGCCAACGGCACCAGGATACCCAGCCGGCCGCGCGGCAGCAGGCCCTCGGCAAGGCCGCTCAGCACACGCGAGGGGAACAACACGCCCTCGTCGCCCGCCATCGGCGGGAAGGCACCGGTGCAGGCATAGACGATGGCGTCGCAGCCATCTTCGCGCAGCCGCGCCAGCAGAGCCGGCGAACGCTCGATCACCGCCTGCTTGGAGATCTTGACGTCGCGACCGCCACGCAGGCGGGTGTAGAGCGTGTCGGCGCCGTCGCGCGGCGGCAGCGCGTCGACCTCTGCGTCACTCAGCCCGTCGAGCGCCCCGCGCAGCACCACCCTGGTGCCGGCCGGTGCCTGCTCGGCGAACAGCGCGACGATGTCGTCGCGCGGCGACTGTCCGATGGTGGCGATACCCAAGGTCCGCGACATGGCTCAACCCTCCAGAAGAACGGCGTCCTGGTCGTTCCAGGCCAAACCGACAGAATCGCCCGGATTGCGCGAGGCGCGCTCGCCGGCATGGGTCTCGCGCACCAGCAGCGCGAGGCCGTCGCCCCCACGCACCCGCAGCAGCGTCGAGCCGCCGAGATAGTTCGCCGTCTCGACCTTGCCGGTCGTGCGCGCCTCGGGCACCGGCACCAGCCGGATCTTCTCCGGTCGCAGGGCGCGGGCACGGCCGCCGCCCTCCAGGATATTGATCTCACCGATGAAGTCGGCGACGAACCGCGTACGCGGCCGCTCGTAGATCTCGGTCGGCGAGCCCACCTGCTCGACCTTGCCCTTGTTCATGACGGCGATGCGATCGCTCATCGCCAGCGCCTCTTCCTGGTCGTGGGTCACGAAGACCAGGGTCACGCCCAGCCGCTTCTGCAGCTCCTTCAGCTCGAACTGCATCTGCTGGCGCAGCTTGCGATCAAGCGCACCCAACGGCTCGTCGCACAGCAGCACCGGCGGCTCGACCACCAGCGCCCGCGCCAGCGCCACACGCTGCTGCTGGCCGCCCGACAATTGACCGGGTTTGCGGTCCTCCATGCCGGTCAGTGCCACCTGCCCCAGCGCCACCTTCACCCGCCGGGCGATCTCGGACTTAGGGACATCGCGCATGCGCAGGCCGAACGCCACGTTCTCCGCCACCGTGCGGTGCGGGAACAGCGCATAGGACTGGAAGACCATGCCCATGTCGCGGCGGTGCACCGGCAGGTCGGTGATGTCCTTTCCGCCGACCTGCACACGGCCGGAATCGGGATGCTCGAAGCCTGCGATCATGCGCAAGGACGTGGTCTTGCCGCAGCCCGACGGCCCCAGCAGGGAGAAGAACTCGCCGGCGGCAATGTCCAGGGTGACCCCGTCGACGGCCAGTACCTTGCCGTCGAAGCTCTTGGTGACCTCGTCGAGTTTGATCGCAGCGGATGTCATCGGTGCGATCAGCCCCGCAGGATCTTGGTCACGCGCGCATCGATGTCTTCCTTCTGCGCGTTGTACCATTTCCAGTCGAGCTGGATCAGCGTCGCCACCTTGGCTTCGGTGGTGAGCAGCTTCTCGTCGTGCTTGGCGTCGAGCTTCACCTTGCGATTGGCCGGCGAGTACCACACTGCCTCGCCCAGCAGCTTCTGCACGTCGGGCCGCAGCATGTAGTCGATATAGCCGAACGCCAGTTCCTTGACCTTCGAGCCCGGCGTCACGTTCAGCACCTGCTCCAGCGCCAGCACGCCTTCCGTGGGGCTCGCGAAGTCGACCGGCTGGGCGTTGGCGCCCTCGTAACGATAGACGCCCGAGTCGTGGATGATGCCCATCGACACCTCGGCCGACAGCAGCATCTTTTCCATCTGACCGGTGAAATCGACGAGCTTGATCGGCTTCAGCGCCTCCAGCGCCTTGTAGGCGGCGTCGAGATCGGTGAAGCCCTTGCCGTAGATCTTGCCCAGCATCATCAGGTGCGCCTGGCCGAGGCTGTTCACCGGGATGAGGTAGCCGCCGCGCTGGCCGGCCAGCTTGGGATCGGCAAAGTCCTTCCAAGAGGTCGGCTTGGTGAGGCCCTTGTCGGTGCGGAAGCCCAGCCCGATCGCGCTGGTGAAGATCGTGACACCCACGATCTTGTCACTGACCGCATAAGGGTAGACGTCGGCCACGTTGGGCACTTCCTTGACCGTGATCTTGGGCATCACCAGCCCCTCGGTGAGCGAGTTCCACTGCTCATTCGAGTTGGTGTGCAGCACGTCGTAGATCGGATCGTTGCGCGGGCTGGCCTGCAGCTTGGGCACGAACGGGAAGGCCTGGTCGGCCTGCACCGTGCACTTGAACTCCTTCTCGAAGGCCGGCAGCACCGTGCTCTTCATGATGTCGCCCCACTTGCCGCCCCAGGTCGTGATCTTGAGCGTCTTGGTCTGGGCGTGAAGGATGGCCGGCGCGCCGAGCGTTGCTGCCGCTGCGAGCCCGGCACCTGTCCGGAGAGCCTGTCGACGTGAAATCATGATTGACCCCCTCTGTTCCCCTTACTGTTCCCGTTAGAGCTTAACGTAGGCCTTGAGGCCGATCAGCCTCTCCAGCACCAGCACGACAGCGAGCGCCAGCAGGATCGAGACCATCGAGGCCGCCGCAATAGCGCCGTCGAGGTCGAATTTCATGTAGTTGAACAGCACCACCGGCAGGGTCTCGCCCTTGGGCACCACCAGGAACAGCGAGACCGGGAACTGGTCGAACGACACGATGAAAGCAAAGACGCCACCCGCGAACACGCCGGGCCGGATCAACGGCAGGGTGACCTCGAAGAACACCCGCACCGGGCTGGCGCCCAGGACGGCGGCGGCTTCCTCGATACGGCGGTCGAAATTGTGCAGCACCGCCAGGGTGGTGCGGATGACATAGGGCACCGCCACCAGGGTATGCGCCAGGATCAGGCCCCAGACCGGCCGGCCGATCCCGGCCAGCAGGTAGGCCTGGAACAGCGCCAGACCGGTGAGGATCGCCGGCAGCATCAGCGGCGACATGAAGAAGGCGGTGAGGAAACCGCGGCTCGGCAGGTTGCCGCGCGCCAGCGCCAGCGCGCATGCGGCCCCGATCACGATCGACAGCACCAGCACCACGGCCGCGATCCACAGCGACAGCCAGAGCGCGTTCATGAACTCGGCGCTGGAGAAGAACTTGGCGAACCAGCGCAGGCTGATGCCGACCGGCGGGAAGGAGATGTAGGGCGTCGGATTCAGCGCGAACACCAGCACGATGGCGATCGGCGCCAGCAGGAAGGCCAGCAGCGCCGCGTTCAGCACCAGATAGGCGGCGCGGCCGCCATCAAAGGGTTTGCGGTTTGTGGGCGCGCTCATGCCAGCCCCTGCTCGCCCGACAGCCGGGCCAGGATGCGGTTGTAGGCGACGATGATCGCCAGCGACACCAGCAACAGGATCACCCCCAGCGCGCCGGCAAAGTTGGGATTGAAGCTGGTGCCGACCTGCTGGGCGATCAGCATGGGCAGGGTGAGCACATTGGTGCCCCCCATCAGTGAAGGCGTGACGTAGGCGCTGATTGACAGCGCAAAGACCAGCAGCGAGCCCGCCAGGATCCCGGGCAGGCTGAGCGGCAGGGTGACCTCGACGAAGGCCCGCAGACGGCCGGCCCCCAGGCTGCGGGCAGCCTGCTCCAGCCGCTCGTCGATGCGACCGATCACGCCGGTCAGGGTCAGCACCATGAACGGCACGTAGATATGGACCAGGGCCACGACCGTGCCGAACTCGTTGTACATCAGCGGCAGCGGCTTCTCGATCAGGCCCCAGTTGAGCAGCAGGGTGTTGATCACGCCCTTGTCCTGCAGGATGGTCATCCAGGCGAAGGTGCGCACCACGATGCCGGTCAGCATGGGGGCGATCACCGCGACCAGCACCAGCGCATGCCCCAGCCGCGACTGCATGCGCGCCATCCAATGAGCCAGCGGATAACCGATCAGCAGCGAGACGACCGTGGTGATCAGGCCGATACGCAGGGTCGACCACAGCGCGTCGTGGTAGATGCCGGCCGAATCGAAGATGAAGCGCTCGTAGTGGCGCGTCGTCGCGAAGGCGTTGGGATTGGTGACCGGGTTGCCGGAAAAGAACGACATCACCGCCATGACGCCAAGCGGCATGACGAAGAACAGGACGAAGAGCAGCGCGGCCGGGGCGAGCAGCCACGCGATAGGCGATGGCTGGCCCGTCTTCATGCGGTGGCCTTGACGTCGCCCACGACGCGCACGCGCACGCGCACCGAGTTGCCCGGCAGGTAGGCGAGCGGCATGTCCTCGCTTTCGATCGTCTGCAGGCTTGCCCGATCGGCACCCGCCGTGACGGCGCGGTCGTTGGCGATATCCCGCGCCGCGGCGATGGCGTCGCCTCGCGTCAGATCCTTGAAGATCTGGTCGCACTCGCCCGCCACCTGGGCAATTGCCGCGCCGACGGCATTGGCGCAGTCGCCGTGCTCGACATGGATCACCTGGCTGACACCCGGCAGCTTGTCTGGGACCAGGAAGGCGCCGCCGCCGACCGCGATCAGCGGCACGTCGCCCGCCTCGGTCTTCATGCGGTCGATCGCCTCTTCGGCAAGGCGTGCCGCTTCGGCGAAGACCTTGTCGCAGGTCGCCTTGTCGAGATAGGCGACCTTGGACTTGTCGCCGAGCACGAGCACGCCCGCGGCGACGGCGACGTCGGTCGTGGTGAGCTGCTTGCCGCCGAAGGCGATGCCGTCCTTCAGCAGGCGATAGCCCACCGAGACCGGACCGACCTTGATCGGATCGAGCGAGACGTGGCTGCCGCCGCCCAGGCCGATCGACAGCAGGTCGGGCATGCGGAAGAGCGTACGCACGCCGCCGATCTTGACGACCGAGTTGGCCTCGCGCGGGAAGCCGTGCTTGAGCTGGCCGACATCGGCCGTGGTGCCGCCGACATCGATCACCATGGCGTCGGCCAGGCCCGAGAGGTAGGCGGCGCCGCGCATCGAGTTGGTGGCGCCGGAGGCGAAGCTGTAGACCGGCAGGCGGCGCGCCTGTGCCGCCTCGGCCACCGTGCCGTCGTTCTGGGTGATGAACAGCGGCGCATCGAGGCCGGAATCGCGGATCGCCTTCTCGAAGGCGGCGATGGTGTCGCGCGACAGGTCGGCCAGCGCGGCGTTCAGCAGGCCGGCATTCTCGCGCTCCAGCAGGCCGATGCGGCCGAGATCGGACGAGCAGGTGATCGCGGCATCGGGAATGACCGCGGCGACCAGCTCGGCGGCGCGCTTCTCGTGGCCGGGGTCGAGCGGCGAGAAGATCGAGGAGATGCCGACCGAGCGCAGCCCGGCCGCCTTCATCTCCTCAGCCGCCTTGGTGACGGCCGCCTCGTCGAGCGGCATGAAGGGCCGGCCGTCATACTCGTGGCCGCCTTCGACCATCCAGACGCCGCCGCGCACCAGCTCGGCCAGATCCTCCGGCCAGTCGCAGAACGGCGGCAGCGAGGCCGAGGCCGGCATGCCGAGCCGCAGCGCACCGACCTTGGTGAGATGGCGGCGCTGAACGACCGCATTGATGAAATGCGTCGTGCCGATCATCACGCCGTCGATGCGCTTGTCCTTCAGCGCACCGGTCGCCCCGAGGCTCCGGAGCGAGTCCAGGATACCCGTGGTGACGTCCTCGCTGGTCGGGGCCTTGACGGCGCGCACGACCTTGCCGTCCTCGATCAGAACGGCGTCCGTGTTGGTGCCGCCGACATCGATGCCGATACGTCTCATGACGAAAACACGCTCCTGAAGTCGAGATCATAGCCGAAGGCCCGCGGGCCGACATATTTCAGACCTTCGTCCGAAAGGAAGACCGGCGGCGACGGCAAGGCGATCACCGTTACCCTTTGGCCATAACGGATGGTTTCGGAGCCGACGGCCTCACCGGTATCCGAATTGAGAACGCAGATCAGGTCGGGCGTCATGGCGGCCGGCCGGCCGTCGCATTTCGCGATGATCCACTCGTTCTGGAAGTTGATCTCGAATGCCGTACCGCGCCAGTCGTCGATTCCCTCGAAACGAACGACACCGCGCAGGAACCCTTCGGTGGCGCGGCGCGCCACGTCGACCACCTTGCCGGTGTAGAGGAGCTTGCCCGGCTCGACCGCCAGGATCGCCGCGACGGGGTCCTGGTGGGTGCGCTGCGCCTCGCGCACGGCATGACCGATGGCGATCGCCTTGGTGGTGGTGCCGTGGATGCCCCACTTCTTCACTTCCGCGCCGGTGCGCGGCGGCTGGCAGGTGGCGGCGACGGAGCCATACTCGACGCAGATCTTGCGCATCACCCGCTCGGCCCATTTCCAGGTCGGCACCTTGTGCACGACGCTCTCCAGGCCGCGCACGTCGACGGCGGTAAGCGGATAGGGCGTGAGGCCGCCGACCGATACCGAGGTCATCTGCGCTTCGGGATAGGCGCGGCCCATCGTGTCGCTGTCGACCACCGGCAGGCCGAGATGGGCGGCCGCCATGAAGGGCCGCACGCCGTTGGCGCCGCCGATCTCCATGCTCATCAGGGCGACGAACTTCCGGCCGAGATGCTCCTGCATGACCTCCACGGCGCGAGCGAGCGTCAGGCTGTCGGTCAGCCGCTCCTGCCCCACCAGCGGTGCGCCCATGTTGGCGACGGTGCCGACCAGCGCATCGTCACCGAGATCGGCCGCGTCGATCAGCTGCACGCGATGGCCCTCGCGATAGAGCCGGCGCATGTTCAACAGCGGCAGATAGGGGCTGCCGCCGCCGCCGGTGCCCAGGATCCAGGCGCCGACAGCTAGCGATTCGATGTCGTCGAGGGTGATCTCGCGCAGGCTCACGCAAAGACGCTCTTGAACTCGATATCGTAGCCGAAGGCGCGCGGCCCGACATGCTGCAGCCCCTTCGGTGTCAGGAACACCGGCGGCGGCGGCAGGGCGATGACGGTGATGCGCTGGCCGTAGCGGATGGTCTCCGTGCCGACTGCCTCGCCCGACACCGAGTCGAGCACGCAGATCAGGTCGGGCGACATGGCGATCGGCTTGCCGTCGAGCCAGGCCACGATCCACTCGTTCTGGAAGGCGATCTCCAGGGTCGCGTCGCGCCAGTCATCGACGCCGACCAGCCGTGTCCGCCCCCGCAGGAAGCCTTCCGTGGCCCGCCGTTCGACGTCCACGACCTTGCCGCGATAGAGCACCTTGCCCGGCTCGACCGACAGGATCGCCGCGATCGGGTCGGTATGCCGGCGCTGCGCCTCGCGCACCGCGGCACCAATGGCGATTGCCTTGGTGGTGGTGCCGTGGATGCCCCACTTCTTCACCTCGGCGCCGGTGCGCGGCGCCTTGCAGGTCGAGGCGATCGAGCCGTACTCGACGCAGATCTTGCGGCTGACCCGCTCCATCCACTTCCAGGTAGGTACCTTCTCGACCACCGATTCCAGGCCGCGCACGTCGACGGTGGTCAGCGGACAGGGCTGCAGGTCGCCGACCGCGACCGAGGTCATCTGCGCCTCGGGATAGGCCCGGCCCATCATGTCGGAGTCGATCACCGGGCGCTTCAGGTGCGCCGCCGCCATCAGCGGCTGGATCGAGTTCCCGCCGCCGATCTCCAGCGCCATGATCCCGCGGAACTTGTGCCCGGTATGCCGCTCCATCAGATCGACGGCCCGGGCGATGGTACGGCTGTCGGTCAGCCGCTCCTGCCCGACCAGCGGTGCGCCCATGTTGGATACGGCGGCCACCCAGTCGTCGTCGGCCAGATCGTCCGCCGACATGAGCTGGACGCGATGGCCCTCCTTGTAGAGGGCGCGCATGTTCAGCAGGCCGAGATAGGGGCTGCCACCGCCGCCGGTGCCCAGCACCCAGGCGCCGACGGCCAGCGATTCGATGTCTTCGAGGGTGATGTCTCTCAGCTTCATTGCTTCCGATTTCCGGCGGCCGACCTTGTTGCGCGGGCGGCCAGGGAGCGACAGGGCACCGCCGCCCGGGTTGCCTTTGCAAGATCGGGACCAGTGGAACCGTTCTTCGCAGCGGCGCGCTTCGAGCGTATGGTCTTTCGGCTTTAGAGAGCCGTCGGGGCGTTATCCATACGTGCTGACACGTATGCGAGGGAGGATAAGTGGAAGATCGGCGCCCGCCGCGCATTGCCGTCGTCACCATGGGCCAGGCACCTCGTCCGGATGTCCTGGGTGAGCTCCGCACCATTCTCGGCGACCTGTCGTATACCGAGTTCGGCGTGCTCGACGAGGTATCTCAGGAGCAGATCGCCCGCATGGTCCCTCGCCCCGGCGAACCCCGCTTCTTCACCAGGCTGCGCGACGGCTCGCACGTCATTCTCGAAGCCGATGCCATCGCCACGCGGATCGGCGCGCTGGTCGAGCGCATCGACGGCCAGGACTTCGATCTCCTGATCCTCGCCATGACCGGCATCCGGAATCGGCTGGCCACCCGCACGCCGCTGATCCACGGCCAGTTCGCGGTCGAAGCCTGGGTGGCCGCGTTGACGACCGGCAATTCGCGCATCGGCACCATCTTTCCCCTCGCCGGGCAGGGAACCCTGCTGAGCGAGCTGGGCTACGGCACCGTGCTGCAAAGCTCGCACGCCACGATCGGCGGCAGCCATGCCACCCATCTCGACGACGCGATCGGCCGCGTCGCCGGCGCCGACCTCATCATCATGAATTCGGTCGGCTATACCGAGGAAATGGCCGAGCAGGTGGCGCGTGAGAGCGGCAAGCCGGTGGTGACGGCCTGCCGGATCGTCGCCAGCGCCGCCCGCCTCAGGCTGGCCGAAATCGCCCGAAGGCCGCTTGCCGCCGAGGCGGAAGCCAAGACCTATACCGGCACGGAACTGCTGAAGCGCCTGCTGCCGGCCGCCGAACCCCTGACGCAACGCGAGAGCGAGGTGCTGGTCCATGCGCTCGAGGGAGCGGCCAACAAGTATATCGGCCGCTCACTCGGCATCAGCCATCGCACCGTTGAGATCCACCGCTCGCGCGCCATGGTGAAGCTGGGCGCGACCTCGGTCACTGAGCTGATCTGGCGGGCTCTGGCCGATCAGGAACGCTAGAGCACGTTCCGCTCGACTGGAATCAGTCGAGCGGAAGGTCGTGCTCTAGATTCTATCGAATCTAAAGCAGCTTATGCCCGGGAAGACGGAACCGCATGCGGTTCCGTCTTCCCGGGCGCTGCTCCAGCGCGGGCCGTCTCCGGGGGAGCGCCGGCCGGCGCGGCCCGAACCAGCCGGTGACGGCGCCGGCGCTGCAGCTCGCGATCGGCGATGACGCCGATCAGGATGACCGCGCCCATGACCGCGAAATTCAGCGAGCTGGGAATACCCAGCATGTTGACCAGGTTCTGCAGCACCTGCAGCAGGATCATGCCCAGCGCGATCCCCAGGATCGACCCCTCGCCGCCGCGCAGCGAGCACCCGCCGAGCACGGCCGCGGCGATGGCGTAGAGCTCGTAGAAGTTTCCGTGCGCGGAAGGCGATACCGACTGGGTGTAGAAAACGAACAGGATCGAGGAAATGGCGGTGAGCAGCCCGCAGATCGCGTAGGCCGCGACGATCACCAGATTGGTCGGCAGCCCGGAATAACGCGCCGCTTCCTCGTTCTTGCCGACCGCGAACAGGTAACGGCCGAACACCGAGCGATGCAGCACGATCGCCATCAGGCAGCAGACGACGACAAAGAAGATGAAGGTGTGGGGTACTCCCATGAACCTCCCCGAGGCCAGCCATTCGAGCGTCTCGAAACCGCCGCCGTAGCCGAACCCCTCGGTCGAATCGGCCGTCCACCATCGCGCCACACCGCGATAGATCAGCAGGCCGCACAAAGTGACGACGAAGGCCTGCAGCTTCAGCCTGGTGATCAGGACGCCGTGCACGATGCCGATCAGCGTGCCCGCGAGCAGCGTGACGATCAGGGCAATCGGCCAATCCACTTCGAGCTCGACCAGCAGTTTCAGGAAGAGGATGCCCAGCAGCGCCAGCATCGAGCCCACGGACAACTCGATCCCGCCGGTGATGATCACCAGTCCCAGCCCGATCGCGAGCAGCCCGAACAGGCCGATCTGGTTGGCAAGGTTCATCAGGTTGACCTGCGAGATGAACTGGGGATTGAGAACCGTCGTGATCGCGCAGATCACGAGAATGAGTACCAGCAGCCCGAGTTCCTTCTTGAGCATCCCCCTAAGTCCTCGCCTCGTCGCCTGTGCCGCCAGTCGCCAAGGTCAGGACGGCATGCTCGGAAAACGCCTCGCGCGCCAGGCCGCCGCTCACGCGCCCCTCATGCATCACCAGAATGCGGTCACTCACGCCGATCACCTCTTCCATGTCGCTGGAGATCATCAGCACCGCGACGCCGGCATCGGCCAGAGCGCGCATGATGCCGTAGATCTCGCCCTTGGCGCCGACATCGATGCCGCGCGTCGGTTCGTCGAAAATCATCACGGCCGGCTGCATGGACAGCCATTTGGCGAGGACGATCTTCTGCTGATTGCCGCCGGACAGCGTGAAGGCCATCGTGTCGACGCCGGGGGCTGCAACGGACAGCCGGCTGCACTGCACCCTGGCGACCTCGCGCTCCCCGGTGCGATCGACCAGCCAGCCGGTCGCCAGGCGGCTCAGGTCCGCGATCGTGACGTTGCCGTCGATCGGCATCTCGAGCAGAAGCCCGGTGCGCTTGCGATCTTCGGGCGCCAGGTAGATACCGCTGGCGATCGCCGCACCGACCGACCCGGCAGTGACGGCCTTGCCGTCGAGCAGGATCCGGCCTCCCCGTGCCCTTCGCATGCCCGCGACTGTTTCGGCGAGTTCCGTTCGGCCCGCCCCCATCAGGCCGGCCAGGCCCACAATCTCGCCCCGCCGCACCTCGAGTGACACGGCACACTGCGGATAGGCATCGGTCACGACGTCGTGCAGGCTGAGCCCATCCGCCTCCGGCGCGGCGGCCGGCGGCAGATACATCGTCTTGAGATCGCGGCCGATCATCATCCGGATCATCGTGTCGCGGCTGATGTCGGTCTTGTCGAGCTGCCCGGCATGCCGGCCGTCGCGCAGCACCATGACACGGTCGGCGCACTCGATGATCTCGGCCAGTCGATGCGTGATGTAGATGATGGCGACGTTGCTTTTCTTCAGCTCGGCGATGACCTGCAGCAGGCGCTGCGTTTCGGGCAGGGTCAGGCTGGAGGTCGGCTCGTCCAGGATCAGGATCCTGGCGTCCAGCGACAGCGCCTTGGCGATCTCGACCATCTGGCACTGCGCGATGGAGAGATCCTCGACCGGCGTATCGGCGGCAAAATCCACGCCCAGCCGCTGCAGGATGGCAGTGACACGGCGCCTCGCCTCGTCGACGTCGATCAGGTTGAGCCAGCCGTACCGGCGCGGCTCGCGACCGATCAGGACATTGGCGGCGACGTCCAGGTTCTCGAAGAGGTTGAGCTCCTGATGGACGAAGGCGATGCCGGCCCTGGTCGCCTCCTTCACCGACCAGCTGGTGTGAATGGTGCCATCGACGACGACCTCACCCGAGGTCGGCGCCACGATGCCGCCCAGAATCTTCATCAGGGTCGATTTGCCGGCGCCATTCTCGCCGATCAGCCCCAGCACCTCTCCAGGCGCGATCGACAGGCTGACGCCCTGCAGAGCGGCAACGCCGGGATACGTCTTGGAGACCGACCTCAACTCGAAGAGCGGCGCGGTCATGACAGCCATCGGTCGACGATACTCACTTCCGATGCCTCGAAGAGACGACGCGGCTGGCCGATGAAGCCACCGCCGCTCCTCCTACTTTCGCAGCAACGTCTGGATCTTCTTCGCGAAGTCGGCGACGTTCGACTTGTCGACCACCTGGGTCGGAACGATATCCAGCTTGTTGGCCGGAACCACCGACTTGTCGCCCTCGATATACTTGGCAAGCTTGATCATCGACTGATAGCCGAACTCGTAGGGCTGCTGGACGACGGTGCCGTCGATCACCCCCTCGGAAATTCCCTTGAGCGTCTGCTGGTCTTCGTCGAAGCCGACGATCTTGACCTTGCCGGCTTTGCCCGCCGCTTTGACGGCATTGTAGATCTGCGGCGTGTTGTAGGCCCAGAGCCCGACCAGCAGGTCGATGTTGGGATACTTGGTCAGCGTGTCCTCGACATTGGCTTTCGCCTTGGCCTGGTCGCCACCGTCGGTGCGGATATCGATGATCTCGATCTTGGAGCCCGCCAGGGCTTCCTTGATGCCCTGCGAGCGTTCCCGGGCATTGGCGGCATCCATGGTGCCGACGAAGAGCATTGCCTTGCCGCCGCCGGGGAGCGCCTTCTTCATGAGCTCCCCTGCCCGGCGGCCGGCGTCGACGTTGTCGGTGCCGATATACATGACGCGGTTGGACTTGGGCGCGTCGGCGTCGTGGGTGAACAGCACCGCCTTCGACGCCGCCTGGTTCAGGATCTCGGTCGAATTGTCCGGATTGACCGGGCTGATGGCGATTCCCGCCACCTTCCGCGCCAGCAGATCCTCGATGATCTTCTTTTGCGCCGCCGCCGACATCTCGCCGGGAATGTAGAATTCGATATTGTAGTTCTTGAGCTCGGCCTGCGCCTTTTCCGTTCCCCGCCGTGCGATCGTCCAGAAATCGGCCGGGACGTTGACGACGAAGGCCAGCGTCTTCTTCTCCTGGGCGACTGCGCCGGCAGCGATTCCCCCGACGGAAAGCGCCGCAACGATACCGAGCAGTGCGGTACGGCGGATCGTCATGAGCGGCCAAATTCCTTGCCGCGCGCGAGACTCAGTCGGCGCCATCTGTTTCCTCCGGGTCCGCAGATTCTTGTTGCCGGGAGTCTGTGACAGCACTTGCACACGGTCAAGCATCTCACGGCCCACCGAGGCCGCGCCGTCAGAAAAGACTGCTGAAATTGGGGGACAGCACGACGGTCTGATCGAGGAAGATGTGGCGCTCGAAGATCCTGAAGCCGCCTTCGACGCGCCGCAGCCTGTCCCGGCGTTTGCCGATCCACTGATCGATCTTGTCGTTCAGGCGTGAGCGGTAGACATGGATGGCCGCTTCCAGGGCGATCTCGCCGTCCTTCACCTCGAGAAGCCGCACGTTCGACACGAGGTGGCGGGTGCGCGACGGTGGATTCTCCGACCATGCCGAGTTCGCCTGCAGCTTCTCCACCCGCATCCTGAGATCGGCCCGGTCGTCGTCGAAATAGGCCATGCCGTCGGCCTTGGCGTATTCGAGATGCAGGTTCTCGACGGTGACGGTCCGTCTAATCGGCATCCAGTAATGGATGTCGTCGGCGATCAGTCCCAGCCAGTCGCCGAAGCGCCGATCGTCGAGCAGTGCCGCCTCGTCGTAGAGGAACTGTTCGACCTCGTACTGCAGAGCCATCCTCTCCGCGAGGTCGGCCGGCAGGCGGGCGTCGTGTTGCGGCTGCGCGGTCAGCGACACGATCAGATCCGCCCGACCGGTGACACCGAACGCGTCGCGAGCAGCTCCTGCCAGTCGCGCGCGCGCATCCATTCGCCCCAGCATTTGTACGTCCAGCGCTGGGCGTGCTCGTTCACGCGGGTCTCGACCCGCTTCTGGCCGGAAGGATCGACCAGCACCTCGTCCTGGCCCAAGGCCATCTGCATGTTGTGCGGATAGCGCCGGCTGGCCACGCCGCGGCTGGAGAGCGTGCTCTGGCTCCAATTCTCGCCATCGTCCTGCTCGAGCAGGCCGGCGGGACCGAACGAGTGGGTGATGAACTTCCGGGCCACGCGCCGCTGCTCCGCGGTGAAGCTCTTGGGCATGACGGTGAACCACCAGACTTCGGTCTGCCCGATGCCGCGCGGCAGCCGGAGGCTGAGCTGCATGCCGCGGGTCGAGATCCAGAGATTGGGAAAGATGTTGGGGTGTCCGGTCGACCGCACGCCGACCGGCCCCATCGCGGCCTTCGCTGCTACGGGCCGTAATGGCCGGCGTTCGACTGGCGCGCGCGCCGCCCGTTCGGCGTCGGGAAGGCCGTCGAGGATGCGGCGTTCCTCGTCGCTCAACAGGTCGATCTTCGCCTGCTGCTCCTGCGATATCATTGGCCCACCGATCGCATGGCCCAGCTCGCCCAGCATCACCATCTGGCTCATGGGCATCATCATGCGCTGGTTCAGGAAGCCCACCCTCGACGCCGAGCTGTGGCTGACCTTGACGTGGTACCAGTCGAACAGATTGTCGACGGCGATCTTCCAGTTGCAGTCGATGACGTTCTTCTGCACGCCGTCGAGGACAACGACCTCGCCCTGGGTCAGCATGCTCTCGATGCCGACGCGGCCGACGTCGCCGAGATAGTCGAACAGGCTCGGCGCTGCCGGATCCAGGGTCGCGAAATAGAAGCCTCCGTAGTGGTCGACCTGCGCCGCCGGGACGAGCCCCCATTTTCCGAGGTCGACGTCGTCGCGATAGAAGTCCTTCTTGCCCGGGATGCCGATCAGGGCGCCGTCGAGCCCGTAGGTCCAGCCGTGATAGCTGCAGACGAAGGTCTTGGTGTGGCCCAGCTCGGCCCGGCAGAGCGCATTGCCGCGATGGCGGCAGGTGTTCAGCAGCACACGGACGAGACCGTCCTCGCCGCGCACGACGATGACCTGATCCTCACCGATGTAGGTGGTGAAGTAGTCGCCGGGATTGGGGATCTGGCTCTCGTGGCACATGAAGTTCCAGGCCCGAGCGAAGATCCGCTGAAGCTCGCGCCGGTAGATCCTGGGATCGGAGTATATCGACCGATCGACGAGGCCGTCGGAGAAGTCCGGGATCGCGACCTCTTCCTCGTGCGCGCTCGCGCCGTCGTTTGGGCCGGTCCGATTGCCATGATCGAGCATGATCTGCCTCCCCGCCTTCGCTTGCTGAGGATAGTCTTGCTATAGCAACAGTTGTCATGGTGACAATCTACACGAAGGACGTCAAGATGGCCGCCATGAGCAGATCCAGGACCTACGAATTCCCGCCGCAGGACGAGTGGCGGATCTGGATGTACTTCCTCAAGGCCTACAAGGCCGTGGTCGAACGCGTCGACAAGGATCTGCGGTCCGCATCGCACCTGACCTTGGCCGAGTTCGAGCTTCTTCACCTCGTCATTCGGGCCCACGGCCGGATCCGCTTCATCGACCTGGCGAGGGTCACGCTGTTGAGCCAGAGCCGCATAAGTCGCCAGATCGATGCCCTGCAGGCGAAGGGCTTTCTCTATCGCGAGATCACCGCGTCCGACCGGCGTGCGACCTTTGCCGTGCTCACCCCAGCGGGGCGCAAGGCCTATGACGGGGCGTTTCAGCCGTTCCTGCAGGCCTATCATGAGGAGTTCGCGGATCTGATCCCAGCCCGGGACCTCAAGTCGTTCGGCGAGGTGCTGCTGTCGCTCCTGAAGGAGCCCGACTACTCGGCACGCGTCACCGCCGTGATGGACGCCGCCCGGGCCGCGAACACCACACCGGGCCGGCGCAACGGAAACAGCGGACGCGGCGGGCGTGGCCGTCGGGCCGCCTAGCCGATGCGGTACAAGCCGCTCGGCCGGACGGGTGTGCAGGCTTCCGTCGTTTCACTCGGCACGGCGACATTCGGCGTCGCGCCCCGCGAAGGCGATGTCGACCGGCTGGTCGGCCGCGCCCTGGATCTCGGCATCAACCTGATCGACACGGCCAACTCGTACGGCAACCAGGCTCGCTTCGATCGCGCCGGCGCCCCCTCCTGGATCGACCGGCCTTCTGCCGAGGAATTGCTGGGCGCCGTTCTCGGCGCTCGCCGCGAGGGCCTGATCCTGTGCTCGAAGGTCATGGAGCCGGTCGGCGATGGCATCAACGATCGCGGCCTGTCGCGGCGGCACGTTTTTCGGCAAATCGAGCAGAGCCTGCGCCGACTGCGGACCGATCACCTCGACATCTACTACGCCCACCATCCCGATCCCTCGACGCCGATCGAGGAAACCGTGCGGACCTTTGATGACCTGGTCCGCCAGGGAAAGATCCTCTACTACGCCCTCTCGACCTATCCCGCCTGGCGGGTCGTCGACGCGCTCTGGAAAGCGAGCGCCGCTGGTGCCTCTGCACCGGTCTGCCTCCAGATTCCCTACAACCTCGCGCGGCGCGAAGCGGAGCTCGATATCGTGCCGGCCTGCCTCGCCAACGCATTGTCGCTGGCCGTGTTCAGTCCTCTTGCCGGCGGGCTGTTCGCCGGGGCGGCGGCGCGCCGGCGAGACGTCGTTGGTCACCGCCGCTGGGGCGGCCGTGGTTTCAGCGACCGCGAGATCGCCCTGGCCGAGCAGCTCGAACGCATCGCGACCCAGCACGGACAAACACCCGCCACTCTCGCGCTGGGATGGCTCATCTCGAGGCCGGCGGTCGCCACCGCGATCATCGGCGCGGAGTCGATTGCCGAACTGGAAACGAACGCCGTCGCGGCCGATCTCGATTTCTCGCGAGACCTGCTCGCCACCCTCGACGAGATCGGCAAGCCCATCTCCCCGTGACGGTCATACGGCCCGGCCGATGGGAACGTTTCCAATAGCCTTGCCGGCCATCTGGAAAGCATCAATAGTAGCGCCGACCCAGGAGGAAATCGTTACCAGAACGCGGCCAGCCACGATCAAGGACGTCGCCGAGGCGGCAGGCGTTTCGTTGAGCTCGGTGTCGCGCGCCCTGAATGGCGGCAAGAATGTCAGCGACCGGGTTGCCCGTGAAGTTGCCGCCGCCGCCAAGCGGCTGGGCTACCAGCCCGATTTCGTCGCGCGCAGCCTTCGGACGCGCTCGACCGGCATGGTCGGCTGCCTGGTCTCCGATGTCTCCAATCCGCTCTATGCCGGCATCGTCCAGGCCGCCGAAGCGCGGTTGCGCGATGCCGGCTATCTGCTGGTCGTCGCCAACACCGCGAACGATCCCGCGCGGGAGCGCGCGGCGGTGGAGGCGTTCCGCGGCCGTCGGCTGGACGGCATGCTGGTGGCGCCGGGCAGCGACGCCAATCACCGCACCTGGCGCGACTTCGCCGAGGGCGGAGCGCCGGTCGTCATTCTCGATCGCGATCCGCCGGCCGAGGGAGCTTCGCCTGCAACCGCGGCCGGATTTCCCGCCATCCTGGTCGACCATCGCGCCGGTGCTCGAGCCGCAACGCGCTATCTGCTCGAACTCGGCCATCGCCGGATCGCGCTGCTGACGCCGGGTGCGCGCATGCGACCGGGCCGCGAACGCATCGCGGGATTTCGCGAGGCCTTTGCCGACGCCGGCGTCGATCCGGCGGGCGCCAGGCTCTGCCTCCAGGAGTCGTCAATGGACTTCGTCCTGGGCGACGCCCTCGCCCTCCTGCGGGCGCCCGACCGGCCGACCGCCCTCATCGCGCTCGGCACCCGCATTCTCGCCGGAGCGCTGCGGGCGGCCCGCACGCTGAACCTGGCGGTCCCTGGCGATCTGTCGGTTCTGTCGGTCGGCGACACCGATCTCGCAGCCGTGCATACACCAGCCATCACCGCACTGCGCTGGAACCTCGAAGATGTCGGCCGTGTCGCAGCCGAGCTTCTGCTGCAGCGCCTCGACGGCAGCGGCGATAGTGGTCCGTCGCAGGCGCTGCTGCCGGTCGACCTCGTGCTGCGCGACTCCTGTGCCGCGCCACGTTCCCCGTGAAACACCCAGCGACTGTCGAGGCTATCGCCTCATTGCTTCTCGAAAGTGAACTTGCAGGGCCGCGCTATCGTTCGACGGCCCAGCCCCTGCCGTCCGGTGAACTGCGCGGGAAACGTGTAGCCCACGGGCGAGCTCGCCTGCGGACTTCCGACCGCAAACTTCGGATCGCCGGTCAGACCGTTGGCGACCATCGTCGCGCTGCCGTCCGGCTGGATCTGTCCGCTTACTGTCAGCGACGACGGCTGCCCCTCTATCCCCCATTGTGCTTTGGCAAAGCCGTTCTTCACCACCATGCTGTAGCGGGCCGTGTAGCCTTTGGCCGTCCCGCTGTCCGGACATTCCTGCGTGACCGACCACAGACCGTCGAACTCCGTCGGCATTGTTCCCGACGGCGCTTGCGCGCGGGCGCCTGCCAAGGCGAGCGTCACTTGCAGTCCGACGAGAACCAGGCATCTGCGGATCATGTCGATCTCCGTTCGAGCGACGGGGCCTGTTGCATTGGGGAGGCTCAGCGCCGGGCAAAGGTGAAGCTGCACGACCGTGGCGTGGCCAAGGTCCCTGTCCCCGAATTCACGCCGAACCGCGCGGAGAAGGGATAACTGAACGGCACGTTGCTGTCGTTTCGACCGGTGGCAACCAGCGAGGCCGAGCCATCGGGAAGGATTTGCCCCGCGAGCTTCCAGGTCGAGGCGCGGCTCGTGCCTCCCGCAGAAGCATGGACACTGCCGTTGCTCACGGTCATGTCGAGTGGCTGGATGATGTACCTCTCCCCAGCGGCGGCAGGACAATTCTGAACCACCGACCATCGCCCGTCATAGACGCGCGCCCCGGTCGGCGCGGTAGACGGCGCGGCGGACGGCGCCGTGCGCGGCGAAGCGCCGGCAGCTTTCGCCTCTTCCTCGGCCTTGCGCTTGCGTTCGTCGGCAAGCTGCTTCTGCTCATCGTCGTACTTGCCAATGGCGGCAGCCGCTTCCTTCGTGAGCGTCTGCTGTTGTGGCTGCGTGAGGAACCCGGTCGGCGGCAGGTCACGTGCCCGCTGCCAGGCCGCGATCATCTCGCGGCTGCGCGGCCCCAGCGAGCCGTCGACGCCGCGCGTGTCGAAGCCGAGCGCGCTCAGAGCAACCTGCAGATGCTGGCGATCGAGCAGCGAGAGACGGAGCGCGGCCTCGTTGGCTTCGGCCGTCTTCACATCGCTCGCTTCGGCGTCGGCCTTCGCTTTCGCGTCGGCATCAGCTTTTGCCTTGGCTTCGGCGTCCGCCGCTGCCTTCGCCTGGGCTTCCGCGTCGGCCTTCTCCTTGGCCTCGGCTTCGGCCTTGAGGCGTGCGTCGGTCTCGGCCTTTCTCTGGGCTGCCAGTTCCACCGCGATCCGGTCGCGTATCTCCTGCTCGAGGCGGGCGCGTTGCGCCGCTTCCGCCTCTTCGGCCTTCTTCGCCGCTTCCTGCTCAGCGGCCTGCCGCCTGCGCCGCACCTCTTCAACCCTGGCGGCCGTATCGGAGGGCGTTTCCGTGGCCGTTGCTTCCGGCAACGCAGGCCGCGGTTGCTGCGCATACCACGCGGCGCCCGCCCCGCCGGCCAGGAGAAGAATGCCCAGCCCGACCCATCTCAGGCCACGCCGGCCGGCCCCTCCCTCGGGTGGTGCGCTCGGCATTGTCGCGGTCGTCGCCTGCGACCGCGGCAGAACGACAGTCATGCGATGGTCGGGTGTGTCGCCCGAACGCAACGCTTGCCGCCAGTCGGCGATGGTCGCCGGCCGGTCGCTCACACGTACGGCCAGGCCCTTGTCGATGCCCGCCAAGAGGCCGGCCGCGAAGCCTGCCGGCGCGATCTCGCCGAGCGGTCGGTACTGATCGTCCAGCAGGCGGTCGACGGCGTTGGGCGGTGCCGTGCCGGTTATCGCGCAGTAGAGCGTCGCGCTCAGGCCGTAGATGTCGGTCGGTGGCCCCTGCGGGCTGGCGGTTAATTGCTCCACCGGTGCAAAGCCCGGCGTGAAGATGGCCGTCATCGCCGTCGATCGACCGGTCGCCGTCTCGCGCGATGCCCCGAAATCGATCAGGGTCGGCTGCCCCTTGGCATTGAGCATGATGTTGGCCGGCTTGATGTCGCGGTGCAGGAAGCCTGCGCCATGGACCTGCTCAAGGCCATCCAGCAACGGCCAGAGAATGCGGTCGATTGCCGACGCATCCATTCGCCCGTGACGGCTGAGATGCTCCTCGATCGAGATGCCCTGCAGCAGTTCCATCACGATGTAGGCGGTGCCGTTGGTTTCGACGAAGTCGAAGACCTTCACGATCCCGGGGGCTTCGTGCAGGGTGGCGAGCGTGCGCCCTTCCGTGCTGAAACGCTCGCGAGCCCAGGCGAATTCGTCCGCAACCTTGGTCGAGCGCGGCGCAACGGTGCCGGCATCCTGGCGGAAGGCCAGCATCGCCGGCAGGAACTCCTTTATGGCGACCTGCCGGTCGAGCTGAAGGTCGCGCGCGCGGTAAGTGATCCCGAAGCCGCCTTGTCCCAGCACCGACAGAACTTCGTAGCGACCGATGCGGGCACCTTGCGCAAGCGCTGCAGTATCGCCGCCGGGTCCTCCTGGTTGCCCCCCTGGCCGCTCGGACCCCGTTTCGATCACGTCACCCCGGCCTCATCGTCTGCCCCGGATCATGATGCCCGATCCATGGGACGAGAGGAAGTCTGGCCGCCTGCCACCTCGTCGGGCAGGCCGTGACATCGGTCTGTCACAGCATCGACGGATACCGGTAGTCGTGCGGCGGGGTGAACGTCTCTTTGATCGCACGGGGGGAGAGCCAGCGGATCAGATTCCAGATCGAGCCGGCCTTGTCGTTGGTGCCCGAGGCGCGCGCGCCGCCGAAGGGCTGCTGGCCGACGACGGCGCCTGTAGGCTTGTCGTTGACGTAGAAGTTGCCGGCCGCCTGGCGCAGGCCGGCCATCGCCAAAGCGATCGGTTGCCGCTCCGTCGCGAAGACCGCCCCGGTGAGGCCGTACGCGCCCTGTCGGTCGATGATCCGCAGGATGCTTTCGAAGTCGCGGTCCGGATAGACATAGGCCGTCACGATCGGCCCGAAGAACTCGTCGACCATCAAGGCGGAGTTGACGTCCTCGGTCACGATCAAGGTCGGCTGCACGAAGTAGCCGTCGGTGCGATCGCCGGTTCCGCCAGCCAGGATCCGGGTGAAGGCGGCCTGGCGCGCCCTTGCGAAAGCCGCCATGTGCTTCGTCCATGCCCTCTCGTCGATGACGGCGCCCATGAAGGTGCGGAAATCGTCCACTGCCCCGACGGCAATGGTGCCGATCTCGTCGCACAGACGCTCGCGCAAGGACGGCCACAGCGATGCCGGAACGAACAGGCGAGAAGCGGCCGAGCATTTCTGGCCCTGATACTCGAAGGCGCCGCGGATGACCGCCGTGGCCAGCGCCGCGAGATCGGCGCTGGGATGCGCCAGGATGAAGTTCTTGCCGCCGGTCTCGCCGACGATGCGCGGAAAGGTGCGGTAGCGGTCGATCTGCTGTCCGACCGTCCGCAGCATGCCGCGAAAGACCTCCGTCGATCCCGTGAAGTGCACACCGGCGAGATCCGGATCGGCGAGCATCTGCGCGGCGATCGCAGCGCCGTCGCCATAGACGAGGTTGATCACACCGTCGGGCAGCCCGGCCTCGCGCAGCAGCGCCATGGTGAAGTGCGCCGAATACTTGGCGTTGGCCGATGGCTTCCAGATCACGGTATTGCCCATCAGGGCCGGCGCCGTCGGCAAGTTTCCGGCGATCGCCGTGAAATTGAAGGGCGTCGCGGCATAGACGAAGCCCTCGAGCGGCCGATAGTCGACGCGGTTCCAGACGCCCGGCGACGACAGTGGCTGCTCCTCCAGAAGCCGCCGCATGTAGTCGACGTTGAAGCGCCAGAAGTCGATCAGCTCGGCCGCCGAGTCGATTTCCGCCTGATGCGCCGTCTTGGACTGCCCGAGCATGGTCGCGGCGTTCAGCCGGTCCCGCCAGGGACCGGCGAGCAGATCGGCCGCGCGCAGGAAGATCGCCGCGCGCTCCTCCCACGGCGTTGCCGCCCAATCGTGCCGGGCGCGCTTGGCTGCCTCGACGGCCGCCTGCACCTCGGCCGCTTCCGCCACGTGGGCATCGGCCAGAACATGGCGGTGCGTGTGCGGCATGACGGCCGCCTCGAGCCGGCCGGTCGTGACCTCTCGGCCCTCGATGACCAGCGGCAGCTCGATCCGCGCGCCGGACAAGGTGCGCAGCGCCGACTGCAGCCCCGCCCTCTCCGCCGTGCCCGGCGCATAGAGCCGGACGATCTCGTTTTCGGGCGGCTGGAGCCGCGCCAGGCCTGTCGTCGCGAGCGTCACGACACGGCCGCCTTGGTCGCGACGGGGGCAACCGTCGTGTCGGCCGCGGCATCGATCTCGGCGATGTCGACGTCGCGTGTCTCCCGGAACGTCCAGACCCAGAGGCCGACGAACAGGAACTCGGCCGCACTCACCACGACAATGGGAACATATCCATAGGTCGGCAGGATGAGCGGCACAATCAGTGGCGGGATGAAAGCGAGGCCACGGGCGATCTGCAGGGCACTCGACATGCCGGTGGTCCGCAGCTTTGTCGGGAAGGCCTCGCTGAACAGCGCGCCGAAGACAGTCGCCCCGTTGGCCCCCACGAACAGGACGAAGAACGGCACCAGGATCAGCCAGGACTGCAGCAGGGTGCTCCAGGTGGTCGCGAGCACGATGGCCGCGGACGTCGCCACCAGCATCAGAATGGACAGCGTCCAGCGTCGCCCGACCCGGTCGAGCAGCCACGATCCCAGGATGTTTCCGGCAAGGCCCGCGAAGCCCGAGAAGAACAGCCACCACGACGCCTTGGTCACGGTCAGTCCCTGCGAGACCAGGTAGGACGGCAGGAAGGTCGCGATCCCGTAATAGGCGAAGAAGTACACGGTCGCCATCACCAGGCACTTCAGGAACGGCACGACGAAGGACGGCGACGCCAGGGCGGCCAGTGCATCCTGTGCGCCGCGATCCTGCTTCGCCTGCTTCTCCCAGACGGGGCTCTCGGGGCTCGCGACGCGAACATAGATCGCAAAGAGAACCGGCAGGCCCGAGATCGCGAAGGTCCAGCGCCAGCCCAGCCACGGCGCGACATAGCCGCCGACCAGGGCTGCCAGCATGATGCCGATGAAACATCCGCCGTAGAGAATGCCGCTCCAGAAGCCGCGCGAGCGCTTGGGCATGAGCTCCGAGACCAGCGACTGGCCCACCCCGTACTCGCCGCCGATTCCCAGCCCGCCGATGATGGTCAGCACCATCATGGTGGCATAGTCGGGGGCAAAGGCGCGCGCGAAGGTGGCGAGCGCATAGATGACGATGGTGATCACCAGGATCGGCTTGCGGCCGTAACGGTCGGCCAGCCAGCCGAACACGATGCCGCCGACCGCCAGCGACAGGAGCTGGGCGGAGAACAGCCAGCCCGCTTCGGCGACCGTCAACCCCCACTCCTGCCGCAGGGGCAGGATCAGAAAGGTCAGCAGAAACACTTCATAGTAGTCGAACACCCAGCCGAAATAGGCGCTCGTAAAAGCGGCCTTCGTTGCCTTGTTCATTGGTCTCCTCCCAGGCGCGTCGCCGTCCCCCGTCGTTTCTTGTCAGCCAGCCGGCTGCAGGTCGCGCAGCGTCCGGTCCGGCACCACGTCAAGCGCGTGCGGATGCGGGTTCATGATGTAGTTGTTGGAATGCTTGCGGCGCGGACCGCCTGGAACCGGCCGGTTGCCGCCGCGGCTATAGGCGAAATAGAGGTTGCGGCGATCGTGGTCCGACTTGTTCTCGGTCGAGCCGTGCACGAGATTGCCGCAGAAGATCACCGCCGTGCCGGCCGGCCCCGTGCATTCGACGACGCCGCTCTTCCTGGAGAGATCCTCGACCTTGTCGTCGGGAACGATGTGCAGCGGATAGCTCGTCGTCCAGGTGTCGTAGACCGGGTCGATCATGCCCTCGACATGCGAGCCTGGAATGAAGCGCAGCGGTCCGTTCACGGTCTTGGTATCGTCGAGCATGATGAGCACGGTCAGCATGTCGCGATGGCCGCCATGCGGCATGCCGTCCATGTACCAGCTCGTGTAATCCTGGTGCCACTGGAAGACGTCGCCCTTGCCCGCCACCTTGTAGTTAAGGCGTGACTGATAGAGGTAGACGTCCTCGCCGAGGAGCTGCTTGACGGGCTGCAGGACGCGCGGCAGGCGGTAGGCCGCGGCGCAGGCCGCCGAATCCATCTCGATCGCCCAGGCGGCTCGGATGCTGGTGCCGTCCTTCTCGATCACGTTGGCATCGGGATGGCCGCGCCGCGGCGTGCGCAGCATCTCGGCGTCACGTTGCAGGAGCGCCGTTTCTGCCGGGTCAAATAAGCCCTTGAGGATGATGTAGCCGTTCCGGTCGTAGGCCGCGATCTGGTCGTTCGTCAGTTTCATTGTTCCCTCCTTGGCGATTGAATGATCTTCGGGACGGCGGATCAGCGCAGGCCGCCGATGCAGACCTGCTTGATCTCGAGGTAGCCCTCGATGCCGTGATGGCCGCCTTCGCGACCGATGCCCGACTCCTTGAAGCCGCCGACCGGCACCGTTTCCGACGAGAAGCTTCCCTCGTTGATGGCGACGGAGCCGCAATCGAGCGCCTCGGCGACTCGCCAGGCGCGGGCGAGGTCGCGCGTGAAGAAATAGCCGGCGAGGCCGTAACGCGTGTCGTTGGCCATGCGGATCGCTTCGGCTTCGGTGTCGAAGCGGACCAGCGGTGCGACGGGACCGAACGTCTCCTCACGGCAGACCAGCATGTCGGTCGTCACGTCGGCCAGCACCGTCGGCTCGTAGAAGGTGCCGCCCAGCGCATGGCGGCGCCCGCCGGCCAGCAGGCGCGCGCCGAGGCGCTGCGCGTCCTCGACATGCGCGTCGACCTTCTCCAGCGCCTGCCGGTTGATCAGGGGACCGATCGTCGAACCAGGTTCGTTGCCGGGCGCCACGCAGAGCTGCTTGACGGCCTGTACGAACTTCCGGGCGAAGATCTCGTAGACCGACGCCTGGACGAAGAAGCGGTTCGAGCAGGTGCAGGTCTGGCCGGAGGCGCGGAACTTGGAATTGACCGCCGCCGCCACGGCGACGTCGAGGTCGGCATCGTCGAACACGATGAAGGGTGCGCTGCCGCCCAGCTCCAGCCCGACCTTCTTCATCGTGGCCGCGGCCTGGCGCATCAGATGTTTGCCCACCGCCGTCGATCCCGTGAAGGAGATCTTCTTCACGGCGGGGTTCTGGCAGAGCTCGTCGCCAACCTCGGCCACGAGATCCGGCCCGGTCGTCACGACATTGAGCACGCCGGGCGGCAATCCGGCCTGCTGGGCGAGCTCGGCCAGGGCCAGTGCCGACAGTGGCGTGTCCTCGGCGGGCTTCAGCACCACGGTGCAGCCGGCCGCCAGCGCCGGCGCACATTTGCGCGTGACCATGCCGCTCGGGAAGTTCCAGGGCGTGATCGCAGCGACGACGCCGATCGGCTGCTTCAGCACGACGATACGCCGGTCGCTGCTGTAGGTCGGAATGACGTCGCCGTAGGTCCGTTTGCCCTCTTCGGCGTACCAGTCGATGAACGAGGCCGCGAACAGCACCTCGCCCTTGGCTTCGGCGAGTGGCTTGCCTTGTTCGGCGGTCATGATGGCGGCGAGATCGTCCTGATGGGCGACCACGAGGTCGAACCAGCGCCGCAGCAGGATGCCGCGCTCCTTGGCCGTGCGGGCACGCCAGTCGCTGCCGGCCCGCTCGGCGGCCGCGATGGCCTGCTGGGTGTCCTCCCGCCCCATGTCGGGCAGACGGGCGATCACTTCCCGCGTCGCCGGGTCGACGACGTCGAATTGACGGCCCGACCGGGCATCCACCCAGGCTCCGCCGATCAGGGCCTGGCTACGCAGCAACCGTGGCTGTGCGAGCGGGCGACTGCGGAATCCGACACTGCTGATATTGCTGTCTGGCATGGTGTTCACTCCCTCGGCGATCAGGCGACCCATTCGCTGACAGGCGCACGTGCGTCCTGCAGCGGCTGGGTGATGACGTCGACCAGCGTGGGGCCGTCATGGGCAATGGCGCGGGCCAGCGTGTCCTTCAGGTCGGCGGGGTCTTCGACGCGGAACGACTTCACGCCATAGGCGGCGGCGACCGCAGCATGGTCGGTGCGGTCGAAGTCGACCGAGTAGTAGCGCTGGCCGAAGCCGGACTTCTGACCGGCCTTGATCCAGCCATAGACGCTGTTCGAGAAGACGATGAAGGTGATCGGCAGGCGATGGCGGACCACTGTTTCCAGCTCGCCGACGGTAAAGCCGAAGCTGCCGTCGCCCATCAGGGCGATGCATTTGGCGTCGGGCCGGCCGAACTGCGCGCCGACCGCCGCCGACAGCGAGTAGCCCAGCGCACCGTGGGCGCGATTGGTGATGAAGTGCCGGCCGACCTCGTCGCTGCGGAAATAGGCCGAGAGGTACGGACACGGCGTGCCCGGGTCGGCGATGATCACCGCATCGGACGGCGCCACCTTCTGCAGTTCGGCCACCACCCGCTCCGGCCGGATGGGATACTCCGTCGACTTGGCGAGTTCCTCGAAGGCCCGGAACTTCTCGCTCTTGGCGCGGCTCAGCGCCTCGACATTGGGCTTCCGGGAGGCCGAGGACCGCTGCAGCTCCTCGGCCAGGGCCAGCAGGACCAGCTTGGCATCGCCGACGACCGGCGCATCGACGCGGTAGGTCGCACCGATCACCGTCGGATCGACGTCGACATGCACGATCTTGCACCCGCCCGGGCGTGGATAGCGCCAACGCTCGGTCGTCACCGATCCGGCGCGGCAGCCGACGAACATCACGAGGTCGGCGTCGGCCACGATCTGGCGTGTCTGCGGCGTACCGCCGTTGCTGCCGACGACACCGACGGCGAGCGGATGCATGTCCGAAATGCTGCCCTGCCCGCTGATCGTGGTTGCCACCGCGATGCCGGCCCACTCCGCGAGGCGGCGCAGTTCCGCCTCCGCGCCCGACACCACCACGCCGCCGCCGCAGACGATCAGCGGCCGACGGGCTTCCCGAAGAAGCTGCGCAGCGACGGTCACGGACTCGGGATCGGGTCCGACGCGGCGTGACGGAAAGACGCCAAGCGTTGCATCGGCCCACACGTCGGCGGCGTCGACGGCGGCGGTCTGCACGTCGTAAGGCAGGCCGATATGGGCCGAGCCGGGTTTGCCGGTCGTCATGTGCGCGAAGGCGGCGCGGATCGTCCGCGGGATGTCGGCCGAGCGGTCGAGAACCGCGTTCCATTTGGTCAGCGGGCGGAACAGGCTCTTCTGGTCGAGCTCCGTGAGCGTGAACCGGCCGCGCGAGGACACGGCGACGTCGGTCGTCACCGCCAGGACCGGCACCGAGGAATCGTTGGCCTCGATCAGGCCGGGCAGGATATAGGTCGCCCCGCCGCCGCTCGGCCCTTCGCACACGCCGACCTTGCCCGTAACGCGGGCATAAGCATCGGCCATGTAGGCCGCCGACCGCTCGTCGCGGGTCAGCACATGGCGGATGCCGTGATCGAGGCGATGGAGCGCATCGTAGAGCGGCAGGCTCGTATCGCCGCACAGTCCGAAGACATGCGTGACGCCATGTAGGCGAAGCATGTGAACAAAGGCTTCCGCTCCCGACAACTCGTTCATTTTTGCGCCAGCTCCGATCCCATTGTTGGCGAGCGGCACTCGGGTCCGCTCCACATGGCTTACGGTTGCATAGCGCTTTTGATATCTCCAATATCATTAAAGACCGTTATTAAGAGCTTTAAAGATATGTTCGAAAATCTGCCGGATATCGACCTCAGGCAAATGCGTGCCTTCGCCATCGTGGCGGAGGAGCTGCATTTCGGGCGGGCTGCGGAACGGCTCGGCATTGCCCAGCCGCCGCTCAGCCAGCAGATCCGCCGGCTCGAGGCCAAGGTCGGATGTCAGCTCTTCGATCGCGGCACGCGGCGCGTCGAGCTCACGGAAGCCGGTCGCGCGTTGCTGGCCACGGCGCGCCGCATCCTGGTCGAAGCGGCCAACGGGGTGGAGCAGGCGCGACGGGTCGGGCGCGGCGACGCCGGCATTCTCGATGTCGGTTTCCCCGCGACAGTAGCCCTCTCCCTCCTGCCCAAGGTGATCCGCGCCTTTCGCCAGCGCTATCCGGGCATCGAGCTGCGCCTCTCGGAACTCACGACCTCGCCACAACGCGACGCGCTGCGCACCGGTGGCATCGATGTCGGCTTTCTGCGCGAGCCCGAGCCGGACAGCCTGCTGCAGATGGAGACGGTGATGCTGGAACGCTTCATCGCCGTGCTGCCATCGACCCATCGGCTGGCGACAAGTCGCGCGAGCATTTCCCTGCCCGCCCTGGCCGGCGAGCCGTTCATCCTGTTTCGCCGCGACGTCGGTCCGCTGTTCCATGGCCGCATCCTCGGCCTCTGCGGACAGGCGGGCTTCGCCCCGCGGATCGTCCAGGAATCGGGCGAATGGCAGACTGTCGTAAGCCTTGTAAGGGCCGGCCTCGGTGTCTCGATCGCCCCGCAATGCGTGGCGAACCTGCGCCTGGAGGGCGTGACCTACAAGGCGCTGACCGCCTCGCGGGTGCGCACGTCCGTCGTCATGTGCTGGCACAAGGACAACAGGCGCACAGCTCTGCAACGCTTCATCGACGTCACCCGCCGGGTGACGCGCGAGGAGCGATCCGATTGACGGGAAGCGCTATTCATACGTCTCGCCGTCTCAATCCGCGTCGAAAGAATATTGGTGTCCATGCACATGAGCGAGCGACAGTGCGGCGTCTCCGAAGCGCCTAGAGGTCGTCATGGATATCTACCACGTCTGGTGCAACCTGAAGGAGGGCGTCCGCGATCTCGACTTCGTCGACTCCACGCGTCGCTACTTCGATCACCTGAAGGCTGATGGCCGCTTGGTGGGCTACCGCATCACCCGCTGCAAGCTCGGCCTCACCCATTCGAACCTGCCGGAATGGCACTTGATGCTGGAATTCGAGGACCTCGCCCAGCTCGACAAGGCCTTCAGGCTGGTCTCGGGCCGACGTGAAGCCATCGAATCCGTTCACCACGCGGTCAACTCGAAAGTGCAGGACGTCAAGTTTGCTCTATACCGTGACTTTCCCGACGCCTGGAGAGGCACTGGCGAAGAGCGCTTCTAGCCGCATCTTGCGTCTGCCCTGCTTTAGCTGAGCGGATCCCGCCGTAACACGAAGCCCGAGCAGCCAGGGCCACCGACCCGGCCGCGGTACTCGCCGCTTTCCGAATTGAATCGACCGTCGAGATCGACGGTCACGTACCCTGCGGGGCGCTGCAGCCACTGGCCGGCGACGAGGTGCAGCCGGTCGGGATCCGCAGCATCGACTCGGCCGCGCATCGTGAACTGCCCCGAAGCGGCCTGCGGATTCTCAGGCAGCGCATAGAACGAAAAGTGCGCTACGACGGCGTTCGCTTCGCCACGCTGGATGGTGAGAGCAAGACCCGTCGTTCCCTGGGCACAGACATATCTCCCCGACCAGGTCCCCGACCAATCGGCCGCCTCCTTCATCGATTGAGCGGACAGTGGCGCCGCAAGCACCGACATTGCGAGACCGGCGATGACGATCATCCGATGCGCTCCCAGCGAAAAGGACGGCGCTTTTTTTGTGGACCGCGGGCCTCCAGGCCCGCTCAAACATTCGGACCGCAAGGCACCAGCCGTTGCGCAAGAGTCATGAGGCGGGCCAGGAGGCCCGCGGTCCGTCGAGCCGCAAGCCATACTGAATTTCATCGCCGAGCGCCCGCGACGCCACACAAGAGACGTTCAGCTCGCCCCGCCCTCGACGGCGCGGCCCTCGGCGCGCCAGCGCAGCATGCCGCCGGGCAGGTTGGCGATGTCGGCGAAGCCCGCCTTCTGCAGGATGGTCGTGGCCTGCGCCGAGCGGCTGCCGGCGCGGCAGACCGCGACGATCGGCTTGTCCTTCGCCAGCTCGCGGGCGCGCGCCGCGAGTTCGCCCAACGGCAGCAGGGTGGCGCCGCGGATATGGCCCAGCGGTCCGGTGAACTCCGCCGGCTCGCGCACGTCGAGCACCTGCACCTTGGCGAGATTCTCCTCGAGCCAGGGCGGCTCCACTTCCCAGAAGCCGCCGAAGGTGAAGCGCAGCGGCGCCCAGGTCGGCTCCTGGGGCGCCTTAGCCTCGTTGCCGGGCTGGCCGCAGCGCAGGTTGGCCGGCACCGCCTCGTCGATCTTCTTGGGGTGCGGCAGGTCGAGATTCTTCATGTAGCCGACATAGTCGTTTTCGGCGATCTCGCCGCCCAGCCGCGGATTGAACTTCTTTTCTTCCAGAACGCTGCTCACGGTCAGCCCGCGATAGTCGTGCGCGGGATAGAGCAGGCAGCTCTCGGGCAAGGCGAAGATGCGCGACCGCACCGAACGATAGAGCGCCCGCGGATCGCCCTGCTGGAAATCCGTGCGGCCCGAACCGCGGATCAGCAGGCAGTCGCCGCTGAAGGCCATGCTCTCGTCGTCGAGCACGTAGGTCACGCAGCCCGACGTATGGCCGGGCGTCGCCCGAACCTCGAGGGCGCGGCGGCCGAACTCGACCCGGTCGCCGTCCTCCAGCAGCCGGTCCGCGCCGTTTGCTCCCGACGCTGCCGACAGCGCGATCCGGCTGCCCAACCGCTGCTTCAGCAGCCAGGCGCCGGTCACGTGATCGGCATGGACGTGGGTATCGAGTGTCCAGACAAGCGTCAGCCCCAGCTCCGCGACCAGGGCCGCGTCGCGCCGCACCTGCTCGAACACCGGATCGATCAGCACCGCCTCGCGGGTGACGCTGCAGCCGAGCAGGTAGGTATAGGTCGACGATGTCGGATCGAAGAGCTGGCGAAAGACGAGCATCGTCGGCGTTTCCTCCGGTGGCGCGTTCAGGCGGGCGCGCTGGCCTTGTCGATGGCCGCCACCGACTCGGGCGCGAGCTTCAGCGCCGGGGCTGCCAGCAGATCCTTGAGCTGACCGAGGTTGGTGGCGCTCACGATCGGAGCGGTCACGGCCTTGCGCTGCAGCAGCCAGGCCAGCGCCACTGTCGTGTTGCTGGCATTGTGCTTCTTGGCCGCGTCGTCGACCGCCTTCAGCACCGCGAACCCCTTGTCGTTCAGGTACTTCTTGACGCCGCGCGGACCACGCACGCTCTTGCCGAGATCGGACTCGGACCGATACTTGCCGGTCAGGAAACCGCTGGCCAGTGACCAGTAGGGGATCACCCCCAGCCCTTCCTTCAGGCATTCGTCTTCAAGTGGTCCTTCGAACAGCGCGCGCTCCACGAGATTGTAGTGCGGCTGCAGGCTGACATAGGCCGGCAAGCCCTTCTCCTTCGAGATCTTCGCCGCCTCGGCAAGGCGCGGCGCCTCGAAGTTGGAGGCGCCGATCGCCCGCAGCTTGCCCGCCTTGACCAGCTCGTCATAGGTCGAGAGCGTCTCTTCCTGCGGCGTCGCCTTGTCGTCCTGATGCGACTGGAAGAGGTCGATACGATCCGTGTTGAGCCGCTTCAGCGACGCATCGACCGATTTCACGATATGGGCCCGCGAGAGGCCGGTCCCGAAATTCGGCATCTCCATGCCGCACTTGGTGGCGATCAGCACCTTGCCGCGCTTGGCCGGATCCTTGCGCAGCCAGCTCCCGATCACCGCCTCGGATTCGCCGCCCGTGTGACCCTCCGCCCAGCGCGAGTAGACATCGGCGGTGTCGACGAAAGAGAAGCCGGCATCGACGAAGGCGTCGAGCAGCTAGTGCGACGTCGCCTCGTCGGCCGTCCAGCCGAAGACGTTGCCGCCGAAGGCAATGGGGGCGAATTCGAGGTCGGACTTTCCTAGTCTGCGCTTCTGCATGGTCTGCTCCTGGAACGATCTTTATTCGGCGGCCTTGGGTTGTTCGGTCGCCTTGGGCTGTTCGGCGGCCTTGGGCGGCGGTGCCGCCGCCTGGGCCATTTCGGCGCCCGGGGGTGCGCCCGGGGTCGCCGGAATCGGGAACTGATACATTGGCCGGGCAAAGTGGATTCCAAGCCCCGGCAGCCTGTCGTACATGCGGCGTATGGCCATCCGCTGGATCATGGTCGGGTTCTTCGGCTTGGTCATAAACTTGAAGCGCACGATCAGCTGGCTGTCCTTGATGTCGACGACACCCTGCATCTTGAGCGGCTGCAGCAGGATCGGCTTGAACTGCGGCTCCTCCATCATTTCGAGGCCGATCTTCTTCGCGGTCTTGCGCAGGAGCTCGACGTCCGTGCCATTGGCGAAGGCGAGGTTGAACTTCACCACCGTCCAGTCGCGGCTGAAATTGGTGATGTGGCCGACCTGGCCGAACGGCACGATATGGAGCTGGCCATTCTGGTGCCTGAGCTTCAGCGAGCGCACGCTAAACCCCTCGACCACGCCCTTGACCTTGCTGCAGTCGACATACTCGCCGATGCGGAAGGAATCCTCGGCGAGGAAGAAGACGCCCGACACGATGTCGCGCACCAGCGATTGGCTGCCGAACGAAACGGCGAGGCCGAACACCGAGGCGCCGGCGATCAGCGGCGTGATGTTGACGCCGAGTTCGGAGAGCACCAGCAGGCCGCCGACCACGGCGATGGTCACGCCGGCCACGACGCGCAGCAACGGCATCAGGGTCCGCAGCCGCGACGCCGCGACCCGCACCTCCTCTTCACTGTCGCCGCTGACATCGGCCGAGGGCAGCGGGTTGGCCGCGATGTAGGAATCCATGCGATAGCGCAGGAAGCGCCAGAAGGCATAGATCGCCACGGCGCTGACGGCCGCGATCTTGGCACCGCGATCGTGGTCGACCCATTCCGCCGGCGTGAACGCGCCGAGCACGCGAACCATCAGCGCATCGGCGATGATGATCAGCACGAAGAGACGAACCAGCAACCGCACACAGTCCGCCACCACGTCGCCCGCCATCGGCAGCTCCGAGACGATATGGCGCGTCAGCCGATGCATCATGGTTTCGAACAGCAGCAGGAAAAGCAGCGCCGATTCGATGACCGCCATGCCGCGCGACGCCGTCGTGCTCTCGGTGAGCGCGGCGTAGACGCCGGCGAGCCCGATCAGAGTGTAGAAGGCAAGGCCGCCCATCCACCAGTTACGCGCCGTGTCGAGCTTGAGCTTGCGGATCAACCCCTGGGCGGGAACCATGGCGGTGAGCCAGGCGGCCATGTCGAGCCGCCAGTGCCAGACCACGTAGACCAGCGCCAGGGCGAAGACCGGCACATAGAGAATGACGGCGGCGGCGGTGACTTCCTTGCTGGCGCCGGTGACGGGAAGGGCGCGCGCAATGAAGCCGGCGACCACCGGCAGCAACACCACCAGGTTGAGCGCCACCAGCAGCCGACGGGCCGCTGCACTGTCGACCGGAGCGATGCGGCCGTCCGGCGCGCCAGGACGCAGGAAGGCGCGGAAGACGACGTTGAAGGCCCGCCAGTAGACCAGCGAGTGCAGGGTCATCTGGCCGAGTTGATGGCCGATATCGTGAGGGTCGCCACCCATGCGCCCCAGCACCAGCCGGCCGGCGGCGGCCAGCGCGATCAGTGCCAGGACGTCGAGCAGCAGGGTCTGGAAGAAAGCCTTGAGCGGAGAGCTGGGCTTCATCCGCCCGAAGACGCGCGAGCGGACGCGGCTCAATGCGAGTCGCACCAGGAATTCCGCCAGCAGGCCGGCAACGACGATACCCGCCAGCCAGATCGCTGCGTGGCCGTCGAGGTCGCGCAACAGCATCATCAGATGGCGGCCGAGCTCGGGGAGCTGGGCGAAGGTGAACTCGAAGCGCTCGGTCAACGTCGCGAGGAAACTGGCTGCAGCCCCCTGCCCGCCGGTCACCGCCTGTGCCGCGGCCGGAACAGCCCAAATGGCCGCAGTGGCGGCACTCGCCAGGGCTATACCGTGTCTTGACCGCATCGTCATTTCTCCCCCAAAGGATAGCAATAAGAGCCTAGGGCAATTGCCGCCCAGCCGCCAGACGACACGCTTCGAGAGACGAGTTTCGAGAGACGAGGAGAAACGCCCAGATGTTCGGCCTGATGCAGGATCGCCCGCTGCTCATTTCGCAGCTCATCGAGCACGCTGCCCTCAATCACGGCGACACGGAAATCGTCTCGCGGACGGTCGAAGGTCCGATCCACCGCTACACCTATCGCGACGCACGGCTGCGCGCCAAGAAGGTCGCCGAAGCCCTGATCGCGCTCGGCATCAAGCCGGGCGACCGTATCGGCACGCTGGCCTGGAACGGCTACCGGCATTTCGAGCTCTATTACGGCATCTCCGGCATGGGCGCGGTCTGCCACACGATCAATCCGCGCCTGTTCCCCGAGCAGATCGTCTACATCGTGAACCACGCCGAGGATCAGCTCCTCTTCGTCGACCTCAACCTCCTGCCTGCGGTCGAGAAGCTGCTGCCGCAGATGAAGGGCGTGCGCCACGTCGTCGCGATGACCGATCGCGCCCACCTCCCCAAGGACTGCAAGATCCCGAACCTGCTGGTCTACGAGGAGCTGATCGCCGACAAGCCGGGCAGCTACGAATGGCCGTTGTTCGACGAGCACACTGCCTCCTCGCTCTGCTACACCTCCGGCACGACGGGCAATCCCAAGGGCGTGCTCTACCACCATCGCTCGACCCTGTTGCATGCCTATGGCAGCGCCTTGCCCGACACGCTCAACCTGTCGGCCCGCTCGGTCGTGTTGCCGGTCGTGCCGATGTTCCACGTCAATGCCTGGGGCCTGCCCTACTCCAGCGCCCTGGTCGGCGCCAAGCTGGTCTTCCCCGGCGTCGCGCTCGACGGCGCGAGCCTCTACGAGCTGTTCGAGAAGGAAGGCGTCACCTTCACCGCCGGCGTGCCGACGGTCTGGCTCGCCCTGTTGCAGCACATGCAGGCCAACAAGCTCAAGCTCTCGACGGTGAAGTATGCGGTAATCGGCGGATCGGCCGCGCCGCCGGCCATGATCGAGGCCTTCGACAAGGAATTCGGCGTCGAGGTGCTGCATGCCTGGGGCATGAGCGAGATGAGCCCGCTAGGCACGGTCAACCACCCCAAGGCCAAGCACACCAGGCTGTCGCCGCAGGAAATGCTGGCGGTGCGCCTCAAGCAGGGCCGCCCGCCGTTCGGCGTCGACATGAAGATCGTCGACGGCTCGGGCAATGAGCTGCCGCGCGACGGCAAGGCCTTCGGCGACCTGATGGTGCGCGGCCCCTGGATCACCGCCGGCTACTTCAAGGGTGAAGGCGGCGAGGTGCTCGCCGAGGGCGACTGGTTCGCGACCGGTGACGTCGCCACCCTCGACGAGGATGGCTACATGCAGATCACCGACCGCTCCAAGGACGTGATCAAGTCGGGCGGCGAATGGATCAGCTCGATCGATCTCGAGAACGCCGCCATGGCCCATCCCGCCGTCGCCGAGGCCGCCGTGATCGGTGTCGCTCATCCCAAGTGGGACGAACGGCCCTTGCTCATCATCCATCGCAAGCCCGACGCCGAGATCGACAAGAACGAGCTGATCGAGTTCCTCGGCACCAAGGTCGCCAAGTGGTGGCTGCCCGACGACATCCAGTTCGTCGACGCGATTCCCCACACCGCGACCGGCAAGATCCTGAAGACCAAGCTGCGCGAGACCTTCAAGGACTACAAGCTGCCAACGGCGTAGCTGCACCATAGCCATCCCGAGTGCAGCAAGGGACCTTTCCTGATCACGAAAGGTCCCTCGGTGGAGTTTACCCTGAGCTTGTCGAAGGGCCTCGGGATGACACCTTTGTCTTGCAACAACGACCGTGTCACCCCGAGCGAAAGCGAGGGGCCTTTCCTGGTCGGCCTGCCTCAACTCGCGTGCGCCGGCACCGCCGCCGCCCAGAACATCAGCAGAGTGGCGACCGCGCCCAGCATGGTCCGGCGCGCGTGCAGGCGGCCCCAGCGCTGCAGCAAGGCACTGCTCTCCTCGCCGGCATCGTCGAGAGGGATCGCCTTCAGTTCCCGGTTGACCGGCATGATCATCAGCATCGTGTAGGGCCAGTTCGCAACCAGCACGATGGCGCCCACGATCCAGAGTTCGTCGCGCGTCTGCCACCAGGTCGCCAAGCCGAGGACAAAGCCGATCACGGCAAGCGAGGCCTGCATCTGCGCACCGCGGGCATAGGCGGGGGCCCATTGCTGCAACTGGGCTCGGTCGTCGAGCCGGGAGCGGGCGGGATGCTCTGCGAAACTGATGTAGAAGGCGGCGCCGGTGAACAGCGCCGCCGCCGTCAGTGCGAGAATTCCCAAGGTCAAGACATGTCCTCCACCGCCGGATCGCGGCACATCATCTCTCGCCGCGGAATCGCGGCCCTCATCCTCCGCCGCTGGACCGCGGCGCCCCGCGGGCATTATCGTCGCAGCGGGAGGAACACGCCATGGCGACAGAGACGATTCCCGTCATCGATCTCGGCCCCTACCTCGCCGGCGAAGCGGGTGCGATGGATCGCACCGCCGCCGAGCTGCGCTTTGCGCTCACCGAGATCGGCTTCTACTTCATCGTGAACCACGGTGTGTCGCGCGGAAAGATCGCGGCAATGTTCGCCGAGGTGAAGCGCTTCCACGCGCAGCCGCTCGAGAAGAAGCTCGAGCTCAAGCTCGACCAGCACAATACCGGCTACCTGCCGATGCGCGGCAACACCTTGCGCACGTCGACGGTGCAGACCGGCACCAAGCCCAATCTCAACGAGGCCTTCTTCGTGAAGCGCGAGATGGCGCCCGACCATCCCGACGTCCTGTCGGGACGGCGCTTCCGCGGCCTCAATCGCTGGCCCGACCTGCCGGGCTTCCGCACCACTGTGCTCGACTATTGCAACGAGATGGAACGGCTGGTGCAGAAGCTGGTGCGGCTCTACGCCCGTGCCCTCGATCTGCCCGCAGGCTGGTTCGACACCGCCTTTGCCGAGCCGATGTTCTCCATGCGCATGACCCACTATCCGCCGCAGGACGGACCGGTCGAGGACGAGTTCGGCCTGGCACCGCACACCGACACCAGCTTTCTCACCCTGCTGGCGCCCAATGACGTGCCCGGCCTTTCCATCCGCACCCAGAGCGGCGGCTGGATCGAGGCGCCGGCAATCGACAACGCCTATGTCGTGAATGGCGGCCAGATGCTGCAGCGCTACACCAACGATCTTTTCCTGGCGACGCCGCATCGCGCCATCAACCGCAGCGGGGGCGAACGCTATGCCCTGCCCTTCTTCTGCGACAGCGGCATCGACTGGCCGGTCGCCGCCGTGCCGACCACCGTGGGACCGGACAAGCCGCCGAAGTATCCCACGACCTGGTACGAGGACTACATGACCTGGTACCTCAAGCGGAACTACGACGTGCTGAACGCCGACCAACAGGCGGCCGACTAAGTTCGGCAGATCAAGTCCGGCGCCAGGGAAGCAATAAAGGTAGATAAGGCAAATACGGGGGGATCATGAACACGCATTGGGGACGCCGGCTCATGCTGGCCGGCTTCGTCGCGCTCTGCTGCGCGTCGGCGCACGCACAGGGCTGGCCACAACAGGCCGTCACCATGATCGTGCCGTTTCCACCGGGTGGCGGCACCGATACCGGCGCCCGGCTGGTGGCGCAGAAGCTCTCCGAGAAATGGGGCCAGCAGGTCATCGTGGACAACAAGCCGGGTGCCGCCGGCATCGTCGGGCTGGAAGTCGCCTCGAAGGCCAAGCCCGACGGCTACACCATCGTCATGGGCAATATCGGCACCCAGGCGATCAATCCTTCGCTCTACAAGAAGCTGCCCTACAACGCCGACACCGCCTTCACGCCGATCACCCTGGTGGCCGAGCTGCCGCTGGTCCTGGTGGTCAATCCTGCGACCGAGGCGAAGACCACGACCGATCTCATCCAGTTGGCCAAGGCCAAGCCCGGCGACTTCACCTATTCGACCTCGGGCACCGGCAGCTCCATGCACCTCGCCGCGGCCCTGTTCGAGAACCAGGCCGGGCTGAAGCTGACGCACGTGCCCTACAAGGGCGGCGGACCGGCGATCCAGGACCTGATCGGTGGCCATGTGCGCCTGTCCTTCGCCACCGTCCTGGAGACAAGCGGGCAGATCAAGGCCGGCAAGCTGAAGCCGATCGCCGTCACCAGCGATAAGCGGTCTCCCGCCCTGCCCGAAGTCCCCACCGCCGCCGAAAGCGGCCTGCCGGGCTACAACTCGATCTCCTGGATCGGCCTGCTCGCACCGGCCGGCACGCCGCAGCCGATCGTCGACAGGATCGCGGCCGACGTGCATGCCGCGCTGGCCGAGCCCGCGACGCGCCAGCAGTTCGTCGACCAGGGTGCCATTCCCGTCGGCAGCACGCCCGCAGAGTTCAAGGCGCTGATCGATACCGATCGCGCCCGTTACGGCAAGATCATCGCCGAGAAGGACATCAAGCTCGAATGACCACACCCACCCTCGCCCGCGTCGAAGCCCACGTCTTCCGCACCCCTATCGCAGAGCCGGTCCGCACCTCCTTCGGCACCATGGTCGAGCGCGTCGCCGTCTTCGTGCGGGTCGAGGATTCCGACGGCGCGCGCGGCTGGGGTGAGATCTGGAGCAACTTTCCGACGGCCAGTGCCGAGCATCGCGCCCTGCTGTTCGCCGACATCGTGGCGCCGCGTGCGCTCGGCAAGTCGCTCGATGATCCGGCCGGCCTGTGGGCGGAGATCGACCGCGCCCTGCACGTGCTCCGGGTCCAGAGCGGCGATGCCGGCGCACTGTCGGCCGCCGCGGCCGGGCTCGACCTCGCCATCCACGACCTCCGCGCCCGCAAGCGCGGCCTGCCCTTGTGGCGGGCGCTGGGCGGCACCGACGACTCGCCCGTGCCGATCTACGGTTCCGGCCTCAATCCCGGCCGCGCGGCCTACGATACGGTCGGCCGCCTGCGCGCCGCGGGCTACCGCGCCTTCAAGATCAAGGTCGGCTTCGGGGCCGCGACCGATCTCGAGACCCTGCGCCCGGTCGCGCGCGAACTCGGCGCCGGCGAACGGCTGATGGTCGACGTCAACCAGGGGTGGGACCTCCGCACTGCCAGCGTAATGGTGCCGCGCCTGGCGGAGTTCGGCCTGCATTGGATCGAAGAGCCGCTGATGGCCGATCGACCGGTCACCGAGTGGACCCAGGTCGCCGCCGCCGCGCCGACGCAACTGGCCGCCGGCGAGAATTTGCGCGGCGCTGGCGCCTTCCAGGCCATGATCGACAGCGGCCTGTTCGGCACGGTCCAGCCCGACGCTGCCAAGTGGGGCGGCCATTCGGGCTGCCTGCCGGTGGCCCGCGCGGCGCTGGCGGCCGGCCGTGCCTACTGCCCCCACTTCCTCGGCGGCGCCCTGGGGCTCCTGCATTCGTTGCACTTGCTGGCCGCGGTGCGCGGCCCGGGCCTGCTCGAGGTCGACGCCAATCCCAATCCTCTGCGGGAGGGGCTGCTGGGTAACCTGATCACCGCTCGCGAGGGCACTGTGTCGCTTCCCGGCAGCCCGGGACTCGGTCTAGAACCGGACCTAAAGCCGCTCCTCAATCTTCGAAGCCTTCATATCGAGCGGCGTGCGTAACAGAGGAAACGCCATGCTGGGATTGATGCAAGACCGCCCGCTGCTGATTTCGCAGATCATCGACTTCGCGGCCGCCGCCTACCCCGAGGTCGAGATCGTGACCCGGACAGTCGAAGGGCCGATTCATCGCTACGGTTATCGCGATGCGCAGAAGCGCGCCAAGCAGGTGGCCGAGGCGCTCCAGGACCTGGGCGTCAAGCTCGGCGACCGGGTCGGCACCATCGCCTGGAACACCTACCGCCATTTCGAGCTCTATTTCGGCATCTCCGGCATCGGCGCGGTACTGCACACCATCAATCCGCGGCTGGCGCCCGAGCATGTCGCCTATATCGCCAACCATGCCGAAGACAAGGTGATCTTCGTCGACCTCAACCTGGTCCCCGTGGTCGAAGGCGTGTGGGAGCAGCTGAAGACGGTGAAGCATGTCGTGGTCATGACCGACCGCGCCCACATGCCGGCCTCGTCCAAGATCCCCAACCTGCTCTGCTACGAGGAGCTGATCGCCGACAAGCCGGGCACGCTCACCTGGCCCGAGTTCGACGAGAAGACCGCCTCGTCGCTTTGCTATACCTCGGGCACGACCGGCAACCCGAAGGGTGTACTCTACTCGCACCGCTCGACCATGATCCATTCGATGATGATGGCCTCGGGGTCGGTGTTGGCGCTCGATCCCGACACCACCATCCTGCCGGTGGTGCCGATGTTCCACGCCAATGCCTGGGGTCTGGTCTATGCCGGCCCCTTCTCCGGCACCAAGCTGGTCTTCCCCGGCTTCAAGCTCGACGGCGCCTCGATCTACGAGCTGCTCGACAAGGAACAGGTGACCTTGAGCGCCGGTGTGCCGACCGTCTGGCTCGCCCTGCTCGAATACTGCGCTCAGAACCAGCTCAAGATGTCGTCGGTCAAGCGCTCGCTGATCGGCGGCTCGGCCGTGCCCTATGCGATGATCGAGCGCTTCTGGAAGGAGCACGGTATCGAAGTGGCACAGGGCTGGGGCATGACGGAGATGAGCCCGCTCGGCACGCTGACCCGCTTCAACAAGGGCGAGCGCGACCTGCCGGATGCCGATCGCTTCGCCATCACCGCCAAGCAGGGCCGTCCGGTGTTCGGCTGCGAGATGAAGATCATCGACGACGAGGGCAATGACCTGCCGCTCGACGGCAGCACCTCGGGCAACATGGTGGTGCGCGGTCCGTGGATCGTGAAAGGCTACATGAAGGGCGACGGCAAGAGCCAGTTCATCGAGAACGACTGGTTCCACACCGGTGACGTCTGCAAGATCGAGACCGACGGCTCGGTCGTGATCACTGACCGCTCCAAGGACGTGATCAAGTCGGGCGGCGAGTGGATCAGCTCGATCGACCTGGAGAATGCCGCGATGGGCTGCCCCGGCGTCGCCGAGGCCGCCGTGATCGGCGTGGCTCACCCCAAGTGGGACGAGCGGCCGTTGATGATCGTGGTGCGCCGGCCCGATGCCGACGTCACCAAGGCCGACGTCCTGAAGTATCTCGACGGCAAGATCGCCAAGTGGTGGATGCCCGACGACGTGCAGTTCATCGACGCCATCCCGCACGGCGCCACAGGCAAGATCCTGAAGACGGCGCTGCGCAAGCAGTTCGAGAGCTACAAGCTCCCGACCGCGTGAGGCTGCGCTTCGCGGTGCGGACCTTCCGCACGGGGGTGGCGCAGCTCGGCAAAAGCCGCGCGCGCCACCTGGAAGGCGCCGACCAGCGCAAGGCCGGACATGATCGCGGCGACAAGATAGTCCGGCCAGCCGCTTCCTGAACCGAACACGCCAAGGGCCGCGGCCAGGACGGCGACATTGCCGATCGCGTCGTTGCGCGTGCAGATCCAGACCGAACGCATGTTGCTGTCGCCGTCGCGCCAGCGATAGAGCAGCAGCGCCACGCCAAGATTGGCGGCCAGCGCCAGGGCGCCGATCAGGCCCATGATCGGGGCTTCCGGCACGGTGCCGGACAGCGCGTGGGCAATCGTAGTGCCGGCGACCCAGAGACCGAAGGCGGCCATGGATGTCGCTTTCAGCAGCGCCGCACGGGCACGCCAGTGCAGCGCCATGCCCAGCACGAACAGGCTGATGCCGTAATTGGCGGAGTCGCCCAGGAAGTCGAGCGAGTCGGCCAGCAGCGATGCCGACCCCGCGGCAACACCGGCGCCGATCTCGACAGCGAACATGGCGAGGTTCACCGCCAGCGCGATCCACAGGACACGGCGGTAGACAGGCGACGCCGCGGCGGCGGAAGCGTGCTCGTGGCTATGGTCGCAGCAATGCGCACTCATGCTCGGCTCCTCCCCTCAGTGCTCCGGCCCTCAATGCTCCGCAACATGGCTGACCATGTCTTCGACCATCCGCCGCACATGGGCGTCGTCGGCCTCGTAGTAGACCTGCTTGCCCTGCCTCTCCGCCCGCACCAGCCGCGCGCCCTTCAGAAGTCTCAGATGGTGGCTCACCAGCGACACCGAAAGCTCGAGCCGGTCGGCGATATCCGACACTGCGAGCGGCGTGCGCAGGCACGACACGACGATCTTGAGACGCGTCGGGTCGCCCAGCAGGCGGAACAGGTCGGCCAGCGCTACGGCATGGTCGTCGGTCAGGACGGGTTTCTTGGCTTTGGACATTTGAACAACTGTTCAATTGTACATAGCATCCAGGCTGCCCGTCAAGGCAGGTGAAGAACGGCAATGTTCACCAACGCACCGAGGCCGAGCACCCATAGCGGATTGCGCTTGGTGGCGTAGATGAACGCCGCCGCGGCGAGGCTGATCGCGACCGTCGGCACGTCGTGGTCGACGGTGCGCATCATCGAGATGCCCGCGGCCAGCATCAGGCCGAGCGCCACCGGCACCAGCGCATCGCGCAGCAGGCCGACAATGGGACTATGCTGGAACCGCGCCATGCCGCGGCCCGCCAGGAAGGCAAGCGCGCAGGACGGGACCATGATCGCCAGCGTGGCGACCAGCAGGCCCGGCAGGCCGGCCACCTGCCAGCCGATCAGGCTCACCAGGATGACGTTGGGCCCCGGTGAGGCATTGGCGATCGCGAAGGCATTGGCGAAGGCAGCATCGGTCATCCAGCCATGCACCTCGACGACCTGGCGGTGGATCTCCGGCAGGAGCGCGTTGATGCCGCCGATCGAGACCAGCGACAGCAGCGCGAAGGTCCGCGCCAGCTCGACCAGCGTACCGATCATGACGGTGTCCCCATCATCACCGTCCCCGTTTCAGCAATGGCAGGAAGCCAAGCACCAGGGCGAGCGTCACCAGCCCGACCACGACCGGGACCAGCGGCCAGCGCAGCAGCGCGACGGCGGCGAAACCCAGCCCGACCACCAACAGCGCCCGAGGCGTCGGCCGGATGTTGCGGATCATCTTGAGCGCCGTGCCCAGCACCAGCCCGGCCGAGGCGGCGGCGACGCCGATCAGGGCAGCCCGCACTTCAGGGACATTCGAGAGATGCTCGTAGACCACGGCCAGTGCCATCACGATCACCACCGGCATCGCCATCTGCCCCAGCAGGCAGAGCAGCACGCCGACCGGCCCCTGGAACCGGTCGCCGATGATCACGGAGGCATTCACGGTGTTGGGGCCGGGCAGGATCTGCCCCACCCCCAGCAGTTCGGCGAACTCCTTGTCGGTCAGCCATTTCCGCTCCTCGACGATGACATAGCGCGCCCAGGGCGCCACGCCGCCGAAACCCATCAGGCCAATCTTGAGAAAGCCCAGGAAGAGCTCCGTCTTGCCGACGGAGCGCAAAGGTCGATCGTTCAGCATGCCCGAGGATGAGCTGAAACCGAGGCAGAGGTACAGCTTCGTTAATCCCCATCCGTGGCCAGCGCGTGCCGGCGCCGTCGTGGCAGCACCACGTCGGCGACGACCGCTGCCATGACCACGAGCCCACCGATCAAGGTGGCCGCACCCGGCGCTTCACTGAAGGCGAGCCACACCCAGAGGACTCCGAGCGGCGTCTGCAGGGTGCCGATCAGCGCCCCGCGCGTCGCGGAGACCAACGGAGTGCCGAGCGCCAGCAACAGCAGGCCGAGACCGAATTGACTGACGCCGAAGAGCACGAGCAGGCCGAAATTCTCGGCACTGATCGACAGGGGCTGCGCGAAGGGCAACACGATCAGCGAGCACAGGAAGGCCGACAGAGCGACGGCCGGAACCATGCTGACACCGGGATTGCGCCGGATCAGCACCAGGACCAGGGACATCAAAACCGCCATTGCGAAGGCGAGCAGATCGCCCAGCAATCGGCCGCCGGCAATCGCCGGCCCCGCCATCACCGCGACGCCTGCCAAAGCCGCGAAAGTCGCCAGCAAGGTGATCCTGTCTTCACGCTCGCCGAGGATCAGCCAGGCGAGTCCCGCCGTCACGAAGGGAATGGTGGCATCGATCACCATCACGTCGGCCACTGTCGAGAGTCGGAATGCGTTGAGATAGCAGACGGTCGCCAGCGCCGAACAGAGCGCGATCAGCAGGCCGTCACGACCGATCGCCCGCACTGCCGGAACGACCCGGCCGCGCTCGCGCACCGCCACCATGCCGACGAGGAACAGCCCGCCGAACAGGCCGCGCCAGAACAGCAGGGTCCAGGCGTCGACTTCGATCAGCCGCGTGTAGAAACCCGCGCTGCTGTAGGCCACGGCCGACGCCGCCAGCAGCAGGCTGCCGAGCCAAGCGGCCCTATTTCGCGAGGGCGACACAGTCGATCTCGATGTCGAACGGGCCGAACCAGCCCGCGGTGCACAGGAACACGCGGGCCGGCTTGTGGTCCGTGAAGTACTCGGCATAGACGGCATTGACCGTCGCGAAATAGGCCGGGTTGGAGCAGTAGACCGTGCACTTCACGGCGCGGTCGAGCCCGGAGCCCGCCGCCTCGAGGCAGGACTTCAGATGCTCCAGCACCCGCCGCGCCTGCTGGTCGATCGGGAGGATGTCGTAGGCGCCGGTCTCGGGGTTCACCGGCGGCAGGCCCGAGACGTAGACCCAGTCGCCGGCCCGCACGACCGGCGATACCGGCACGGTATTGCGGGCGGCGAACTTCGCCAGCGCCGGCACGTGAGGGGTCGAAATCTCGATCCGTTCGGCAGAAGCGGTCATGGCCTTTGTCCTTGGCTGTGAGTGACAGGCGAAAGCTAACGACCCCCTCCTGACAACGTTCTGTCAGGAGTGATAAGCTCCTGAAAAGGCGGGATAAAATGCGCCGATCCGACCGATTGTTCGACATCATCCAGCGCCTGCGCACGGCCAGCCGCCCGGTGACGGCAGCGTCGCTGGCGGCCGAGCTCGAAGTGACGCCGCGCACCGTCTATCGCGACATTGCCACCCTGCAGGCCCGGCGCGTGCCGATCGAAGGGGCCGCCGGCATCGGTTACGTGCTGCGTCAGGGCTTCGACCTGCCGCCACTGATGTTCACCATCGACGAGGTCGAGGCGATCGCCGTCGGCGCGCGGCTGGTCCAGCGGCTGCGCGATTCCAAGCTGCAGGACGCGGCCGAGGGCGTGCTGGCCAAGGTTGCCACCGTGCTGCCCGATCGCCTGCGCTCGCATGTCGTCACCCCGCCGATCTACATTTCGCCCGGCATGGCCGCGGAGGCCCAAGGTGTCGACATCGCCGAGATCCGGGCCGCTATCCGCGACAGCCGCAAGCTCTACATCGTCTATGCCGACAAGGAGGGCCGTGAGACCGACCGCACGATCTGGCCGATCGCCATGGCCTATTACGTCGACGTCACCCTGGTCGGCGCCTGGTGCGAACTGCGCGCCGACTATCGCAACTTCCGCGTCGAGCGAATCGTTGCCTCTCGTATCCTGGAAGACCGTTTCGACCAGGCCAACGGGCGGCTGTTCGCAGAGTGGTCGGCGCTGCCCAAGGAGAAGCCCGACTCCCTCGCCGACCCGGCCGACTCGCGTTAGGCTGAGCGCACCATGACAGTGGGCATCAAGACAGTGGGCACCATGACGATCGACATCCATCCCCTCGATCCCGCGACCCGCGCCTTTTTTGCCGGCGAGGTCTCGGGCATCGATCTCACCCGCACGCTCAGCGACGACGAAGTCGCCGCCATCCATGCCGGCATGGACAGGTTCGGCGTCCTGGTGTTCCGCGATCAACGCCTCGACGACGAGCGCCAGCTCGCCTTCAGCCGCCAGCTCGGGCCGCTCGAACAGGCGACCGGAGACATCATGCCGCCGGACCAGCGGCGCATGAGCATGGATCTCAACGACATCTCCAACCTCGATGTGAATGGCAATGTCCTGGCGCGCGACGATCGCCGCCGGCTGTTCAGCCTGGGCAACCTGCTGTGGCACTCCGACAGCTCGTTCAAGGACGTCCCGGCCAAGTATTCGATCCTCTCGGCCCGCACCATCCCGTCGGCCGGCGGCAACACCGAGTTCGCCGACATGCGCGCCGCCTACGATGCGCTCGACGAGGAGTCCAAGCACGAGGTGCACGACCTGATCTGCCGGCACAGCCAGATCTATTCGCGCGGCATGCTGGGCTTCGAGGACTTCACCGACGCCGAGCGCCAGAAATGGGCGCCGGTGCGCCAGCGCCTGGTGCGGCGCCATCCGCGGAGCGGGCGGCTGTCACTCTATCTCGCCAGCCATGCCGGCGAGATAGAGGGTTGGCCGGTGCCGGAAGCGCGCGCCTTCCTGCGCGATCTCAACGAACACGCCACGCAGCGGCAGTTCGTCTACGCCCATGTCTGGCGGCCGTTCGACGTCGTGATGTGGGACAACCGCGTCACCATGCACCGCGCCCGCCGCTTCAATTCCAAGGAAGTGCGCGACATGCGGCGCACGACACTGACCAACGAAGTATCGAGCCTGGAACAGGCGCCGTAACCTGATCTCCTCCCCCGTCACAGCGGCTTGGTTACAAGCCGCGACGCGGGGGAGGTGCCCGCGTCATCGCGGGCGGAGGGGGTGTCTCGACGCGAAGAAGAGAATCGGGCTTTTCGTTGAAACGCCCCCTCCGCCGCCGATGACGGCGGCACCTCCCCCGCGCTGCGCGCGAGGGAGGATTATGAGTGTCCCGCAACGAGTTTCACCACCCCATGCGTCTTCAGTTCCTCGGCTCCGGCGATGCCTTCGGCAGCGGCGGACGGTTCAACACCTGCTTCCATCTCGAAAGGCCCGAGCTCGGCAACGTGCTGGTCGATTGCGGCGCCTCCTCGATGGTGGCGATCCGCAAGTGGGGCGTCGATCCCAACGGCATCTCGACCGTGCTGGTGAGCCATCTGCACGGCGACCATTTCGGTGGCCTGCCCTTCTTCCTGCTCGATGCGCAGCTCGTGAGCCGCCGCACGGCACCGCTGACCCTGGCCGGCCCGCCGGGCTTCCGCGACCGGCTGATGATCATCATGGAGGCGATGTTCGCCGGCTCCACCAAGGTCGAGCGCAAGTTCACGCTCGAAATCCGCGAGCTCGAGCTGCACGAGAAGGTCAAGATCGACGGGCTTGCCGTGACGCCCTACCTGATGAAGCACTATAGCGGCGCCCCCTCCTACGCGCTCAGGATCGAGACCGAGGGCAAGGTGCTCACCTATTCAGGCGACACCGAATGGGTCGAGGAGCTGATCCCGGCGGGCCGCAACGCCGACCTCTTCATCTGCGAAGCCTACTTCTTCGACAAGGTGATGAAGTACCACATCGACTACACCACGCTCGCGCGCCACCTGCCGGAGATCGGCGCCAAACGCACCATCGTGACGCATATGAGCGCCGAGCTGCTCGGCCGCCAGGGCGAGATCGCCCTCGAGGCGGCGCATGACGGGCTGGTGGTCGACTTCTAGCCTACGCACTGAATAGCCAAAAATGGGCATCACAAGAGAGGCGTCATCCCGAGCGAAGCGAGGGACCTTTGCTGAACGCCAAAGGTCCCTCGCTACGCTCGGGATGACACGGTTTTTGGAGTGCAGATAGTGCGTCACCAAATACGGCCTAACGATTCGACACCCACTCCTCGACCTCGACGCCGGCGGCCTCGTCGAGCATGCGGCGGCCCTTCAGCACCATGCCGTGCTTCTGCAGGACCTCTTCGGGAGTGGCCCCGTGCGGGCCGATGCCGGGAAAGACCGGCCGACCGCGCGGCACGCTGCCCGGCGCCCGGGAGAGATAGAAGGTGTCGTAGCCGATGCTGAGGAACAGGAAAAAAACGTCGGTACCGCCGACCACGGCCAAGGTGCCGTCGCCTGCACCGAGCTTCATCCAGGCTTCTTCGAACGGCGCCGTCGCCGGGTTCCACAGCACGGCATTGGCGTTTCGCGGATCGGGCACGATGCGCTCGACCCGCCGTGTCAGCACGATGCGCTTGCGTGCCGCTTCTTTCGGTCCGCCCTCGGCCGAGTGCCGCCCATTGACGACCGCCGCCACCCGGTCAAGTGAATCCTGATAGAATTTCTGGTCGCCCGGGATCTTCAACACCTCTGGAAAAGACCCATCGGAGGCTGCGATCATGCCCTCGCGGGACACGATCGCGAATCCTTCGATGCGCGGTCGCCTGGTCGCCATGAAGCCGCCTTTCAGACATCCACTGCTTGCATTGCTTTGCCGGAGCTTAGTTCGCCCCATGAGTACGTACCAGACTTACAAGCCGCTCACTTTCCACGACGCCACGCCGCGCTTTCGCGACGGCAGCGACAGCCCCCGTGCCTATCTCGAACGCTGCCTCGAGACGATCGCGGCGCGCGAGCCCGTGGTGAAGGCCTTCACGGCAATCAACGAAGCCGGCGCGCGGGCCGCGGCCGACGCCAGCACCGCGCGCTGGAAAGCGGGTAAGCCGCTGTCGCCGATCGACGGCATGCCGCTTGCCATCAAGGACCTGCTCGAAACGAAGGACATGCCGACCGAGATGGGTTGTGTCGCCTTCAAGGGCAATTTTCCCAAGCGCGACAACGCCGCGGTCTGGGCGTTGCGTGACGCCGGCGCCGTGATCCTCGCCAAGGCGGTGACGGCGGAACTGGGTGGCTCGCATCCCGGGCCGACAACCAACCCGTTCGATCCGGCACGCACGCCGGGCGGCTCGTCCTCGGGCTCGGCCGCCGCCGTCGGCGCCAACATGGTGCCCGCCGCCATCGGCACGCAGGTCGGCGGCTCGATCATCCGGCCGGCCGCCTATTGCGGAAACTTCGCACTGAAGCCGACGCAGGGCGGGCTCAATCGCGGCGAGCGCCAGGCGACCAGCCAGAGCACGCACGGCCCGCATGCCGGCAGCCTCGAAGACATGTGGCAGGTCGCCATCGAGATCGCCAAGCGGGCCGGTGGCGATCGCGGCGCGGTCGGACTGATGGGCCCGTCGACGGTGCCGGCCGCCGCGAAGCCCAATCGGCTGATCGTGCTGGAAACCGAAGGCTGGCCCGATGTCGACGCCGCGACCCGGGCGGGCTTCGAGGCCGTCCTGAAACAGCTCGCCGATTCGGGGGTGAGCCTGATCCGGCGCAAGGATCATCCGCTGGTCGAAGCCCTGGAGCGCGCGGTCGCCAACGGCCGCGCCGTGTGCAACGGCATCACGAGTTGGGAGAATCGCTGGGGCCAGCGCGGCATCGTCGACAACAATCCGGCCGGTGTCAGCGAGCGCGCCAAGGCAACGCTCGCCAAGGCCGAAGCGATGACGCCGGACGACTATCGCACCAACCTGCTGGCCCGCCACACCGCCCAGCAGGGCCATGCAATGCTGGCGTCGCTCGCCGACGCGGCGATCACGCTCGCCTGTCCCGGCCCGGCGCCGCTCTGGTCGGGCGACGTGCCCGGCCAGCCGCTGGCACCGCGCCCGACCGGCGATTTCGTGTTCAATGCGCCGAGCTCGATGCTCTTCGCACCGGTCGTGACCGTGCCCTTGATGAGCGTCGGCGGCCTGCCGGTCGGCGTTCAGCTCATGGGCCAGCAGCACGAGGATGCCCGGATGACCGGCCTCGCGCGCTGGCTTGCCGAGAACGTGACGCGGGCGACTACTCCGGCTTGAGGCCGAGCGCCTGCACGCGCGGGATCAGAATGCCCTTCTGCTTCTCGTAGTCGACCATGACTTCTTCATGGTTCAACGGCTTTTCGACGAGGCCGAACCCCTGCATCATCTTGCGGCCGGGTTCGGACTCGGCACCGGCGACCCAGAGGTCGGACATCTTCTTCACGATCTCCTTGGGCGTCGCGGCCGGTGCCGCGAGCGCCAGCCAGCCCCAGAAGGTGAAGGAGTCGTCGTCGAAGCCCTGCTCACGCGAGGTCGGCACGTCGGGCAGTTGCGAGGCGCGCACCTTGGAGGGCGCCACGATGCCGCGGATGTCGCCCTTCACCAGCAGCGCATTCATCGCCTGCGGGCTGCCCATCGCAGCCTGCAGCGAACCGGCGCCCATGTCCTGCCACATCGGCGCTTCGCCCTTGTAGGTCACGATCTCCATCTTGAGGCCGTACTTCTCGTTCAGCGCCTGGGCGAAGATGTGCGCCGACGATCCCAGGGCCCACGACCCGAAGTTCACCTTGTGGTCGCGGGCGTAACCGATGAAGTCCTTGAGGTTCGTCACCGGCACGGACTTGTGCACCACGACCGGCAGCACACCCGAGGGCGTGCCCGAGACGATCGTGAAATCCTTGTCCGGGTCGAAGCCCAGCGTCTTGAAGAGGACGCGGTTCTGGATGAGCGTGCTCGAGACCGAATGCAGGAAGGTGTAGCCGTCGGCCGGCGTGCGCGCGACCATGGCTGCACCGATATTGCCGCTGGCGCCCGGCTTGTTGTCGATCAGGACCTGCTGGCCGGTCGCCTGGCTCACATGCTGGCCGAAAGCGCGCGCGATGCCGTCGGTGAGGCCGCCGGCGGGAAAATTCACCACGATGGTGATCGGCTTGTTGGGCCACGCCCCCTGGGCGCGGACAATCGACGGCGCGGCCAGGGTCAGGCCGGCCGCAGTGCCGGTACGCAGCAAGGTGCGGCGGGTCGTGATCAAGCTCGGCATCGCCTCATGTCCTCCAGATTATTTTTTGCGCGGCGATGCATAGCGACGGCAAATCGGGGCCGCTAGACTGTGTAAATGCACCTTTCTCCGCAAAGCGAAACGCGTAGTCGCTGGGCGGGGCACGCGGGGATTGCTAAGACCTTCCCCCGAAACCGGCACTTACGAGGGAAGTAACGTCCATGTCAGACGCTGTCATCCGCTCCACAGAGGGGCGCATCGGTATCCTCACGATCAACAATCCACCGGTGAACGCCCTGGCGGCGGCGGTGCGCGACGGCATCAAGGAAGGCATCGACGCCTTTGCCCAGGACCCCAATGTCGACGCCATCGTGCTGATCGGCGGCGGCCGCACCTTCATCGCCGGCGCCGACATCCGCGAGTTCGGCAAGCCCCCCTCTGGCGCCAATCTGAACGACGTCATCGCCACCATGGAGAATTCGCCCAAGCTGGTCGTGGCCGCGTTGCACGGCACGCCGCTGGGCGGCGGCCTGGAAACGGCACTGGGCGCGCATTATCGCGTGGCGCTGCCCAGCACGCGTCTCGGCCTGCCGGAAGTCCATCTCGGCCTGCTGCCGGGCGCCGGCGGCACCCAGCGCCTGCCCCGCCTCACCGGCGCCAAGTATGCGCTCGACGCCATCCTCTCGGGCCGCCACATCCCCGCCCCTGAGGCCAAGAACAAGGGTATCGTCGATGCGCTGGTCGAGGGCGACGACCTGCTGAAGGGCGCGATCGCGCACACCGAAATGCTGCTGGCCCAGAAGGCGCCGCGGCGGCGCATCCGCGATCTCAGCGTCACCCTGGAATCGCCCGATCTCTTCGCCGAGACCGAGAAGGCGATCGCCCGCAAGTCCCGCGGCTTCAAGGCACCGTGGAACATCATCAAGTGCGTGCAGGCGGCGGTCGAGCTGCCGTTCGACGAGGGCATGAAGCGCGAGCGCGAGCTGTTCGTCGAGCTGTTGACCTCGTCGGAGTCGGCGGCGCAGCGCTACTACTTCTTCGCCGAGCGCGAAGCGGCCAAGGTGCTCGACGTGCCGGCCGACACGCCACAGCGTCCGATCAAGGCCGGCGGCATCATCGGCGCCGGGACGATGGGCGGCGGCATCGCCATGAACTTCGCCAATGCCGGCGTCCCCGTCACCCTCCTCGAGACCTCGCAGGAGGCGCTCGACCGCGGCCTCAAGACCATCCGCACCAACTACGAGAACACCGCCAAGCGCGGCGGCATGAAGGCCGAGGACGTCGAGAAGCGCATGGCGCTGATCACGCCGACCCTCGACTACAATGACCTGAAGGACGTCGATCTCGTGATCGAGGCGGTGTTCGAGACCATGGAGGTCAAGGAAACCGTCTTCAAGAAGCTGGACGAGGTCACCAAGCCCGGCGCCATCCTGGCGACCAACACGTCGGGCCTCGACGTCAACCAGATCGCCAACTACACGCAGCGCCCCGGCGACGTGATCGGCATGCACTTCTTCTCGCCGGCCAACGTCATGAAGCTGCTGGAGAACGTGCGCGGCAAGGCGACCGAGAAGGACGTCATCGCCACGGTGATGTCGTTCTCCAAGAAGATCGGCAAGATCCCGGTGCTGGTCGGCGTCTGCGAGGGCTTCGTCGGCAACCGCATGCTGCGCATGCGGGGCGTGCAGTCGGCCTACATGATGGAGGAAGGCGCCCTTCCCCAGCAGATCGACAAGGTGGTCTACGATTTCGGCTTCCCGATGGGCCCCTTCGCGATGAGCGACCTCGCCGGCAACGACGTGGGCTGGCGCATCCGCCAGGGCAAGAACGAGAAGGAAAAGCGCAACGTGCGCTATACCGGCTACGTCGCCGACGCGATCTGCGAGCTCGGCCGCTTCGGCCAGAAGACCGGCGCGGGTTACTACAAGTACAACCTGCCCGACCGCACGCCGATCCCCGATCCCGAGGTCGAGAAGATCATCGAGGAGACCTCGAAGAAGCTCGGCATCACCCGCCGCGCCATCTCCGATCAGGAGATCCTGGAGCGCGCGCTCTACCCGATGGTGAACGAGGGCGCCAAGATCCTGGAAGAAGGCATGGCGCAGCGCGCGCTCGACATCGACGTGATCTGGGTCAACGGCTACGGCTGGCCGGTCTATCGCGGCGGCCCGATGTGGTGGGCCGACAATGTCGTGGGCCTCAAGACCATCCACGACGCGCTGCTGAAGTACCGCGACGCCTCCGGCGACCCGTTCTGGGAGCCCGCCCCGCTTCTCAAGAAGCTCGTGCAGGAAGGCAAGAAGTTCTCTACCGTCTGATCAATTCGAACCGGAGGAAAGAAATATGGCTGACGCCGTTATCGTATCGACCGCCCGCACGCCGATCGGCAAGGCATTCCGCGGCATCTTCAACGACACCCATGGCGCCGACATGGGCGCGCATGTCATCAAGCACGCCGCCGAGCGTGCCAAGGTCGAGCTGGGCGAGATCGAGGACGTGATCCTGGGCTGCGGCGCGCCGGAAGGCACGACCGGTTCGAACGTCGCCCGCGTCGCGGCGATCCGCGCCGGTGCGCCGGTCAGCGTCTCGGGCGTGACCGTGAACCGCTTCTGCTCGTCGGGCCTGCAGACCATCTCGATGGCCGCGCAGCGCGTGCTGGTCGACAAGGCCACCGTGGTGATCGGCGGCGGCCTCGAATCGACCTCGTTGGTGCAGGGCCCGCCGGGCGGCAACAAGAACCGCCTGGTCAATCCCTGGGTCAAGGAGCACGTGCCGGGCATCTACCACTCGATGATCCAGACCGCCGACACGGTGGCCGGCCGCTACAACATCAGCCGCGAGGCGCAGGACCAGTACTCGCTGCAGAGCCAGCTGCGCACCGCGGCGGCCCAGCAGGCCGGCAAGTTCGACGACGAGATCGTGGCGATGGAAACCGAGATGCTCGTCACGGACAAGAACACCAACGAGACCTCGAAGAAGAAGACCCGTCTCACCAAGGACGAAGGCAACCGTCCCGAGACGACCATCGAGGGCCTCGCCAAGCTGCAGCCGGTGATGGGTCCGGACAAGTGGATCACCGCCGGCAACGCCAGCCAGCTCTCTGACGGCGCCTCGGCTGCGGTCGTCATGAGCGACGCCGAAGCCGCCAAGCGCGGCCTGACGCCGCTCGGCATCTACAAGGGCCTGGTCGTCGCCGGCTGCGAGCCCGACGAGATGGGCATCGGCCCGGTCTACGCCGTGCCGAAGCTCCTGAAGCGCTTCGGCCTCAAGATGGACGACATCGACCTCTGGGAGCTGAACGAGGCCTTCGCGGTGCAGGTGCTCTACTGTCGCGACAAGCTCGGCATCCCCAACGAGAAGCTGAACGTCAATGGCGGCTCGATCTCGATCGGCCATCCGTTCGGCATGACCGGCGCGCGCTGCGTCGGCCACGCCCTGATCGAGGGTCGTCGCCGCAAGGCCAAGAACGTCGTCGTCACGATGTGCATCGGCGGCGGTATGGGCGCGGCCGGCCTGTTCGAGGTCGTGCAGTAACCTGCGCTACACTTTCCTGCGCACCGATCCCGACGGTGATGTCGATATCGAGATCACCGTCGGACGATCGCAGTACTCTGAAGCCGGATCGAGAGATCCGGCTTTTTTGTGAGCTCATCGGTCGACGAGGGCATTCTTGCCCGCGAACAGATTGAGAGCCGCGTACTGAATGAGCATCACCGTCTTGCCGTCGCAGATGCGTCCATCCCGGATCATCTGCAGGGCCTCATCGACGGTGAGCTCCATCACCTCGATATCCTCTCCTTCGTCCCGTGCTCCGCCGCCTGCACTCAGCCTCATCGAGGCATCGTACCGGCCGACGAAGAAGTGCAATTGCTCGGTCACGGAGCCGGGGCTCATGAAGCAGGCAAACACCTTGCGGACGTCCTGAAGGCGCAGCCCGAGCTCTTCCTCGACTTCCAGGCGGATCCGGTTCTCGGGTGATTCTCCGTCCAGGAGGCCGGCCGCCGCTTCGATGAGCAAGTCGTCATGGCCGCTGACATAGGCGGGG
>BFBZ01000239.1_pt1 | contig 65109 bp, 64 predicted proteins | sample 1888401 | NCBI WGS metagenome assembly BFBZ01 (sample SAMD00112614, study PRJDB3348) | symbiont metagenome | host: Chara braunii
AACGTTTCGATCTCTTCCGGTGGAGGCGACGTTTGCAGTTCGGCATCGTCTTCAAACACCGATTCGAGAACATCCGTCGGCAGTAATTGAGATGTCGCCTGTATCGCGTCAGGCGCAGGCGCTGCTTCAATAGCCGCGGCTCCTACCATAGGAAGCGGTGCGGGCATTCGCTCGGGAAGTTTGACACCGTCGAGCAACGCCACGAGCACCATATCTTGACCGGCGCCTGTACGATGAAGCGTGCCGTTGCCGAAATCGCTCACGAGTTTCGCCTCGCCATCGTGTAAAGCTGCGCCGAGCTGATCGCCGGAAAGATGATCGAGATACGCCGAGATTTTTTTTGCCGCATCGTTGGCGGCGGCGAGCGCACCATCCGGCGTAAAGGCGAGCGCGGGTGATGCGATGCTGTCGAGCAACGCGCCAATCCGTTCCGCAAGCGGCATCGGCCGCGCGACAGGATCGGCTGCCGCAACGAGGACTGCCATCTTGCCATCCGCAAACGATACGCGCGTGCAGGCGCAGGTCTGCAATTGTCCAAGCGAAGCGCCGAAGCCGCGCATTCTTTCAAGTCGCGCCGCGCCGTTTTCGGGCAATCGCGTTGCAAGCTGCGCAACTTGTCGTCGAAGCGGATCTGCCGGACTGAAGATTTTGGCCGCGAGTTGCGCTGCGTCAGGAGCGCCGAACACGCGCACGCCAACAGGATTGCACCACAGAACCCGGCTGCCATCGGATGACCAGAGCCATGCAGGCATGCTGCCGGTCGCGTGAACCGCCAGTCGCGGATCGCGGATACCTTGCAGCATGAAATTCGTTTCGCTCATCGCCGGCCGCTCATGGATTCCATCCTTCCCATGGCACCGGAAACCGGCATTTCACGGGAGCGGATAGGCTTAACAAATCATTAGTATGGCCTGGCTGGGGGCAGGTCCACGGCGCCGCACCGGGCATCCCGGTGAAATCCGAGATAACCTTAATCGGACCGGTCGCCCGATGAACCTTAATGCCGCATCGCGAGTTGAGGTGTTGCAAAAGAAATTCAAAGGATCACGATAGGCGGCGGAGAGGCGTCTTTGCGCTGCGTCATATGCGCGAGACAGCTTTCCGGTAATTGTGGCGGAACACGCGGAACGAGGGCCGGCACGAGGTTCGTTGATTCAACAGGAGTGAAGCACATGGCAGACGGCGATCGGTTTGAAATTCCCAAAGAAATGCGCTCGATGGCGGAAGCGAGCTTCGAGCAGGCCCGCAAGGCGTTCGACAATTTCATCGGCAGCGCGCAGCAGACCGCCGCATCGCTCAGCGGACGCGGAGAAACCGCCCGCGCCAGCGCCAAGGACATCAGTTCCAAGGCGATTTCCTATGCCGAGAAGAACGTGCAGGCATCGCTCGCCTACGCCCAGTCGCTGATCCACGCCAAGGATTTGTCCGAAGTCATGCGCCTCCACACCGAATATGTTCAGGCCCAGATGAAGGCACTGGCCGAGCAGGCCAGCGAGATGGGCCAGACCGTCACCAAGGCCGCGATGGACGTTGCCAAGCCCAAGGCCTGACGCCTTCGGCTGCAACGCCGCCTCATCCGCCATGCAATAGTGCATTGCAATATTTTATTGCAATGCACCAATTCCGGGCTATAGTCGGGTCAATCGAGCGCCAGCCGGCGATCGAACGGACCCGCCGCGACGGCCATATGCCGATCCTGATGGGTCAAAACCCAAAAGGATGTTTCACATGAGTGCAACCGATCCGTTTTCCACCGTCGTTCCGTTCCAGCTTCCCGAGCAGGTCCGCGCCTTCGCAGAGAAAGGCGTTTCGACCGCGCGTGACGGCTATCAGAAGCTCAAGGAAGCCGCCGAAAGCAACAACGGCGCTCTCGAAGCCGCCTACACGACCGCCTCCAAGGGCGCTCACGACTACACCACGAAGCTCCTCGACATCGCCAAGATCAACACCGAGTCGGCGTTCGGTTTCGCCCAGTCGCTGATCGGCGTGAAGTCGCTGCCGGAAGCATTTGAACTCGTGAACGCGCATGCGCGCGCGCAGTACGAGACGCTCTCCGCACAGTCGAAGGACCTTGCCGAGTTCGCTCAGAAGGTTGCGACCGAGACGGTCGAGCCGATCAAAGCCAGCGCAGCCAAGACCTTCAAGCTCAGCGCCTGATCTGGGCATTCAGACCCTGAAACTCTCCAAGGCCCGGACCCCAAAGTCCGGGCTTTTTCTTGCACTTTCGCGGTCTTGCCAAAGCTGGTCGTTGCACCTAGTTTCCCGCGAAATCGCGGGCGTTGTCCGTGCATTTCCTCGCGAATGTGCAGTTGTAGCTCAGCTGGTTAGAGCGCCGGATTGTGGATCCGGAGGTCGGTGGTTCGATCCCACCCAACTGTACCATCCTTCAGATCGTCTTCGAGAAGTAGCAGGCGGACTTCAAACCTCCGCACCGCATTGATTTCGATCAATGCTGTTGCGCGCGCGGCGTGGTCATTTCGTTGGCGTTCAGTTCTCCGCAACGAAGGACATTTTCCATGAGCAATGTTGGAACGGTCGATCGGATTATTCGGATTGCGGCAGGCTTGTTGCTGCTCGCGTTCGCCGTTCCGATCGGGTTTCCGCAGACAGGCTGGAATTGGGTTGGCTATATCGGCATCGTTCCGCTGCTGACGGCGGTCTTCGCGGTGTGCCCGGCCTATTCGATTTTCGGGATTTCAACCTGCCCCGCGCATTCCCTCAAGCCATAGGACGAGCGGCCGCTAGCGTTCCGCGCGGCTGACCACATCCATCAATTCGGCGATCTTGCGCCGCTGATCGGCGCGATCGCCGGACGCAATCGCGTGCTCGACGCAATGCGCGACATGGTCGCGCAGAATTTCTTCCTCGACCCGGCGAAGTGCGGCGCGGGCCGCGGAAATCTGCGTGACGATATCGATGCAGTAGCGGTCGTCCTCGACCATGCCGGCGAGGCCGCGCACCTGACCTTCGATTCGCTTGAGCCTTTTGAGGCAGGACGCCTTGATTTCCTTCCGCATGGGAGACTATATACCCCCATAGGGTATATAGTTCAAGCGGTGAGATGCGATGGCGCACGATCATTCGACAGAAGATGCCGGCGAGCGGGTTCTCGACCCGGTCTGCGGGATGAAGGTCGATCCGCGAACGTCGAAGCGGCGCTTCACCTACAAGGGCACGGACTATTTTTTCTGTTCGGATCGCTGCAAGGCACGGTTCGAAGCAGAGCCCGAAAAATTTATCGCGCCAAAGCACGACCACGCTCAGTCACACGCTGATCGCGATCATGTGCCGGAAGGCACGATCTACACCTGTCCGATGCACCCTGAAGTGCGTCAGGTCGGGCCCGGAAGCTGCCCGAAATGCGGCATGGCGCTCGAGCCGGAAACCATCTCGCTCGACGACAAGCCCGATCCTGAACTGATCGATATGACGCGGCGGTTCTGGATTTCGTTCACGCTGACGTTGCCGGTTTTCATCCTCGAAATGTCGTCGCATGTTTTCGGCCTGCGGATGCTGTCGCCGCAGACCGCGAACTGGATTTCGTTCGCGCTGGCGACACCCGTTGTGCTGTGGGGCGGATGGCCGTTCTTCGTGCGCGGGTGGAACTCGCTGCTTACGCGTCATCTCAACATGTTCACGCTGATCGCGATGGGAACAGGCGTCGCTTACGTTTACAGCGTCGTGGCGACATTCGCGCCGCAGATTTTCCCCGACGCGTTTCGCGATCATCACGGCGCGGTCGGCGTCTATTTCGAGGCCGCCGCCGTCATCACCGTGCTTGTGCTGTTGGGACAAGTGCTCGAATTGCGCGCGCGTGCCAACACGTCCGGCGCGATCCGTGCGCTGCTCGGTCTTGCTCCAAAGACCGCACGGCGCATCGGCGACAACGGCGACGAGGATGTTTCGATCGAATCCATTGCCGTGGGCGATCTGCTCCGCGTGCGGCCCGGCGAGAAAATCCCCGTCGATGGCGTCGTGACGGAAGGCTCGTCGCTCGTCGATGAATCGCTTGTCACCGGCGAATCGATGCCTGTCGCAAAGACTGTCGCTGCGCAGCTCATTGGAGGTTCGGTCAATCAGTCTGGCGGGCTGGTGATGCGCGCCGAAAAGATTGGCCGCGACACCATGCTGGCGCGTATCGTCGATCTTGTCGCGCGCGCACAACGCTCGCGCGCGCCGGTGCAGAGGCTTGCCGATCAGGTCGCGGGGTGGTTCGTTCCGGCGGTGATCGCGGCGGCGCTTGCCGCATTTGCAGCGTGGGCGGCGTTCGGGCCGCAGCCGCGCTTGAGCTACGCGCTCGTCGCGACCGTCACGGTTCTCATCATTGCCTGTCCCTGCGCGCTCGGACTTGCGACACCGATGTCGATCATGGTTGGCGTCGGGCGCGGTGCACGCAGCGGCATTCTGATCCGCGATGCCGAGGCGCTGGAACGCATGGAGCGCGTCGATACGCTTGTGATCGACAAAACCGGCACGCTCACCGAAGGCAAGCCGAAAGTCGTCTCGGTCTTTGAAAAGGATACGAGCGAAAACGATGTGTTGCATCTTGCTGCGAGCGTCGAGCGCGGCAGCGAACATCCGCTCGCCTATGCGATCCTGAACGCGGCGAAAGAGCGTAATCTCAAACTCGGCGATGCCCGCGATTTCGCGTCGCCCGTCGGCAAAGGCGCGACTGCGATTGTGGACGGCAGCAAGGTTGCTGTCGGCAACGATGTGCTGATGCGGGAATTGAATATCGACATCGCCACGTTGGAGTCCGAGGCGGATAGCCGGCGGCGCCAAGGCGCGACGGCGATCTATATCGCTGTTGACGGCCGCGCGGCCGGTGTGATCGCGATTGCCGATCCGGTCAAATCGAGTGCGCGTCCGGCGCTCGATAAACTGCGCGCGCGCGGTCTGCGCATCGTGATGTTGACCGGCGACAATGCGGCCACCGCTCATGCGGTCGCGAAAACGCTCGGCATCGGCGAGGTCGAGGCCGGGGTGTTGCCGGAGCGAAAGAGCGACGTGGTGACGAGATTGCGTGCACAGGGCCGCCGTGTGGCGATGGTCGGCGATGGGATCAACGACGCACCGGCGTTGGCTGCCGCCGACGTCGGCATCGCGATGGGAACCGGAACGGATGTCGCGATCGAGAGCGCGGGCATCACGCTTTTGCGCGGCGATCTCAACGGACTCGTTGAAGCACGCGCATTGTCGCGCGCGACCATGCGCAACATCCGTCAAAACCTAATGTTCGCTTTTATCTACAATGCTGCGGGAGTTCCGATTGCCGCCGGCGTACTTTATCCAGTCTTCGGAATTCTGCTATCGCCGATGCTCGGTGCTGCCGCGATGGCGCTATCATCGGTCAGCGTGATCGCAAACGCCTTGCGATTGTCTCGCGCGAAGCTCGGTTGAACACGGCATCCAAGAAAAAAGGCCGGGCTGAAAAGCCCGGCCGCTTTAGTTTTTGGCCACGTGAGGCCGACACAATCACCTTCCAAGAGGGATAACCGAGTTCCCGTGCCGCAGGAGGAGGGGGACAATGCGCGACCGCAGGCACTCAGTGTGCACGCAGTATGAACCCACGAGCCATGCGAACAACTCCGATCCCGGCATGTCAGTCATGCGGATGAGTCCGAGCTAAATATGCGTTGATAATCCGGTTATGACGGCCAGCGTTGCGCTTTGCTGACGATAAAGTCCCGGAAAACCTGCACGCGCGCGACCGACTTCAATTCTTCGGGATAAACAAAATACGTATCCAGCTGAATGGAATCGGATTCGCTGAAAAGCTGAACGAGCCTGTTGTTTTCTTCGACAAGATAATCTGGCAGCGCAGCAATTCCGAGGCCCTGCTGGCAGGCTTGCACCAACCCCAGAATATTGTTGACCTTGAAAAACGCCTCGCGCGGACCCGAACCGTTACGGCCGGCCTCGATCAGCCAGCTCCGGTTCTGCAAATGCGGCGGCACATTGGTGTCGCTGAGCATGATGATGCGGTGGGCGTCGAGTTCTTCGAGCGAGCGAGGCGTGCCGAACCGCTTGATGTATTCCGGCGAGCAATAGGCGTGAAAGCCCATCGAGAACAGCTTGCGCTGGATCAGATCCGGCTGGGTCGGCTTGCGGGTGCGGATCGCGACATCCGCTTCGCGCATCGACAGGTCGAGTTCCTCATCGGTGACGATGAGAGAAATGCGGATGTCCGGGTACAGCGCGGTGAACTCGCCGAGGCGCGGAATCAGCCAGTTGATGCCGACGCCAGGCGTCGTGGTCAGCTTGAGGTCGCCGCTCGGACGTTCGCGGCTGTCGGTGAGCTTGGCGCGCGCCGCCTGTAGCTGCATGAACACGTCATGCGCCGTGCGAAACAGCAGATCGCCCTGCTCGGTGAGGATCAATCCGCGCGCATGACGATGAAATAGCGAGACTGAAAGCTCCTGTTCCAGCGCGCTCACCTGCCGCGACACAGCCGACTGCGACAGGCCAAGCTGCTCGCCGGCATGCGTGAAACTTCCCGCTTCGGCAGCTGCGTGAAAAACCTTGAGCTTGTCCCAGTCCATGTCGCTGAATCCATCGCGTGATCTGGGCATGGTCACTCCGCCGCCGCGCGGTCGGTCGCGCGCGCCGCGATGAAACGTTCCGCTTCGAGCGCAGCCATGCAGCCGAGGCCGGCAGCCGTTACGGCCTGCCGATAGGTTTCGTCGGCTACGTCGCCCGCCGCGAATACGCCGGCAACCGAGGTCGCGGTCGAGTAGGGCGCGATCTCGACATAGCCGGACGATTTCAATTTCAATTGTCCGGTGACGAGTTCGGTCGCGGGCGCATGGCCGATCGCGATAAAGATGCCGTCGGCCGCGTGCTTGCTGACAGCGCCGGTTTTCACGTTCTTCAGGTGAATGTGCGTTACCTTCGACGGATTTTCCTCGCCGGTGATTTCGGCGACTTCGCTGTCCCAGATCACGTTGATCTTCGGATGCTTGAACAGGCGATCCTGAAGAATGCGCTCGGAGCGCAGCGTGTCGCGGCGATGAACCAGCGTCACCTTCGATGCGAAGTTGGTGAGGAACAGCGCCTCTTCAACCGCAGTATTGCCGCCGCCGATGACGAAGACTTCCTTGCCGCGATAAAAGAACCCGTCGCAGGTCGCGCAGGCCGAAACGCCGAAGCCCTTGAATTTCTCTTCCGACGGAATTCCGAGCCAGCGCGCCTGCGCGCCGGTCGAGAGGATGACAGTTTCGGCAAGATAGACGTCGCCGGAATCGCAGGTGATGCGGAACGGACGCTGGCCAAGCTCGAGCTTGTTGACGTGGTCGGTCACGATTTTGGTGCCGACGTGAGCAGCCTGCTTTTCCATCTGCTCCATCAGCCACGGCCCCTGAATCACATCCGCGAAACCCGGATAGTTCTCGACGTCGGTGGTAATGGTGAGCTGTCCGCCCGGCTGGATGCCCTGAATCAGCACCGGTTCGAGCATCGCGCGCGCGGCATAGATCGCGGCGGTGTAGCCCGCAGGTCCAGACCCGATGATGACGACCTTGGCGTGAATTGGTGCGGCCATGTTCCGGCTCTAGCGTTTTCTGAGTGTGAATGTTCAGCGATGAGGCGGGAAATGCCCGCAAAGGCATCGCTGAGCCGTTAAAAGCATCTGCATCTAGTGTAGGTGATCTGGCGAGCTATGCAAGTAACGCAACCCCTAATGCGAAATTTTCCCCAGCTGCCGTCCAATTGCAGAATGTACGAAATAAAATTGCGCGAAACATTCTTGCTGGCTAAAACTGCTGCGGGAAATTGCGGAAATGTTCCGGAAGCAGTTGTTGAGGGCAGGCCGTGTCGAAGGGGCTGGACGAAATCGACCTGAAAATTCTCGCTGAAATTCAGGCGGACGGACGAATCACGAATGTCGAACTTGCCAAGCGCGTCGGCATCTCGCCGCCGCCGTGCCTGCGCCGGGTCCGCACGCTGGAAGAGGAAGGCTACATCCAGGGCTATCGCGGCTTGCTCAATCCGGCGCTGCTCGGTTTTGAAGTGACGGTGTTCGCGTCGGTGCATCTGTCGAGCCAGGCCGATGCCGATCTCAAGGCGTTCGAGGATTTCGTCCGCAAGGAGCCATTGGTGCGCGAATGCTGGATGCTGTCGGGGGATGTGGACTTCATCCTCAAATGCGTCGCGCCGGACATGGCGACGTTTCAGAGTTTCGTCTCGCATCTCACAGCCGCGCCCCATGTCCGCAACGTGCGGACATCGCTCGTACTGCACAATTCAAAGTATGAAGCGGCGGTCCCGCTGGAGCTGATGGCTGCGAAAAGCTGACGCCTTGCGCATGGCAAGCCAGCGAATCGCGGCCTATCGTCCGAATTGGCCATGTCCTAAAAGCTGGACGCCGGGCGCTTCCCTTGCGCCCCGATGCGTGAAGGGAATGTCGTGACGGTTTTTCAGATCGCGGTGCTCGCCGCCGGCGGGTTCGTTGCGGGCACCATCAATGCCGTTGCAGGCGGAGGCACCTTCGTATCGTTCGCAGCTCTCGTCGCCAGCGGCCTGACGTCGCTCGAAGCGAATGCGACCAGCGCGGTTGCACTCACGCCGTCCAACCTCGCAAGCGTGGCCGCCTATCGCGACGAGGTCCGCACGCATTGGCGCGAAATGATTCCGTTCGCGATCATCGGACTGTTTGGTGGCGTCGCCGGTGCGTTGCTCCTGATCTGGCTCGGCGACAAAGGTTTTCGTCCGCTGGTGCCATGGCTGCTGCTGGTCGCGACTTTGATTTTTGCGTTCAGCGCGCAAATTCGCAGCGTCACCGAACCGTGGTCGCGGGGCCAGCATGCGGGCGCGAAAATCGCAGCCTTCGTGCTGATGACGATCGTTGCGATCTATGGCGGATTTTTCGGCGCGGGCATCGGCATCATGATGCTGGCGGCGCTGTCGATCCTCGAAGGCGGCAACTATCACAAGGCCAATGCGATGAAGATTCTCGTCGCGTTCCTGATTCAGGTCGTCTCGTCCGCGCTTCTGATTGCGGGCGGGCTGGTACATTGGCCCGAAGCGGTCGTGACGATGATCGCGGCTGCACTGGGCGGTTATCTCGGCGTCGGCTTTGCGCGCCGTCTGCCGGAAAAAATAATCCGCGCCGTGGTGGTGGCCATCGGCGCGGTTTTGACTGTTATCTTCTTCGTCAGGTGACGATCAGGACTTTCCGCGCATCGCGGCGTCCACGCTCCACGGTCCCGGACCTGCGGCTGCGAGATACAGGCATGCGAAGCAGAGCATGATCGCTGCCGTGCCGCCGTTGAGTGCCGGATAGAGCGCCGGATCCGGGTTTTTCATCATGTGGCCCATGAAATAGGCCGCCGCCATTTCGCCCGATAGGATGAATGCGGCGAGACGCGAGAACAGACCGATCAGCAGCAATGCGCCGAGGATGAGTTCAAGATAGCCGGCGACCTGAATCAGCGGCGGCAGGTTCGCGAACATTGGCACCACTGGGAATTTCAGAATCTTCGCGACGCCAAAGTGAAACAGCAGCAGGCCGGTGACGATGCGAAGCAGACTGAGAAGCTGCGGCCGGTATGCGGCCAGAAAAGTATCGCTCATTTGATAAACCCCCGGTTTGATTCCACGTAAAATGATACCGCGCCGCCGATGCAGGCGGAAGCAGCAGCAGGATTGGAATCGATTTGGAATTCGCGCTGCAACGGGAATAAGTCTGCCTTTGCGGCGTTGCGGCAGTATGACGCTCGCAATTCGCTATGCGGAATTCAGTTGCCGAGACAGCGAATGGCTTTCGGCTGGCACGCAAAGCCGATGTTGTTGCATGCCGGTGCGGCACCGCCCGCGCCGCGTGTGCATTTGACGCATTCGTCGGTCCACGCCGTGCAATTCGGCTGGTTCTGCTGAACCGGAATCGATGCCGGTGTCTCGACGGCTTTCGGTTTGACGAGTGCCGGCACCGGAAGGTCGGCAGCGAAAGACGCGCCGTGCAAAGCGGCAACGATGACTGCAATCAACGCGATGACGTTCAAACGACGCATGCTGTCAGCTTGCCCCTGGTTCACGGCCTAATCAATAAAAATAGCCGGACGATCCGCCCGGCCATTTTCGAGCTTCTGCGAGATCGCAGATTTATTTCCAGTCGACTTTCGTGACTTCGTAAGCCTTGGCCCCGCCGGGTGCTACGACTTCAACCGACGCGCCCTTCTTCTTGCCGATCAGCGCACGCGCGAGCGGCGAGGTGATCGAGATGCGGCCTTTCTTGGCGTCGGCTTCGGATTCGCCGACGATCTGCCACACGGCCTTCTTGTCGGTGTCTTCATCGATCAGCGTGACGGTTGCGCCGAACTTGATCGTGTCGCCCGACAATTTCGACACGTCGATAATTTCGGCGCGCGCAATCTGGTCTTCCAGCTCGGCGATGCGGCCTTCATTGTGCGACTGCGCTTCCTTTGCGGCGTGATACTCGGCGTTTTCCGAAAGGTCGCCGTGCGAGCGTGCTTCGGCAATCGCATCGACAATGCGCGGGCGCTCGACCGATTGCAGCCTTTTCAGTTCTGCTTCCAGAGCGGTATGGCCCGCCTGGGTCATCGGTATTTTTTCCATCGTGCCTTCGTCCTTCGATGCCGTGCGGCGAGCCGTACGAAATTCCTAATATAGCCCGGTCAGACCGAGGTCAGCCGGGCGCCGAAAGAGAACATTATCGAGACTGGCCGGTTCCGGCCTTCCCGCAATTTCACAACAGCGCGACTGCGCCGTCGTATCAGATATCCGAGAAATAACTCTGTAGGGTGCGGACTTCGAGGTCTCCCCCGAGATAGGCCCGGATGCCCTGCGCGGCCGCCAGCGCCCCTGAAAGAGTGGTGTAGTACGGCACTTTATGCAAGAGGGCACCGCGCCGCAACGAGCGGCTGTCGGCCAGTGCCTGCGGGCCTTCGGTGGTATTGAAAACGAGTTGCACGTCGCCATTGGTGATGGCGTCCACGATATGCGGACGGCCTTCCAATACCTTGTTGATCTTCACGGCGGGCACGCCGTTTTCAACCAGGAAACGCTGCGTGCCGGAGGTCGCGATCACCTTGAAGCCAAGCGTCGTCAGCAATTTTACCGCATCAAGGATGCGCGCTTTATCGTTCTCGCGCACAGAGACGAACACGGTGCCCTGGCGCGGCACGCGCGTGCCGCCGCCGAGCTGGCTCTTTGCAAACGCCACCGCGAAAGAGCGGTCGATGCCCATGATCTCCCCGGTCGATTTCATTTCTGGGCCGAGCACCGTGTCGACGCCGGGGAAACGCGCAAACGGGAAAACGGATTCCTTGACGCCGACATGATCGAGCTTGCGCGGCTTCAGCTTGAAGTCCGCAAGCTTCTCGCCGGCCATGATGCGCGCAGCGATCTTGGCGACCGGAATGCCGACGACTTTTGCGACGAACGGCACGGTGCGCGACGCGCGCGGATTGACTTCGAGCACGTAAATCTCGCGGTCCTTGATGGCGTACTGCACGTTCATCAGGCCGACAACATCGAGGCCAAGCGCAAGTTCGCGCGTCTGGCGTTCGAGTTCGGCGATCAGTGCAGGCTCGAGCGAGTGCGGCGGCAGCGAGCACGCCGAGTCGCCGGAATGAATGCCGGCTTCCTCGATGTGCTCCATGATCCCGACGACGAACGTATCCTTGCCGTCGCAGAGACAATCGACGTCCACCTCGGTCGCGTCCGAGAGGTAACGATCGAACAGCAGCGGGTTCTTGCCGAGCACGGTGTTGATCTGGCCGGTTTTGTCGTTCGGGTAACGCGCCTTCACGTCCGCAGGCACAAGCTCCGGCAGCGTGCCGAGCAGATAGTCGCCGAGTTGCGATTCCTCGCGGATGATCTGCATCGCGCGACCGCCGAGCACGTAAGACGGGCGAACGACCAGCGGCAATCCGAGATCGGCTGCGACAAGGCGCGCCTGTTCGACCGAATAGGCGATTCCATTTTTGGGCTGCTTGAGGCGCAGCTTGTCGAGGATACGCTTGAAGCGGTCCCGGTCCTCGGCGAGATCGATGGCGTCGGGCGACGTGCCGAGGATCGGCACTTCGGCTTCTTCCAGCGCGCGCGCGAGCTTCAGCGGCGTCTGTCCGCCAAACTGCACGATTACGCCGTGCAGTTTTCCGTTCGAGCGTTCGGTATCGATGATTTCGAGAACGTCTTCGGCGGTCAGCGGCTCGAAGTAGAGGCGATCAGCGGTGTCGTAGTCGGTCGAGACGGTTTCCGGATTGCAATTGACCATGATGGTCTCGTAGCCCGCGTCGTGCAGCGCGAAGCAGGCGTGGCAGCAGCAGTAGTCGAACTCGATACCCTGGCCGATGCGATTTGGCCCGCCGCCGAGAATGATGACCTTGTTCTTGTTCGACGGCGCGCTTTCGTCGGCAGTTTTGCCGGCGAACGGCGCTTCATAGGTCGAATACATATAAGCTGTCGGCGACGCGAATTCGGCGGCGCAGGTGTCGATGCGCTTGAACACCGGGCGCACGTTCATGGTCCGCCGCAGCGATTTCACCTCGGTCTCGGTCTTGCTGGACAGCACGGCGAGACGCGCGTCGGAAAAGCCCATCGCTTTCAGCGTGCGCATGCCGTGCGCGTTGCCGGGAAGGCCGTGCGCCTTAACCTTCGCTTCCATATCGAGAATGCCGCGCATCTCGGCGAGGAACCACGGATCGATCTTGCACGAGGTGAATATCTCGTCGTTGGTCCAGCCCAGACGCATCGCCTGCGCCACCTGCAACAGGCGATCCGGCGTCGGCGTGCCGAGAGCCGCGCGTACTGCATTCTTGTCGTCGCTCTGGCCGAGACCTTCGATTTCGATTTCGTCGAGGCCCGTGAGGCCGGTTTCTAGTCCGCGCAGCGCCTTCTGCAAGCTCTCCTGAAACGTGCGGCCGATCGCCATCACTTCGCCGACCGATTTCATCGAGGTCGTCAGCGTGCGGCTGGCTCCGGGGAATTTCTCGAACGCGAAGCGCGGAATTTTCGTGACGACGTAATCGATGGTCGGCTCGAACGACGCGGGCGTTGCGCCGCCTGTGATGTCGTTGGCGATTTCGTCGAGCGTGTAACCGACGGCAAGTTTCGCGGCGACCTTCGCAATCGGAAAGCCGGTTGCCTTGGAAGCAAGCGCCGACGAGCGCGACACGCGCGGATTCATTTCGATGACGACCATGCGGCCGTCGGCCGGATTGACGCCGAACTGCACGTTCGATCCGCCGGTCTCGACGCCGATCTCGCGCAGCACCGCCAGCGAGGCGTCGCGCATGATCTGGTATTCTTTATCCGTCAGCGTCAGCGCAGGGGCGACGGTGATCGAGTCGCCGGTGTGTACGCCCATCGGATCGAGGTTTTCGATGGAGCAGACGATGATGCAGTTGTCCTTCTTGTCGCGGACGACCTCCATCTCGAATTCTTTCCAGCCGAGCACCGATTCTTCGATCAGCACTTCGTTGGTCGGCGAAGCGTCGAGGCCGCGCTCGATGATGTCGAGAAATTCCTCGCGGGTATAGGCGATGCCGCCGCCCGTGCCGCCCATCGTAAACGAGGGGCGGATAATCGCCGGCAATCCGATTTCAGACAGCGCCATCAAGGCTTCGGCCATCGCCTGCTGCTGATAACGTTTGCGGCGATCGTTCTCGCCGAGCGACCATTGGTTCTCGTAGTTTGCGCGTGCGTCGCCGGAGAGCTTGTCGCGCTCAGCGATATGGGCGTCGCGGTCGGCTTTCTTCATTGCGGACGCGTTGGCGAGGCGCGATTTCGGCGTCTCAAGGCCGATCTTGGTCATCGCCTCGCGGAAAAGCTGGCGGTCCTCCGCCTTGTCGATCGCGTCGGCCGTCGCGCCGATCATCTCGACATTGAATTTTTCCAGCGTGCCCAGCCGCCGCAGCGACAGCGCGCAGTTCAGCGCGGTCTGTCCGCCCATCGTCGGCAACAGCGCGAAGCCGCCGGGCTTTACGTTGCGTTCCTTCTCGATGATCTTGGCTACGATCTCCGGCGTGATCGGCTCGATGTAAGTTGCGTCGGCCAGATCCGGATCGGTCATGATCGTGGCCGGATTGGAATTCACCAGGACGACTCGGTAGCCTTCTTCCTTGAGTGCCTTGACCGCCTGAGTGCCCGAATAGTCGAATTCGCAAGCCTGACCGATGACGATTGGTCCGGCGCCGATGATGAGGATCGTTGAGATGTCGGTTCGTTTGGGCATCAAATCCTGCGTGCAGAAACAAGGCACAAAAAAAGAACGCGCATTCGCGCGTCCTTTGAAACAGAGCGCGATCAGCAAAAGTGGGAACCGGTTTTGCGTCCGATCGCGCTCTAGTTATTGAAGAGCGCATAATCTTTCGCCAAACCGCTCACACTTTGGCGGATTAGGCGCTTACGCTAGGTTCCCCTCGCGCGCGGGGTGTCTTTAGACCAGATTCCGCAGGGGTGAAAGGCCTTTAAACCGGCAATCAACCGCCAAATTCGCCAGCATTTGCTGGGGTTTGCGCATTGGCGCAAAAGGGGAGATTGGAGGCTCGGCCAGGATTTGAACCTGGATAAAAAACCTTGCACAGTTTTCGCGTCGACGCATTCCGCCACCGAGCCGTCCGCAGAATTGCTTACGCCGCGCGCCGAGTCCACGCGGAACCCTGGTTAAAGTTAACCGCCCGGACGTTCAGCCATTACGCGTTGCGACGAATGTCATGCGCGCGGGATTGTGGCCGACATTTTTTGGCACACGCGTGGCCGCAAATCCTGCGGCCTGAAGTTTTGCGATGATGTCGCTCTCGCTATATCGCTGCAATCCGATGCTCTGACGCAATTGCCAGTAATCCGACAGCGCGGTGCGCGCGAGGCCCCAGAGCGCGTCGGTCAGGAAGCCGTTGCGCGCGGCGAGCCTGAGCAATGCGATTACGTCGGTCGCCGCGCCGACATCGGGATGCAGAATATCGCCGAGGATGAGTTTCCCGCCGGGCTTGAGCATGCGCCGCATCAGGGCGAGCGCAGCGTCGAGTTCCTTAGGCGTCATATACTGCGCGACCGAAATCATCACCGCGAGATCGACGGATTGATCGGGTTGCCGGTTCAGTTCGTCGAGCGAGCGTACCGCGATCTTCGGATTGGACGCAAAGCGCGCGGTCAGACGCCCGCGCACGCCCGGAGCGGGTTCAGCTAAAATCAGCTTTCCGCATGCGGCTGCGACGTCGCCGGCCGACAGCGCCTCGCCGCACGAGTAGTCGAGCACGGTCGCGCCGGGTGAAGGGATAAAGCCGATAATATCAGCAGCGATGACTTGGAAATGGACGTCGCGATGCAGCTTGCTGACATAAATCGTATGCGTCGAATCGTAATAGTCGATCCAGTCGTCCATCGGTTGGTCCGGATTTGGCACGGTCGCGAAATGTGAGGGCCGTCTTTCGCGGACGAAACATGCCTTATTGAGGGGTTCCGGTCGAGGAACCGGAGCATATGTTCTGGCGTTAGATGGTCTACCGATCCATGTCCAGACCCGCCAATTTCCATGTCCTAACAGGAACAGTGCCGTGAGCAAAACAAAGAATAGTGTGTCACCCGACCTCGATACGCCGACCGATCTTCCGCAGGAAGGCGTCGACAAGATTTCCCAGTCCGTCAACGTCGTTCTCGCCGACAGCTTCGCGCTCTACCTGAAGACCAAGAATTTTCACTGGCACGTCAGCGGCCGTCATTTCCGCGATTACCATCTGATGCTTGACGAGCAGGGGGAGCAGATTTTCGCCACCACTGACGATCTCGCCGAACGCATCCGCAAGATCGGCGGCACCACGATCCGCTCGATCGGGCAGATCGCGAAGCTGCAAACCATCGAGGACAACGATGAGAAATTCGTGCCGCCGCGCGAGATGCTGCGCGAACTGATGAGCGACAACAAGAAGCTCGTCGCCAATTTGCGCAAGGCGCACGAGATCGCCGGCAAATATGACGACTCGGCGACGACCAGCGTGCTGGAAGTCTTCATCGATCAGGCCGAGCGTCGCACCTGGTTCCTGTTCGAGGCAAGCCGTCAGGAAGGCGGCAACGAAGCCTGAGCATCTATTCCCCGGCTGCAAAAGCGCCCGCGATAAACGGGCGCTTTTTGCTGGGTTGGTGACGCGGGGGCGATCGCTTAAACTCGACGAGATTTTCGCGGGGAAAAATCTTGGCCGCATTCGAGTGGATCATAGGGCTGCTGCTCGGCGCCATGCTGCTGGCTGCGCTCGCGCGAAAGCTCGCGATTCCGTATCCGACGCTGCTTGCGCTCGGCGGCATCGGCATCGCATTTCTTCCGCACTCGCCGAATTGGGCGCTCGATCCGAATCTCGCGCTGGCGCTGTTCGTGGCACCCGTGCTGCTCGATGCTGCGTTCGATACGTCGATGCGCGATCTGCGTATCAACTGGTTTCCGGTTTCGATGCTGGTTTTGGTCGCCGTCGCGATAACGACCGCGACGGTCGCATACGTGGCGCACTGGATGGTGCCCGCGATGCCGTGGGCAGCGGCCGTCGCGCTTGGCGCGATCGTCGCGCCGCCGGACGCGGCAGCAGCGACAGCGATCCTGCGCAGTATCAAGCTGCCGCATCGCATTCTGAAAATTCTCGAAGGCGAGAGCCTGCTCAACGACGCCAGCGCGCTTTTGATTTACCGGGTCGCGGTCGGCGCTGCGATGGCCTCGTCGTTGAGTGCCGGCAAGGTCGTGCCGGAATTGGCGGTCGCCGTCATCGGCAGTCTGGCGATGGGTTATCTTCTCGCGCGCGGGAGTACGCTGATTACGTCGCGCATTCGCGATGTGCCGACAGCCATCATCATGCAATTCGCCGGAACGTTCACGGTGTGGATACTGGCGGAAAAGCTCGGCCTCAGCGGAATTCTCACCATCGTTGCCTATGCGGTCACGCTTGCGCGCTCTATCCCTGCTTACACGCCGGCGCGGATGCGCGTGCCATCTTATGCGGTGTGGGAGACGATGGTGTTTCTTCTCAACGTGCTGGCGTTCGTTCTGATCGGCATGCAGTTGCGTCCGATCTGGGCGAATCTGAGCGAAGAAGTCCGCATTCACTATTGTTTCGTCGCAGCAGCCGTTCTTGCAACAGTGATCGTGACGCGCATCGTCTGGGTCATGGGTTTTAACGGCGTGCGATTGGCTTTCATCACGCATTACGGTTTCAATCCGCGCGGATCGGCGATCGGACGGCCGACTGTGAAAGGCGGCATTCTGGTTTCATGGTGTGGCATGCGCGGCATCGTCACGCTGGCCGCGGCCTTTGCGTTGCCGGAAGGCTTTCCGTTCCGCGATCTGATTCTGCTGGTGGCGTTCTCGGTGGTGTTCGGTTCGCTCGTCATTCAGGGTTTGACGCTGCGTCCGCTGGTGCTGGCGCTCAATCTCGACGAACCGGATCCCGTCGCCCACGAAGTGGGACTCGCGCGCAATGCGGCCTATCGCGCGGCGCTTGCGGAAATCGACGGCGATACGTCGAAGGAAGCGAAACTGCTGCGCTATGAATATGAAGTGCTTTTGCAGCAGGCGAATACGGACGGCAACGGCGAAATCAGCGGCGAGTTTCCGGCCAATCCGCTGCGGCGCCGTGCCATCGCGGCTGCGCGGCAGACGGCGTTCGCGATGCGCCGCTCCGGCGAAATCGGCGACGACGCCTATCATAAGTTCGAGGAAGAACTGGATTTTGCCGAACTCAGCGCCGGTGCGCCGGCGGAATAATCAGGCGCGTTTCTTCGCCCGCATCAGATCGGCAAACCGCGTGAACAGATAGTGCGAGTCGCGCGGGCCGGGCGAAGCCTCCGGATGATACTGCACCGAGAACACGGGCTTGTCCTTCAGCGCGATGCCGCAGTTGGAATCGTCGAACAGCGAGACGTGAGTCTGCTCGACATTCTTCGGCAGCGTCGTCTTGTCCACCGCGAAGCCGTGGTTCATCGATGTGATCTCGACCTTGCCGGTGGTCATGTCCTTGACCGGATGATTGGCGCCGTGATGGCCCTGATGCATCTTCGTCGTCTTGCCGCCGACCGCGATGCCGAGCATCTGGTGGCCGAGGCAAATTCCGAATGTCGGCGTGCCGCTTTCGATCACCTTCTTGATAACGGGCACGGCGTATTTTCCTGTCTCCGCCGGATCGCCGGGACCGTTCGACAGAAATACGCCATCCGGTTTCATCGCCAGAATATTTTCTGCTGAGGTTTTCGCGGTGACGACCGTCACCTTGCAGCCTTCGCCGGCAAGCAGGCGCAGAATGTTGCGCTTGATGCCGTAGTCGATCGCGACCACGTTGAATTCAGGCTTATCGAGTTTGCCGAAACCTTCGCCCCATTGCCACGGCGTCTGATCCCAGTCGAAACGCTGCGCGCTCGTCACCATCGGAACGAGGTCCATGCCCTCAAGCCCTGGCCATTCGCGCGCTTCTTCTTTCAGCGCGTGGAGGTCGAACTTGCCGTCCTTGTTATACGCGATCACGGCGTTCGGCATGCCCTTGCTGCGAATGAGCGCGGTCAGCGCGCGCGTATCGATTCCCGAAAGACCGATGATGCCGCGCGCCTTCAGCCATGCGTCGAGATGCTTGGTCGAGCGGTAGTTCGACGGATCGGTGATGGCGGAGCGCAGAATCACGCCGCGCGCGCCCGGCGTCGCAGCCATGTTCACCGTCTCGATGTCTTCGTCGTTGGCGCCGACATTGCCGATATGCGGGAAGGTGAAGGTGATGAGCTGGCCGGCGTAGGACGGATCGGTGAGGATTTCCTCGTAGCCCGTCATTGCGGTGTTGAAGCAGACTTCACCGACGGCGGAGCCCTCTGCGCCGAGACCGAAGCCTTCCAGCACGGTGCCGTCCGCAAGCACGAGCAGCGCGGTCGGTTTATGATCCGGCCAGGCTGAGGAATTGTCGTTTGTCGTCATAAGCGCATCACATAACCTCTGTGTCGCGCCGCGTCAAAGGCGGAAAATCCCGATTCACATGCGTTTGCGCATATTTGACAGCAGTTTCGCGCGGCCTAATCTTTGCCGCCAGCGGCCTCTCAAGAGCCGCGCGAAGGGCAGGGAGTTTTTATGAGTGCGATTCACGGCGTTCCGGACACGCGCGATCTTCACTCCGGCGGCACGATCGGCAGCCTGATTCTCAACGCCATCGCGCGTTTCGGCGACAGGCCCGCGCTTGCGGACGGCAAGGTGCGCTGGACCTATCGCGAATTCGGCCAGGCCGTGGCGCGGTTCATTACGCTGTATCGTTCGCTCGGACTGAACAAGGGCAGCGCGGTTTCGATTCTCGCCAGCAACCGCGCCGAGTCGTGGGCGGCGATTTGCGCCGCGCTGGTGATGGGCGTGCGCTACACACCGCTGCATCCGATGGCGGCGGAAGACGATCACGCTTTCATTATCGAAGACGCCGAAATCGACGCGCTGATTGTGGAGGGCGCGAAGTTCGCGCCGCGCGGCACGGCGATCAAATCGCGCGTCAAGGGTTTGAAACATCTCTTGTCATTCGGCCCGATGGACGGCGCGCATGACGTGTTGCCTGATCTCGCAAAGGCGGCACTTGCGCCGCTGATCGACGAAAGCGATGCGCGCGGCATTGCGTTTCTCGCCTATACGGGCGGCACGACCGGACGCTCCAAGGGTGTGATGCTGTCGCATCGCTCATTGGTGACGATGTCGCTGATCCTGTTCTCGGACTGGGACTGGCCGCAGGACATCCGTTTTCTCGCGGCGACACCCATCAGCCACGCCGCCGGCGTGACGCTGTTCCCGGTGATGATGCGCGGCGGGCTGATGCGCCTCGTGCAGGGTTTCGAGCCGGAAGTTTACGCAAGCGTCGTCGCTTCGGAAAAAATCAATTCGACATTCCTCGTGCCGACGTTGATTTACGCGCTGATCGACAACGCTGATTTGCGCAAGCGGCACGATCTGTCGTCGCTGGACATGATCGTCTATGGCGCGGCGCCGATGTCGCCGGATCGGCTGCTGGAGGGCATGAAGATTTTCGGCAAGGTGTTCGTGCAGCTTTATGGCCAGACCGAAGCGCCGCAATGCATCACCTCGATGCGCAAGATCGATCACGACGAAACCAGGCCGCATCGGCTCGGCTCATGCGGACGGCCGTCGCAATTCGTCGATGTCAAACTGTTCGACGCGAACATGAAAGAAGCCGGCGTGAACGAGCCGGGTGAAATCTGCGTGCGCGGGCCGCTGGTGATGGACGGTTACTGGAAACGGCCCGACGCCAATGCCGAGACACTGAGAGGCGGCTGGCTGCATACCGGCGACGTGGCAGTGAAAGACGAGGAAGGCTATTTCTATATCGTCGACCGCACCAAGGACATGATTATCTCCGGCGGGTTCAACATCTATCCGCGCGAGGTCGAAGACGCGCTGATGTCGCATCATGCGGTGGCGTCGGCGTGCGTAATCGGCATTCCCGACGACAAATGGGGCGAGGCCGTCAAGGCCTTCGTCGTTCTCAAGACCGGCGCGAATAATTCTGCCGCCGAATTGCAGGCGCATGTGAAGGACAAGCGCGGCGCGCCGTGGTCGCCGAAAAGCATCGATTTCGTCGATTCAATTCCGGTGACGGGATTGGGCAAGCTGGACCGCAAGGCGCTGCGCGCGCCCTATTGGGAAGGCCGCAAGCGCGGCGTCGCCTAATCAGCGCATGCGGCCCTGATCGCGGATCGCGCCGAGATGCTCGTTGATGCGGAATACGATCAGAATGAATTCCGCGGCGATGCGCGACAGGATAAGCCCCACCAATGTGCCTGCAAGTGCTGCGAGCAGCGCGACAAATCCGCCGAACGGGCTGACGGCCATCAGCGTCAGCGCCGAGAATACGCCGGAAATGCCGAACAGGAAGATCAAAACCATCACCAGCCAGTAGAACGACTTGATGATCGAGGGCGTGATGAAGCGGTCCCACTGAAACAGGTCTTGAAGGTGCAGCATGGGCAGGTCTCCCGAGAAAGCGAATCGGCGCAGCTTGTCTTCGCCCGCGATCTTGTCATTTGTTACGCAGCCGGACGGCGCGCGCAACAGGCGATGGCGAAGGATCGCTTGAGGTCTTGGGAAATTTTCGCCACACTCGCGCAAAACCAGCATTGAATGAAGCGATGAAACTGCATTTTGAAGATTTCAAGCCGGGTCCGTTCGGCACGTTCGGCCCGCATCATGTCTCGCGCGAGGACATCATTGCCTTCGCAAAAGAGTTCGATCCGCAGCCCATGCATCTCGACGAAGAAGCGGCGAAACGCTCGATGCTGAAAGGCCTGTCGGGTTCGGGCTGGCACATGTGCTCCCTGCTGATGCGCATCTGCTGGGATGGCTTCATCCACAATATTGCATCGGCCGGCGCGCCCGGCGTCGATGAGGTGAAATGGGTATCGCCGCTGCGTCCCGGCGACGATCTGACGGTCGAAGTCGAAGTTCTCGGCACCCGCGAATCCAAGAGCCGCGCCGATGTCGGCTTCGTGCAGATCGGCAACACCATGCGCAACGCATCAGGCGTGACATTGCTGACGGCAACGCTGCCGCTGATGGTTCTGCGGCGCAAAGCTGCTTGAGGGAGCGACATGCCTTATTTCGATGACATCAAGATCGGCGACCGGCGCGAGATGGGTTCGTTCACCTTCACGCCCGACCTCATCAAGAAATTCGCCGCGCAATTCGATCCGCAGCCGTTTCATCTCGACGAGGAAGCCGGGCGGAAATCCGTGTTCGGCGGGCTGGCGGCGTCCGGCTGGCATGTCGCGGCGATCTACATGCGGCTGACGGTCGAGAGTTTCAAGCGCGATGCGGAAACGGAGATCGCGCGCGGCGAAAAGCCGATCGTGTCGGGTCCGTCGCCCGGCTTCCGTGAACTGAAATGGGTGAGACCAGTTCTGGCGGGCGATACGCTCACCTATGCGTCGGACGTGATCGCGAAACGTCCGCTGGAGTCGCGGCCCGAATGGGGACTGGTGAATTTCGCCAACACCGCGCACAATCAGCGCGGCGAACTTGCGTTCTCATTTCTCGGGGCCGCCTTCATGCCAAGAAGGCCGGCGAAATAATCCGCTACAGCCGAACAAAAATGCCGCCCTTGGGAGGCGGCATTTTCATTTTAAGATTGCTCGGCAATCAGTCGGCGCGCGGCGAGGAGCGTTTCCACTGCGCCAGATTGTCGGCGATGATGCGACTGGATTTCATCGCGGCCTGGCTGAGCTGGGCATAGGCTGCAAGCTCGCGCTGAACCCGCTGGCCTTCATTGTGCATCAGGTCGCGGAGGCTTTCGAGTTCGCCGATCAGATTCTCGATTTCCTCGAGCGACTGCCCCGAAACGCGCTGGATCAGCGTGTTGACGTTGCTGACGGCGGCCTCGGCCACTTCGACCGGATCGCTCGGCGGCACCATGCTCGGCGTCGGCCGGCGCAGATAGGCAATGTCGTTGCGGACGAAATCGCGGATTCCCGCTTCGACATCCGTCACGGCGGCAAGATCGGCGTCCTCATCGGAACGTTCGGTGGTCTCTGCCTGGAGTGCACTCATCGGCTTCCCCTGTTTCGCTGGTGTGAGCGGAGTTTCCCGCACGACGACGTAACAGCGGGATCAGGACAGCCGATCGTGACCGGATCGGGGCCGATATGAGGCGATTGCGGATTGATTCGATGGACAAAAATCCGGGGACATACGTCACCAGCTATATTTGTAGCCGGCCTTCACGCTGCGGTCGGTGATGCCCTCGGGCCGTTCGGCGATGGTGCCGGTGACGCTGACGCCGCCGAAAATCTTCTGTTCGGCGCCGACCTTGTTCAGCCATTTTTCTTCCGCGGTCGCAGTCGAGAGAGTCTGGCCCGCGATGAAGCTGGTGCCGGTGGTGTTGAGGCTGAATTTCGCCGACCGGTCGACTTCATAGCTGCGGTTCGGATGGTCGGTCGGTCCGACAAAAGGCGTAAGGCTTTGCTGCGTGACGACCCGGTAGCCGTTTTGCAGCGTGAGCGCGGTGTCGCCGGCAAGCGGAACGGTCTTTTCCAGCGAAGCGCCGACCTTGCTTTGGTCCTGCGACGGATCGGAGCGCGCCTCGATCGATGTCTTGTCCCACAGAGAGCCGACGCCGGGGGCCGTCATTGCCGCCCATGCGCTTCCCGACGATTGCGCGATCTGATTGTCGTGCGCGAGTTTCTGCTGAAGCACGTCGTTCGAGCTCGTCGGCGTTTGCGAGACCACGTTCATGTCGGCGCCGATGCGCGTATCCCAGAACGGCACGATCGGCTGCTTGATAGTGATGGCGGATGAGCCATCGGGCTTGTCGTCGCGCTTCCAGTTCGCGTCGTTGCTGTAAATCGGCGCGGCCTTGCGGCCCGGCTTCAGCGGCTTGTTGATCGTCTGCGACGGATCGGTCGCAAGCTGGCTCCAGTCGATGTCCTGCGGCGGCGTGAATTCTTCCGGCTGCGCCTGGCCGGTTTGTGCGTCCTCGGCGCGTAGCGAAGCCGTCATCCAGACACCGGAGGTCAGCGCCAGCAACACCATGCCAGTTCTCAATTTCAAAATTCGATTCATGACATTGCGTCCGGCCATTTCAGAATCCGCCACGCCGGATTTGGACCGATGATCCTTAATAACATCTTTCGCGGAGGAGGCCGTGCCTCGATTGATCGCATCACGCATGAATTATCAACGTATCGAAAAATGGATTCTGTCCGGATTGTGTTTGTTCCATCCGTCTCTGTCGCAATTGTGGCTTGCTGGGTTCGATCTTCGGAACATCGGCGCGATTGAAACATTGGGGTGTGTCGATTGCGACACGTGAGACCTGAGGAGAAACCCATGAAGAAAATTGCTTTGATGTTTGCCGCTGCTGCGGCTGTCGCGCTGTCCGTTCCGGCATCTGCCGAAACTGTCGTTATCACGGAGCGTGGAATGCACCGTCATGAAGGCTGGCATCACGCCCGCGCCGAATGGCGTCACGATCGCGGCTGGCACCGTGGCTGGCGTCATCACGGCCCGGCGGTCGTCATCAAGCGTTAAAAAAAAGAACGGCCCTGCTCGCGCGGGGCCGTTTCAGTTGCGTTCGCCGTCTTGAGCGCGGCAATTGCGTTACGAAAACTTATGCGATCTTCGGCAAATGGATTTGCCGGCCGAGAGTTTGCTCGACGAGATCGAACGTATCCATCACGGCACGCAGGCTGATGAGACGCCCCGCCTCGAACCGGGCGAAATGCGCAAGCCGCACACTGATCGGCTTGCTGGCTTTCGCCGGCGTCACCGAATAGCGCATCAGCGAGGACGCCGCGTTCTCGCTTAGCATGACCGATTCACGGTCGAACTTGTGAACGCTGACTGCCTGCGCGATCTGCCTGATAACTTCGAGGACAGCCTGCTTTCCGCGGCGTGCGCCGAGAAATGCAAACATGTCGATCGGTCCGTAAATTGCCCAATCGACATTGTCGTCGAGCATCTCCTCGAGTTGGTCGGTCTGGCCCTCGTTGATCGCGCGATGAATCGCGCGCGAAAAACGCCAGAGACTGTGCTCTGTCATTTTGCTGATCCTGAATTTGGAATTACAGAACAACAAACGGCCCAAAGGGCGTCGTCGCTGACGCCTTGCCAGATTGCTGCCTAACGTTGGTATACCGAATGTCAGACAACGGGCTAATCAGCAATGGCGCTATTGCATTGCACAAATGCGAAACGCGCGGCGATCTCGCCGAAATGGTGTGCAACGCCGATTCATGCCGGGACATTTGCCGCAGAATTCGGATGACGAATCAAACAGTTCGCTGAGCGCAGCGAGCCCGCTTTGCTGGAGCTCTTCTGCCGTTTGGTTATTGGTAGTTAACCCGCCATTCGCTGATCTGGGGCCGCACCCGCCGCAGCATGAAATTGTTCGACACAAGAGTCTGTTCGCCGGTGACGGACGCGTAGCGGGGCGGCAGCGGGTTTGCGATTCCCGGCTCAAAACGCGGCTGCACCGTGCAGCCTCCGGTGATGTTCACGAACGGGCCCTTCAGTCCCGACGCCAGACCGCCGTTGACGCCGCCAAACGCAACAATGCTGAACGAGCCGCCATTTGCCTTTTCAAGATCCTTCAGCGGAAGACCGTTGCGGATGCCGCCCGGCCCCGACCATGTCGAAGGCGCTTCGACGAGAATGGACGCCGGATTCGCCCGCGCCTTGTCGTCGCGCCAGAAAAACACCGCGCGCTTGGTGGGATCGTTGTCGAAGATCACCGTCGCTTTCTTCATGTAGTTGCCGGGCAGTTCGACATCCTTGTAGGCGACGTTCTTCGCGCCGAACGCGGCTTCGAGCTTGGCGTGGCTGGTGTCTTTCGCGAACGGACCCGAACACAAAAGCTCAGGTGGTTTCGGCGCGTCCTTCAGATTATCCAGCGAGGTCGCCTGCGCCGCGTCGTCCTGGTCCTGCGATTTCGTGTCCTGCGTGGCAGCGGCTCCCTTTTTCGCGGCGAAGCAGTTCGCGGCGGGGAACGAAGCGGCAATCGCAAACAGTGCAATCAGTGAAAGGCTTCGCAGACGCATGTGAACGTTCCGTGGCTGAAAGGCGCCGACATCTTTAGAAGAAATGTGCGGCTCCGCCAAGGCGCGGCGGGACGTATCACCGCTTCTTCCAGCGTCCGCGATGGCCCGGCGCGCCGCCGGTTGATCGCCCCGGAAATTCAGGGCCGGACTCGCGCGAATTGGTCGGCTGGAAAATCTTGCTTTCGGTGCCAGGTCCCATCTCATCCAGCGTCGGCTTGCGCGCGCGGGATTTGTTGCGGGCTGCTGCCTTGTCGAGCCGCGCGGGAAGATTGGCCGCATCGCCATATTTTTTCTTGCCTGCGTATGAGCCGGCTCGCGCCTCGACGCCGCGCTGCTTGATGGTCGGATCATCCACCACCGCAAGCTCGGTGGCCCGCAGGCGCTTGACTTCGTCGCGCAGCCGCGCGGCTTCCTCGAAATTCAGATCGGCAGCGGCTTCGCGCATGCGCTCTTCGAGATCGGCAAGCACCGCCTCGAAATTGTGGCCGATGGCGACCGCGTCGTCCGCCATGCCGCCATCGCCAATTTCGACGAGGACGTGATCGCGTTCATAGACGCTGTTGAGAATGTCGCCGATGGATTTTTTCACGCTCTCCGGCGTGATGCCATGCGCCGTGTTGTATTCGACCTGCTTCTCGCGGCGGCGATCGGTTTCGGCGATAGCGCGCTCCATCGAGCCCGTCACCTGATCCGCATACAGAATGACCTTGCCGTCGACATTGCGCGCGGCGCGGCCGATGGTCTGGATCAATGACGTCTCGGAACGCAGGAAACCTTCCTTGTCGGCATCGAGAATTGCGACGAGGGCACATTCGGGAATATCGAGACCTTCGCGCAACAGATTGATGCCGACCAGCGCATCGAACGCGCCGAGGCGAAGATCGCGAATGATCTCGATGCGCTCGATGGTGTCGATGTCCGAGTGCATGTAGCGCACGCGGATTCCCTGCTCGTGCAGATATTCGGTGAGGTCTTCCGCCATGCGTTTGGTCAGCACCGTGATGAGCGAGCGATAGCCTTTCGCGGCGGTCGCGCGAACCTCGCCGACAAGATCGTCCACCTGCGTGCGGGCGGGGCGGATGTTCACCGGCGGATCGATCAGCCCGGTCGGACGAATGACCTGCTCGACAAACACGCCGCCGCTTTCGTTCAATTCCCAGCCGCCTGGCGTCGCCGACACCGCAACCGATTGCGGGCGCATCATGTCCCACTCTTCAAAGCGCAGCGGGCGGTTATCCATGCAGGACGGCAAACGAAAGCCGTATTCGGCGAGCGTCGCCTTGCGGCGGAAGTCGCCTTTAAACATACCGCCGATCTGCGGAACGGTCACATGACTTTCATCCGCGAACACCAGCGCGTTGTCCGGCACATACTCAAACAGCGTCGGAGGCGGCTCGCCCGGCTTGCGGCCGGTCAGATAGCGCGAATAATTTTCGATGCCGGCGCAGCTGCCGGTCGCTTCCATCATTTCGAGATCGAAGGTCGTGCGCTGTTCGAGCCGCTGGGCTTCGAGCAGGCGGCCCTGATCATGCAACTGGTCGAGCCGCCACTTCAGTTCGTGCTTGATGCCCTTGATGGCCTGAATCAGCGTGGGACGCGGCGTCACGTAGTGCGAGTTCGCGTAGATCTTGATGAATTCGAGTTCGTCCTGCTTGTGGCCGGTGAGGGGATCGAATTCCTCGATGCTCTCGATGGTGTCGCCGAACATGTTCACGCGCCACGACCGGTCTTCATAGTGCGCCGGGAAGATGTCGATGGTGTCGCCACGGACGCGGAAGGTGCCGCGCGTGAAATCGCCCGAGCTGCGCTTGTATTGAAGCGCGACCAGATCGGCGATCAGCTGACGCTGGTCGATGCGCTCGCCCTTTTTCATGGCGAACGTCATCGCGGTATAGGTTTCGACCGAACCAATACCGTAGATGCACGACACCGACGCCACGATAATCACATCGTCGCGTTCCAGCAGCGCGCGCGTCGCCGAATGGCGCATGCGGTCGATCTGCTCGTTGATCGACGAATCCTTCTCGATGTAGGTGTCAGTGCGGGGAACGTAGGCTTCCGGCTGATAGTAATCGTAGTAGGAGACGAAATACTCGACCGCGTTGTCGGGGAAGAAATTCTTGAACTCGCCGTAAAGCTGCGCGGCGAGCGTCTTGTTCGGAGCGAGAATGAGCGCGGGGCGCTGTGTCGCCTCGATCACCTTTGCCATCGTGTAGGTCTTGCCAGAACCGGTGACGCCGAGCAGCACCTGCGTGCGGTCGTTGCGCTTGACGCCTTCGACCAGTTCCTTGATCGCGACGGGCTGATCGCCCTTCGGCTCGTATTCGGATTTAATCTCGAAGCGCACGCCGCCTTCGGATTTTTCCGGCCGCGGCGGGCGATGCGGTGTCCAGACTTTGAGTGAACCGTCTTCCTTGCGGAATTCGGGGCGGCCTTCGCGCATCAGGTTTTCGAGCGCGTCCGCAGTGGCTTTGACGCCGAGCGACTCCATCTTGTTGCGCGCGGGCCGGAACGACTCGTCGTCATCGACATCGTAGCCGAGCTGCTTGGCCAGTTCGGGATCGAGCGTCGGGATCGTCGCGCTGGTGTTGTAGTTTGTTTGCGGCGCTTCCTCGAATGCGGAGAGGTTTTCGCTGAGGCGCGTTCCGGGCGGCTGCGGATTTGGCCGCAGCAGTGTCGAAGGCGGTGCACCGTCGTTGAAATCCTTCGGCGTGGACGACCGCGAACGATGAATCGCGGCCTCGCCGCCCGAACGGCGATCCTTGGAATTGTCCGGCGGCGGCTGCAATCCGGTGCCGGAGCCCATGCCCGCATCGCCGCGATTGATCGCCGGATTCAAAATCTCCGCAAGCGCCGGATCTATCGGCTGCACATCGGGCCGATGCGCTTTCGATTTCGGAGTTTTGACGGGCTTTTTGGGTGAACCGGGGGACTTCGCCATACACGGAATATGGGATGCGGAGCCGCATCGCGAAAGAGCAAAATCTTCGCGCCACACACCGAAAGTTGCGATGAGTTCGTGGCGCCGGACCTGCTAGGCTGTTCCCGAACGCGCGGCATTTCAAGAACGCCCGCGCGAGGCCCCGGGGAGCATCGCATGAAGTCCTTTCGTTTTGCAGCGCCGGCGGCGCTCGTTTCACTCGCGCTGATCGCGAGCACGCAAATTCATGCGCAGCAGGGCGACGCCGAACCCGCCAGCCGCGCGGTCAATGACAGCTTTCTCAAAACTTTGCCGTTCAGTGACCGCGCAGACTTCGACGACGCAAGGCGCGGATTTATCGCGACGCTGCCGGACGGCACGGTGCTGGGCGACGGCGGCAAGAAGGTCTGGGATAGCAGGCAATATGATTTCCTGAAAAGCGACGCCGTGCCTGCGACGGTCAATCCGAGCCTGTGGCGGCAATCGCAACTCAACGCCGTCAACGGCCTCTTCAAGGTGACGGATCGCGTCTATCAGGTGCGCGGCATCGATCTGTCGAATCTGACGATCATCGAAGGCGATACCGGACTCATTCTGATCGATCCCTTGCTCTCCAATGAAACTGCGAAGGCCGCGCTCGACCTCTATCTGAATAACGTTGCGCAGAAGCCCGTCATCGCCGTCATCTACAGCCACAGCCACGCCGATCATTTCGGCGGAGCGAAAGGCGTCATCAGCGAAGACGACGCGAAGTCCGGCAAGGTCAAGGTGATCGGCCCCGACAAATTCATGGAGCATGCGGTCGCGGAGAACGTGATCGCCGGCAACGCGATGGCCCGCCGCGCGCAATATCAATTCGGCAGCGCGCTGCCGGTCGGCGAGAAGGGACAGATCGACACGGGGCTCGGCAAGGCGCTGTCGAAAGGCACGATCTCGCTTATCCCGCCGAACGATCTCATCAAGCAGAGTTACGAGACGCGCACAATCGACGGTGTCGAGATCGAATTTCATCTGGTGCCGGGATCGGAAGCGCCGGCCGAGATGCTGATGTATTTTCCGCAATTCAAGCTGCTGAACATGGCGGAAGACGCCACCCACAACATGCACAATCTCTACACGCTGCGCGGCGCGGAAATCCGCGACGGGCGGCTGTGGTCGCGTTACATCGGCGACGCCATCGAGCGTTACGGCGACAAGACAGATGCAGTGATCGCGCAGCATCACTGGCCGATGTGGGGCAACGAGCGCATCGTTGCTTTTCTGAAAAAGCAGCGCGACCTCTACAAATTCATTCATGACCAGACGGTGCGGCTGCTTAATCATGGACTCACGCCCACCGAAATCGCCGAGCAATTGAAGTTGCCGCCGTCGCTCGCCAGCGAATGGTATTCACGCGGCTATTACGGCACGCTCAGCCACAACTCGAAGGCGGTCTATCAGTTCTATCTCGGCTGGTACGACGGCAATCCGGCCGATCTCAATCCGCTGCCGCGCGCCGACGAAGGAAAGAAAACGATTGAATATATGGGCGGCGCGGACGCCGTGCTCAAACGCGCGCGCGACGATTTCAAGGCCGGCCAGTATCGCTGGGTTGCGAGCGTGATGAGCAAGCTCGTGTTTGCCGACCCAATGAACAAGGACGCACGCGAACTCGGCGCACAGGCACTCGAACAGCTCGGCTATCAGAGCGAGGCCGGGACATGGCGCAACGCCTATCTGCTCGGCGCGTATGAATTGCGCAACGGTGTCGAGGCGCAGCCGCCATCGACTGCCAACGCGGATCTGTTGAAAGGCGTGTCGATCGATCTGGCGTTCGATTTTCTCGGCGTGCGGCTGAACGCGCCGAAAGCCGAAGGCAAGCACATCGTCATCAACTGGACCTTCACCGACCTCAACGAAACCTATGTGATGAATCTGGAAAATTCCGCGCTCACCCACACCTCCGGCAAGCTCGATCCAAATGCCGATGCGAGCGTGACGCTGACGCGCGCCGCGCTCGACGCGATCACGCTCAAGCAGCGCAGTTTTCTCGGCAGCGTGTTGACGGGCGACGTGTCGGTGAGCGGAAATCCGCTCAGGCTGCGCGAGCTGTTCGGCTTGCTCGATGAGTTCGGCACGGGCTTCGAGATTGTCGAACCGCGCAAGATGAGCGTCGAATAGTTTCGTTCCTGCGTCCTGCGCAGATCACCGAAGCGTGTACCGCAGGCGGTGCGCTTGACTTCGCGAGCCTGAGGCGCAAACTTCATGCAATCGCATGGACCGGCGTCAGCCCCTCACAACAGGATTCGCAGCATGATCGACCTCTACTACTGGCCCACGCCGAACGGCCACAAGATCACGATGTTTCTCGAGGAGACCGGCCTCGCCTGCAAGATTCATCCGATCAACATCGGCAAGGGCGATCAGTTCAAGCCGGAGTTTCTCGCCATCGCGCCGAATAACCGTATGCCGGCGATCGTCGATCGGAAACCGAACGACGGCGGCGAGCCGGTGAAGATATTCGAGTCCGGCGCGATTCTGATTTATCTTGCCGAAAAAACCGGCAAGTTCATGCCGACCGATCTACGCAAAAAGTTCGACGTCATTCAATGGCTGATGTGGCAGATGGGCGGCCTCGGTCCGATGGCCGGACAGAACCATCACTTCAAGACGTATGCGCCCGAAAAATTGCCTTATGCCATCGATCGTTACGTCAACGAGACCAATCGTCTTTACGGCGTGCTGAACAAGCGTCTTGCGGATCGCGAATACGTCGCGGGCGATTATTCCATCGCCGACATGGCCTCCTATCCGTGGATCGTGCCGTATGAGCGGCAGGGCCAGAAGATGGAAGATTTCCCGCATCTCAGACGCTGGTTCGAGACGATCAAGGCGAAGCCTGCGACGGTGCGCGCCTATGCACGGGGGCCGGAGATCAATCCGAGTCAGGCCGGCATCAGCACCGACGAGCAGCGCAAGATTCTGTTCGGCCAGACGGCCTCCGTCGTGAAGGCTTGAAACGATGGCGCTGAAACTCTTTGAACTGTGCGGCACGGATCCTGAGCGCGTGTTCAGCCCTTATTGTTGGCGCATCCGCATGGCGCTTGCCCACAAGGGACTCGAAGCGGAGTCGATTCCGTGGCGCTTCACCGAGAAGGATGCGATCAAGACGCACAATTCGGAAAGAGTGCCCGTGTTGCTCGATGGCGACAAGGCCATTGCCGACTCGTGGGCGATTGCGAATTACCTCGAAGACAAATATCCCGACAAGCCGTCGCTGTTCGGCGGCGATGGCGGACGCGCGATGGCGCGCATGCTCAATTCGTGGGGCGATTTGCTCGGCGCGAGCATGGCGCCGTTTATCATCTTCGATATTTACGGACAGCTCGGCCCGGTCGATCAGGTGTATTTCCGCGAGTCGCGCGAGGCCCGCTTCAAGAAAAAGCTGGAAGACGTCGTTGCGGATCGCGACGCTCGCGTTGAGAACTGGCGCAAGACGCTGGAGCCGTTGCGCGTGACGCTGAATGCGCAACCCTTCATCGGCGGCGACAAACCGAACTACGGCGATTACATCGTGTTCGGCCCGTTCCAATGGGCGCGCGCGACCAGTCCGTTCAGGTTCCTGAAAGACGACGATCCGGTTTACGCGTGGCGCGAGAAGCTGCTCGATGCATTCGGCGGCATGGCGCGCAAATCGCCGGGTTACGCGGTGTAGTTCCTGTCACGCGGCTGTCATCGTCGAACGGCGAATCGCTGTTAGCTATCGGGTATGATGGATTCAATTCACTGGATCGGCGGCGCAGGTGCCGTGCTGACGACGATCTGCTGGCTGCCGCAGGCGGTGCGCGTTGTGAGGACCAAGGAGACCCACGCGATTTCGCTGTGGACCAATCTCATCTTCGCCACCGGAATTCTGCTCTGGCTGATTTACGGCATCGCAATTGGGAACTGGCCACTGATCGCCGCCAACGCGATCTCGATGCTGTTCACGCTTGTCATCATCGCGATGAAGCTGCGCCACGGTTAGCTGCCTCGCGCAGGCAGTTCACGCACAGGCAATCCTCGCCATCGGCCGGCATCGGGAGTTTTGCCGTTTCCGCAGCGCACCAGCATGTGCCGTCGAGATCGCAGGAAAACGCGGTTCCGCAGCGCGGGCATGTCAGCGCACGCGTTTTGGCTTGCATGGAATCGGCTAACGGATTTGTCATGACACGGAACATGATTCCGCCGAAACTTTCATGTGCCGTTCATCGGCCGCGGCGGTAGACTGGTGAACGCGTCGTTATATTGAGCCGACCAAGGCTTCAGATCAACAGCGAGAGAGTGGCGAGACATCATGGCCCGCGATCCGCAAGGCGCTCTCATCGCGCTCAATCGATTCGGCCTTGGCGCACGCGGCGGCGCGGCAGGCGATATTTCCAGCGCGGCATCCGATCCGCGCGGATTCGTGAAGGCGGAACTTTTCCGTCCCGATGCTGCGCTGCTCGATTTGCCCAATCTGCAAACGACGCCGCAACTCGCCAAGGCCTTCTACGACTATCAGGCCGAACAGGATCGCGAGCGCGCCGCCGCACCGAAGGTGGCCGACGCAATGGCGTCGGCGAATGGGAAACCGCCTGCGCCGGAACCGGCGGGCAATCAGGCGCCGAAGCCAGACACGCAAATGGCGGAAGCCAATCCGGCGATGCAGCCGAATGCCGTATCGGGCACGGTGGCGCCCGACGCGATGAAGCCGAACGCGGCGCCGCCGAAGGATCCGCCGCAGCCGCTCAACATCATCCAGAAGACATATCGCGCCGAGGCGCTGGCGCGGTTGCAGCGCGCCAACATTGCCGAAAGCGGTTTCGTCGAACGCCTCGTCGCGTTCTGGTCGAATCATTTCTGCATTTCCGCGAACAAGGCGGGTCTTGAGCGGATGTGGTGCGGTTCGTTCGAACGCGAGGCGATCCGCCCGCATGCGCTCGGCCATTTTGCCGATATGCTCAAAGCCGTCGAACAGCATCCGGCGATGATCTTCTTTCTCGACAACCAGCAGTCGATGGGTCCGACCTCGAAAGCCGGAATCAACCGCAACAAGGGCATCAACGAAAATCTCGCGCGCGAGATCATGGAACTGCACACGCTCGGCGTCGGCGGCGGCTACACGCAGGAGGATGTGACCTCGCTCGCGCGCATCATCAGCGGCTGGACGTTTGCAGGAAAGCAAGGACGCCTCGCGCCGCCGGGCAATTTCATTTTTGTCGCGAACTTCCACGAACCCGGCGCGCATCGACTGCTCGGAAAAGTCTACGAGCAGGATGGGCTGGAGCAGGGCGAGGCCGCGCTGGCCGACATCGCGCGTCATCCATCGACCGCGAAATTCATCGCCACGAAATTCGCGCGGCATTTCGTGGCCGACGATCCGCCGCCGGCGCTGGTCGCGCATCTTGAAGGTGTGTTCCGCAAGACCGACGGCGATCTCAAAGCTCTGGCGTTTGCGCTGGTCGATTCGGATGAAGCGTGGAGCGCGCCGATGACCAAGCTGCGCGCGCCGTATGAATATCTGGTCGCGAGCGGGCGGCTGATCGCGCGGATGCCGGAAGAACCGATGCGCTATCTCGGCGGTCTCAATGTGCTCGGCCAGCCGCTGTGGACACCGCCGGGTCCGAACGGATTTGCCGATACCAATGCGGCCTGGGCTGCGCCCGAAAACATGAAACTGCGGCTCGACATCGCTTCTTCGATTTCATCGCGCATCGGGGACGCGTTCGATCCGCGCGCTTTGCTCGATGTGATGGCAGGCGAGGCGGCGTCCACGGAAACGCGCCAGACCATTGACCGCGCCGAGTCGAAGCAGCAGGCATTCGCGCTGCTTTTGATGTCGCCGGAGTTCCAGAGGAGATGAGCATGCCGAATTTCCAGACGGATTGCTGCGAGAGTCACACGCTGCGCGGAGTCTCGCGACGTTCGCTGCTGATGGGCGCGGCGACGTTTGCGGCATGGGCTTATCTGCCGAAATTCGCGCGCGCCGCCGACGGCCGCGATCCGCGCCTCGTCGTCATTATCCTGCGCGGCGCGCTCGACGGATTGGCAACTGTCGCGCCGGTCGGCGATCCGGACTATGCGGGGCTTCACGGCTCGATCGCGCTGTCTAAAGACGGCCCGCACGCGGCCACTTTGCTCGACTCGTTCTTCGCGCTGCATCCGTCGATGCCGGAATTCGCGCGCATGTATAAAGATAAGAAAGCGGCGGTCGTGCATGCGGTCGCGACCTCTTATCGCGAGCGTTCGCATTTTGACGGACAGGATGTGCTCGAAAGCGGATTCGGCGGGCCGGGCCGCGTGCAGAGCGGCTGGCTCAATCGCGCGCTGGAAAATCTGCCGCGCGGCGAACGCGTGATGAGCGCGCTGAGCGTCGGCCCGACCACGCCACTCGTTCTGCGCGGCGCGGCTCCCACCGTCGGCTGGACTCCGGCGACGCTGCCGCAGGCGGCGGACGACACCGCGATGCGCCTGCTCGATCTCTACAATCATCGCGATCCGGCGCTCGCATCGGCTCTGTCACAGGGCTTGCAGATCGACAAGGCGGCGCTCGGCGACGATATGAAGCCGAAGCCGGGCGCGGGCGGCGTCGGCGCGATGCGCCTTGCGGCGAAGGGCGCCGCGAAGCTGATGGCGGCGGATGACGGTCCGCGCATCGCCGCACTCGCGTTCGACGGCTGGGACACGCATGCGAACGAGGGCGGTCCTGTCGGACGTCTGGCGCAACTGCTGGGCGGCCTCGATGGCGCCCTGGCGGAATTCGAGACGGGTTTAGGCGAACGCTGGAAAGATACCGTCATCATCGTCGCGACCGAATTTGGCCGCACCGCGCGCATCAACGGCACCGATGGCACCGATCATGGCACCGGCACGATTGCGCTGCTCGCGGGCGGCGCGGTGAACGGCGGCCGCATGATTTCGGACTGGCCGGGATTGAAAATCGCGAACCTCTACGAGAACCGCGACCTCAAGCCCACGACCGATCTGCGCTCCGTCATCAAGGGCGTGCTGCGCGATCATCTCGGCCTCGGCGACAAGGTGCTGGCGGAGTCAGTGTTTCCCGAAAGCGCAGGCGTGAAAGCGGCGCAGGGGCTGATCGCTTAATCCGTCACGCCGCAAATTTATTGCTGTGCGAGAAGGCATAGTCGCTTCGCAAGATGTATTGCCGGTTTTGCGCCGATCCGTCAGGCTGTGTGCAAGTCACATCAGAATGACATCCGGGAGGCATCATGAATCGGCGCGAGCTGTTGCAGGCGGCTGCGGTGTTGCCGCTGTCGCAGACTGTTTTCTACTCCTTCACTTTTGAAGCAGACGCACAGGGCGCATATCCCACGCGCAATGTCACGATGATCGTGCCGTTTCCTGCCGGCGGGCAAGCGGATTTTGCCGCACGTCCCATCGCGCTGGCGCTGGAAAGAATTCTCGGCAAGCCGGTGATCGTCGACAATCGTGCGGGCGGTGCCGGCGGATCGGTCGGTAACGCGCAGGCTGCGCGCGCCGAGCCGGACGGCTACACATTGCTGATGACATTGTCGTCGCTCGCGATCCTGCCGGAAGCGGATCGGTTGTTCGACCGGCCCGTCGCCTATGAAGTCTCGCAGTTCAAGCCGGTGGCGCGCGTGCTCGCCGATCCTACGCTGCTTGCCGTGCCGGCCAGCGCGCCGTGGAAGACGTTGCAGGATCTTGTCGACGACGCGAAGAAACGTCCCGGCGAAATTCCTTACGGCTCGTCCGGTCCCTACGGCACGCTGCACATCGCGATGGAAATGTTCGCAGCCAACGCGAAGATCAAATTGCTGCATGTGCCGTTTCGCGGCGCGGGTCCGGCGCTGACAGGGCTTCTGTCGGGCACGGTGCAGGCGATTGCGGCCGCGCCCGGCACGCTGCGGCCGCAGGTCGATGACGGCAAACTGCGCGTGCTGGCCAACTGGGGCGCGGAGCGCATCGCGAGTTTTCCCGATACGCCGACGTTCAAGGAACTGGGCTATCCCGTCGTCGAGTTTTACATCTGGGCGGGATTGTTCGCACAGGCAGCATTGCCCGATCCGATCATGCTGAGGCTGCGCGACGCGATGCGCGAAGCCGTGAAAAATCCGGATGTCATCCGCGTGTTCGAGGCGGGCGGAAGTCCGGTCGCCTATATGGACGCGCCGGAATTCCAAAAATTCGTCGAGACGGATTCTGCACGCCTGATCGCGGCAGTGAAGACGATCGGCAAGGTCGAGTAGTCAGGCGGGAATATCGCAGACATCGACCCATTCGGCATGGGTCAATTCGGCCATGCGCGCGGGCGAAATTCGCACCGCGCTATTGACCGACCCTGCGGCGGGAACGACTTCGGCGAAATTCTTCAGCGAGACGTCGCAGTAAATTTTCAGCGGATGTTTCAGGCCGAACGGGCAGATGCCGCCGACCGGATGGCCGGTGGCTTCCAGCGCCTCATCGGCATTGAGCATGCGCGGCTTGCCGCCGAATACCGCGCGCGCCTTCTTGTTGTTGAGCCGCGCGGTGCCGCAGGTGACGACCAGCAGGTTCGTCTCGCCGACGCGCAGAGAAAGCGTCTTCGCGATTTCCGCAGGCGTCACGCCAAAGGCTTCAGCGGCGAGCGCGACGGTTGCCGAGCTTTTGTCGGACTCGATGACTTTGATGTCCGGCGCGTTCTTTGCGAAAAATTCGCGAACCGATTCCACGCTCATGCGGTCAGATGCCGAGCAGCTTCCGCGCGTTGGCTTTTAGCACTTTCGGCCGCACCTCGTCGCGAATGTCGAGCTTGGAGAAATCCGACAACCAGCGATCCGGCGTGATGACCGGCCAGTCGGAGCCGAACAGCATCTTGTCCTGCAACACGGTGTTGACGTAGCGCACGAGAATCGGCGGGAAATATTTCGGCGACCAGCCGGAGAGGTCGATATAGACGTTCGGCTTGTGTGTCGCGACCGAAAGCGCCTCCTCCTGCCAGGGGAAAGACGGATGTGCGAGAATGATTTTCATATCCGGAAAATCCACCGCAACGTCGTCAATATACATCGGGTTGGAATATTTCAGCCGCATGCCGTTGCCGCCGGGCATGCCTGAGCCGACGCCCGTCTGCCCGGTGTGAAACAGCGCAATCGCGCCGGCTTCATTGATCGCTTCATAGAGTGGATAGGCCATTCGGTCGTTCGGATAGAAGCCCTGCATGGTCGGATGGAATTTGAAACCCTTGATGCCGTAGTCGCGCAACAGCGTGCGCGCCTCACGGGCACCGAGCTTGCCTTTCGCGGGATCGATGCTCGCGAACGGAATCAGCACGTCGGAATTCTGCTGCGCCAGTTCAGCCATCTCGTAATTGTTGTAGCGGCGGAAGCCGGTCTCGCGCTCGGCATCGACCGGAAAGATCACGGCGGCGATTTTCTTCGCGCGATAATAGGCGGCGGTTTCCGGTACGGTAGGCGGATGCTTGTGCGGCGACTTGAAATATTCCGACATTGCCGCCTGGAAATCGTCGTAGCCGTCGTCGCCATGCGTGCCGCAAGGTTCCTCGGCATGGGTGTGAATGTCGATGGCGACGAGATCGTCGACGTTCATGGCTTTGGTTTTATCGAGCATAACGAACTCCTACTTCGACAATTCTTTCGAGCGTTTCGTTGCGGCGTCGACGGCGCGCTTCAAGAGCGACTGGAATCCGCCATCGCCCATCAGCACGCCAAGCGCCGCCGCCGTGGTGCCGCCGGGCGAGGTGACGTTCTCACGCAATTTGCCGCTCGGCAAATCGGATTGGCGCAGCAATTCGCCGGACCCCGACACAGTTTCGCGCGCGAGCCTCGTAGCCAGCTCTTCGGGCAATCCAGCCGCGACGCCTGCGCGCGCAAGTTCTTCCGCCAGAAGAAAGATGTAAGCGGGACCGGAGCCGGAAACGGCCGTGACGGCGTCCATCAGCTTTTCATCGTCGATCCATTCGACCGAACCGGTCGCGCGCAGCAAGGCGTCGGCGATGTCGCGCTGCGGCTTCTCCACGCCTGCACCTGCAATGGCAACAGTGATGCCGCGGCCGATGGCGGCAGGCGTGTTCGGCATCGCGCGCACGGCAACGCCGCCGCAAACTTCTTTCAATGAGGCGAGTGTCGTTCCGGCCATGATGGAGACAACAAGAGTTTTGGCACCGACAAGCGATTTGAACTGCGGACCTGCCTCGCGAAACATCTGCGGTTTCACGGCAACCACGAGCACATCGACCGCGCTGATGTCTTTTGCGGCCGGATTGAGCCTCATGCCTTTGGCGGCAAAGTTCACATTGCGCATGTCGTCGGAGAGATGCGGCTCAATGACGACGACGCGTTTCGGGTCGAGTCCCCGCGCCAGCCAGCCGGTCAGCATCGCGCCGCCCATCTTTCCCGCGCCCGCGAGAACGATGGTGCCTTTGAGTTGGGATAGTGCGGTGGCGGTCATGAATTCAAATCTGCGTCGTCCCCGCGAAGGCGGGGACCCATAACCACCGACTTTCCATCGAATCCGGGATTTTGCAACAGGCGTGGTCACGCCACGGAATTTAGGGAGTATGGGCCCCCGCCTTCGCGGGGACGACTAAATCAACACGGGCTGCGCTTTCGCTCACGCCTCTCCGGCGGTGTCGAACATCGCAGCACTCATGGCGTCCTGCGCGGATTTCCCGGCCCAGACCACGAATTGCAGCGCCGGGAAATAGCGTTCGCAGGCGCCGAGCGCGCCCTCCAGCATCAGCCGGCATTGCGCAGGCGAGGCGATCAAGCCGTCGGGAAGGATCAGCGCCTGACGCAGCATGACCGAGCCGGTCGAGGTCCACAGATCGAAATGTCCAACCCAGAGCTGCTCGTTGATGGCGGCGATCAGACGGCGCACTTCCTCGCGCCGCGTCTCGGGAATTTTCATGTCGAAGGCGCAGGCCAGATGCAGTGCGTCGATCTCGCCCATCCAGGTGAAGGAGAGCTGATAGTCGGTCCACTGGCCTCTGGTCAGAATCGTGACTTCGTCGTCGCCGGAACGCTCGAACGACCAGTCGTTGGTGGCGGCAATTTCCTCCACGACGCTGAGCGGGTTGGTCCGCGAATCCGTGATGATGTCCAAATGGGACATGCTGCCTGAGCCCTGTTGTTGGGAGGGTTGCGAACGCTGAACCAAACGCGGTGTCGCCAACTAGCGTGCAAGAATTGATCTGTGATTTGCGGACACCCCGCAACGGCAGGCGGAATCCCGTCCACAGGTCATCGGTTAATTCACAGATTCATCAACAACTAAGCGCGCGGTGTGGATAGGCGGCCGTTAACGATTTCGATTCGTGAGTCGGCGCATGGGTTTAGCGGAAAATACCGCGTCATCCGCCGCTTTAGCGTCGAGAACAAAACGGAATCGGATTCGCGGGGTGCGAGTCGATGTGCGGTTTGCGCGGAAAACGAGTCTTGTTCTCCCAGTGTCGCTATTTCTCGTCGTCCCCGCGCAGGCGGGGACCCATAACCACCAGCAATATGTTCTAAAACAAAAGGCGAATGCGGTTTGCAACAACTCCGACAGGGAGTATGGGTCCCCGCCTGCGCGGGGACGACTCCAGAACTCTGCGGAAGGATTCAGTCGAACAGGCTCGACACCGACTCTTCGGATGCGGTGCGGCCGATGGCATCGCCGATCAGGGAGGCAATCGGCAGCACACGGATGTTGTGCGCGTCGCGCATCGCTTTCGTCGGCTGGATCGAATCGGTGATGACCAGTTCTTTCAGCTTCGAGCCGGTGATGCGCGGCACTGCGCCGCCCGACAGCACGCCGTGGGTGATGTAGGCGTAAACATCCTTCGCGCCGTTTGCGATCAGCGCGTCTGCTGCGTTCACCAGCGTGCCGCCCGAGTCCACGATGTCGTCGATCAGGATGCAGGTGTAACCGGCCACGTCGCCGATCACGTTCATGACTTCGGATTCGCCGGCACGTTCGCGGCGCTTGTCGATGATGGCGAGCGGTGCGTTGATGCGTTTCGCAAGCCCGCGCGCGCGGACCACGCCGCCGACGTCCGGCGACACCACCATCACTTTGGTGAGGTCGAACTTCTCCTTGATGTCGCGCGTCATCACCGGCGACGCGAACAGGTTGTCGACCGGGATGTCGAAGAAACCCTGAATCTGTGCCGCGTGCAGATCGAGCGTCATGACGCGATCGGCGCCGGCATGCGTGATGAGGTTGGCGACGAGCTTGGCCGAGATCGGCGAGCGCGAGCCGACCTTGCGGTCCTGCCGCGCATAGCCGAAGTAGGGGATCACAGCCGTGATGCGGCGCGCCGATGCGCGGCGCAGCGCATCGGTCATGATGAGCAATTCCATGATGTGGTCGTTGGCCGGATACGACGTTGACTGGATGATGAACACGTCGGAGCCGCGCACGTTCTCCAGCACTTCGGCGAAAATTTCGTTGTCGGCGAAGCGGCGCACGCTGGCCTTGGTCAGCGGCACGTCGAGCCAGGCCGAAATTGCCGCGGCCAGTTCCGGGTTCGAGTTGCCGGCAACGAGTTTGATGGAGCCGTTTTTCGCCGAAATCGCCGCCTCTCCTTTTGAAGTGGGGGATACGCTCTTCAACATATCATCGGCCTTGCGGAACGGTTGTCTCGAACGTGCGAGGGTCTAGCAAGGACCGCTTGCGGCTGGCAATACGAGGGGCGCCGTTATCCTGTAAAAACAGGCATTTCGCAACGTCGGCGCAGTTAATGTGCGCTGAAGGCCACAGCCGTGATTTTATCTGAGCCTGAATCCGCAGGCTTTTCGTCGGCGGATGCGACGGCGGGTCCGGCTCGCGGGGACTCGACCGGTGCCGGCTCATCCTGAGACGGCGCTGTTCCATTAATCATCGCGGAGACGCCGCCGAGCCCGGCCTGGGCGATTCGGCGCATCACCTGATCGTCGGCGGTAGCCCAGGCGTCGCGGCCGGCCTTGCCGGTCTGCTCCTCGCCGGTGAGCCGCAGCGCACGCTGCTGGTTACGGTCGTACACGTCCCACACCCAGACGATGGTGGTCTTGCCGCGGCGGACCTGCGCGGAAAGATAGCTGCGGATTCTGTACGCGGCAGGTGCCTCGCGCGAGACGATGGTGAAGCTCTTGGCGGCGGACTCGGTTTCGAGCGCACGCACAAGACGGTCGAACACCTGCGGCGGCGGACCGTCGACGGATTCGAATGCGACGGTCGGGCCGAAGCCTTGGGCAGCAGGCATCGCCATCTGGCCGTTCGACGCGCATCCCGACACCAGAACGAGCAACGCAAGCAGCGCCATGCGCCGCGCATTGCGCGCCATCACATTCGTGACGATGGGCCCGTGAAACGCCAACTCAACGCCGCCTGTTTTTGTCGTTGCAGGCGGTTTGCCCCGCCTTGCAGGTCAGGTCGAGCGATATCGTTAAAATACGTTAACGTCTAGCCGGGTGAGCTATAATGACGAGTGGCAGCCATCACGTTTTGCTGGCCTATTCGATTTGTTTCATCAGGAGATTTCCATGCGCGCGTATCAGTTCACGGGTTACGGCCCGACATCGTCGAAGGTCGAGCTTGCCGATCTTCCAGGTCCGGTCGCGCGGCGCGGTGAGGTGCTGATCGAGATTCATGCCGCCAGCCTCAATCCCATCGACTACAAGATCGTGCGCGGCGATCTCAAGCGCGTGGCCTCGTACAAGCTGCCGCATCGCCTCGGCTACGATCTCAGCGGTGTGGTGACGGTGGTGGGCGAGGGCGTGTCGCGCATCAAGCCAGGCGATGAAGTCTACGCGCGCACCTCCGGCGACAGCATCGGCAGTTTCGCACAGACCATCGCTCTCAATCAGGATTACGTGGCGATGAAGCCGTCGAACCTGTCGCATGACCAGGCTGCGGCGTTGCCGCTGGTCGGCTTGACTACGGTGCAGGGTCTGGTCGATCGCGTTCACGTCAAATCAGGACAGCGCATTCTCATTCATGCGGGCTCCGGCGGCGTCGGCACCTTCGCCGTGCAATATTGCAAGCATCTCGGCTTGAACGTCACCGCGACGACGAGTTCACGTAACGCGGATTTCGTGAAATCGCTCGGCGCGGATCGCGTCATCGCCTACGACAAGGAAAACTATCTCGACGCAGGCGGCAGCTACGACGTTGTGTACGACACGCTCGGCGGCGCGGTGACGGCGGACTCATTCAAGGTCGTCAAGCGCGGCGGTGTCGTTCTGTCGTTGAGCGGGCCGCCGGATCGCGGTTTTCCGGAGCGCGTCGGCGCGGGCCTCGTCGTTCGCCTCGCCGTCTGGATGATGAGCCGCAAGGTTTATGCAGCTGCAAAAGAGGCCGGCGCAGCCTATTGCTGGTATCTGACCGAGCCGAGCGGACGGCAGCTGACCGACATCGCCAAAATCGTCGAGAGCGGCGCGATCAAGCCGGTGATCGACCGCGAATTCCCGTTCGACAAATTGCTCGATGCGCTGACTCATCTTCAGTCCGGCCGCGCACGCGGAAAAATTGTATTGAAGGTGCGCTGAGTCATGATCGCTTGGCGAAATCGGCCGTTAACGATTGCGTGAGGCGTTCGCAACTCGCGCAACGCCACATCGGAATATTTCGATCTTGCGCCGAAATCGCCTTGGCAACGCAGTGCCGGTATGTAGAACATCCGGCGCATTTTGGATCGATTGCAGACAATGTCGTCTCCTTATATGAATCCTGCCGCGCCCCGCAGCTCATTGTGGCGCCGCCCATTCGAATCCTGGCTCGACGGCGTGGAAGCCGGATGGGCTATCCCCGCATTCATCGCCACCTTCGTCGCCGTCTGGATGACGTTCCTGATCGTGGGATACCAGAACGGCGATCTCCATCCGGACGTGCTCGAAACCTGGACGCTCGGGCGGGAATTCGCGTGGGGCAATCCCAAGCATCCGCCACTGATCGGATGGATCGCGCGAGTCTGGACCAGCGTGTTTCCGCTGACCGATTGGTCGATGCACCTTCTTGCGATGCTGAATTCCGCTTTGGCGCTATGGTTCGTCGATCTCACCGGCCGCCGTTTCGTCAGCGGCGACAAGCGCGCGGTGATTATGCTGCTGCTGATCTTCCTCCCGGCCTATCAGTTGCACGCCGAACGCTTCAACGCCAACAGCATTCTGCTTTCGACATGGGCGATAGCGATCTATTGCTTTCTCCGCTCGTTCGAGACTTTGACAGTTCGATGGGCCGTTGCCGCGGGTGTAACGGCTGCCATCGCCATGATGGGCAAATATTATTCGGTGTTCCTGATCGCCGGATTCGTCGTCGCCGCAATCGCGCATCCGCGCCGCCGCGACTATTTACTCTCGATGGCGCCGTGGGTCTCGGCGCTGACCGGACTGATCGTGCTCGGACCACATCTCTGGTGGCTCGTGACGACGGGCTTCACGCCGTATGAATACGCGATGGTGTCGCATCGCGGGCTGCCGACCGGCATCGCAGCTGCGGAAGCGGCGAAATATGTTCTGAGCAATTTCGGCTACCTCATTCTTCCGCTGGCGATCTGGTGCCTGATGATCCGCGCGCATCTCGCGCGCTTCGCGCAGGATCTGACGAAATTACAGCCCGGCCTTCTGCTTCTTCTCTATATTTTCCTGACGACCGTTTTCATTCCGCCCGTCGTCAGCATCGCGCTCGGCAGCGACCTGCCGCCGATCTGGAATTTACAGGCCGTGTTTCTGGCCGTGCTGGTGGCGGTGGCGGCCGTGTCGTTCAAGATCGAACGCTTCGACTCGGTGAATCTTGCGGCTGCGACAGTCTTGTTTTTCGTGGCAGCTCTTATTGCGGCTCCAATCCACGCCTATTACCGCAACACCAACGGCTTCGACTGGAATCGCAATTTTCTCTCGGCGGCCGCGAAAGAACTGACGATCCGCTGGCATCAGCATTCCGATAGGCCATTCGAGGCGGTCAGCGGCGACGATGCGCTTGCATTTGCCGCAGCGTTCTACAGTCCCGATCACCCCTACTATAAGCGGCCGTTCCAGTTTCAATATACGTGGGGCCTGCCGCGCCGCACGACACTCGACAATGGGTGGGCGGCGATGTGCTTTTACGACGATCCGGCCTGTCTCAACTGGCTCAATCAGGTCGCCAAGCTCGCGGGGTCGGTTGTCAGAACTGAATTCGAGTTGCAGGCCAGCCTGTGGGGGCAACCCGGCGTGACGACGAGGATCGTTGCTCTGATCGCGCCGCCCCTCAAAGAGCCCGCCGTCAAGCCGGCCGATCCGAAGTCCGGCGCGATCCAGGATTTCAGCGCCAAGCGCAACAAATACAGCGACGCGGGTAGAAAGCATCTGCGCTGACGCGCAACTATTTCGTGAGCACGATGGCGTGAATATTTCGGCCGTAGTCGGCTTCCCTGGCGTGCGTGGTGCGGCGATAGCTGTAGAAGCGATTGTCGGCATAGGTGTCGATCTGCACGTCGCCGATCGGCGCGATGCCGGCGTTCTCGAGCCGATGCCTGATGTAGCCCGCGAGATCGAACATCGCGTGATCCGCGCGCGCTGACGGCGCGAAGAATTTTGTGTTGATGGAATCGGCCTCCTTGAAGCGCGCGACAAATTCCGCGCCGACTTCGTAACTCGACTGCCGGATCAGCGGGCCGATGGCGGCGACGATGCCGCCGCGATTGGCACCGAGTTTTTCCATTTCCGAAATCGTGTTTTCCAGCACGCCGCCGAACGCGCCTTTCCATCCGGCGTGTGCCGCGCCGATCACGCGCGCTTTTGGATCGGCGAACAATATCGGCCCGCAATCGGCTGCCGTGACGCCGATGGCGATGCCAGGCACGTTCGTCACCATCGCATCGGCGCGCGGTCGCGTTGCGTTGTCCCACGGCTTTGTCGCGACCGCGACATCCGGCGAATGAATCTGGAATGCGGTGAGGAAATGCGACGGCGCGACGTCGAGATGCTGCGCCATGCGGCGGCGGTTCTCGATCACATGTGCGGGATCGTCGTTGGAGCCGAGGCCGCCGTTGAGACTTTCATACATGCCCTTCGAGACGCCGCCCTCGCGGGTGAAGAAGGCGTGACGAAGATTTGGAATTGCAGAGAGCAGCGGCGAGCGAAGCGTCATCGCGTCGCGGCTCCGGTCACTTTCGAGACTTCGGGCTCAGGCTCCGACAATGCCGCGAGCGTCTCAAGCGACGGATGCGAAATGCCGAGCACCTTGAACAATTGTCCCATGCCGTTGCGGCCTTTGCCGGTGAGCCGCTTGAGCGCGGAAGCGACCAGAACCGATTCCTCGTGCGACGAACTTTTCATCAGCGTCAGCGCACGCTGTTCGATTCCGAGCTTGTTGAGGAACGCGCCCTGTTCGACGGGACCGTGCGCGCGCGCGCCGATTGCTTGGGCGGCTTTCGCCAGCGCCTCGAAATCGACATGCGCGGTGATGTCGGCCTCGCCGGGGTTTTTCAGCGGACTGACGAAATTGTGCTTCGCCACGGCCTGAAACGTGTCGCCGGCGTCACTGCGGAGATGGCCGTAGTCGATGATGATCGCGGCACCGCCCTGATCGCGCACGCGCCGCGCGAGATCCATGATCTCGGTATCCGGCCGCCATTCGTAGATCGCGCCGTTCGGAGCCGCGCGCACCTGCGGCGGCATCAGCATGTCGAAGCGCGGCGTCGGTTCCTTGGCAGCCGTGTAGACAAAGATATCGTCATCGACGCCGATCATGCGCTCGTGCCAGCCGTCGTCGGCCTTCACCACCTGATACACCGGCAGCACGTCGAAATATTCGTTGGCGAAAATGATCGCCGGACCTTCCGGCACGTCGGTGATGCTGTCGTACCATTCGACATGCTTGGCGTTGCCGAGTGTCTCGTCCTGAATTACGCGCAGCGCCGGCGACGGTTCGACGAGATGCACGCCGACCGCCTTGTAGAACTGCGGAAGGATTTTGATCGCCCGCAGCATGTCCTGCATCATCGAGCCGCGGCCCGGCCCGAGCTCGATGAATTTCACTTCCGACGGCGAACCCATCGCCGCCCACACCGAGGCTGCCCAAAGCCCGACGAGTTCGCCGAACATCTGGCTGACTTCCGGCGCGGTGATGAAATCGCCGTCGCGGCCGAGCGGATTCTGCTTGAGGTAATAGCCGTGCTCGGGATGCGTCAGGCACAATTCCATGTAGCGCGACACCGGCATCGGGCCGTTGGCGGCAATCTGCTTGCGGATGATGTTTTCGAGCGGCGTGTGTTTCGGGGCCAAGGCGGCTCTCAGGTTTTTCGCGGCGGGCGCGTCTGCGCGTAATAGATAAAGGACAGTCCGGCGAGGATCATCGGCACCGACAATAACATCCCCATCGTCAGTCCGCCCCACAGAAATCCGAGTTGCGGGTCGGGTTCGCGGAAGAATTCGCCGGCGATGCGCGCCATTCCATAGAGCGTTGCGAACACGCCGATGACGAGGCCGGGACGCTTCAGTCCTCCGCGCCGCACCAGCAGCGCGAGCAGAATGAAAAGCAGCACGCCTTCAAGTCCGGCTTCATAAAGCTGGCTTGGATGGCGCGGCTGCGGCCCGCCGTTGGGAAACACCATCGCCCAGGGCAGGCTCGGATCGGCGGCGCGGCCCCACAATTCGCTGTTGATGAAATTCGCGATGCGGCCGAGCAAGAGACCGATCGGTCCGACGGCGCAGGTGACGTCGCCGAGCGACAGCGGCGAGATGTTGCGCTTCCAGCCGAACAGCAGCACCGCGATCACGCAGCCCATGAAGCCGCCGTGGAACGACATGCCGCCCTTCCACAGCTCGAAAATTTCCGCCGGGTGCTGCATGAAGTAGCTGAAATTGTAGAACAGCACGTAGCCGGTGCGGCCGCCGAGAATGATGCCGAGCGTCACCCACAGGATGAAGTCGTCGAAATCGAGCAGCGTGAACGGCACCTTGCCGCCCCACAGCGTCGCGTTTTTGATAATCGCGCGGGCATAGAGCCAGCCGAAGACGATGCCGCCGATATAGGCCAGCGCGTACCAGCGGATCGCAATCGGGCCGAAGGAGATGGCGACCGGATCGAAAACGGGAAAGGCGATGGCAAGCATGCGCGATTGTATTCCGGCGTAACTATTTGTCGTGCGCCATCTCATACATCTTGCGGGACGCGCGCGCCATCACCATTGTCTGACAAGGCCGCGAGCGGCATTCGGAGACAGGCAGATGACCCAGACCACCAACCGGTTTTTCGACGAGATCGCCCGTGTGATGAACGATGCCGCAGGCGCTGCGCAGGGCGTCAAGCGCGAGGTGGAGACGGTGGTGCGCGGGCAGGCCGAGCGCATTCTGCGCGACCTCGATCTGGTCAAGCGCGAGGAATTCGAGGCGGTGAAGGACATGGCGCGCCTCGCCCGCGAGGAAAACGAGACACTGAAAGCGCGCATCGACGCGCTGGAGAAAAAGCTGCTCGGCTCTTAGGAGCCGAAAGCCACCGGCCGGAAAGCGTGCAGCAGCGCCGTGTCGAGTTTGCCTTCGAGATGCTCCAGCGCGGTGAAGGCGCGCGCGGCTGACAGCGGCGGCCTGTCGTCCCGCGCTTCCAAGAGCGTGACGTAAGTATCGACCAGCGTGATGATGCGGACGATGTCGCAGAGGCGCTCGCCTGGAAGACCTTCGGGATAGCCCGTGCCGTCGAGCAGTTCATGATGATGCAGCACCACGTCGAGCACTTCGGCGGGAAAGCCGCCCTGCTTGCGTAGCGCGTCGTAACCGAGCCGTGCGTGTCCGGCGACGATGGCGTTTTCTTCCGGCGTGAGTTCTGACGTCTTGTCGAGGATCGACACCGGAATGAACGCCATGCCGACATCGTGGACGAGGGCGGCGCGGGCGAGGCGGCGCTGGTCTTCCTCGCGCATGCCGAGATATTGCGCGAACGCGACGGCATAGCCGGTGACGAGAAGCGTGTGACGGTAGCTGCGCTTGTGATGCTTGCTCACCGCCAGCAGCCATTCCTTCAGCGAGCTTTTACGCAGGGCCTTGAGGATTTCGGTTTCCGCCTGCAACACGTCATCGAGCGTCAGCGGAATTCCCGCAGGCAGCCGCTCAAAAATCTTGACCATCACGGCTTGAGCTGCGGCAACGCCCTTCGAGAGAATTTTCGCCGCACTCGCGCGTTCGTCCTGCGGCGTTTCTGGAAACGCGTGGCGAATACGGTGCAGAATGCTTTCGGGGTCGAACGGGCGCTGAATGGTGTCTGTCGCGCCGAGCGCCCAGGCCTGCGCCGAGCCGTGGTGCAGAGCATCGGCCAGCACGAACAGGCGCGGCATCGACTGATACGCCTTGCCGGTGAGTTTCTTGCGGACGCGCTGGACGGCCTCGATCGAGGTCAGATCGATGTCCACCACGACGCCGGAGAAATCGCTGGCCGGATGGTCGGGCAAATCGAAAATCGAGATTGTTTCCACGCTGCCGGCGTTCTGCAAAATATTTGCAAGCTCGCTGTGCTCGTCCTCCACATCGGAGGCAAGCAGCAGGCGTCGCGTTGTTTGCGGTTTTTCGGCCAGCGCGGCCATTCTCGGGCTCTCGGTGCGCGTTACATGGGTAACGGCCAACCTAGCGAGAAACACGTTCCCGACCCTTAAGGCGTATCGTTAAAAATGGATGGATACCCGAGATCGGCGCGACAGGACGCTGCTGCCCATGACGCTATCGGCCGGGGCGAGGCCGAGCTGGAGATTTTCGCGCGCAGCGGCTGCTTGCATCGGCATCCGGCTTTTGAAGCGACCGTCGTCGAGAGCCTTAAGTTCCTCTGGTGACAGCATAATTTGTAGCCGTTGGCTTTCCCGATCGGCTGTTTGCCGTCCTGCGGATAGACAACGGATGTGACGTTCCGGCGGCGGGCCTATCTTGCGGCCAAAAACCCGCGCCAAAAGCCCCTCATTTCCTTGTAAATACGGCCCTGAGCCGCTAAGAACCCGCCACGCTTGCAGCCCCCGCACCCCTGGAGGCTTGCTGCCGCGTGAAACCGGGCCGCTTTGCGGCCCTTCACTTTTGACATCTAAGGAACTGAGACAATGGCGACGACCGTCAAGGAATTGAAGGCGACCGCACGTCCGAAGGCCGGCAAGGGGGCCGCCCGGGCAGAACGTCGCGCTGGCCGTATCCCGGCAGTGATCTACGGAAACAATCAGCCCCCGCTCATGATCTCGCTCGACGATCAGGAATTGCGTCTGCGCATCGGCGCCGGACGTTTTCTGACGACGATCCACGACATCGAACTCGAGGGCAAAAAGCATCGCGTGATTCCGCGCGACTTCTATCTCGATCCGGTGCGCGACCATCCGCTGCATGTGGATTTCCTCCGCCTCGGCGAAGGCGCGAAGATCCGCGTCAGCATTCCGCTGCACGTTCTCAACGCTGAAAACTCGCCGGGCGTCAAACGCGGCGGCGCGGTGAACATCGTCACCCACGCCATCGAACTCGAAGTGCCCGCCGACAACATTCCGCAATATCTCGAAGCGGACGTTGCCAAGCTCGACATCGGCTACTCGCTGCACATGACCGACATCAAGCTGCCGGACAATGTGAAGCTGTTCACCCGCAAGGACGCGACGCTCGTCACCATCGTGCCGCCGTCGGGTTACGCGGAAGAACTCAAGGCCGCTGCCGAAGCCGCTGCTGCCGCTGCCGCTGCTCCCGCAGCCGGTGCAGCCGCGCCTGCGGCCGGTGCCGCTGCTCCCGCAGCCGGTGCTGCTGCACCAGCAGCCGGTGCCGCCGCTCCCGCAGCCGGTGCCGCCAAGGCGCCTGCGGCTGGTGGTGGCGACAAGAAGAAGTAAGCGGCCAAAAAACCCATGCGCCTGTTCGTCGGACTGGGAAATCCCGGCGCGAAGTATCAGGGCAACCGGCACAATATCGGGTTCATGGCTGTGGACGACATCGCACGGCGTCACGGATTCGGTCCGTGGCGCCGTCGCTTTCAGGGCGAGACCGCCGAAGGCACGATCGGCGGCGAGCGCGTCATTCTTCTCAAGCCGACCACTTACATGAACGATTCAGGTTTGTCGGTCGGCGAGGCCGCGAAGTTCTTCAAGATCGAGGTCGGCGACATCGCGGTGTTTCACGACGAGATCGAATTGCCGGCTGCGAAACTTCGCGTGAAGGTCGGCGGCGGCATCGCCGGGCATAACGGCTTGCGTTCGATCTCCGCGCATGTCGGCAACGAGTATCGCCGCGTGCGTCTCGGCGTCGGACATCCGGGCGTCAAGGATCTCGTGCATTCGCATGTGCTGAACGATTTCGCGAAAAGCGAAATGCCGTGGGTGACTGCGTTGTGCGACGTTATCGCTGAGAACGCGGCGCTGATCGTCGAAGGCAAGGATTCGGCGTTTCAGAACAAGGTGCATCTTGCGATGGATGCGAAGGGATTTGGAACGAAAGAAGACGGTGAAGCGTCACCGGAGAAATGATTGTCATGGCCGGGCTTGACCCGGCCATCCATCCTTCAAAGAAGATGGATACGCGGGTCAAGCCCGCGTATGACAAATTGTAAATTCTAGCGGGCATCGAAAGAAGGCTATGGGTTTCAAATGCGGCATCGTCGGACTGCCGAACGTCGGCAAGTCCACTCTGTTCAACGCGCTGACCGAAACGGCGGCGGCGCAGGCGGCGAATTATCCGTTCTGCACCATCGAGCCGAATGTCGGCGAAGTCGCGGTGCCCGATCCGCGTCTCGATAAGCTTGCCTCGATTGCGAAATCCGCGCAGATCATTCCGACGCGTCTCACATTCGTCGACATCGCCGGTCTGGTGAAGGGCGCGTCGAAAGGCGAAGGCCTCGGCAACCAGTTTCTTGCGACCATCCGCGAAGTCGATGCGGTGGCGCATGTGGTGCGCTGCTTCGAGGATTCCGACATCACCCATGTCGAGGGCAAGATCGCGCCGCTCGCGGACATCGAAGTCATCGAGACGGAACTGATGCTCGCCGATCTCGAAAGCCTCGAAAAGCGCGTCGACAATCTGTCGAAGAAGGCGAAGGGCGGCGACAAGGATTCCAAGGAGCAGCTCGATCTCGTCGAACGCTCATTGAAACTGCTGCGCGACGGCAAGCCCGCGCGTTTCCTCGAACGCAAACCCGAAGAAGAACGTGCGTTCCGCATGCTCGGTCTCCTGACCTCGAAGCCGGTTCTCTATGTCTGCAACGTCGAGGAAGGTTCTGCCGCGAACGGTAATAACTTCTCCAAGCAGGTTTTCGAGCACGCCAAGAAAGAAGGCGCGGTGGCAGTCGCGATTTCAGCGAAGATCGAATCCGAGATCGCAACGCTGTCGAAGGAAGAGCGCGCGGAGTTTCTCGACACGCTCGGTCTCGAAGAAGCGGGCCTCGACCGCCTTATTCGCGCTGGATACGAATTGCTGCATCTCATTACTTACTTCACCGTCGGCCCGAAGGAAGCGCGCGCCTGGACCATCACCAAGGGCACCAAAGGTCCGGCAGCGGCGGGCGTCATTCACACCGACTTTGAAAAGGGCTTCATCCGCGCCGAAACCATCGGTTACGATGACTATGTCAAGCTCAACGGCGAAGCCGGCGCGCGCGACGGCGGCAAGCTGCGCCTCGAAGGCAAAGAGTATGTCGTCGCCGACGGCGATGTGATGCATTTCCGCTTTAACACTTAGGAGAGTGCGATGGCCGAAACGCTGCCGATCCTGCTCGTTCCCGGTCTTGTCTGTTCGCCGCGCATCTATTTGCCGCAGCTGCCCGCGCTGTGGCGCGTGGCGCCGGTGATGTTTCCAAACCATATCCGTGACGCCACGATGAGCGGAATCGCAAAGCGCATCCTCGATGAGGCGCCGCCGCGCTTCGCACTCGCCGGACATTCGATGGGCGGATACATCGCGCTGGAAATGTTCCGGCAGGCACCGCAGCGGATCGCGCGCCTGGCGCTGCTCAACACATCGGCGCGGCCCGATGCGCCGGAAATGTCGGAGCGCCGCCGCGGCTGGAACGCGCAAAGCAAAGCCGGCGGTTATCACGACGTGCTCGCAGGACTGTTTGCGAACTTTGTCCACCCCAGGCGGACGGGCGATGCCGCCCTGAAAAAGATCGTCATGGATATGGGCGATGACGTTGGACCGGAGGCCTTTGCGCGCCAGAATGAGGCGAGCATCGTCCGTGCCGATTCCCGGTCGCTTTTGCCGTCCATCAAATGCCCGGTGCTGGTGCTGACGAGCGACACCGACAACATGGTGCCGAACAAATTTTCGCACGAACTTGCCGATGCCATTCCGGGTGCGAAATTGGCGGTCATTCCCGATTGCGGGCACCTGACCCAGCTGGAAAAGCCGGAGGCTGTCACGCAGGCTCTGCTTGATTGGATGCGGATGTAGCGATTTGATGGCGCGGCTGCGCCGGACGGCCTAGAATGAAGACGACCGAGGGAGACGACCATGCTGCGCGACGACATCAACAACGCCGTCAAGGATGCGATGAAGGCGAAGGACGAGCGCAAGCTCTCGACGCTGCGCATGGTCAATTCGACCCTGAAAAATTCCGACATCGAGGCGCGCGGGCAGGGCAAGCCGCCGCTGTCGGACGAGGACATTCTCGGCGTGCTGCAAAAGATGATCAAGCAGCGCCAGGAATCGGTGGAGCTTTACGTCAAGGGCGGACGCAACGAACTCGCCGAACAGGAAAAGCAGGAGATCGCGATCATCAGCGCGTATCTTCCGAAACAAATGTCCGACGACGAAGTGAAGGCCGCGATTGCGAGCGCGATCAAGGACACGGGGGCGGCCGGCATGAAGGACATGGGCAAGGTGATCGGCGTGCTCAAAGGTAAATTCGCCGGCCAGATGGATTTCGGCAAGGCGAGCGGTCTGGTGAAGGCGGCGCTGTCGGGCGGATAATTTGTCGTCCCCGCGCAGGCGGGGACCCATACTCCCTGTCGCTCCGTTTAGTTATTAAAGGTGATTATCCCGGATCAAAATGAAATCCGGTGGTTATGGATCCCCGCCTTCGCGGGGATGACATCTGAAATGATTGCCGCGCGTCGATAAGGCCATCCATGCTCACCGAAACCAGTTCCTACGACGAGCTTTACAAGAATTTCCGCTGGGACATTCCGGCGCGCTTCAACATGGCGGTGGCGTGCTGCGACCGTCATGCGAGTGGCGGCAAGACCGCTCTGATCTATGTCGATGAAGACGGCAGCGCGCGCAACATCTCGTTCGCGCAGATGCGCGACTGGTCGAAGCGTTTCGCCAATGTGCTGAAAGCCGACGGACTGGTTCGCGAAGATCGCGTCGCGGTGTTTCTCACGCAGTCGGTTGAACTGCCGATCGTGCATCTCGCCGCGTTTCGCTCGGGGCTGATTTCGATTCCGCTGTTCGCGCTGTTCGGCGAGGACGCGCTGGAGTTTCGTCTCTCCAACAGCAACGCCAGGGCCATCGTCACGGACGAGGGCGGCTATGCCAAAATTGCGAAAATCCGCGACCGGCTGCCGGACCTCAAGCACATCTATGTCGCGGGGAACGTCACGCCAGACGGCGCAAAGTCATTCTGGAATTCCGTCGAGGGCGCGTCAGCCGATTTCACCAATATCGATACCGGCCCCGACGATCCGGCGATCATCATCTACACGTCAGGCACGACGGGAAATCCGAAAGGCGCGCTGCACGGTCATCGCGTCGTGATCGGCCACATGCCCGAAGTCGAAATGGTGCATGACTTTCTCCCGAAGCCGGACGATGTGATGTGGACGCCGGCGGACTGGGCGTGGATCGGCGGATTGTTCAACGCGCTGTTGTGCGCGTGGTTTCACGGCGTGCCGGTGGTCGGCCATCGCGCGAAAAAATTCGAGCCGCAGGCTGCGATGCAGCTGATGGCCGATCACAAAATCCGCAACGTGTTTCTGCCGCCGACCGCGCTGAAACTGATGCGGCAGGCGAATGTGAAGCACGACGGAGTAAAACTTCGCAGCATGCTGACCGGCGGCGAGTCGCTCGGTGCCGAAATGCTCGGCTGGGTGCGCAGTACGTTCGGCATCGAGGCGCATGAAGTGTACGGGCAGACGGAGTGCAATCTCGTTATCGGGTCGAACGAAAAACTGTTTCCGATCCGTCCCGGTTCGATGGGCAAGGCGGTACCGGGCTTCGACGTGCGCATCGTCAATGAACGCGGCGAGGAATTGCCGCGCGGCGAGCGCGGCATCGTCGGCGTGCGCGCGCCGAACCCGTGCATGATGCTCGAATACTGGCGCAATCCCGACGCGACGAAAAAGAAATACGCCGGCGAGTTTCTGATGACCGGCGACCTCGGCATTCAGGATAGCGATGGATACTTCTGGTACGTCAGCCGCGAGGACGACGTGATTACGACCGCCGGCTATCGTGTCGGCCCATCCGAGATCGAGCACACGCTGATGAAACATCCGGCGGTGGCGATCACCGCTGTCGTCGGCATTCCCGATCCGATCCGCACCGAATCGATCAAGGCGTGGATCGTGCTGCGGCCCGGCTTCGAGGCCGGCGACAAACTCGCGAAAGAGATTCAGGAGTTCGTCAAGGTGCAGCTCGCCGCGCACGAGTACCCGCGCTTCATCGAGTTTGCGACCGAGTTGCCGATGACAGCGACCGGCAAGGTGCTGCGGCGTGAATTGCGGGCGAGGGGGTAGAGTGTCGTCATTGCGAGCGAAGCGAAGCAATCCAGAAATGGTGGATTGCTTCGTCGCGTTCGCTCCTCGCAATGACGCAGGAAACTAACCGCCCGGCACTTCCACGCCCATCGCTTTCAACGCCGCGATCATTTTCATCGGCGGCTCCATCGTCACCGACAGCGGCTTGCCGGTCTCCAGCACGCTCTTGAGGCTGGAGAGAATTGCGGGCCAGCCCGCGCGCCCGCCCGACAGAATATCTTCCGGCAGATCGCGTTCATGCGTTTCAGTAATCGTGAGGCGAACGGAATCGCCCGCCTGCACGATGTCATAAGTCACATATGTCTCGCCGAGTTTTTCGACGAGGCCGGGCCAGGTCACGTTCCAGGTGACTTTGAGTCTGTGCGGCGGATCGCATTCCAGCACCTTGCCGCCGATATGCACCGAACCGTCCGGTGCGCGCACGGTGAACGCGCCGCCGGTTTTCAGTTCGCATTCCACCGCGAAACCGAAGAAATACTGCTTCGAGTATGCGGCGGTGGTCAGCGCCTCGAACACCTTTGCAGGAGTCGAGGCGATGTAAATGGTGTAGACGGTGTCCGGTCTGCTCATGCGGATTTCATTTCTTTTGACTCCAGCGCAACCTTGCCGGTTTCAAGCAGCGACTTGAGGTTGGACAGAATCTTCGGCCATCCGCCGGACACAGCATTGATGAACTTCGTGCCTTCGCGGCCGATGGCGTGCATCACGGTGAATTTCACCGCGCCATCCACCTGTTCGATCTCCATCGTGCATTGCGAGTAGCCCTCGGCGTTGATCTCGGGGCTCCACTCGTTGCGCCACTTGATGACGATGCGCTTCGGCTTCACGCATTCGAGAATCTCGCCGGAGTCCATGATGCGCCCGTCGGGATAGGTGATTTTCCACGCCGAGCCGGGCTTCCAGTCGCTCTCCTGATACGCGCCGAACCAGTAGAGTTTGTTGGTCTCGCGCGATGTCAGCGCCTCCCACAATTTTTCCGGCGTGGTCTTGATGTAGGTGACGTAAACGAATTCAGGCTTGCTCATGGATTGTCTCCGTGCGCGCGATCGTCGACGGGTCGAGCTTCAGCGGCTCGCCGGTTTCCAGAATGCTCTTCAGGCTCGCCATCACCATCGGCCAGCCGAACGACACGCTTGGCAGTGTCTTGCTGCCCGCGCCGAAGCCTTCGTGGATGACGGTGAACTTCACGACATCGCCGTGCTGTTCGATCAGATACGTCACCTGCGACGGCAATTCCTTCTTCATGTCGGGGTCGAACACCGAATGCCAGCTGTAGGACATTTTCCGCGGCGGATCGGATTCCAGAATCATGCATTCGTTCTTGAGTTCGCCGCCGCGCTCCATCGTCATGCGCGAGCCGACCTTCCAGTCGGATGTCAGCGTGCAATCCATCCAGTAGCGCCGCGCGAACTCCTTGTCCGTGAGCGCATGCCAGAGCTTGTCCGGCGTGGTCTTGATGTAGGTGGTGTAGACAAATTCGGGTTTACTCATCACGCTTCTCCAGTTGACGTTTCAATTCCGCGAGCGCGACGAGTTTCGCGCGCTCGAATTTCGCGATCCACCGTTCGCCGATCTGATGGATCGGGACCGGGTTGAGATAGTGCAGCTTCTCGCGGCCGTGCTTGACGGCCGTCACGAGGTTCGCGTCTTCGAGAATGCGAAGATGCTTGGTCACGGCCTGACGCGTCATGTCGAGGCCGCCACAGAGTTCGAGCAACGTCTGACCGTTGCGGGCATGAAGCCTGTCCAGCAGTGAACGCCGTGAACCGTCGGCCAGTGCCTTGAAGACTTCATCCATGCTGGAAATAATAGGCAACCAAATGGTTGCCTGTCAAGAGGCATGTTTTCGCCCTTGATTTCGGGACCAAAGCGGCGTCTCCGTGGAACTTGGAGAGGTCGAATGCCGCTCGAGCTTTATCTCGCCTATGTCGCGGCCTGCATCGTGCTCGCCGTCGTGCCCGGTCCGATCGTGACGCTCGTTGTGGCGAACGGCCTTCGCTACGGCACGCGCGCGGCGCTCATCAATGTCGCGGGCGCGCAGCTCGGTTCGGCAATCGTCATTTCAATTGTCGCGGTCGGTCTCACCTCGCTGATGGCGACGATGGGCGTGTGGTTCAGTTGGGTTCGCCTCGCGGGTGCCGCGTATCTGGTGTGGCTGGGGATCAAATTGATCTGCACGCCGGACCTGCTCGACGGCGCGAGTGCGCCGCCTCCGCCGCGCGGCGGATTTTTCCTTCAGGGGTTTCTGGTTCTCTTGAGCAACCCGAAAGTGCTGATGTTCTTCGGCGCGTTCATTCCGCAGTTCGTGGACATGAATCGTCCGCTGTTGCCGCAGATGGCGATTCTCGGAACGACCTTCATGGCGATTGCGGCGATCTCGGATGGCGCGTATGCGCTGCTGGCGGGCGGTGCCAAGACATTTCTGTCGCAGCAGCGCGCGCGATCGATCTCTCGCATTTCCGGAAGTTTCCTGATCGGCGGCGGCATCTGGCTGGCGCTGTTGCGGACGCGATAGGTTTTACGGCGCGAGCAGTTTGGTTGCGTGGAGCGTCTCTTCGATCTGCCGGAAAATACGCGCGAGACGCTCGGCCCATTGCTGCTGGCCGAATTCATCTGCGATCAGATCCTGCCGGATTTCGATTCCCGTGTTCACAAGCCCGCGCTGCTCGGCGTGGACGGGGATCGTGTAATCGGTCGCATCACTCACTGCATAAGGCTCGTTGTCGCCGACCACGAGATCACCTTCGGCGCGCAGCGCATCGCGAAGCAAGGACGGCAATTGCGCGTGATGCTGATACAGCGTGCCGACATGCCACGGCCGCGCAATCCCTGCGTAGATCGGCGTGAACGAATGCAGCGATACCAGAATTGTCGGCTGGCCGCGTGTGTGCCGTGCGTCGAGCGCCTGTTCGATGTGCGCATGATACGGATTGAAGATCGCGCGCCGCCGCGCGTTGATCTGTTCATCGCTCAATCCGCTGTTGCCGGGAATTTCGGTCGCCTCCGAGATCAGCGGAATCGATCCGGGCGAGGAGAACGGACGATTGCAGTCGATCGTGAGCCGCGAGTAACGCTGCGCGATCAGATGCACGCCCATGTCTTTCGCGAGCCGCTCCGCAACTCCGGCGATGCCGATGTCCCATGCGATGTGCCGCACGAGATCGCTCGCATTCACGCCGAGGCCACCGAGCGCGCGCGGGATCGACCGCCCGTAGTGATCGCAGGTGAAAAAGAACGGCGACACACTGTCGGCATTTTCTTCCAGAACGGGCGAAACCTCGCCCGCCGCCAGGAGTAGTGAAGTGTCGCCTTTGTCGTGCAAGATCGCTTCTCGTTGTTGCCCGGCGAGATCGGGAATCGCGCCGGAAGCGGCTAAATGTAGGAGCTAAGGGCGTTAGGCCGCAAAAAGCCCTGTGAATAGCGGCGACAAGCCGGTTTCGGCGGGCGGGCCGTGCGGGAACGCGGCGGCGAGCCTATATTGATGATCGGTTGGCACTTTTGCCGCGAATCATCTGACCCATCTGCACATGCGTTTCACGCCACAATTCCTCGACGAACTGCGCGCCCGGCTTCCGGTTTCGGAAGTCGTGGGCCGCCGCGTGAAGTTGAAGAAGGCGGGCAAGGAGTGGAAGGGCCTGTCGCCGTTCAAGCAGGAGAAGACGCCGTCCTTCACGGTCAACGACCAGAAGGGATTCTATCACTGCTTCGCGTCGGGCAATCACGGCGACATTATCAGGTTTCTGATGGAGACCGAAGGCCTCGGTTTCGTCGAGGCGGTCGAAAGCCTCGCGTCGCAGGCGGGCCTCGCGCTGCCGGTCGCCTCGCCGGATGCCGCGCGTCAGGATCAGCGCCGCAAGACGCTGCATGATGTGATGGACCTCGCGGCGAAATTTTTCGCCGACTCGCTGGCGTCTCGCAACGGCGCGAAAGCGCGCGGCTATCTCGCCGACCGCTCGATCACGCCGGCGACGCAGCTTCAGTTTCGTATGGGCTACGCGCCCGGCGAAAAATATGCGTTGAAAGAACATCTCGGCGCGCAGGGTATCTCGGTCGAGGACATGATCGACACGGGGCTGCTGATTTCCGGCGAAGACGTGCCGGTGCCGTTCGATCGTTTCCGCGACCGCGTGATGTTTCCCATCACCGACTCGCGCAACAGGGTGATCGCGTTCGGCGGACGCGCGCTGGAGAAGGACGTTCCGGCGAAATATCTCAACTCGCCCGAAACGCCGCTGTTTCACAAGGGCGACAATCTCTACAATTTCGCGACCGCGCGTCAGGCCGCGCATGACGGTGCTGCAATCATCGTCGCCGAAGGCTATGTCGATGTGATCGCCTTGGTGACGGCGGGATTTCCCGGAGCCGTCGCGCCGCTCGGCACGGCGCTGACGGAAAACCAGCTCGCGCTGCTCTGGAAGATGGCCGACGAGCCGATCCTGTGTTTCGACGGCGACAGTGCAGGCCAGCGCGCGGCGTTTCGCGCGGCGGATCTGGCGTTGCCGCATCTCAAGCCCGGCAAGAGTCTGCGCTTTGCGTTGCTGCCCGAAGGACAGGACCCGGACGATCTGGCGCGTTCAGGCGGACGCGCGGCCATCGACGAAGTGCTCAATGCCGCCAAGCCGCTCGCCGAGATGCTGTGGTCGCGTGAGGTCGCCGGCGGAAGTTTCGCAACACCCGAACGCCGCGCGGCGCTCGAAGCGCGCATCAAGGAATTGGCGAACGGCATCGGCGATGAGACCGTGCGGCGTTATTACTGGCAGGATTTCACCCAGCGTCTGCAACGCGCGTTCACGCCGGAGGCGCCTCAACGCGGCGGCTATCGCGGCGGTCAGGCAGGATTTGGCGGGGCTGGATTCGGCAGCGAATCGGCCCGGCGTTTCCAGCCGCGTGCGCCGTTCGGCGGCAATAATTCAGGGCGCGGCGACTTCCGGGGCAATCTATCCACAGCCGCGCGGACCATCGCGCGGGGGCCGTATCAGGTCGCAAGTCCGCATCTGGCGAATTCGCCGATCATGCGCGGACAGAGAAGCACGATCTCTCGGCGCGAGGCGCTGATCCTGCAATGCCTCATCAATCACCCCTGGCTGCTGCACGATCATCTCGAAGAAGTAGCGGCGCTGGAACTCGCCCATCCGGAGGCTCACAAGCTGCGCGCGGCGATCATCGGCGCCTATTCAAACTATTCGCACACCGACGATGAGGCGGCTGAAACCGCCCGGCTCAAGGCGAGCCTCGAAAAAAGCGGATTTTCCGAGCAATTACAGCGCATTGAGACGTCGCTGACCACCAAGGATGTCTGGGGCGCGCAGCCGGGCGCGGCGCGGGAGGACGTTCTTTCGACGTGGCAGCAACTGGTTGCCTTGCATCGGCAATGGCACTCCTTACTTAGAGAACTCAAGGACGCCGAACAGGCGCTGGCGCAAGACAGCAGCGATCAAAATCTGAATTGGCTGCGCGATGTGAAAGCCCGGCTCGCCACAGCGGATGGCCTTGAAGCGTCGATCGAGGGTTTTGGCGAGCTTTCGGGCCGGTTCCGGCAGAACGGCTGACCGGACGCCGTCCAAAAGCGTCGGCCAATTCTTCTAGGATTTGGCCTTAAAAAGACTCGCCAAAACGGGTTTTTACCCGCAGAAACAGGGTTAATCGGAGCTTAACGGCCTGCCTTTATAGGATGGGCCCAACATCAAGATGACGCGGGTGGTGCTGTCAAAAGCGCCGCCCTTTCCGCATCAAACGGACGGCACTCATTTCGGCGCGGCCTCGGCTTCGCCGCGCGCGGTTTCAGGAGCAGTAGATGGCCATCAAGGCGAAAACGGCAGCGACCAAGGACAAGGAAAAAGACAAGGCCGCCGAGACGCCTGAAAAGGATTCAGCCGACGCGCCCTCGCCGTTGCTCGATCTGTCCGATGCCGCCGTCAAGAAGATGATTAAGCAGGCCAAGAAGCGCGGCTTCGTGACCTTCGATCAGCTCAATGAAGTGCTGCCCTCCGACCAGACCTCGCCCGAACAGATCGAAGACATCATGGCGATGCTCTCCGACATGGGCATCAACGTCTCCGAGAGCGACGACAGCGACAGCGACGAGGACAAGCAGGAAGAGGCCGACGACGAGACCGATAACGAACTCGTCGAAGTCACGTCCAAGGCCGTCACCGAAGTCAAGAAATCCGAGCCCGGCGAACGCACCGACGATCCCGTGCGCATGTATCTGCGCGAGATGGGCACCGTCGAACTGCTATCGCGCGAAGGCGAAATCGCCATTGCCAAAAGAATTGAGGCCGGCCGCGAGGCGATGATCGCAGGCCTGTGCGAAAGCCCGCTGACCTTTCAGGCCATCATCATCTGGCGCGACGAATTGAACGAAGGAAAGATTTTTCTTCGCGACATCATCGATCTCGAAGCGACATACGCCGGTCCCGACGCCAAGAACAACATGAATCCGGCGATGATTACCGGACCTGTCGGCCCCGACGGCCAGCAGACCAACGCGATCATCAATGCCGACGGCACGGTGCAGGTGATCTCCGTGCAGCAGGCCGCAGTGCCTCCGTCTGCGTCGCCGCCGGCTGCTCCTCCGTCCGCAACGCCATTCCGTCCCGCGCCTGCGGCGGGCGAAGACGGCGAGACCGCCGAGGGCGCCCCCGAAGGCGAGATGGACGATGACGACGAGTTCGAGAACCAGATGTCGCTTGCGGCCATCGAGGCCGAACTCAAGCCGAAGGTCGTCGAGACCTTCGACAAGATCGCGGATTCCTACAAGAAGCTGCGCCGCCTTCAGGAACAGGACATCGCCAACCAGCTTCAGAACGAAACGCTCTCGCCCGCGCAGGAGCGCAAATACAAAAAGCTCAAGGACGAAATCATCGTCGAGGTGAAGTCGCTGCGGCTCAATCAGGCGCGCATCGATTCGCTGGTCGAGCAGCTTTACGACATCAACAAGAAGCTGGTGTCGTTCGAGGGCCGCCTGTTCCGTCTCGGCGACAGCCACGGCGTCGGCCGCGAAGACTTCCTCAAGAATTATCAAGGCTCGGAGCTCGATCCGCGCTGGCTCAACCGCGTGTCGAAACTCGCCGCAAAAGGCTGGAAGAATTTCGTCGCGGTCGAGAAGGACAAGATCAAGGATTTGCGCCAGAACATTCAGGACCTCGCCGCGCTGACGGGCCTCGAGATCGGCGAGTTCCGCAAGATCGTCCACGGCGTGCAGAAGGGCGAGCGCGAAGCGCGTCAGGCCAAGAAGGAAATGGTGGAGGCGAATTTGCGCCTCGTGATTTCCATCGCCAAGAAATACACCAACCGCGGCCTGCAATTCCTCGATCTCATTCAGGAAGGCAATATCGGCCTGATGAAGGCGGTCGATAAGTTCGAGTATCGCCGCGGCTACAAGTTCTCGACCTATGCGACGTGGTGGATCCGTCAGGCGATCACGCGCTCGATCGCGGATCAGGCGCGCACCATCCGTATTCCGGTGCACATGATCGAGACGATCAACAAGATCGTCCGCACCTCGCGCCAGATGTTGAACGAAATCGGCCGCGAACCGACGCCGGAAGAACTCGCCGAAAAACTCGGAATGCCGCTGGAGAAGGTGCGCAAGGTTCTGAAAATCGCGAAGGAGCCGCTGTCGCTCGAGACGCCGGTCGGCGACGAGGAAGATTCGCACCTCGGCGATTTCATCGAGGACAAGAACGCGGTGCTGCCGATCGATGCGGCGATCCAGTCGAACCTGCGCGAGACCACCACGCGCGTGCTCGCCTCGCTCACCCCGCGCGAAGAGCGCGTGCTGCGCATGCGCTTCGGTATCGGCATGAACACCGACCACACGCTGGAGGAAGTCGGCCAGCAGTTCTCGGTGACGCGCGAACGCATCCGCCAGATCGAGGCGAAGGCGCTACGCAAGCTGAAGCATCCGTCACGGAGCAGGAAGCTGCGGAGCTTCTTGGATAATTGAGGGAATTCGGGATTACGGAATCAAAACGGCGGGCCGAAAGGTCCGCCGTTTTTGCGTTAACTGCCTTGAAAGTTTGTTCCTGTTATGTTCTAGTGCGGCAGGAGCCTGAAAGATGGCGAAATCGATATTCGTTCAACTCTGTGAGTCCGCGGCAATCTCCACCGCGAACGCGTCATCTACGCTCAAGCTTTCAGTGGACATCGCAGCTGAATACGAAAGCGGTGCTCGTGTTCCCTCACCGAGAGAAATACAAATTTTGAAGGGATTGGCGCTTGGCCGGATTCCAAATGAAGTTAGAACTGCAACTGATGGCACTCCATTGATTCGGCCTCAGAAATCGGGTGCGATGCCAAAGCCAAAAAAGAACAATCGCAAATCTTCTAACAAACTGACATCGCTGGAATTGTGTGCCGGCGGCGGCGGCGCAGCTCTCGGACTTGAAGCTGCTGGTTTTCATCCGCGCGCGCTCGTCGAGCTAGATCCGCACGCTTGCGCTACTCTTCGCAGCAATCGCAACTACTGGAATGTCATAGAAGGCGACATTCGGAAGCTCGACCTATCGAATTGGAAAGGCGTCGATCTTTTGTCCGGCGGGCTGCCGTGTCCTCCGTTCTCGATTGCGGGGAAGCAGCTTGGACCTGATGACGAGCGTGACCTTTTTCCGGCAATGCTGAAAATCGTGAAAGACGTGAAGCCGCGCGCTGTTCTGATCGAAAACGTCAGGGGCATTATTACTGACAGATTTAAGTTTTATCGCGAGAAGATTGACGCTGCATTGAGCAAGCAGGGTTTTGACACTTACTGGGCTGCTTTCAACGCTGTGAATTTCGGAGTTCCTCAGACTCGATTTCGCGCGTTTTTGGTTGCGCTGCGGCGCAATGAAACCAATCCGCTCGAATGGCCTTTTGATTTTGACAAGAATCCTGTCATGCCAGTCACTGTTGCCGATGCGATTGGGAACATGATGGAAGAACGAGGTTGGCGTGGTGCCGAAGAATGGAAAATGCGGGCGAGTGCTCCAGCACCGACAGTTGTTGGCGGATCGCACAAACATGGCGGCCCTGATCTCGGACCTACACGTGCACGTAAAGAGTGGGCTGAACTTGGAGTCGATGGCTTGGGTTTAGCTAACGAAGCGCCTGAACAGAATTTTGTTGGAATGCCTAGGCTCACAGTACCAATGGTTGCACAGCTTCAGAGCTTTCCGAAAAATTGGAATTTCGTTGGCGGCAAGACGCAGTCGTACCGGCAAGTCGGCAATGCTTTACCGGTTCTCATGGCGGAGGGCGTGGCGAAGGTAGTTAGGCAATGCCTCGGGTAGGGTCAAAAGAGCGAATTAGAAAATTTCTTCTCGCCAATATTGGCCGCATTATCGATTCCAAAGAACTTTATGAAGCGTCAGGAAATGCTGGGCAGTACGGAAGACGTACACGTGAATTGCGAGAGCAAGAAGGTTGGCCGATATTAACTCATAATGACGATGCGAATTTAAAGCCCGGGCAATATCTGCTTAGTGGAGCGCCCCCAGCAAAAGGCTCCTTAAAAATTTCAGGCGGAATATCGGCTAAGCTGCGTGCTGAGGTTCTCGATCGGAATGGTTTTACATGTCAGATGTGTGGATTAACGCCGGGAGACACAGACCCGGCGACCGGGCGAAAAGTTCGTCTTCACCTTGGGCATATAAAAGACAAAAGTTTGGGTGGGAAGGACGAGCTTTCCAATCTCCGTGCCTTGTGCTCCAGTTGTAATCAAGGCGCTAAAAACCTAACCGGTGAAAAACCCAGCAGCGTTTGGCTCTTGTCGCAAATTCGACGCGCGGGTCAAACTGAGCAACGCAAAGCTTACGAATGGCTGAAAACAAAATTCGGCAAAGACTAAGTGACTGACAAAATATCCCGCGAACGCCGCAGCGCAAATATGCGCGCGATCAAAAGTAAGAACACTGCGCCCGAACTAGCCGTCCGTAGCCTCGCTCATTCGATGGGCTATCGCTTTCGTCTGCATCGCAAAGACCTTCCTGGTAAGCCTGATTTAGTATTCGGCCCGCGTAAGAAGGTGATCTTTGTTCACGGCTGTTATTGGCACGGTCACGGATGCCGTGTCGGCGGGAAGGGCGCCAAAAGCAATCGTGGG
>BFBZ01000019.1_pt13 | contig 65093 bp, 67 predicted proteins | sample 1888401 | NCBI WGS metagenome assembly BFBZ01 (sample SAMD00112614, study PRJDB3348) | symbiont metagenome | host: Chara braunii
AAGCGCGGCAAGCGTGTCGATCTCGTGGGGCGTGAAGACCAGGTTTGCCGGCTGGTCGTCCTGGCCGTGGCGGGCCTGCACGAGCTGCATGACAATGACGGCGGCCTTGGCGGCGATGGCGACGAGCTTCTCCAAGCGTGCGGCCGAGTGCAACTGGCTGTCTTCGACTTTCAGGCCCTGGGTCTTCATCACCCGGAAGAACTGCTCGATGACCCAGCGCTGCTTGTACCAGGCGACGATCCGCCAGGCCTGGGCGGGGCTGCTCATCGCATGCGTGGTCAGGAGCAGCCAATGGATCGGTTCCACGCCGGCGGGCGCGGCCGTTTCGACAACCTCGACCCATTGCAGCCGCACGCTCTCGGGCAGGCCGTCCTCGCGCAGGTTGGCCGGGCGCCGGATCATCGCTTGGCCGAAGCGGATGCCAAGCCTGGCCTGGCGCGGCGGGCGATCGGCCCGTTCGCGCAATTCGATCGCCTGCGTGTCGAGGACCGGCACCTCCTGCACGGCCTTGCGCAGCGTGCCGCCGCTGGCGAGCGCATGGTCATGCATGACGCGCGACAGCACATGGAAGGAGCCGTCCGGCACACGCGCCCACATCACATAAAAGTCGCTCTCCCGATCGGCGATGAAGGTGACCATGCCGGCCCGCGCCAGCACCGGCTTGGCCGCTTCGGCCGTCTCGACCCAGCGCCGCGATTCCTTTTCGCTCAACGGCCGCTTGGCATGCGGCACAAGCTCCTCCCCGGCGCGCGTCCACACCCGCCCGCCAACAAGGCCAAGGCAAGTACCGCGCTCGGCATCAAGACCAAGCATCGGGTGCAGCAGCAGGCCCCGGCAATTGCCCTTCTTGATCTTGCCAAGGTCGCGCCGATGGTCCTGACTCGTCGGGAACCTGATCTCACTGGTGTCCTGAACGGCCAGTACATGCCGGCCCTCAGCCGCCAGACGGGTCCGCTCGCTCCAGCCCGCAATGATCCGCTCCACCGTCACCGCATCATTGCCGAGAAAGCGCCCATAGCGGATCTCCTCGGAGCGGTTGCCGTCGGCAAGCCGGCGCAGGCAAACCGTTTCGCGCAGCACCATGCCCTGGAGCAGCGCCGCCCCCCTTTTTCGAGACGGCGATCTCCAAACCAACCCAACGACCAGTCCTGGCATGCCTGCATCGGTGACAATTCCCTCAAATCAGAATGTCACCGCAACAACCATATCGCTCCCGCAACCGGAATCCGACCCGCCACAAGCGAGTCAATCCGTCGCAGCAAGATGTGTATATGCCTTAGCCGATCGACGGGGGAGAGGAAAGCGCGGGCCTATGTCGGCTGGCGCCCTTCCTCTCCCTCCGGAGGGGGGAGAGGTGGCGCCGCAAAGCGGCGACGGAGTGGGGGAAGGCGGTCCTCAGTCCCGCAGCCCAGCGCGATTACTCGGCGCGCGCATGGCCTGCATGGCGCAGCCCCAGCTCAGAAAAAAGCCTGGATGCCCGTCTGTGCCCGCCCGAGGATCAGCGCATGGACGTCATGCGTGCCTTCATAGGTGTTGACCGTCTCCAGGTTCTGCGCATGCCGCATGACGTGATAGCCGATCTGGATGCCGTTGCCGCCGTGCATGTCGCGGGCCTGGCGGGCGATGTCGAGCGCCTTGCCGCAATTGTTGCGCTTGACGATCGAGATCATCTCCGGCGCCATCTTGCCTTCGTCCATAAGGCGCCCGACGCGCAGCGACCCCTGCAAGCCSAGCGCGATCTCGGTCTGCATGTCGGCGAGCTTCTTCTGGAACAGCTGCGTGCCGGCGAGCGGCTTGCCGAACTGCTTGCGGTCGAGGCCGTACTGCCTGGCCCGGTGCCAGCAATCCTCGGCAGCGCCCATGGCGCCCCAGGAAATGCCGTAACGCGCCCGGTTGAGGCAGCCGAACGGACCCTTCAGGCCCGACACGTTGGGCAGCAGCGCCTCTTCGCCCACCTCGACGCCTTCCATCACCACTTCGCCGGTGATCGAGGCCCGCAGCGAAAGCTTGCCGCCGATCTTCGGCGCCGAAAGGCCCTTCATGCCCTTTTCCAGAACGAAGCCGCGGATCTGGTTGTCATGCGCTGCCGACTTTGCCCAGACGACGAAGACGTCGGCGATCGGCGCGTTGGAKATCCACATTTTCGAGCCGGAGAGCCTGTAGCCGTTGGCGGTCTTCTCGGCCCGCGTCTTCATGCCGCCCGGATCGGAGCCGGCATCCGGCTCGGTCAGGCCGAAGCAGCCGATCCATTCGCCCGACGCGAGCTTCGGCAGGTACTTCTTGCGTTGCTCTTCCGAGCCGTAGGCGTGGATCGGATACATGACCAGCGAGGACTGCACGCTCATCATCGAGCGATAGCCGGAATCGATGCGCTCGACCTCGCGCGCGACCAGCCCGTAGGTGACGTAGTTGGCGCCGAGCCCGCCATATTCCTCCGGAATGGTGATGCCGAGCAGGCCGGCCTCGCCCATCTCGCGGAAGATCGAGGGATCGGTCTTCTCATCGGCATAGGCTTCCTCGATCCGCGGCGCGAGCTTGTCGGCGGCGAAGGCCGCCGCGCCGTCGCGCACCATGCGCTCGTCCTCGGAAAGCTGATCCTCGATCAGGAAAGGATCGTTCCAGACGAAAGCATTCTTCTCGGCGGCCATGGCGGAAATCCTCGGTTGGTGGATGCCGCCCAACAGGTTTCAGCGGTTTTGGGATGACGGCATGCACAAAGCAAAAGTTGCCCGGCTTATCGACCTCCGCAAGCGAAAAATCAAACAAAATTGCGTCACGGATCAATGAGCGTTAGTAATGGATGATGAACGTTCAACGCCGCCTTCTGCCGAACATCAGCGCCCTCGCCGCCTTCGAGGCGGTGGCACGGCTCGGCTCCTTCACCGCCGCCGCCCGCGAGCTCGATTTGACGCAAGGCGCCGTAAGCCGGCAGATCAGCCTATTGGAAGACCAGTTTGGGCGCCGGCTGTTCGAGCGTGACAGCCGCAATGTCCGGCTGTCGAGCGCCGGCGAAATCTATGCCGAGGCCGTACGCGGCGCACTCGGCCAATTGCGCGACGCCGCGCTCGGATTGATGAGCAATCGGCATAGCGGCGCGCTCAACCTGGCTATCCTGCCGACCTTCGGCACCCGTTGGCTGATGCCGCTGATCCCGGATTTCGTCCAGCGCCACCCCGACATCACCATCAACTTCGCCACCCGCATCGGCCGCTTCGACTTCGCCCGCGAGCGGCTCGATGCCGCAATCCATCACGGCATGCCCGACTGGCCGGACGCGGACTGCACGCTTTTGATGCGCGAGACAGTCCTGCCAGTCGCGGCGCCGCAATTCCTGTCCGAGCGCAGGATCACGGCGGCGGCCGATATCGGCCTTCTGCCGCTGCTGCACATGGCGACGCGGCCGGGCGCCTGGAGCGAATGGTTCGAGCACCAGGGGCTCGACGCACCGACCGGCCCCGGTATGCAGTTCGAGCAATTCGGCACCGTCGCGCAAGCCTGTATGGCTGGGCTCGGCGTGGCGTTGCTGCCGGAAATCCTGATTGCCGGCGAATTACAGCGCGGCCAGTTGGTACCGGCGCCCGGCCTGCCGATGCAAAGCCGCAGCGCCTATTATCTTGTCGTGCCGCATGACAAGCGCGGCCACCCTCCGGTCGCCAGTTTTCGGGACTGGCTATTGGGTCAGATCGGCAAGGAGCCGGCTGTGCTGGCGTGGTAACTGCTCTACAGGAGTTCCTGCCATCGCCGCGCGCCGTGAACGACGCGCACGATCTCCGCCCCGTCCTCAGTGGGTGTACATCTCGCCGTACCAGCGCAACGCCGCTGACGGGCTGTCTTCGGCAATGTAGAGCGCGATGGCCTCGATATCCGCCTCGGCTTCCGGTCGTAAACGGAGCACCATCTAAGACTTGCGTTCAGCGATTTTCGCATCAAGCTTGTCTTTGATCCGGGCAAAAGCCTTATGTCCGTCGACCGAGGTGCCGCTTGCCATGCCCTCATCCCAGAGATGGCCCAGCTCATGGATAGCCTGCTCGCGCTGCGCTCGGCGAAATTTCCAGTCGCGCAAAGCCTCGCGCATTACTTCGCTTGCCGAGGCGTACTCGCCTTTAGCGACAACCTCCCGCATCATGTTTGCCATTTCGGGAGTGAGGGCAACGCTCACTTTTTCTACATTCGCCATATGCCTATGGTAGGCAACCTTACTACCGATTGCAAGGAATGCAGCCGCTTCCTGCCGGCTACTTGCGTTTCATCGCCTCGGCGAGCGCCGCACCAAACGCGCCTTGCGCCGGCCGCTCCGGCTGGCGTTGCGGCGCCGGGGAGCGCGGCGCGGGCTTGCCGCCGCCATTGTCACGCGGCCCGCCCCGCGAGGCACCGCCGTCGCCATCCTTGCGCATCGACAGGCCGATGCGCTTGCGCTTGATGTCGACATCGACGACCCGCACCTTCACCACGTCACCTGCCTTAACCACCTCATGCGCATCCTTGATGAAGCGATCCGCCAGTTGCGAGACATGCACCAGTCCGTCCTGATGCACGCCGATGTCGACGAAGGCGCCGAAGGCGGCGACATTGGTGACGGTGCCTTCGAGCAGCATGCCGGGCTTCAAATCCTTGATGTCGTCGACGCCTTCCGCAAAGGTCGCCGTCTTGAAGCCGGGGCGCGGGTCGCGGCCGGGCTTTTCCAGCTCGGCGATGATGTCGCGCACCGTCGGCAGGCCGAACCGCTCGTCGACGAAGACACGCGGGTCGAGCGCCTTGAGCGCGGCGCTGTCACCCATCAGCGAGCGCACGTCGCGGCCGCAGGCGGCGACGATCTTCTTGGCCACGCCATAGGCTTCCGGGTGCACCGAGGAAGCGTCTAGCGGCTCCGCGCCGTTCGGAATGCGCAGGAAGCCGGCGCATTGTTCGAACGCGCGAGGTCCAAGGCGCGACACCTTGAGCAGATCGCGACGGGTTGCGAACGGACCGCCGGCATCGCGATGCGCGACGACCGCCTCGGCAAGCGACGGCCCCAGCCCTGAGACCCGCGCGAGCAGCGGCGCCGACGCCGTATTGAGGTCGACGCCGACGGCGTTCACGGCATCTTCCACCACCGCCTCCAGCGAGCGGCCGAGCCGGTACTGGTCGACATCGTGCTGATACTGGCCGACGCCGATCGACTTCGGCTCGATCTTCACCAGCTCGGCAAGCGGATCCTGCAGGCGCCGGGCAATCGACACGGCGCCGCGCAGCGAAACGTCGAGGCCGGGAAACTCGGCCGCCGCCGTTGCCGAAGCGGAATAGACCGAGGCGCCGGCCTCGCTGACGATCACCTTGAGCGGTTTCGGCCCGGCACCGGCCGGCAGGTCCGCCAGCATGTCGGCCACCAGCTTATCCGTCTCGCGGCTGCCGGTGCCGTTGCCGATGGAGATCAGCTCGACTTTGTGCTGGCGGATGAGCGTGGCGAGCTCTGCTTGCGTGCCGCGCACATCGTTCCTGGGCGGGAAGGGATAGACCGTCGTCGTCGCCACCAGCTTGCCGGTGCCGTCGACCACCGCCACCTTGACGCCGGTGCGGATGCCCGGGTCGAGCCCCATCGTCGGCCGCGAGCCGGCGGGAGCGGCGAGCAACAGGTCCTTCAGATTGCGGGCGAAGACATGGATCGCCTCCTCCTCGGCCCGCTCGCGCAGATCGCGCATCAGGTCGAGGCTCAGATGCAGCGACAGCTTGATGCGCCAGGTCCARCCGGCCACTTCCATCAGCCATCTATCGCCCGGCAGCGTACCGCCRATGGCATAGGCGTTCGCGATCATGCGTTCGACCGGCTTCACCGGCGATTGATCGTCCCCATCGACCTCGATGTCGAGCGACAGCACCTCCTCGYTGCGGCCGCGCAGCATGGCSARSGCGCGGTGGCTGGGCACGCCCGCCCAGCGTTCGACATGGTCGAAATAGTCRGAGAATTTYGCGCCCGCTTCCTGCTTGCCGTCGACGACATGAGCGCGCAGGAAGGCGCGTTCCTTCATATAGGCGCGCAGCTTGCCGACCAGGTCGGCATTCTCGGCGAAYTGCTCCGACAGGATGTCGCGCGCGCCTTCCAAYGCCGCCTTGGCGTCGGCCACTTCTTCSGTGASATARRCGAGCGCRAGCTCGGCCGGCACCGCCGAMCGGTCSGCGAGGATCGCCYCGGCCAGAGGYCCGAGYCCRCGCTCCCTGGCGATYTCGGCCTTGGTRCGGCGCTTCGGCTTRTAGGGCAGGTAGATGTCCTCSAGCTCGGCCTTGGTGGCSGCCGCCGCGATCTTRGCCTCGAGTTCCTCGGTCAGCTTGCCCTGCTCGCGGATGGAGCCGAGGATCGTCTCGCGGCGCGCGTCGAGCTCACGCAGATAGGCAAGACGCTCGGAGAGATCGCGCAGTTGGGTGTCGTCGAGCCCGCCGGTGACTTCCTTGCGGTAGCGCGCCACGAAAGGCACCGTCGCGCCCTCGTCCAGCAGCCCGATCGCCGCCGCGGCCTGCTCCGGTCGCGAGCCGATCTCGACCGCTATGATTGCTGCGATGCGCTTGATGTCCGATGCCATGCTCGTTCCTGTCGAAAAGAGGCGGCGACCATAGGCCGGGACGCCCGTTCCGCCAACCATGCCGGCGCCGGCTGAAAGCAAAGGTCCACAGGAAACAGCAGCGAGACGAGCTGCCGAATGACCTCAGATCATCCGGCTCACCGCCTCGAAGAAGGCGACGATGTCTTCGTCGAGCTTGTCGTCCACCGGCTCCGGCTGCGACGACATCTTGGCGATCACCACCTCGGCCTTCGGGTTGACGTAGAGCCATTGGCCGTGGATGCCGATGCCGCAGAAGGCACCGCTTGTCGTGCCCATCTGGTACCATTTGTTGCGGTAGCGCCCTTTCGGGAACAGGAACGCCATCGTGCCGCGCTGCCAGGCCTCACAACTGCCGCCGGCGGCGACCGTGTCGCGCACCCAGGCCTCCGGCAGGATGCGGCGGCCGTTGGCGGTGCCGCCCTGCCGCATCATCTCGCCGATGCGCGCAAGGTCGCGCGGCGTCATCGACATGCCGCCGGCGGTGCGCGCCGTGCCTTCCATGTCGACCGTCACCGACATCTCGTTGGCAGCACCCAGCGGCAGCCACAGCTTCTCGCTGAGCAAGTCGCTGACGCGTTTGCCGGATGCCCGCTCCACAAGAATGCCCAGCATGTCCGAATTGGGCGAGCGGTAGCGGTAGGTCTGGCCGTGCGGCTCGGCGAGACGCTGGATGGTCAGCAGGAATGCCGCCAGGCTTTCGGAGCCGCCGCCCGGATTCCACAGCGTCGAGCGGCGATAGCGGGCGAAGGCGCTTTCCGGATCGAGATARGCCTCCTCGAAATCGAGGCTGACCGTCATGTCGAGCACGTTGCGCACGCTGGCATCGCCATAGGCCGAGCCCTTGGCCTCGGGAATGTATTGYGTGACCGGCGCTTCCGCRTCGAACACGCCCTCGCCTTCCAGGATGCCGGCAAGAATGGCGGTCACCGACTTGCTGATCGAGAAGATGATGTGGCGCGCGCCGAACGCCATATGCGGCGCCGACCAGTCGCCGACCAGCCGGCCGGCCTTCATGATCGACAGCCCGTCGGTGTCGGAACGTTTCAGGAAGGCCTCGACGGTTTCAGCGCCGCCGGCCAGGACGACTTTTTGCTCAAGCAGCCCGGCGAGAGGCTTCGCCGGCTCCTCGCCGCCCGGCGCGGCGGCGACATGAACGCTCGGCACCAGTTCGCCGACATTCTGGAACGACCATCGATTGAACGGCTTCAGCCGCCAGTTCTCCAGCCGCACATCCTTGCGGGCAAAGCCATATTTGGTCTCGAACGCGGTCTTGCCGGTCACAATCTTCTCCAGGGGGGTCTTATTCAAGGTTCTCAGGTAAGCGCGGTGGCGATTGCGTGCACCGCCTTCAGCGTCGCCACCGAATAGGCGGAGTTGAGGAAATCCGGATAGGTCGAGAGCTTCACCACGACCATCCTGTGCTCCCAGCTGATATGGATCATCTGGCCGAAAACGCCCCGGCACATCAGCGAGCGCGAGCGCGGATCCTCGATCCAGAACTGATTGCGGTAGCTGCCTTCCGGCAGGCTGGGATTGAAGTCCGGCCGGTGCTTGCCGGTGCGCGTGGCCTCGATCCAGTTGGCCGGGATCACGCCGCCGCCATTGTCGAGGATCAATTGGCCGAAGCGGCCATAGTCGCGCAGCGTCGCGTTGAAGCCGCCATCGGCCAGCGCATAGCCGGCGCTGTCGACCGTGAAGCAGGCGCTCTCGTCGGCGCCGAGCTTCTGCCAGAGCTCTTCCGAGACCAACTGCGCCAGCCGCTTGCCGCTCACCCGCTCCATGATGAAGGCGAGCACATCGGTCTCGATCGAGCGGTATTCGAAGGCCTCGCCATGCGCGCGCACCTTGTCCTTCAGCCGCAGGATCAGCTCGAACAGATGCGACGGCCACCGGAAATTGGGATCGCTGCCCGGCGGGATCGGCTTCCAGCCCGTTGCGACATCGACCTGGCCGATTTCGGAATAGCGATCGGTGTACTCCTCGGAGAAGCGAACGCCGGTCGTCATGTCGAGCACGTGTTGCACGGTGGCGCCGGCCCAGGCTGTCTCGCCAAGCTCGGGAAGATAATCGGTGACGAGTTTGGCCGGATCGATCAGGCCGCGCCCGACCAGGATGCCGCACACCGAGCCGGTGACGGACTTAGCCATCGACTGCGACAGATGCAGCGATCGCTCGTCCATGCCGTTGAAATAGCGCTCGTAGGCGATCTTGCCGTCCTTCAGCACCAGGAAGCCGTCGGCATAGGTCTCGTCGAGCAGGCCGGCGAGCGTCGTCGCGGCACCCTTGCTGTCGACGACCGGCAGACTATCGAGCTCGACCTCGGCGCGCTCGAAGCGATGACGGTGGCCGTTGCCGCGCCAGACTTCGACGGTGGGGAGGAATTCGCGGATATGCTGGAAGGCCCAGCGGTTCCACGGCGGCCGGTCCCAATCGAGTTTTGGCGGCGTCATGGCGGGCGGCGAACCCTGCATGATCGGCGGACGCGGATCGGAGTTGCGATAGGAGTCCAAGAAAGTCCAGTCTCGAAAGAAATGAAAAGCCGGGTCCGGCGGGTGGACCCGCCGGACCCGCGTGAAGCGGTTACTTCTGCAGTTCGGTCCAGATCTTGGTGTAGAGTTCCTGCGTTTCCGGCGGGCACATCTTCTGGAATTCGCCATGCGGCTTGGCATCGGCCGGAATGACGACTTCCGGCGCATCCTTCATGTCGGCCGGCATGTACTTGTCCGAGCCGGTGATGGCGTTGGCATAGCGATGGAAGGCGGAGAGACCGGCCGCGTTTTCCGGATCCATGATGAAGTTCTGGAACAGCTTGGCGTTCTCGACGTTCTTGGCTTCCTTCAGAACGACCACATTGTCGCTCCACAGGCCGAAGCCTTCCTTCGGATAGTTGTAGTGGATCGCGGGATTTGCGAGCCGTTGGCGCAGCGCCGAGCCGTTCCAGTCGCTTGTCGCCTTGAAGTCGCCGGCGCCCATCTTTTCGATGGTGTTGTACTCCATCGCGATCCAGTTCGGCTTGGCTGCCACGAGCGTGTCGCGCACCTTCTTCAGCACCGCCTTGTCGTCGGTGCATTGCTGACCGCCGGTATATTTGATCGCCGCGAAGATGACGTCGTTCATCTCGGGCACGACATTGACCTTGCCCTTCAGTTCGTCCGGCGTGTTGAAGACAATGCCCCAGCTATCGGCCGGGCCCTTATAGGCGTCGGTGTTGACGACGACGCCGATCGTGCCCCAGGCCCACGGCACCGTATATTTACGGCCCGGATCGAACTCGGGATTGGCCCATTCCGGCGCCACGTTCTTGAAATTCTCCATCTTGCCCGGATCGGTTTCGAGCAGAAGACCTTCCTTGATCCAGATCGGAACATAGGTCTGCGAAGGCACGGCGATGTCGAAGCCGGTGCCGCCCTGGCGAACCTTGGCCAGCGCTGTGTCGTTCGAATCGTAGTCGGTGATGGTGACCTTGACGTTGTATTTCTGCTCGAACTTCTTGATCACGTCGGGGCTGGTGTAGTTGCCCCAATTGTAGATGTTAAGCACGCCGTCGGCGCGGGCGAGGCTTGTCGAGGCGAGCAACGTCAGCCCCACGGCGGTTGCTGTTGTCTTCCAGTTCATGCTTTAGCTCCCATTATCAGTTCAGTCTCGTTTCCTGCTGACGAAGAAAAACAACGTGACGATCGCGACCGAGAGCAGCAGGAAGGCGGTCGATATCGCGTTGATCTCGGGTGTTATCCCTCGGCGTATCTGGCCGAGCATGTAGGTGGGCAACGTGTCCTGGCCGCCGGATTTGACGAATTCGGTGATGACAACATCGTCGAGCGAGATGACGAAAGCCAGCATCAGTCCGGCCAGAATCCCGGGCCACAGCAGCGGCAGYGTTAYGCGGCGAAAGGCCTGCCAGGGCGTCGCATAGAGATCGGCTGCGGCGCGTTCCAGCGTCAGGTCCATGTTTTCCAGCCGCGCCCGGATCGGCAGGTAGGCGAAGGGGATGCAGAACGCCGTGTGCGCCGCGATGAGATAGCCGAGGCCGGAATAGCCGGTGAATATCTTGATGCGCGAGAAGAAGATCAGCAGCGCCACGCCGGTGACGATCTCCGGCACCATCAGCGGTTGGTTGATCGCCGCGTATTTGAAGGTGAGGCCGCGATATGGCGCTGTGCGCGTGGTGGCGAGCGCCGCCATGGTGGCGAAGGCCGTGGAAAGCAACGCCGCGATGGCGCCGATCTGGAAGGAGCGTAGGGTAGCGTCGATAACCTCTGTGTTCTGCCAGGCCGACTGGAACCATTTCAGCGAAAACCCGCCCCATTCCGACGTCGATGTCGCGGCGTTGAAGGCATAGATCACCAGCACGACGATGGGCATGTAGAGCACGACGAAGCAGGTCGCGGCGATCGCCGTGAACCCCGGCTGATGCTTGATGGAAAAGTTGTCAGCCATGGCGCGCTCCCGAGCTGCCGGCATTGCGCACATAGACGAGCAGCGCCACCATGACGATGATCATCACGGTGATGGACAGTGCCGAACCAAGCGGCCAATTGCGGCCTTGCCCGAACTGCAGCTCGATGAGGTTGGACAGCATCATGTTCTTGCCGCCGCCAAGCACGCTTGGGGTCACGTAGGCGCCGATGGCCGGAATGAACACAAGGATGGAGCCGGCGATGACCCCAGGCTTGACCAGGGGGAAAATGATGCGCCAAAGCACCCGCCAACGGGTCGCGTAAAGATCGTAGCCGGCTTCCACCAGCCGGAAATCGAGCTTTTCCATGCTGGCATAGATCGGCAGCACCATCAGCGGCAGGTAGACATAAGCCATGCCGATGAGGATTGCCGTGTCGGTGTAGAGGATCTGGACCGGCGCGGAGACGATGCCGAGCTTGAGCAGGATCGTGTTGATGATGCCTTCGTTACGGATGATCTGCAGCACCGCGAAAGTGCGGATCAGGAGGTTGGTCCAGAACGGAATGGTGATCAGGAACAGCCAGAGATCGCGGGTCTTTTCGCTGCGCGTCGCCATGAAATAGGCCGTCGGGAAGCCGAGCGCCAAAGTCGCGATGGTGGTCACGACGGCCAGCTTGATCGAGCGCCAGAAAATAGTGACGTGGGCGGCCGCGAGCGAGAGCGTGTCGTCGAAGATGTCGCGCTCCATGAACACCGACACCCAGGCCTCGGGCGACAACTGCCATTTGACGTCGCCGTAAGGACCAGGCACCAGGAACGAATAGACGAGCACGATCAGCAGCGGCCCGGTCGCCGCCAGGAAAATGGTCAACAGGGCCGGCGCGGAGAGCAGCCAGCGCGTGCGCACGTCGCGCCGTTCCGCCTCCCGGGCAACTTGTTCTGCGTTGGCCATCAGTCCCTCAGCACCTGCGCCGCGTCGTCGCCGATCGAGATGCCGACCTTGTCACCGCGCTCTACGCCGCAGCCTGCGCTGCGCGTGTTCTGCTGGCGCACGGTGAACGCCTCGCCGCTGTCCAGTTGGACATGGATATGCGTGTCGGTGCCGAAGTAGACAATGTTCTCGACGGTGCCCGACAAATCGCCTTTGCCCCTGGTCAGCTTGGCATGTTCCGGCCGTACCACCACGGTGGCGTTGTCCTTCGGCTGGAACCCCTCGGCCACGGTCGCCTCGACGATAGCGCCGGATTTGAGCGTCGCCCGCGCCTTGCCATTGCCTATGCCGGCGACGGCCGCGGTGAGGAAATTCGTCTCGCCGATAAAATCGGCRACGAAGCGTTCCGCCGGCTTGTCGTAGATATCCCATGGCGTRCCGACCTGCAGGATCTTGCCGGCCGACATCACCGCGATGCGATCCGACATCGTCAGCGCTTCTTCCTGATCGTGGGTGACGAAGATGAAGGTGATGCCGGTYTCGTGCTGCAGGCGCTTCARTTCGATCTGCATTTCCTTGCGCAGCTTGTAGTCGAGCGCCGACAGCGGCTCGTCGAGCAGCAGCACCTTCGGCTGCGGCGCGAGCGCGCGGGCGAGCGCCACGCGCTGCTGCTGGCCGCCGGAAATCTGGCTGGTGCGGCGGGCTTTCAGCGCCTCCATCTTCACCAGCTTGAGCATCTGGGCGACGCGCGCCTCGATCTCGGCCTTCGGCTTGCCGAGCATCTCCAGCCCGAAACCGATGTTCTGCGCCACCGTCATATGCGGAAACAGCGCGTAGCTCTGGAAGACGGTGTTGACCGGGCGCTTGAAGGGCGGCAGCGGCGCGATGTCCTGGCCGTGCAGCAGGATCTCGCCGGCGGTTGGAAAATCGAAGCCGGCAATCAGCCTGAGAAGCGTCGTCTTCCCGCAGCCGGAAGGCCCTAGCAATGTGAAAAATTCGTTTTCGCGGATCGACACCGACACGGTGTCGAGAGCGGCGACCTGGTGTTCGCCGGCKCCAAACACTTTACGCACGCCGCGAACTTCGATCGCGTTCTTACCCGGTTGTTCCGGCACGATTACCCCTCTGAGAGAGCCTGCTCTTGGCGGCAGGTTTGTTCCTGTTTGATTGTCACCACAGGCCGGCTGGCTTGGCAACCGCGGAGCAGTGACTCGATTTCAGTCTCGACTTCAATTAGACAATTCCTACGCAATCCTTAGGCTTGGTAGGTGATCTTTCCGCCACAGACGGTGGTCACCGGCCGAACCGTATGCAGCGCTTCCGGCGCCGTCGCCTCGATGTCGGCCGACAGCACCACGATGTCCGCGAGGTATCCGATCTTCAGGCGACCCTTGCGATGCTCCATGAACTCGGCATAGGCGCCCTCGACCGTGTAGCCGGCAATCGCCTCATGCAGCGAGAAGCTCTGGTCCGGCATGCCTTCCGCCCAGGGTTTGCGCGTCACCGCCGCCTGGATGCCCAGAATCGGGTCAACCGGCGAGACCGGCCAGTCGGACGCGAAGACGACGCGGGCGCCGGCATCCTTCAGCGTCCGCCAGGCATAGCTCAATGGCCATTTGGCGCGACCGATGCGCGAGACCGTCGGCTCCAGCGGGAAATTCATGGCGCCGGGCGGATGCGGCGGCTGCATCGAGGCGATGACGCCGAGCTCGGCGAAGCGCGGCACGTCGGACGGTGTGGTGACTTCGATATGCTCAAGGCGATGCCGGCTGTCGCGCCTGCCGTTCTTCCCCAGCGCCGCCTGATAGCCGTCGAGCACGGCGCGCACCGCGCCGTCGCCGATCGAGTGCACGGCGATCTGCAGGCCGCGCCTGTCGGCCTCGACAGCCACTTCGGCGAAATGCGCCGGCGAAAACAGCGGCTCGCCCCTCCAGCCCGGCCGGTCGGCATAGTCGTCGACCATCACCGCGGTCCAGGAATCCAGCACGCCGTCGTAGAAAACCTTGACCATGCCGGACGACAGCCACTCGGAATTGTAGGCGGCCGCCATGCTCGACGCTTTCTCGAGCACATCCAGCGTCATGAAATTCTTGAAGTGGAACGGGATCTTGGTGCGGCAGATGAGCCGCCCTTCTTTCTCCAGTCCGGCAAGCAGCTCTAGCTGGTAGAGATTGCCGTCCATGTTCTGGATCGAGGTGATACCGTGCCGGGCGCACCATTCAAGCCCGCGATGCATCAGGTCCCGGTCGCCGGCCAGTTCCTTGGCGGACGGATAGGGCTCCGGCTCATGGCCCGTGAGGCCGAGCCTCGTGCGGTTTGCCCCGAAATACTCCAGGATCGGACCGAACGCTTCACCCTCGCGCAATTCGCCGGCGGCAAGCCCGTCCGCCCCCATGACGATGTCATTGCCGGGTCCCACCTGCCTTCCATGCAGCAGGCCCGCCTCTTCCAGCGCCTTTGTGTTCGCCCACATCGTGTGATGGTCGGAAGCCGACATGGCGAAGGGACGGTCCGGAATGATGCGGTCGAGATGATGCCGCGTGACCGGCTCGGGCAGGATGGCGTAGTCGACGCCGGCGCCGATCAGGAGCCGGGCGTCGGGGCGCTTCGCCGCGAAATCCTGGATCGCGTCGCGCAGCGCGTCGAAGCCATGCACGCCCGCGAGATGCAGATTGTCGAGCTCGTCCGCGCCGCCGAACAGATGCATGTGCGCTTCGATGAAGCCCGGCAGCACGGAGCCGCCCCGGGCGTCGACGATCTTGGTGGAAGGGCCCTTGAACGCGTTGATTGAGGCAAGGCTGCCGATGGCGACGATGACGCCGTCCTTGACGGCAACGGCTTCGGCTGCGGGATTGTTGTCGTCCATGGTCAGCACACGACCGTTGGTGACAATCAGATCCGCATTGTGACCCGCACCCGTGACAGACATCGCGACTCCGCGCTTTTGACGACTGACTGAGACCGGCGATCCCGCACCCGACAAATCCGCCGCTCCGTCGGAACAGCGCCATGGGCCAAAGGTCAACACCGGTGCACCGTCCTCGATATTCCCCTTGTTATCTCTGAAGACAGCGTGGATAAAGAATGCGACTGTTTATTCGCGTTTGTCAACAGCCGGAATTTGGAATGTATAGTGGACAGCACCCCGCGCTGGTGTTGAGGCCGGGCGGTGAACGAGGGCATCGAGCAGTGAAGCGCAGTCTCGACCGCAAGACCAGGATAGCGCTCGAACCGCGCAAGCAGCCGCGGCAACAACGGTCAAGCAAGGTGGTCGACAGGATTCTCGACGCCGCGTTGATCTTGACCCGGGAGCAAGGAACCAAGGCGCCGACGACGCTCGCCATCGCGCAGCGCGCGGGCTTGTCGGTCGGTTCGGTCTACCAATATTTTCCCAACAAGGAAGCCATTCTCCTCGACCTCGCACGGCGATGGTTGTCGTCTTTTCCCGAGGTGATCGCCAAGCGCATCAAGGTCGCCCCACCCACCAACCGCGAAGAGTTTCGGCGGGAAGTGCGCAAGCTCTTCATCGATACATCCAGGATCTATCTCGAGAACGCCACCCTGATGCCGGTGATCGAGGCGATATCCGGCAACGCCGAACTCCGCCCCATCCAGGACGAATACGACGAGCAGATCATCGCCCTCTACGCCGCGTGGCTGCAGCATGTGAACCCGACCCTTGAGAGCAAGATCGCCAGCCGGCTCGGCGTGGTGATGATGGAGGTCGGGCACGTCTGCCGCCTTGTCGGGCTGAAAAAAGATCGCAGGACATTCGACCTCATCGAGGACGATGTKGAAACCATGTGGCTCGCTCTGGTGAGCCCCTATCTCAATCTTGACTGAGTTCACGCTTCCAAGGGGAATTTTATGAAGACTGTCTTTTCACCTCTCCACGCCGGCCATTCCGGGCAGATGGAATTGGTCACCTCGGCGATCGTGCCGGGTTTCGAAAAGCCCTCGCGGGCCGAATTCATCAGGGCCAGGGTGGAGAGCGAGAAGCTTGGACCGATCATCGGACCTGTCGAGCACGACCTTGCCGCCGCCAAGCGCGTTCATGAGGGGCACTATATCGACTTCCTGCCGACGGTTTGGCCCGAATGGGTCGCGGCCGGCTTCAAGGGCTCAGCCATGCCGTTCACGTGGCCGACGCGCGGGCTGCGCGGCGACGTGCCGCCGAAGCGCATCGACGCCCTACTCGGCTTTTACTCCTTCGATGCCGGCGCCACCTTCGTGGAGGGTACCTGGACCGCGATCAAATCCTCCTACGATGTCGCTCTGACGGCGGCCGCGCTGGTCAAGGGCGGCGAGCGGACCGCCTTCGCCCTCTGCCGCCCGCCTGGCCACCACGCCGGCGCCGCCTTCATGGGCGGCTATTGCTTCATCAACAATGCCGCCGTCGTCGCGCAGTGGTTCCGCGACCAGGGCGCCAGGCGGGTCTCGATCCTCGATGTCGACTACCACCACGGCAACGGCACGCAGGAGATCTTCTATCGCCGCGGCGACGTCCAGGTGCTCAACCTGCATGGCGACCCGATGACCGAATACCCCTTCTTCCTCGGTCATGCCGACGAGCGCGGTGAGGGAGAAGGCGAAGGCTTCAATGTCAACTACCCGATGTCTTTCGGCACCGCCTGGGAGGGCTGGAACGCCTCGCTCGAGGACGCCTGCGCCAGGCTCGCGGCCTATGCGCCGGATGTCGTCGTGRTGTCGCTCGGCGTCGACACGTTCGAGAAGGACCCGATCAGCCAGTTCAAGCTGAAGAGCGAGGACTACCCCAAGATCGGCCGCCGCATCGCCAAGCTCGRCCTGCCGACGCTGTTCGTCATGGAAGGCGGCTACGCCGTGGAAGAGATCGGCATCAACGCCGTCGGCGTGCTGACCGGTTTCGAGGATCGCTGACCCATACGCGGTCCGACAAGCAGGAGCCCTCGGGATCAACCGGGGGCTCTTTTTTTGGTCGCCGAGAAAGTCGACCTGATTCAAGCCGATACGAGGCCGAAACCGCCGCCAGATAACGCGTTGGCCCGCCGCTGAGTCGCAACGTGAGTCCGTGACATTCGATTTTGTCAAATCGCGTTTGATGTCGGATTCATCTGCGGGTAGATTAGACCCGAATCAGCCGGTCCACGGGGGGCACGGCGACCACCCAAAGTCTCAAGTTCCGGCGCTCGGCCGGCACCAGACGCGGACGGCTTCGCGTTCCCCGCAAGGATTCGGCTCGATCGGGCGCGCCATGTGCGTGCGTCCTCGTGTGTGTTTTCGTCAACGTGACGCGTGTTCGGGTCCGGCCGCTGGCTAAGCCAGTACCGGGCACAAGGATCGATTCCGGCAAGAATATCCAATGAGCAGTCCCGCCGCGCTTCTCCAGTCCGATGCTTCAGGCCCGCGCCTGGCGTCCCGCGGCGACCTCACGAGTTTCTTCATGGAGCTTACCGCCGACATCGGCGCCGACAGCTACATGCTGGTGGCCATCGTGCACGATCAGGACCGCAACGACGCCCGCATCGTCTCCTCGAACTGGATTTTCGACGCCATCGAACTGATCGGCAAGAAGTTGATTGCCAATCTGGCGCTGGGACCGTTGACGGTCGCGCCGGGCATACGTCCCAGGCCGCTGGTGGCCGCGCGCGCGCCCGATGCCGGCGCCTTGCTTAACGGCGAGGAAGCCCGGCTGCTCGACGTGCTCGGCCATGGCGAAATCTATTCGTTGAGGCTCAATGTCGGCCGCCAGCGCCTGTTCGTGCTGTTCTCCGCCGCCGAGCCGGGCCAGATCGACCTGACGGCGCTGATGAAGGCGCAGCTGAAATGCTGCTATGCGCTTTCCAACCTCCCGCAATTGATCGCCGCAGCCTCCATGCAGGATCCGCTGTCGGACCGCGAGCGCGAGTGCCTGTTCTGGGTTTCGGAAGGCAAGACCACGGACGAGGTGGCGCTCATCCTTGGCGTCTCGTCGAACACGGTCAACAGCTACATCACACACGCCATTCAGAAATTCTCGGCCAGCAACCGCGCGATGGCGATCGCGACGGCGATCAGGAGCGGCATCATTTGAGACACGCACAGATCAAAGAGGCCGCCGCCCTGTTCAACGAACAGCGCAGTCCCTTCGGCGCCTTCCCGCTCGGCTCGGAGACGCTTTACGCCGCCACGATCCCCGACGCCGTGCGTCGCTGCCGCTGGATCGCCATCGACATCAACGCCTCGGCCTTCGGCGTGTTCCTCGTCAGCCCTTCGCTGGAGCGGGAACGTCTCGTCGCCTGTTTCGATTCCGACTATCCCGGCACGGCCGTCGAGACCAARTTCATTTCGGGCGCCAATGGCGAGGAGATGGTGCGCCATTGCCGSATCTCCACCGCTCCGCGCTGGTGGACGGACGACGGTGTTTCAGSAGCGCGCSAGACATTCGAAAGCCTTTCCTGGACGGCGCGGACCGCACCGCTGACGCCCGGCACCAGCGGTATCGCCTTTCCTGTCCATGCCGATCGGGGCCAGTGCGGGCTGGTCGTCTTCCAGGGTTCGGAAATCACGCTTACGGACGATACGCTCTGCGAAATCCACGCCCGCTGCTATACGCTGTTCGCCGCCGTCGCCCGCACCCGTCCCGGCGATACCGGCAGGACGCGCCTGATCTCCAAGCGCGAGCTCGAATGCCTGAAGCTCACCGCCAACGGCAACACCAGCGAGGAGATCGCGAGGCTGTTGAAGCTCTCGGTCCACACCGCCAACCAGTACCTGACCCAGTCGACGCAGAAGCTCAACGCGGTCAATCGCAACCAGGCGGTGGCCAAGGCGCTGCGCCTCGGGCTGATCGAGTGATCCATCAGCCTAGAGCATGATGCCGAAAAGTGTGAAGCGGTTTTCGGGCGACATCATGCTCTATCTCCTTGATTGAGAGCCGGATTCAGATTTCGGATCGACCAGATCCGAAATCATCCGGCTCTAGCCCTCAACGAAATCCTTGAGACTGGCGACTTTTCGATCAGACCCTCAAGGATAGGCGAGCGGCTCGGTCCTTCGGGTGCGCGCGCGGTCGATCGCTTCCTTGAGCAACGCGGTGTTGCGCTCGGGCGTCTCGCCCGGTTTCTCGAACGACACGTAGTTGACAACCACCGATGACCCGTGTCCGGTCAGCGTCAGCTGGAAATAGACGGTGACGCCGCGCGGCCTGAGCTCCAGGTCGAGCACGATGCGCGGATTGCCGCTCCAGTCGACATGCGCTTCTCCACCATGGCCAAGCCGCAGCGTGCCCGGCTGGAAGTAGAGTTCGGCGGCCGAGTCCACCAAGTCCGACAGGCAGGCGAAATGCTCCAGCCGGATGAAGGCGATGTAGTCGGCGACCTCGATCAGGCGCAGCTCGCCCACCACCTGCTCGATGGCGTGGGCGACGATCAGTTCGCGGGAATTGGCGTGTGGTTGCCGATCCATGAATTAGCGGCGTCCGTTCATTGGGTTGCTTTTCGCTCGGCCTTCTTCGAGTAGACGACCCGCACCAGCTCGGCGACGGCCTGATAGAATTGCGATGGGATGACGCTATCAACCGAAACTTGCTTGTACATGGAACGGGCAAGCGCCACGTCCTCGAAGATCGGAATGTTGTGCTCCCGGGCGATCTCGCGAATCTTCAACGCCACCAGATCCTGGCCCTTGGCGAGCACCACCGGAGCGGAGTCTTCCTCACGCACATATTTCAGCGCGATCGAATAGTGGGTCGGGTTGGCGATGACCAGCGTGGCGCGCGGCACCGCCGTCATCATGCGCTTGCGTGCTCGGTCGCGCGCCAGCGACCGCAGGCGCGACTTTACGATCGGATCGCCTTCCGACTGCTTCATCTCGTCCTTGACTTCCTGCTTGCTCATGCGCAGGTCGCGCCGCCACTGGAAGCGCGACCAGACGATGTCGGCCACCGCGATCAGTCCCATGACGAAGACGATCGCCACCAATATGTCGACGAAGATGCCGCGGATGACCATGCCGAAGGCGACCGGGTTGGTGATCATGCCGGCGAGCAGCCTGCGGTGATCCTGCGACAGCGTGAAAGTCAGCACGGCGATGGCAAAGCCAAGCTTCGCCAGCGACTTCAGGAACTCGACGAGGCCCTGCGCGCCGAACAGCCGGCTCCACCCTTTGGCGATCGAGATGCGTGACAATTGCGGCCTGATCCGCTCGCCGACGAATTGCGGCATGTTCTGGAACACCGACGCGCCAACGCCGGCAACCACGAGCAGCACCAACAGGCTGACGACCGCGCGGCCGATCTCGATCAATACCTGCTTGTAGAGCGAAATGACGTCGGTCTCAGTGTCCATGGGCCAAGCTTCAGGCTTTTCCAGGAACGTCGACAGGAACATGCCGAGGTCGACGATGGCGTCCCTGGCGTAGAAGACGGCGAAGACGAGTATGGCGAGGAAGGAAGCGAAGATTGCCGTCTCGCGCGAATGGGGCAGCTTGCCCTGTTCGATCGTGTCACGGATCTTCTTCTCCGTGGCTTCCTCGGTTTTGGAGTCCTTGTCGGCCGCCTCAGCCATATTTGTCCGGCCGGATCTTCAGGTCAGGCTGCTTCGGCGGCGTTCTGCATGGAAGGTAGCTCGAAGGCCCCTTCCCGCGACAACCGGATCGTCGCCACCGTGATGGTCTTGCGGGCCGCCATGATGTCGGCGAGCGCGATGCCTTCCGATCCCTGGCCGAGTTCGGATTCGATCATGCGCCGCGAACGCGCGCCGATGGCCGACAGCGCGGATTCGGTGAGCGCCGGCGAAGCGCCGCGCAGCGCCATCGTGACCAGCTCGGTCGACAGGCCGTCGAACAAAAGCACGCGCGCCTTCTGGGTGAGCAGCGGCAGGTCGTCGAAGGCGAACAGCCGCGACTTCACGCCGGCGAGGTCGGGAGTGTCCGCCTCCTCCAGATCCTGCATGACCTCGTCGAGCTGGGGCTTGGCCATCTCGTTGAGCATGCTGGCGACACGCTCCTGTCCGGCCGTCGTGTCCCTGGTCGATTTTTGCGAAAGCACGCTTGCCCGCAACTGGTTCTCGACGATCCGGCTCGCCGCGTCCGGAATGCTGGCCATCGTCACCATGCGCCTGATGATCTGGCTGCGTATCGGCTTTTCCATCGTCAGCAGCACGTTGGCGGCCGCCTGCGGCGCAACCTTCGACAGGACCATGGCCGCCGTCTGCGGATGCTCGCCGCCAAGGAAGCTTCCCAGCCGCGCGGGCTCGAGCTTCTCGACGTCCGGCCAAATCGGCAGCGGGCCTTCCGGCGGCGGCTCGAATTTCTTGTCGCCCATGATGGCGCTCATTTCCTCGGGCGACAGGGATTCGTTGAGGATCGTATCCATTCTGTCGGCCGAATCGAGCAAGCCGGCGCCCTCGGTGAATTCGGCCTCGAATTCCGCGACGATGCGCTCCAGATCGGCTTGCGGGATGGTTCGCAGCAAACGGGCACCCTCGATCAGCGCCTTCAGTTCTTCCTGCTTGAAGAATTTGAGCAGCCGGCTGGCCGCAGGCTTGCCCATCGCCACCAGTATGGCGGCGGCCTTTTGCGGGCGCGTCAGCGTCAATGCCGTCATGTTCAGTGCCCTCGCTGCCGATCGGTAGCCATTCTCAAGCGCTCTTTGCCGCCGCGATGATTTCGGTGAGCTTGATGCCGAAGCGGGTCGGGTCGCTCTCCAGCACCGTGATCTCGCCCCTGGCGATCTTGCGGCCATTGACCACGACATCGACGGGTTCGCCGATGCGGCGGTTGAGCGCCACTGTCGAACCCTTCTGCAGCGCCATCAGCTCCGACACCGGCATCTCGGTGCTGCCGAGGATGATTTGCACGTCGACCGGGATCGTCATGATGATGTTGGAATTGGCCGCCGACTGGAGAGCGGCATCCGGGCGGTTCTCCTCTTCGCGCAGCACTCCGCGCAGTTCTTCGATGGCGCGGTCGAGCTGCTCGTCCGGCTGGTCGGCCTGGGGCTCGGCTTCCACGTCTGTCGCTGCCATKTTTGGCCTCCATTWAGCCCGGGCCGGCGTCAGCCCGGTATCARTCCGTCGATGATGTCCTGSCCGGCATCATGCCGGAYGCGGACGGTGTAGTTCTGTCCRAGCTTGCCGAACTCGCAGACGAAGAGCGTCTTGTCGCGGGCGCTGAGCTTGGCCTGCGACTGCGCGTCCTCCTCGAGTTCGATCACCTGGCCCGGCCGAAAGGCGGCAAGATCGCCGAGCGTCAGCCTGGCGAGCGGCATCGTCGCCTCGAGCCGCACGGTGGAACGCATCACCTCTTCCGAGAAACGGGCCCGCCAATCGAGCTCGGTCGTATCGTCGCCGTCATGCTTGGCGGTGGCACCCCGCGTGGCCAGAAGGATGCGCTGCGGGATCATTGCCGTGATCGTGCCGGTATCGGTTGGCGTGGAGACGCCATAAACGATGCGAACCGCCGCGCCGTCGCGCAGAACGCGCCGTCTCGCCTCGTTGCCCGACATCGCCTTCGCGACCGGCAGGCGCAGATCGAGAGAACGCTTGCCCGACCCGTTGAGCGCGACCGCGACTTCCTGGAACACGATGGTCGCGACATCGGCCTCGATCTGCGACAGGTCGCGTTCGATCGGCGAAACCGGCTGGTCCGGGTCGCCGCCGAACAGCGCGCAGACCATCACGGCCGTCGCCCGCGCGTCCATGACCAGCGTCATGGCATCGGCCGAGGTCGGCGAGGAAATGATCGTCATCGCGAATGTTTCGCCCGCGCTGACGCGCGCGTCGGGAACGCGGCCGACATCCACGGCCCGCAGGTCGACGGTGACCGGCGCGCCAAGCTCGCCGGCAAGCGCCTTCTGCAGCAATGGCAGCGACCGCTCGGCCATGCCACGCCCGACGCCGATCACCTGCGCGGCTTCGCCGCTGTCGCCGACGAGACGCTCTATGATCAAGGCCCGGGTTTGCGACGGACTGCCCGAACTGGTCATGACGGCAAGCGACCCCGTCTTTTTCCGCGCATTTGTCTGTCGCTGCGCATGCTCAGGCCGCCTTCTTCTCGGCGGAGCCCGTGTTCATCGTGCTCTGCTCGACGGCGTCGATCGTCGGACGCTCGTAGGACGAGATGGTCTTGCGGCCGAACTCGATGGCGACCTGCGGCAAGGCGCCGTTCATGTAGGCAAGCAGCGTCTGCTTGACGATGATGTAGAGGCGGTTCTTCTTCTCGCGCACCGTCTTGATCTTGGTGGCGACAGGCCCGACCACGGCATAGGAGAGGAAAATGCCGAGGAAGGTTCCGACGAGCGCGGCGCCGATAAGGCCGCCCAGGATCTCCGGCGACTGGTCGAGAGCGCCCATCGCCTTGACCACGCCGAGCACGGCCGCGACGATACCCAGCGCCGGCAGGCCGTCGCCGACCGCGACCATCGCGTGATAGGCCTTCAGCTTGTCGGTGCGGATCGTCTGGATCTCCTCGTCCATCAGCGCCTCGATCTCGTGCGAGCGTGCGTTGCCGATGATGATGATGCGGCAGTAATCGCAGATGAARTTCGTCAGATCGTGGTTCTTGAGAACGGTCGGGAAGGCCTGGAAGATCGCGGATTCYTCCGGATTGTCGATATGGGCCTCGACCTCGCTGCGCGACTTCGAGCGCAACTCGCGCATCARGCTGTGCAACACGCCCAGCGTCTCCAGGTAATCGCGTTCCTTCGGCACCGCCTGCTTGAAAGCTTCGAGAATGCCCGTGCCGGTGTCCTTGACCGTCTTCATCGGATTGGCGACGAGGAAGGTGCCTAGTGCCGCTCCGCAGATGACAACCGCTTCCCATGGCTGCAACAGCACATGCAGATGGCCACCCATCGCCATGAAGCCGCCGAGAACGCAGCCGAGCGTCACCACAAGTCCGATCAGAATGCCCACGACAGGTCCTTCCGCATGTCACGTCGTGGATGAGGGATAGCCCGCGTGCCTTGTGTGAGGCTTGAATCACGCGGGCAATCCGATTCAGCTTCGCGCAAGGAAGCTCGGCTATCGTCGCCTGGCAGCTTCGGCCGGAGGCAGATAGATGTTGGACACCTATACGAGCTATCAGCTCATCGCCAAGGACATTCCCAGGGCGATCAATCAGGTTCAGTCGCAGCCTGTCGTGAAGCGCGACACCGACTATTATCTTGCCAACATCGGCAACGTCAAAACCATCGACGACTTCGTCAACAACACCAGGCTGTTCAACTATGCCATGAAGGCATACGGCCTGGGCGACATGGCCTACGCCAAGGCGTTCATGGTCAAGGCGCTGAAGGAAGGCGTGACCGACCAGAACAGCTTCGCCAACAAGCTCAGCGACAAGCGCTACGCCGACTTCGTCAAGGCGTTCAACTTCGCGGCCTACGGTCCGACCGCGACGCTCTTTCCTTCCGCCCAGCARGGCGCCGTCGACAAATACATGCGCCAGACGCTGGAGGAAAACGCCGGGCAAACCAAYGAGGGCGTGCGGCTGGCGCTCTACTTCCAGCGCAAGGCGCCGAACATCACCAGCTGGTACGACGTGCTCGCCGACACCGCGCTTTCCAGCGTGRTCCGCACCGCGCTTGGCCTGCCCGATACCTTCGCTGCCGCCGATATCGACAAGCAGGTGCAGGCGTTCGMGCAAAAGCTGAACATCGCGGACTTCAAGGATCCSGCCAAGCTGAGCACCTTCCTGAACCGCTTCACGACCCTGTGGGARATCAACAACCCGACCTCCACCGCGCAGACGTCGGTGAGCGTGCTCTTCGCGCAGCCGACCACSATCGGCATCTCGACCGATCTGATGATGGCCATGCAGAAGCTGAAGTTCTGAAAAYATCATGCAGGACAGYCTCTACGTCGCACTCTCCTCGCAGATCGCGCTCGAGCGCCGCCTCGAGACCATCGCCGACAATGTCGCCAAYGCCTCGACSGTCGGCTTTCGCGCCACCGGYGTGAAGTTCGAGGACGTGGTGTCCGGMACCGGGCCGAAGTCGGTCTCTTTCGCCTCCTCCGGCAAGACCTTCCTKTCCACCGCGCACGGCTCGATGACCGAAACCGGCAACCCGTTCGACTTCGCGATCCAGGGCGACGCCTGGTTCGCCATCGAGACGCCGGCCGGCACGGTGATGACGAGAGACGGCCGTTTCTCCATGAACGAGAACGGTGAGCTGTTGTCGACCGAAGGCCATCCGGTGCTGGACGGCGGCGGCGCGCCGATACAGCTCGATCCGCGCAACGGTCCGCCAAAGGCCGGCGCCGACGGTTCGCTCAGGCAGAACGACCAGTTGGTCGGCGCCATCGGGCTCTATCAATTCGACCCCGGCGAGAATTTCGTCCGCTACGGCAATTCGGGCATCGTTCCTGCCCGCACGCCGGAACCCGTCACCGACCGCTCCGACGTCGGCGTGGCGCAAGGCTTCGTGGAGGAATCCAACGTCAACCCGGTGCTCGAAATGACCCGGCTGATCATGGTCCAGCGCGCTTTCGAGAACACGGCGGCGCTGATCCGCCAGGCCGGCGCCTCCGCCGACGACGCGATCAAGACACTCGGCTCGAAGTAACGCATGACGACCGGCTCGTCCCTGCTACGCGCGACCGAGAGGCCCGCAGACACCGGGCGGACGGACCCGCTCGCCGCGCTCGAACGCATCTGGCGGCGGTTCGACAATCCGCAAACGCTGCTCAGCCGCGGCGGCCGCGTCGCCGAGATTTCGCCCACCCACTACAAGGTGCGCGGCCTGTCCGACATCGCGCGATTGGGCGACATCGTCGAGCAGCGCGGCAAGGCCGGTACCCGTCGGGGCGAGATCGTCCGGATCGGTCGCGACGAAGTGGTCGTGGCGCCATTCGAGCGCAGCGCCGATGCGGGCATCGGTGACGCCGTGTTCCGGCGCGGCCCGCTCACGGTCACGCCGCACGCTTCCTGGCGCGGGCGGGCCATCGACGCCTTGACCCGCGTCATCGACGGCGGCCCGCCGCTGATCCGGCCGAATACGGCCGACGGCACGGCCACAGCGACGCCCGGCGCCATGTCCCGCCAGCGGGTCGGCACCGGCTTCCTGACCGGCGTGCGGGTGATCGACATCTTCACCCCGCTGTGCTTCGGCCAGCGGCTCGGCGTCTTCGCAGGTTCCGGCGTCGGCAAATCGACATTGCTTGCCATGCTGGCCGGCGCCGAGGCTTTCGACACGGTGGTCGTGGCGCTCATCGGCGAGCGCGGCCGCGAGGTGCGCGAATTCCTCGAAGATACGATCGGCGCGCAAAGCATGGCCAAGACCGTCGCCGTTGTCGCCACCAGCGACGAGAGCGCCATGATGCGCCGCCGCGCGCCCGATACGGCCATGTGCGTTGCGGAGCATTTTCGCGACCAGGGCCATCGCGTGTTGCTGGTGCTGGATTCGATCACCCGCTTCGCTCACGCGTTGCGCGAGGTGGCGACGGGAACCGGCGAGCCCCCTGTCGCGCGCGGCTACCCGGCCTCGGTCTTCACCGACCTGCCCAAGCTGCTCGAACGCGCGGGGCCGGGCGCGGAGGGCCCCGGGGTTAAAGGCAGGGGCTCGATCACCGCCATCATTTCCGTGCTTGTCGACGGCGACGACCACAACGATCCGGTGGCCGATTCGGTCCGCGGCATCCTCGACGGCCATGTCGTGCTCGACCGTGCGATTGCCGAGCAGGGCCGCTATCCGCCGGTCAATCCGCTGTCGTCGATTTCCCGTCTTGCCGACAAGGCCTGGAGCGCGGAGCAGCGGATGCTGGTGACCAGGCTGAAGTCGATGATCGCGCGCTTCGAGGACACGCGCGACATACGCCTGCTCGGCGCCTATCAGGCCGGCGGCGATGCCGAGCTCGACATTGCCGTGCGCCAGGTGCCGCTGATCTACGAGGCGCTTACGCAATCGCCGAGGGRCCGCGCATCGGTCGACCCGTTCGCCGACCTCGCCCGCCATCTCAAGGGGAAGCAGAATGGCGATCAAGCAGACTGAGCTGCAGCAGACCGAGCGCCTGCTGCGCGAGATGATCGCCGAGGCCCAGGCGGCGGAAGAAGCCGAAGCCAGCCGCGACTCGCTCATCAACGGCCTGTTCCCGAAAGTGGAATGGCCGCAGCCGCCGCGCGCCGCGTTCCCGCGCCTTGCCGACAGAAGAGCCGACCGCCGCAGCGATTTCGTCATCGCCGCGCTCGGCGTCACCCTCGGCCTGATCTGCGCTCTGTTTCCCTGGTACATCTTCTTCAACCAGGAGCAGTTTGGCGTCCAGACCATCAAGTTCGGCGGCAGCGGCAGCAATGCCGGTCGAGTCACCGACGGCTCGCAGGCCAAGAACCTCGACGCGACGACGGTGGCGAAAACCATCCCCGATATCGACCTGCTCGTCACCGGCACGCTGCCGGACGAACCGGAAGACAAGGCGCCCGGGCTCGACCAGCAGCCCTTCCCGGCCGCGGCTTCGGAATTCGAGATGGTGCATGTCGCCAACGGCCGCGCCATGATCCAGGACGACACCGGCCTGTGGATCGTGCAGCGCGGATCGGTCCTGCCGGATTCCAGCCGCGTCTCCTCGATCGAGCAACGCGCTGGCAAATGGGTCATCGTCACCACCACCGACAAGGTGATCGCCCTTTCCAGGTAGCGGCTCCTGCAAGAGCATGATGCCGAAAAGTGTGAAGCGGTTTTCGGGCGATATCACGCTCTATCTCCTTGATTTAGAGCCGGATTCAGATTTCAGGTCGAACAGACCTGAAATCATCCGGCTCTAGGCCCGCGACGTCCTCCCGCGCAAGGTCCGCGCAAGACTGACCGCCTAGTCTTGCGCGTACCCGTCCGGAGATTCCCATGGAACCCGTCAACCTTTTTGATCTTGCCACCCGGCAGTCGCAGTGGCTGGCCGTTCGCCAGTCCGCGATCGCGTCCAACATCGCCAATGCCAACACGCCGGGCTACGCCGCAAAGGATGTCGAGCCGTTCGAAAAAGTGCTCGACCGCACCGCCGTCACGCTGCAGGCGACGCAGGCCGGACATCTCGGCGCCGAGACGACCAATGCCGGCTTCAACGTCAAGCCGGAGGAAGCCACCGGCTCGATCATGCCGTCGAAGAACACGGTGGTGCTCGAAGACGAGTTGATGAAGGCCGGCGACGTGAGCCGCTCCTTCCAGCTCAACACGGCGATCGTCAAGGCCTTCCATTCGATGATGACGATGGTGGCGAAGGGCTGACCATGGATGCGCTGACAGCAGCCCTCAAAGTCGCCGCRTCCGGCCTTGGCGCCCAGTCGGAGCGCCTGCGCGTGGTCTCGGAAAACCTCGCCAACGCGCAGTCGACRGGCAGCACGCCGGGCGCCGACCCTTACCGTCGCAAGACGATCACCTTCCAGTCCGAGCTGGACCGCGCGACCGGCGGCTCGCTSGTCGAGGTGAGCTCGATCGCCCGCGATCCGTCCGTCTTTCCGATCGAATTCCAGCCCGGCAACGAAGCCGCCGACGACAAAGGGTACGTGAAGATGCCCAACGTCAACGTGTTGGTCGAAATGGCCGACATGACCGAGGCGAACCGCTCCTACGAGGCCAACCTGCAGGTCATCAAGCAGGCACGAGATCTGATTTCCATGACCATCGACCTGATGAGGAACCAGCAATGATCGGCGGTATAGGCGCACTACAGTTCAAACCKGCAATCGATGGCGCCGACGCCGCGGCGCCCGGCCTGCTCCAGGGCGGTGTGGGGACAGGGGCCAGCCAAAGTGTCGGCGGCACCTTCGCGGACGCCCTCGGCCAGGCCGCGACGAAGACCGTCAACACGCTGCAGAACGCCGAACAGATGTCGATCCAGGCGCTGAAGGGCGGCGCCGATACCCGCCAGGTCGTCGATGCCGTGCTGAGCGCCCAGCAGGCCCTGCAGACGACCATCGCCATCCGCGACAAGGTCGTCTCGGCCTACCTCGAAATCAGCCGCATGAGCATCTAGGTCATGAAAGCACTCGCCATTGCCGCGACCGGCATGAACGCCCAGCAGACCAATCTGGAAGTCATCGCCAACAATATCGCCAACATCAACACCACCGGCTACAAGCGAGCCCGCGCCGAGTTTTCGGACCTCCTCTACCAGGTCGACCGCACGCAGGGCGTGCCCAACCGTTCGAACACCTCGCTCGTGCCGGAAGGCGTTTCCATCGGCCTCGGCGTCAAGACGACGGCGGTCCGCAACGTCCACACGCAGGGCGAGCTGACCAGCACCGGCAACAGCTTCGACATGGCGCTGACCGGCAGGGGCTGGTTCCAGATCGAGGGGGCCGACGGCGGCACGCTCTACACCCGCGCGGGCGCCTTCAACACCAACGCGACCGGGCAGCTGGTCACCGTCGACGGCGCCAATGTCATCCCGGCCATCACCGTGCCGACCAACGCGGTCGAGGTCATCGTCAACAAGACCGGCCAGGTTTTTGCCCGTCTCGACGGCCAGACCAATCTCCAGCTTCTCGGCCAGCTTCAGATCGCCAACTTCGCCAATGAGGCTGGCCTCGCCCCCCTCGGCGACAATCTGTTCCAGGAGACGGCCGCCTCCGGTCCGGCCAATGTCGGCGTCCCCGGCGATCCGGGCTTCGCCACGATCCAGCAGGGCTATCTTGAGTCCTCCAACGTCGATCCGGTCAAGGAGATCACCGAGCTGATCTCGGCGCAGCGCGCCTATGAAATGAACTCCAAGGTCATCCAGGCCGCCGACGACATGGCCTCGGTGGTCTCGAAGAACATCAGGTAACGGACGATGGCGATGCCGATCTCCCGCTCCGCGTTCCGCACTGCCGCGCTGGCCCTTGCGCTGGCTGCCGGCGGCATGCCGGCCTTGGCGCAGGAATCGGCCAATCCGGCGGACGGTCAGTCCGCCAACCAGCTCGCCGCCGGCCAGGCGGTCGGCGAGGCAGTGCTCATCCCGAACCGGGTCATCTACCCGGGCGAGACCGTCGAGCTCGCGGCGCTGAAGCAGGTGACGCTCGTTYCGGGCAAGCACAAGCCGGACGGCATGGCGACGCGCGCGGAGGAACTGCAGGGCAAGGTCGCCAAGCGCACGCTTCTGCCCGGCCGCTACATTCCGGCGGCCGCCATCCGCGATACCTGGCTGGTCGAACAGGGTGCATCGGTGCAGGTCTATTTCACCGCCGGCACCCTCACCATCTCGGCCACCGGCGTCACGCTGCAGCCGGGCGCCGCGGGCGACCTCATCAAGATCCGCAACGTCGACAGCGGCAAGATCATCTCCGGCACGGTGATGGCCGACGGCACCATCAGGGTCGGCGCATCGTGACGCGCGGTTTCGCATTTCTGCTGAGCGCCGCGATCGGGCTTCAACCGGCACTGGCCGACGGGCTGACGCCCAAGGCCAAGCGGGAGCTTGCCCTGAAGAATGGCGGCGTTTCCAACGACCCGGAATACGATCCCGCAACGACCACGCGCATGTTCCGCGTCTCGACCGGTCCGAGCGCGCTGCCGCCCGGCCAGGTCGCCGCGCGCATCAAGGACATCGCCCAGCTGCAGAGCGCGAGGGACAACCAGCTGGTCGGCTACGGCCTGGTGATCGGCCTGGCGGGAACCGGCGACAGCCTGCGCAATTCGCCGTTCACCGAGCAGTCGATCCGCGCCATGCTGGAAAATCTCGGCATCGCCACCGAGGGCGGCAGCGCGCGCGCCAAGAACGTCGCCGCCGTCATCGTCACCGCCAACATGCCGCCCTTCGTCCAGTCGGGCGCCCGCATCGACATCGACGTCTCCTCGATGGGCGACGCCACCTCGCTTGCCGGCGGCACGCTGATCATGACGCCGCTGAAGGCGGCCGACGGCGAGATCTATGCCGTCGGGCAAGGCTCGGTGATCGTGGGCGGCTTCACCGCCCAGGGCCAGGCCCAGCAGCTGACGCAAGGCGTGCCGACCGCTGGCCGCGTGCCGAACGGCGCGATCGTCGAACGCGCGGTACCGGCCGAGTTCGACGACCAGGGCGTGCTGACGTTGCAACTGCGCAATCCCGATTTCTCGACCGCGATCCGCATCGCGGACGCCATCAACGACTACACCTCGCAGAGGTTCGGCATGCGCGTCGCCGCGGAGCGCGATGCGCGCACTGTTCAGATCAGGCGTCCGAACAACACCTCCGCGGCGCGCTTCTATGCCGAGATCGAGAATCTGGTCGTGGAGTCGGATGCGCCTGCCCGCGTCGTCATCGACGAGCGCACCGGCACCATCGTCATCGGCAACAACGTCAAGATCTCCCGCGTGGCGATCAGCCACGGCACGCTTACCGTGCGCATCACGGAAGCGCCGAAGGTGGTCCAGCCGGAACCTTTCTCCAGGGGCCAGACCGCCATCGAGCCTTTCACCGCCATCGAAGCGACCCGACCGAATGCGCGGGTCGCCGTGCTCGACGGCCCCGATCTGGAAACGCTCGTCTCCGGCCTCAACCGCCTGGGCGTGAAGCCCGACGGCATCATCGCCATCCTGCAAGGCATCAAGTCGGCCGGCGCCTTGCAGGCCGATCTGGTTCTCCAATAGGCACCCCGATGGTCGAGCTCGCCCCTTCGAAGACGCACGGTTCCCTGGCAATCCTTGCCGCGGCAATGCTCGCCGCGCTGCTCGGCGGCACCGCGGCTCGCGCCGACGAGGTGCGCCAGGTGCTGCCGGGCGGCCAGGCGCCGGCACAGCCGGCCGGGCTGACGCGCGAGAAGGCGCCGGACGAAAGCGAGATCCAGCGCTTCTGCTCCAACATCGCCGACGCCGCGCGTGATCGCCGCTATGCCTTGCAGGCCGAGGAGCTGAAGCAGCTGCAGGCCGGCATCGACCAGCGCATGAAGGCCCTGGAAGACAAGCGGGTCGAATATGAGCAGTGGCTGAAGCGGCGCGAGCTGTTCCTGGCGCGCGCYGAGGACAGCGTCGTCAAGATCTATGCCGGCATGAAACCCGACGCCGCTGCCGAGCGCCTGGCGATGGTCAATGCCGAGCTGGCGGCGGCCATCCTGATGAAGCTCGATTCGCGCAAGGCCGGCGTCATTCTCAATGAGATGGACCAGAAGGCGGCGGCGACGCTCACCGGCATCATGGCCAGCGCGGCGCGAAGGGTTGATCCGTCATGAAGTTGAAGTTCGCTACCCTGGTCGCGGTTGCCGTGCTCTCCGGTTGCGGCAGCGATCTCAGAGAAGTCGGCAGGGAGCCCTCCCTGTCGCCCGTCGGATCGGGGCTCGGCAATGGCGGCTCCGGCCCTTACAATTATCCGGAACCACCAGCGAGACCGGTCAAGAAGTTCTCGCTGTGGGACGACCGCCAGAGCAGGCTGTTCACCGATCCTCGGGCGCTGCGCGTGGGCGATATCCTCACCGTCAACATCAAGCTCAACGACAAGGCCAATTTCAAGAACCAGAACGACAGGAGCCGTACCGCCGCGCGTAAGCTCGGCTACGACGTCACCCTCGGATGGGAAAAGTCCAGCACCAGCGGCAAGGGCACGGGCAGTCTCGACTCCACCACYCAGACAAACGCCGACGGCGAGATCAAGCGTTCGGAAAGCCTTGAACTCAACGTCGCGGCCGTCGTCACCGACGTGCTGCCCAATGGCAACCTGATGATCCGAGGTTCACAGGAAGTGCGCGTCAACTACGAGCTCAGGGTGCTCACCATTGCCGGCATGGTTCGTCCATCCGACATCGGCGGCCAGAATACGATCCCGTATGAGCGCATTGCCGAGGCGCGCATCTCCTATGGCGGCCGCGGCCGCATCAGCGAGGTCCAGCAGCCGGCCTACGGCCAGCAGGTCCTCGACCAGGTTCTTCCTTTCTAGGCCCCGGAGGACCGCTGCCGTGGCCAATGTCGAGCAGGCACCGCCCAAAAAGGGACCATCGCTGGTGGTCCAGCTCGCCATGCTTGTGGTCCTGACGGGCGCGGCCATCGGCATGGGCTGGGTCTCGGGCGGCTACCTCAAGCAAGGGGACAAGCCGGCGCCCGTGCCGGCCGCGCCGGAGAATGCGGGCACCACTGAAAAGCCGGCCGAGAGCGGGAAAGCGGTCAGCGGACCGACAGTGGTCCAGCTGGCGCCGATAACCACCAATCTTGCTTCGCCGAGCGAGATCTGGATCAGGCTGGAGGCATCGGTGCTCTATGACACGCCGCAGCCGCCGGAGATGACCGAGCAGATCCATCAGGAYCTGCTSGCTTTCGTGCGCACRCTCAAGATGCATCAGATCGAGGGCGCCAGCGGTTATCAGCATCTCAAGGCCGATCTCGACGAGCGCGCGGCGCTGCGCAGCGGCGGCCATGTCAAACAGGTTCTGATCAGGACGATGCTGCTCGAATGAGAAAGTTCCTCGTTGCCACGGCGCTCGTCGTCGTCACCACATCCGTCGCCGCGGCCCAGCAGCTCGATCTCGGCGGTATCGGCAAGGCCGACGGCACCACGGTCGGCTACCTCATCCAGATGTTCGGCCTGCTCACCGTGCTGTCGGTGGCGCCGGGCCTTCTGATCATGGTGACGAGCTTCACTCGCTTCGTCATCGCCTTCTCGATCCTGCGCGCCGGCATCGGCCTGCAGTCGACGCCCGCCAACCTGATCCTGATCTCGCTGTCGCTGTTCATGACTTTCTATGTCATGGCGCCGACCTTCGACCAGGCCTGGAACACCGGCGTCAAGCCGCTGATGGACAACCAGATCACGCAGGCCGAGGCGTTCGAGAAGATTACCGATCCGTTCCGCGCCTTCATGCTGCACAATGTGCGCGACAAGGATTTCGACCTGTTTGCCGACCTTGCGCGCGAACGTGGGCAGACCGTCTCGCGCGAGACTGTCGATCTGCGCGTCCTGGTCCCCGCCTTCATGATCTCGGAGATCAGGCGCGGCTTCGAGATCGGCTTCCTGATCGTGCTACCGTTCCTCGTCATCGATCTCATCGTCGCTACCGTCACCATGGCCATGGGCATGATGATGCTGCCGCCGACCGTCGTGTCGTTGCCGTTCAAGATCCTGTTCTTCGTGCTGATCGACGGCTGGAACCTGCTGGTCGGCAGCCTGGTGCGGTCCTTTACGTGAGGCTGCCGCGGCAGCTGTCCCGGCGCCGGCGCCATTCGGTTCAATTTTTACGCAATTATATCTTCGATTAACCCTCCGATTTATCTCTTTGGTAGGGACTTGCCCGCATATTGCTCGCAGATGGCGGGTGATCTGGTTCTCAGCGATCATTGGCATGATGCCGTACCGTCATACCGGAAGAGCCGGCATGTCCAAAAAACACGCGTAAAAACAAGGTACGAGTAGCCATGTCCAGTATCATGACGAATGTCGCGGCGCTTACCGCGCTGCAGAGCCTGAACAACACCAGCAACCAGCTCCAGATCACCCAGGCCCGCATTTCCACCGGTTACCGCGTCGCCACCGCTTCCGACAACGCCGCCTACTGGTCGATCGCCACCTCGATGAAGTCCGACAACAAGGCGCTCTCGGCTGTTCAGGACGCGCTCGGCCTCGGCGCCGGCAAGGTTGACACCGCCTACACCGCCATCAATACCGTGAAGGATCAGGTCGACCTGATCAAGTCGAAGCTGGTCACCGCCCGCGGCGCCAGCCAGGAAGATCAGCAGAAGATCGCGACCGAAATCACGGCCATCCAGAACCAGATCAAGTCGTCGGTCACCAACGCCAACTTCGCCGGCTCGAACCTGCTGCAGAACAACGGCACGACCGATCTGAACATCGTCGCCTCGTACAACCGCACCGGCGCGACCGTCACCATCGACCAGATCACCGTCAAGGCCACCGACACGCAGGTCCTCGACACGGCCGGCACCGGCGGCATCGTCGGCGGTCTGCTCGCCTCGACCTTCTTCGATCCGAGCGCCGCCGCCGTGGCCGACACCGCCATCGACACCGCGCTCGGCACCGTTGAAACGGCTCTCGGCAAACTGTCCACGGGCGCCGCATCGCTCGGCGCGGCCAAGTCGCGCATCGACACCCAGAAGAGCTTCCTGTCGAACCTCTCGGACTCCATCGACAAGGGCGTCGGCGCCCTGGTTGATGCCGACATGAACAAGGAATCGACCCGCCTGCAGGCCCTCCAGGTCCAGCAGCAGCTCGGCATCCAGGCCCTGTCGATCGCCAACGGCAGCACGCAGCAGATCCTCTCGCTCTTCCGCGGCGGCTGATCGTCTCCGCCAGTTCGGGTATCCGCATCGGGCCGCGCCACCAGCGCGGCCCGATTTTTGTTTTGGAGATACTGCCGATTTACCGTTTCAAGCATGGCTTTAACGCGCCATTAACGATGATGTGCCAATTATGATTAACCAATCGCTATGACGGGCTGACCAGATGGTCGACAGGCATGATGCCCCCCCGCCGCGGGTTTTGACCGGCATGCGCGAGGCATGCCTGCTTTGAGAAGGGGTGTATCTTGGCAAGTATCATGACGAACGCCGCCGCGCTGACCGCGCTGCAGAGCCTTAACAACACCAACAACCAGCTTCAGATCACCCAGGCGCGGATTTCCACCGGCTATCGCGTCGCCACCGCTTCCGACAACGCCGCCTATTGGTCGATCGCCACCTCGATGCGGTCCGACAACAAGGCGCTTTCGGCCGTCCAGGACGCGCTGGGTCTCGGCGCCGGCAAGGTCGACACSGCCTACACCGCCATCACCAACATCAAGGACCAGGTCGACGCGATCAAGGCYAAGCTGGTCACCGCCCGCGGCGCCAGCCAGGACGATCAGCAGAAGATCGCCACCGAAATCAAGGCCATCCAGGAACAGATCAAGTCGTCGGTCACCAATGCCAGCTATGCCGGCTCGAACCTGCTGCAGAACGGCGGCACCACCGCCTCCGACCTGAACATCGTCGCCTCGTACAACCGCACCGGCACGACGGTTGCCATCGATACGATCAATGTGGCRGCCACCGACACACAGGTTCTCGACACYGCCGGCACCGGCGGCATCGTCGGCGGTCTGCTCGCCTCGACCTTCTTCGACCCGAGCGCCGCCGCGGTCCCMGACGCCAGCATCGACACCGCGCTCGACRGYGTTGAAACGGCGCTCGGCAAGCTTGCCACCGGCGCTGCCTATCTTGGCGCCGCCAAGTCGCGCATCGACACCCAGAAGAGCTTCCTGTCGAACCTCTCGGACTCCATCGACAAGGGCGTCGGCGCCCTGGTCGACGCCGACATGAACAAGGAATCGACGCGCCTGCAGGCTCTCCAGGTCCAGCAGCAGCTCGGCATCCAGTCCCTGTCCATCGCCAACAGCAATTCGCAGTCGATCCTGTCGCTGTTCAAGAACGGCTAAGCCGCCCGATCGCGCTGAATCTTCGAGAGGCCGCGCCTAGAGCATGATGCCGAAAAGTGTGAAGCGGTTTTCGGGCGACATCATGCTCTATCTCCTTGATTGAGAGCCGGATTCGGATTTCGGATCGACCAGATCCGAAATCATCCGGCTCTAGTCGCGGCCTCTCGTTTTGACACCAACTTGCCTTTGGCATCGACGCGGCAGCCCTATCATCCTCGCACAAGCTTCGCGGTCTAGTCTCCCGGCGGAAAGTCATGCTGGGAGCGGTTGAATCGTGCCGGAACAGATCCAGAGCCTCATCGCGAACCTCCGGGGATTCGGCGTCAGGCGTCTCGCTCTCATGGGCGGCATCGCCGCGTTGGTCATGGCCGTCATCGGCGTCGCTTCGGTCTATCTCAACCGTCCGGCTTACGAGACGCTCTATGTCGGCCTCGATCGCTCCGACGTGAACCGGATAGGCCTGGTGCTGGGCGACGCGGGCATCGGCTTCGATGTCGGCCCCGACGGGGCCTCGGTTCTGGTGCCCGCCGGCACCACCGCGCAGGCGCGCATGCTGCTTGCCGAGAAAGGCCTGCCGACCAGTTCCAACGCCGGCTACGAACTGTTCGACAATGTCGGCTCGCTCGGCCTCACCTCCTTCATGCAACAGATCACCCGCGTGCGCGCGCTCGAAGGCGAGATCGCGCGCACCATCCAGTCGATCTCGGGCGTCAAGGCGGCGCGCGTCCACATCGTCATGTCCGAGCGCGCCAATTTCCGCCGCGACGAGCAGCAGCCTTCGGCCTCGGTGGTCATCCGCTACACCGGCAACGACGCCGAAAAGAGCGCCATGTCGATCCGTCACCTCGTCGCCGCGGCGGTTCCCGGTCTTTCGGCCGACAAGGTCACCGTGCTCGATTCCAACGGCAACCTGCTCGCGACCGGCGACGATCCGTCGAACACCAGCGCGGCCCGCACGCTCGGCGTCGAGCAGACGGTCGAGGCCCAGATCGGCGACAACATCCGCCGGGCGCTGACCCCCTACCTCGGCCCCGACAACTTCCGTGCCAGCGTCAAGGCCGATGTCAACACCGACACCCGACAAACCGAGGAGACGATCTTCGATCCGAACTCCCGCGTCGAGCGTTCGGTGCAATCGGTGAAAACCAATGAAAACAGCAACCAGAAGCAGGCATCGACCCCGACCAGCGTCGAACAGAACCTGCCGGAGACCCAGACGACCAGCACGGAAGGGCCGCAATCCTCCTCGGCCAACGACCGCAAGGAAGAGATCACCAACTACGAGATCAACTCGAAGAAGATCGCCACCGTTTCCAACGGCTATACCGTCACGAAGATGTCCGTCGCCGTCGTCGTCAACCAGGAGCGGCTGAAGACCATCCTCGGCAAGGACGCAACGCCCGAGCAGATCGCCAAGCGCGTCGCGGACATCCAGAAGATGGTGGCGTCAGCCACCGGTTTCGACGACAAGCGCGGCGACACCATCGACGTCTCGGCGGTCGAGTTCATCGACGGCCTGGATGGTGTGCCGATCGAGCAACCGGGCATCCTCGCCTCGGTCGGTACGCATGCCGGCACCCTCATCAACGCCGCCGCCTTCATCGTCGTCGTCTTCCTGGTGGCCTTCTTCGGCCTGCGGCCGATGGCCGCCGCGCTGACGGCTTCGGAGAAACCCGCCATCGCCGGCCCAAGCTTCGACGACGTGCAACGCTCGCTGCCGATGCCCGAGGCATCGCCGGTGGCCGCGATCACCTCCGAGRCGCCTGTCGGTSCCCTGCCCGGYGCCCGCCCCGGCCCCACTCCGCTCGACGATCTGCGCCAGAAGATCAAGCCGGCGCCGCAGGAACGGCTCGCCCGCATGGTCGACCTCAACGAGGAGCGCACCGCGCAGATCCTGCGCAAATGGGCCGCCATGCCGGAAGCCGCGGGTTAGGCCATGGCCTCGGCAGCCCTCTTCGATCTCCTGCCCGATTTCGGTTCGCGCGCCGCACCCGTCGACAAGGCGCCGGCGGCACCCGACATCGAGCGCAAACCGGACGCTCCTCAGCCGCAGGCCGACATCGGCACGCTGATCGCGGAGGCGGTGGCCGATGCCGAAGCCGCGCTCGAGGCCCGTCTTGCGGTCGCCCACCAGACCGCCCTCGAGGCCGAGCGGCAGGCGAACGACGACGCGGCGAAGGCCTTCCTGGAAAGCTTCGGCGGCGACCTCGGCGCAACAGTGGCGACCCGCATCGATGCCATGGAGGTGCGCGTGTCCGAGCTTGCCGGCGCCACCATCGCCCGCATCATCGGCGGCATCGTCAGCGACGACCTGCAGGCGCGCTCGCTGGCGGCACTCGCCGGCGTCATCAGTGCGGCGGTCGCCGACAGCGAGGCGGTGCGCATCGGCGTGCACGGGCCGCTTGCGCTGTTCGAGCCGCTGAAGGCGGCGCTCGGATCCCGCGCCGCCAATCTCGATTTCACCGAGTCCACGGGCTTCGACCTGACCGTGACCATCGATGAAGCCGTGTTCGAGACGCGCATTGCCGAATGGTCGGCCTCGTTGTCGGAGATCCTGTCATGAGCGCTGTCGACCACGGCCAGGCGGTCCACGAAATCATTATCGTCAAGCGCAATCACGACGGTCACGACGACGAACATCACGGCGGCGTCTGGAAGATCGCCTTTGCCGACTTCATGACCGCCATGATGTGCTTCTTCCTCGTCATGTGGCTGATCAATGCCGCCAACGAGCAGACCAAGGCGGCCGTTGCCAGCTATTTCAATCCGGTCGAGCTGATCGACCGCAACTCCAGCCGCAAGGGCCTGGAGGATCTCGGCGACGGCCCGAGCAAGGTCGGACTGACCGCCGACAACCCTCAGGACGGCGCGAGCAAGGCCGGCGAGAACGGCAAGGGCGGCGCCGGCTCCTCCGATCGCAGGCAGACGAAGGATGCCTCGCAGAAGTCAGACCTCTCCGACGAGCATCTGTTTGCCGATCCCTACGCGGTGCTCGCGGAGATCGCCACCAATACCGGCGTGATGCAGAATGTCAGCGCCAAGGGTGAAGGCGGCGCGCAAAACGCCGGTCCTGCCACCGGCGCCTCCGGCGGTGAGTCCTATCGCGATCCGTTCGCGCCGGATTTCTGGTCGCAGCAGGTGGCCACCCCCGGCGCCGAGGCCAGCGCGGAGCGCAAGAAGGTCGACGGCGATCCGGCCAAGCCCGGCGACAAGATCGCCGAAACCGAGGTGCGGAAAGTCAAGGCCGTTCCCGCGACGCCGCCAACCGTGGCCGCGCCGCTGGCGCCCCTGGCCACACCGGGGAAGACGCAAGCCGAGGCCGCATCGCCGGATGCCGAAACCGAAGAGGCCGCCACCGACAAGACCAAGGCCGACAAGGCTGAGACAACCGCAAAGACCAAGGGCCAGAAGGCCGCGTCGGAAAGTGCCGTGCCGGCGCCCGCGCCCGATACCGGAGAGAAGGCGCCCCCCAGCAGCGCCGCTCGCCAGGCCGCCGCCGAAATCAAGAAGGAACTGGCGGCGGCGTTCAAGCCAGGCGAAAAACTTGCCGAAGGCGTCTCTGTCGAGGCGACGGACAAGGGCGTCGTCATCTCGATCACCGACCAGCTCGACTTCGGCATGTTCGAGATCGGTTCGGCCTTGCCGCGCCGCGAGCTGGTGCTGGCGATGGAGAAGATCGGCCGCATCGTCAACGAGAAGAAGGGCTCCATCACCATCAGCGGCCACACGGATGCACGGCCGTTCCGCAGCGACGCCTACGACAACTGGCGGCTGTCCACCGCGCGCGCCCATTCAGCCTATTACATGCTGGTGCGCGGCGGCGTCGACGAGAGCCGCATCACCGAGGTGGCCGGCTTCGCCGACCGTCAGCCCAAGATCCCGTCCGATCCTCTGGCGGCCGCGAACCGGCGCATCGAGATCCTGTTGGCGACCGGCGGATGAGAGGCAGGACCGTCATCGGCCGCGCCGCTGGCCTGCTGCTGCTCACCGCGGGATTGCCGGCGACGGCGCTCGCGCAGGACGCCTTGCAGCCCTATCAGCTGGTGCGTTCGCTGCAGCTGATCCAGGACCGCATCGCCGGCGGCGACCATGCCGCGCTGCCGATGCAGGCAAAGCTCCTCGAGATGACCGACGACAGGCTGCGTATTGCCAACGCCGAGGACTTCAAGGATCCGAAGAATTTTCGCGCCCTTCTCGTCTACGGCATGAGTGGCGGCAATCCGGTCACGGTCGAGGCGGCGGCTTCCCGCGCGACGACCGACCCGCAAAGCCTTGCCATCGCCAAAGGGGTCGTCGCCTATTTGAACGGCCGGCCGGCCGAGGCGATCGAGATCCTGAAGCCGATCGATCCGATGAGCGTTCCCGCCGATCTCGGGGCCTTCCTGGCGCTGGTCAAGGGTTCGCTGCTTGCGACCGACGAGCCCACGGCGGCGCTCACCTTGCTGGACGAGGCCCGCCTGCTCAGCCCAGGAACGCTGGTCGAGGAAGCAGCTCTTCGCCGCTCGGTCGGCATCGCCGCGGCGCAAGGCGACGCCGCACGCTTCGCACTCGCCTCGACACAGTATGTCGCGACCTATCTCTACTCTCCCTATGCCAGCCAGTTCGCCGATTCCTTCGTCTCGGGCGTCATCACGCTGCACATGTCGATCAGCCAGGACAAGCTCGCCGACATCACTTCGATGATGGATCCGGAGCGCGAGAAGGTCATCTATCTGCGCATCGCGCGCCGTGCCGCGATCGACGGCCTGACGGAGCTTTCCGCCTTCGCCTCGGCCCGCGCCGAGCAGAGCCATGACGGCAAGGGCAGTCAGGATGATCCCCGCGCCATGCTCTATTCGAGCCTTTCCACGGTGACATCGGCCACCATCGGCGAGGTGCGCGCCAGGCTCGGCAAGATCGATCGCGGCAAGCTCTCGCAGAGCGATCGCGACTTGCTCGATGCGGTGCAAGCCGTGGCCGGCGAGGTGGTCGCCCCTGTGCCGGCAGCCGCCAAGGGCGAACCGGTTTCGCCGGGTCCCGCGGACGGAGATCGAGCGAAATCCACCGCCGAGACCGCAGCCGCCAGCCAGGCCGACGCCGCGGGCCTGCCGCTGGTCGAAGGCGCCATGTCCGAGCAGCCAGCCGTTGCCGCACCGGCAGATCCGGCGCGAAAAGCAGCGGCCCCTCGCGCTGCGCTCGGGACGACGCAAACGCCCTCGGACGCACCGGCTGCCGCTCCGGTGAGGGCCGTCGCGGCTTCCGCCCCGCCCGCGTCATCCCCGGCGTCCGGCGCCGGCCTTGATCCGCATGACCCCACCGACGCCGCAATGATCGGCGCGCGCCGTCAGCTCGACCAGATCGACCAGCTATTGGGAGTCGCCCCGAAATGACCAACGTCAGCCAGGCCTTGCCGGGACCCGTTTCTGCCCATGCCCAGTCGAGGCAGMCTGCCGCCRGCGGAAAGGAGAGRGACTCGAATTTCGGTGAAATGGTGCATGGCGCGGAAAAGCAGGCCCGGCCGCAGGGCGCMCGCTCGGTKGCGTCCGGMTCGGCCGATGCGGCTTTGRCCAAAGGCGCCTTYGCCAAGACCCAGCAGGATCAYGAGGAGCRAGGCAAAGCSGCGTCGCAAAGACCGRCTCCYGGCAAAACCGCAMGAAACAACGCCCACCAGGTCAGGGGCGCAGCCGACAGCAAGGCGCAGGCGCAGACCGCCGATGCCGCGGCGCTGCAGGATCGGCTGCCGCTGCTGATGGCGCTGAGCGACATGAAGCACTTCGCTTCGTCACAGGGCAAAAGCGGTGGCGATGCCGAAGCGGAGGCTGAACCCCAGGCGTCCAACGGGCCGGCACCGGCGGACCTGCCGCTCCGTTCGGGAAAGCATCCATTGTCCGACGGGCTGGAAACGTCCGAGCCATCGCCGCGATCCGCTCGTTCGAAAGCAGCGGGAAGCGCCGGACCCGATTTCGGACAGAAACCGGCCAGCCTCGCAACGGCCTCCGAACTTCAGGGGCGCGACAGCCTGCAAATGCCTGGGGGTCAGTCGCATGATGATGCCGTAACACCGCAATCCTGGCGCCCGTCGGCAAAGACCGCGCAGACGGGTCAATCCGGCGCGCCGCAAGCCCAGGCCAAGCTGTCGCCTTCCGCAGGCCGCATGGATGTGGTCAGCCAGCAGAGTTTCCCGGCGCCTCCACAAAATCCGATAAGCCAGACGACATCGGCGCTGGTTGACGCGATCGTTTCGGATRGCGGCGTCCAGCAGGCGTTCTCAACCGCGTCCCTGRCCTCTCGAACGGCCAATTCTGTGGCCGTTCCGACACATGTCCTCAAGATCGARCTGCATCCGTCCGAGCTCGGCACCGTCACTGCCAGCCTGCGCCTTTCCGGAGAGCAACTTTCGATTGAGATGAAGCCGGACACGCATGAGGCATATCGCCGTCTGACAGCCGACAGCGATGCCATCGTGAAGTCCATGCGCAGCCTCGGTTTCGAGGTCGATCACGTCACCATTCTACAACCTTCGATAGCCGCGCATCCAGCCAGCCGCACGGACGCGGCCAGCCCGCCGCCGATGCCGGCGGGCCGCGAACAGCCTTCGTTCCAGCCGGGGAGTTCGGGGGGCAACAATGCCGGCAACGGCCGGCAACCGGGAAGGAACGACGGCAATGGCGCACAGGAACTCGGCCGCGCTGCTTCGCCTCTTCGCGAGCGCGCTGGCGACGATTTGTATATCTAGCCTCGCCGCCGGCGCCGCCCATGCGGCCACCAATCCTTGCGAACCGGAGATCCTGCGCGCCGCCGACCGCTACGGCGTGCCGGCGGGTATTCTCTATGCGGTTGGGCTGACCGAGACCGGGAAGAAAGGCAGCCTCCAGCCTAACGCTATGAATATAGAAGGAAAAGCGGTCTTTCCACGCAGCCGCGGCGAAGCGCTCGCCACGTTCGAGAGCGCCCGCGGCCAAGGCAAGACGCTGATCGACCTCGGCTGCATGCAGATCAACCACCACTATCACGGCGACCATTTCCGCAGCGTCGCGGACATGCTCGATCCGCACCAGAACGTCGACTACGCGGCGCGCTTCCTGGCCAGTCTCCACGCCCGACATATGACCTGGTCGATGGCTGTCGCGCGCTACCATGCCGGCCCCGACAACGACCCCGCGCAGAAGATCTATGTCTGCCGCGTCATCGCCAATATGGTCGCAACCGGCTTCGGCAAATGGACACCGAACGCCAGCGCTTTCTGCAATCGATAGTTGTCACCGGATCGACGGTCGGATCGCCGGCGACGCTCTGTTTACCGGCTCCAGTATCGCCGGCGGGTTGCCGTCGCCAATACACCATGCAACCCGCGTTTATTACGGCTTCCAAAAAAACTCCCAAGAAAATGGCTACAAGAAATGATGGTTTTTCAGGATTCGCCGCACCGGCTACCCCTCTGCGCAGCGGGCTTATGAAGCTGATTCGGGGGCGGGTCGATGATCGTGATTGTTGATGAGCGCGAGCTCGTAACGGAAGGTTACAGCTCCCTTTTCGATCGCGAAGGCGTCGCCACCGCGGGCTTCGCTCCGGGCGAGTTCGGAGAATGGGTGAGTTCCGCCGCCGACACCGATCTGCGATCGGTCAGAGCCTTTCTCATCGGAGACTGCCGCGAGGGCGCCGTCTCGCCGCGACAGATCCGCGACCGCACCGGCGCGCCGGTGATCGCGCTCAGCGAACAGCATTCGCTGGAGCATACGCTGCGGCTTTTCGAGAGCGGCGTCGACGACGTCGTGCGCAAGCCCGTCCATATCCGCGAGATCCTTGCCCGCATCACCGCCATCCGTCGCCGCGCCCATGAAGAGGCGGCTTACACCCAAATCGGCACGATGCGCATCTTCATGGACGGCCGCGATCCGGAGATTGACGGCGAGCCCCTGCCGCTGCCGCGGCGCGAGCGGCGTATCCTGGAATATCTTGCCGGCAACCGCGGCCGGCGCGTGACCAAGACGCAGGTGTTCAACGCCATCTACGGCATCTTCGACGAGGAGGTCGAGGAAAACGTGGTGGAGAGCCACATCAGCAAGCTGCGCAAGAAGCTGCGCGAGAGGCTCGGTCATGATCCGATCGATTCCAAGCGGTTCCTGGGCTACCGGCTGGTGTCTTGACGATGGCCGCCGACACTGCTCGCGCCAGCCTCGCGCAAGACACGAGGCATAGCTTCAAGGCCGCTCACACAGGCACCGAGGAGATGTATCGATGAGCCTCTACGGAATGATGCGGACCGGCGTCTCCGGCATGAACGCACAGGCCAATCGCTTGTCGACAGTGGCCGACAACATCGCCAATTCCGACACCACCGGCTACAAGCGCTCCTCCGCCGAATTCTCGACGCTGATCATGCCAGGCACCGGCGGCGCCTACAATTCCGGCGGCGTGACGACCACGATCCGCTCTGCCATCAGCTCGCAAGGCGTCCTCCAGTACACCACGTCGGTGTCCGACCTCGCCGTCAACGGCGACGGCTTCTTTGTCGTGCAGAACGCGAGCGGCACGCCCTATCTCACCCGCGCCGGCGCTTTCGTTCCGGATGCCCAGGGAAGGCTGGTCAATGCCGCGGGCTACCAGCTGATGGCCTACAGCTACGCCAACGGCGTGCCGGCCGCGACCGCCAACGGTTTCGAGGGCCTTGTGCCTGTACAGATCTCCGATCAGGAGATGACGGCGACGCCGAGCACGCAGGGCACCTTCACCGGCAATCTTCCCGCGGGCTCGACGCCGCCTTCCGGCGCCCTGCCGTCCAGCAACAGCCCGACAGCCGGATACACCTCGAARTCTTCGCTGGTTGCCTATGACAATCTCGGCAACAAGGTGCTGGTCGACGTCTATTTCACCAACACGGGCCCCGGCACCTGGGAGGTCGCCGTCTTCGATCAGTCGAAGGCGACCCCCGGCACGTCCTTCCCCTACGCCGGCGGCGCGCTGGGCACCGCCAACCTGACCTTCGACACCACCACCGGCAAGCTTACGGGTGCGACCACCGGCGTCTCGTTCACGGTGCCGAACGGTTCGACCCTCAACCTCGATCTCTCCAAGCTGACGCAGCTCGGCACCGGCTTCACGGTTGCCGATGCCAAGGTCAACGGCAACGCGCCGAGCACGATCGACAAGATCCAGATCAGCCAGGACGGCGTCATCTACGCGCAGTACTCGGACGGCTCCACCAAGCCGCTGTACAAGATCCCGCTGGCCGACGTTCAGAGCCCGGACAACCTCACCGCGATGCCGGGCAATGTCTATGTCCAGAGCACCGACTCCGGCGCCGTTCACATCGGCTTCGCCAACGAGGGAAAGCTTGGTGCGGTCGTCTCAGGCGCGCTCGAGAATTCCAACGTCGACATTGCCGAGGAACTGACCAACATGATCGCGGCGCAGCGCAGCTACACCGCGAATTCGAAGGTCTTTCAGACAGGTTCCGACCTGATGGATGTCCTAGTCAACCTGAAGAGATAAACGACGGGCGCCGGCCCGTGAAAGATCCGCATGTCGCTTTCCACCGCACTAAGCATCGCGCAGTCGGCGCTTCTGGCCACATCCAAGCAAACCAGCGTCGTGTCGCGCAATGTGGCCGACGCCTCGAACCCGGACTATGCCCGCCGCGTCGCCGTCGTCACCAGCACGACGCCAGGCGCTCGATCGGTGGAAATACAGCGCGCCGCAAATGAGCTTCTGTTCCGCCAGAACCTTACGGCGCTGTCGGCATGGAGCGGCCAGAGCGCGCTCTACAGCGGCATGGATCAGCTCGAGCTCTCGGTAAACGGGGTCGACAATGCCTCGTCCCCGTCGACCGCAATCGCCAACCTGCAGCAAGCGCTTCAGCTCTACGCGACGACGCCGTCCAACAAAAACCTCGGCGCSAGCGCCATCGACGCCGCCAGGCAGGYGGTCGGWTCGCTGAACGGCGGCACCAAGGCGATCCAGGACTTCCGYACCCAGACCGACRGCCAGATCGCCACGGCGGTGAACGATCTCAACTCGTTGCTCAGCCAGTTCCAGGACGCCAACAAGGCCGTCATCACCGGCACCCGCTCGGGCACCGACGTGTCTGACGCGCTCGACCAGCGCGACGCCCTGCTGAAGAAGATCGCCGAATATGTCCCGGTCTCGACCTTCACGCGTGGCGACAATGACATGGTCATCACCACCAAGGACGGCACGACGCTGTTCGAGACGGTGCCGCGCTCGGTGACCTTCACGCCTTCGGCGGGCTATACGGCCGGAACACCCGGCAACAAGATCTACATCGACAATGTGCCGCTCTCGCCCGGCACCGCCGGCAACGCCACCGCCGACGGCAAGCTTGCCGGCCTCCTGAAGCTGCGCGACGGCGTCGCCGCGACCATGCAGAGCCAACTCGACGAAATCGCGCGCGGCCTGGTTACGGCATTCGCCGAAACCGCGCCATCGCAGCCCAATGCGACCGGCCTGTTCACCTGGCCCGGCGCGCCGGCCATTCCCGCTGCCGGCACGCTCGTCAACGGCCTTGCCGGCTCGATCAGCATCAATGCCGCCTTCGATCCGAGCGCCGGCGGCAATCCGTCGTTGCTGCGCGACGGGGGCGCCAACGGCGCGGCCTATGTGGCCAACACCACGGGTGGCGCGTCCTACTCGAACCTGCTGATCGCCTACAGCAACAAGCTGGATCAGCCGATGGCTTTCGACACATCGGCCGGCATCACGGTTACGTCCGGCGTCTCCGACTATGCCGCCAACGCCATCGGCTGGTTCGAGGGCGTGCGACAGCAGGCATCGACCAATGCCGACGCCAAGCAAGCCCTGGCACAGCGCACCGCCGAGGCGCTGTCGAACGACACCGGCGTCAATGTCGATCAGGAGATGTCCCTGATGCTCGACCTCGAGCACACCTATCAGGCTTCCGCGCACATGATGAAGACCGTCAGCGACATGCTGGACGCCCTGTTGAACGCGGTGGGCCCATGAAAGCGACAGGCGTTTCCTCAGCTGCACTAACCAACGCGATGCGCTACCAGCAGATGCGCATGCAGGCCGACCTCGTCAACGCAACGAAGGAATCCCAGACCGGCAAGGTGGCCGATGTCGGGCTGGCGCTCGGCGGCCGCACCACCCAGGCCGTCACCTTCCAGCGCGATCTCGACCGGCTGAACGGCATCATCGATTCCAACGCGCTGGTCGCCGCGCGCCTGACCTCGACGCAGGATTCGCTCGGCCAGATGTCCGACGTCGCGCAGGGCTTCCTCTCGGCGCTGACCGGTGCCGTGTCGGGCGATTCCTCGAGCAGCGTGACGCAGACCGCTGCCTCCACGGCGCTGCAGCAGATGACCGCCATCCTCAACACCAGCGTCAACGGCGAATATCTGTTTGCCGGCACCAACACCGACGTCAAGCCGGTCAGCGATTTCACCGCGGCCGGCTCCCCGGCCAAGGCCGCGTTCGACGCCGCCTTCACAAGCTATTTCGGCTTCACCCAGAGCGACCCGGCGGCGCAGGCCATCACCGCCGCCCAGATGGACGACTTCATCACCACCAAGGTTGAGCCGCAGTTCCTGGGCTCCGGCTGGCAGGCCAACTGGTCGAGCGCCACCGATCAGCAGATCACCAGCCGCATCGCATTGAACGAGACGACGCAGACTTCGGTCAGCGCCAACGAGCAGGGCATCCGCAAGCTCGCCATGGCGACCGCCATGGTGAGCACGCTTTTCACCGGCAACATCAGCAAGGCCGCTCAGACCACCATCGTCGGCCGCGCGCAGAAGCTGGTCGGCGAAGCCATCGGCGGCATCGTCCAGGTGCAGTCCGAGACGGGCCTCGCCCAGAAGCGCGTATCCGATGCCAGCGACCGCATGAAGACGCAGGTCGACCTGTTCGAGAAGCATATCGTCAACCTCGAAGGCGTCGACCCGGCCGCGGCCGCCACCCGTGTCGCCGACCTGACCCAGCATATCGAGACGTCATTTGCCCTGACGGCTCGACTGCAACAGCTCAGCCTGTTGAAATATCTCACCTGAACACTTCCACCGGAACGCCAGAGCTCCGACGATGTATCAATTCTCCTACGCCGACATACAGACCGACTCGGTCACCGACGCCAAGGACCGGGAGCGGCAGTTGCTCTCGCGCTCGATCGACATGCTGTCCGCGGCTGCCGCCGTCGGCACCGCCTCGATGGAGGCGGTCGAAGCGCTGCACTTCACCAGCCGTGTCTGGGCCACTTTCGTCGAGGATCTCGGCTCCAGCGAAAACGCCTTGCCGAAGGAACTGCGCGCCAACCTGATTTCGATCGGCCTGTGGCTGCTGCGCGAGACGGAAGACATCCGGCAGGGTCGGACCAACAATTTCGAAGGACTGATCGAGGTCTCCCAGATCATCCGAGACGGACTGCAATGACCAACACGCTGAAGATCTCGCTGAAGCCCAACGAGAAGATCTATATCAACGGCGCCGTCATCCGTGTCGACCGCAAGGTCACCATCGAGCTGATGAACGACGTCCAGTTCCTGCTAGAAAGCCATGTCCTCCAGGCCGAGCAGGCTTCGACGCCGCTCAGGCAGCTCTATTTCATCGTCCAGATCATGCTGGTGAACCCGCCGAGCGCCTCGGAGGCGCGCGACATGTTCCGCCGCTCGCTGCCGATGCTAATCGCAAGCTTCGACAACCAGGAGATTTGCAACGCGTTGAAGCAGATCGACCGCATGGTCGGCGAGGATCACATCTATGAGGCGCTGAAGGCGATCCGCGCGCTCTACCCGCTCGAGCGCCAGGCGCTCGACGGCAATGACGACATTGCGGAAGCGCCGCGAGCGCTGGCTGTGGGGGCATAGACCATGAACACCGTGGACATGACGACGACCATTCCGCCGGGCGCCAACGCGAACACCAAGGCGACATCGAAGACGGCGGTCGACTACCAGTCGTTCCTGAAACTGCTGATCGCCGAGATGAAGAACCAGGATCCGACCAAGCCGATGGATTCGACGCAGTATGTCGCGCAACTCGCGACCTTCTCGCAGGTCGAGCAGTCGGTCCAGRCCAACACCAAGCTCGACCAGATCATCCAGTCCTCGGCGCTGTCGCAGGCGGACGCTCTGATCGGCCGCTCGATCACTTCCGCCGACGGCAAGACCACCGGAACGGTAGCCTCGGTGAAGCTCGCCAACAGCGGGCTGGTCGCGGTGCTGCAGGACGGCACCGAAGTCCCCGTCGGCACGGGCGTGTCGATCAAGCCGGCCAGCTAGGTCTGCTCCCCGGTTAGGTCTGCTCCAAGGAGGGTGCCCGCATGAATGAGGCCGACGCCCTCGATATCGTACAATACGCGGTCTGGACCGTGCTCACCGCCTCCGCTCCCGTCGTGCTGGTGGCGATGGTGGTGGGTATCGGCATCGCGCTCGTCCAGGCGCTCACCCAGATCCAGGAAATCACGCTCACCTTCGTCCCGAAGATCGTCGCCATCATGCTGGTCGTGGCATTGACCGGCCCATTCATCGGCGGCCAGATCGCGGCCTTCACCAACGTCATCTTCGAGCGCATCGAGCACGGCTTCTGACGCACGGCCGTAGCAACCCTTGAGCCACCTGGGCACAAGCCGGAAGACGGCTTGCGGCTGGTCGTGTTGCAGCTAGATTGTCGGTTGCGCCGGCATCAGCCGGAGGCTGCGATCTCAGGCGATCACCGGGAAGCGATGCACCAGGCAAAAGCGGTCGTCGGGCCATGTGCGGAATAGCCGGTGTCTGGCGAAAGCGCGATCCGGTCGGCGCCGCCGACCTCGGGGACGTCGCCCGCATGATGCAGGCGCTGTCACATCGCGGCCCCGACGACCACGACAGCTGGAACGATGCCAGGCTGGCGCTCGGCCACCGCCGGCTCACCATCATCGATCCGTCTCCCGCCGCGCGCGAGCCGATGCTGACGACGGATCGCCAAGGCGTGCTCTGCTACAATGGCGAGGTCTACAATTATCGTTCGCTGCGCAGGGCGCTCGAGGCGGAAGGCCTGCAGTTTCGCACGGTTTCCGACACCGAGGTGGTGCTTCTGGCCTTGCATCACTGGGGACCCGACAAAGCAGTGCCGCTCTTCGACGGCATGTTTTCGTTCGCCTATTTCGATGCCCGCGCGGGCGCCCTGTGGCTTGCCCGCGACAGGCTCGGCATCAAGCCGATGTCGGTCGCGGCGACCGCCGAGCGGATATTGTTTGCCTCCGAGGACAAGGCGATCCTCGCCTGCCATGACTTTCCGCGCAACATCGACGCGCGCGAACTGACCTTGCGCCTTGCATGGCAAAGCCGCGATTCGAGCTACAGCGTCTTCGAGGGGATCGAGCGTCTGCCTCCCGCCGGCCTCTGGAAGATCACCGGGAGCGGCGTCGAGAAGCGGCGCTTCTGGCACATCCTCGACGTCCTGGATACATCGCGAATTCTCGACGACGGAGCCTCCGACGGCGAGCATATGGCGACGCTTCAGGCTCTGCTCGAGCAGAGCGTCGAGCTGCACTGCATCGCCGACACCAGCCTCGCCACGGCTTGCAGCGGCGGCGTCGATTCCGGCCTGATCACCGCGCTCGCCAAGCGCTACAGGCCGGAGATGCATGGCTACGTCGTCGACCCGCGGCTCGGCCGCAGCGAGGCCGGGAGCGCCGAGCGGACCGGCCGCCATGTCGGCGTGGGCCTGCGCCGCGTGCCTGTGGACAGGGATCGGTTTCTCGAACTGTGGCCGCGAGCGGTCTGGCATCTCGAAAGCGACGGCTGGCACGCCAGCGTGGCCGGCTTGTTGGCGCTCGCGGAACAATGCCGCGCCGACGGCGTCAAGGTGCTGCTCACCGGCGAGGGGGCCGACGAGCTCTTCGGCGGCTACAAATGGCAGGCGTCGACGATCCGGCTCTGGCGCTCGTCATGGCTGCGGTTGTTGTTCCGTTCGAAGGCCAGTCGGGAGCGGAAATTCGATCGGCTTCGCCGCGCACCGTTCCGCAACTCGATCGGCCGGGACTCGCCCTGGGACCGCAGCGTCGTGCTGCGGTCGCTGTCGCCGGAGCTGAACTTCCTGCAGACCAAGCTGTTCGACCGGCTCGACGGCGTGAGCCCGGCCGGCGATCGCGCTTTCCTCGCAGCCTGCCTCCACGACCTCTATTCGCATCTGCAGGATCTCCTGCATCGGCACGACCGCCTGAGCATGGCCGCTTCCGTCGAGCTCAGGGTGCCGTTCCTCGAGAACCGGCTCATCGACTTCGCCGTCCACCTTCCGAGGCGACACAAGTACCGTCACCGGACCGGCAAATGGCTGCTGAAGAAGGTCGCCGAGCGCCACCTGCCGCGCGAGAACGTCCATGCGGCCAAGAGCGGCTTCGAGATGTCCGAGGCCTTTACCGCCGGCACCCAGGGGCTGCTGCGCGGCGGTTACCTGCGCGACGCCATGAAATGGTCGGCATCCGAATTGGACGATCTCGTCGATATGGCTCAACGCGAGGAACCGTCGAGGCTGCGCCTCGTCGGCATGGAGATGCTGCTCAGGCTTTACATCGGCGGCGACACGACAGGCAGGCTCAGCGAGGCGCTGCTGGCCGAAACCAGGGATGCGAAATGACCAAGGTTTGGTCCAGACCGGCAAGACGCTTGGCTTAAAGCTTCGCCGACGCATTTTCGCCTTTGCCTTCCTGTTGTTGGACCGCGATCCTTGGCGAGTCGCCGGCCCCGGCACGGCTCCGGCGAGCGCAAGGCAAACGTTGAAGGCGGGACAGCGACCATGAACGACGACGAGCCGGAAAGCGAACGCGCCTCGGCTCTGACGCCGTTCCGGCACCGCATCTTCCGCGCCGTCTGGGCGGCCAGCCTGGTGTCGAATTTCGGCGGCCTGATCCAGGGCGTCGGCGCCGCCTGGATGATGACCACGATCGCCACCTCTCCCTAYCAGGTGGCGCTGGTCCAGGCCTCGACCACCTTGCCGATCATGCTGTTCGCGCTYGTCGCCGGCGCCATCGCCGACAGCTTCAAYCGCCGCAAGGTGATGCTGGTKGCGCAGACCTTCATGCTGGTCGCATCCGCGCTGCTCACGGTGTTCACCTGGCARGGCTGGATGACGCCTTGGACGCTGCTTGCCTTCACCTTCCTGATCGACAGCGGCACGGCGCTCAACAGCCCGGCATGGCAGGCGTCYGTCGGCGACMTGGTGCCGCGCGCCAAGGTGCCGGCGGCTGTCGCGCTCAACTCGCTGGGCTTCAACATCACGCGCAGCGTCGGGCCGGCCATCGGCGGCGTCATCGTTGCCGCCGCCGGGGCAGCGGCTGCCTTCGCCGCCAACGCCGTCAGCTATATCGGCCTGATCGTCGTGCTSKYCCGCTGGAAGCCGGCTGTGCCCGAGCAGACGCTGCCGCGCGAATCGCTCGGCGCAGCCATGGGCGCGGGCCTGCGCTATGTCGCCATGTCGCCCAACATCGCCAAGGTRTTGGTGCGCGGTTTGGCTTTCGGCTTCAGCGCCGGCGCGGTGCTGGCKCTGCTGCCGCTGGTGGCGCGCGATGTCGTCAAGGGCGAYGCCTTGACCTATGGCATCATGCTCGGCGCCTTCGGCATCGGCGCGGTCGGCGGCGCGCTGATCAGCGTCAGGCTGCGGCAGTTGCTCTCCAGCGAAACGATGGTGCGCATGGCCTTCGCCGGCTTCGCGCTCTGCGCCCTCAACGCCGCCGTCAGCCACAATGCCTGGCAGACCTCGGCGGGCCTGCTGATCGGCGGCACCTGCTGGGTGATCGCGCTGTCGCATTTCAACGTCACTGTGCAGATGTCGACGCCGCGCTGGGTCGTYGGCCGGGTGCTGTCGGTCTACCAGACSGCGACCTTCGGCGGCATCGCGCTGGGCAGCTGGATCTGGGGCGTCGTCGCCGACGTGCATGGCGCCGAGATCGCCCTCATCGCGGCGGCCATCGCCATGCTGGCCGGCGGCGCTATCGGCTTCTTCCTGCCGCTGCCGCAGCAGAAGACGCTCAACCTCGATCCGCTCAACCGCTTCAAGGAGCCGATGCTGGCGCTCGACCTCAAGCCGCGCAGCGGCCCGATCGCCATCATGATCGAATACATCATCCGCGAGGAGGACGTGCCCCAATTCCTGGCCATCATGGCCGAGCGCGGCCGCATCCGCCGCCGCGATGGCGCCCGCAATTGGACGCTAGCGCGCGACCTCGAAAATCCCGGCATCTGGATCGAGCACTACCATACGCCGACCTGGGTCGAGTATATCCGCCACAACCGGCGCGCCACCCATGCCGACGCCGTGGTCGGCGAACGCATTCGCGCGCTGCACAGCGGCGAGAACCCGCCACGCGTACGCCGTATGATCGAGAGGCCGACGACCGCCGGCACGGCCCTCGTCTCACCGAAGGGGCCGATCGATCACTGATGCATGGCGCCCAAGAACGTGCAGTGGTTTTGGGCGACATGCATCAGAAACAAGGCACAGCCGATCAGTCGGCGCTCTGGATCATATAAAGTTTGCGCGTCGTCTCGCGGATGCGCCATTCGCCCTTCCAGCCCTGCGGCAGGACGAGCAGGTCGCCCGGACCGAGCTCTCGCATCTCGCCATCGGCGCGGCTGACTTCCACGCGGCCGGAAATGATGTGGCAGATTTCCGATGAACCTGCACGGTCTGCGGTGAAGCGACCGGGCGTGCATTCCCAGATGCCGATATCGACGGTCCCGTCAGGCGACTGGAAGAGCGAGCGCGCCGCTTCGACCTGATCTCCTTCGATGGACGTCGGCTTGGGCGAGAAAGCGCCTATGTCGGCCTTGGCGAGGTCGTGAAAAGTCGAAAGATCGATCAAGCTGGTCTCCATGGATTGGAGCAATTCCAGGAAAAGTGTGCAACGGTTTTTCGTCCGGAATTGCGTGAAAACAACTAGCTAGAGCGGTTCGGCGAACGCCGAACCGCTCTAGAGCATGATGCCGAAAAGTGTGAAGCGGTTTTCGGGCGACATCATGCTCTATCTCCTTGATTTAGAGGCGGATTCAGATTTCGGATCGACTCGATCCGAAATCATCCGGCTCTAGTGGCCGGTGATGCTGTCGGCCAACGCCGCGAGCTTCGAGGTGTGCGCGAGCCCCGCCGCCTCGCGCTGGTCGGCGATGCGGTAGAGCTGGTACATCGAATGGACGCCGAGCCAGCGCAACGGTTCCGGCTCCCAGGGCCGGACCTTGCGGTTGACCCAGGGCAGTCGCGTCAGGTCGGTGTCCTGACCGAGGATCAGATCGGCCAGCGTGCGTCCCGAAAGGTTGGAGCTCGATACGCCAAGCCCGACATAGCCGCCGGCCCAGCCGATGCGGGTGCTGGGATCGAGGCCGACCGTCGTGCACCAGTCGCGCGGCACGCCGAGCACGCCGCACCAGGCATGGTCGATGCGGCATCCGGCCGTCTGCGGCAGGAGCGTCGTCAGGATCGTGTGCAATTGGTCGATCGTCGCCTGCTGCGTCTGCCCGTTGACGTCCGTGCGCGAGCCGTAGCGGTAGGGCACGCCCCGGCCGCCCATCGTGATGCGTCCCTCGCGGGTGCGCTGGGCGTAGCAATAGGCGTGCGCCGCACTGCCGAGCAGCTCATGTCCTTCCCAGCCGATCTGGCGCCACAACTCGGGCGACAGCGGCTCGGTGACGATCTGCGCGCTGTTCAGCGCCAACCATGTCCGCTCCTCGCCGGGAATGCCGGCGGTGAACCCTTCCGTGGCGCGGACGATGGTCTGCGCGCGCACGGTGCCGCGGTCGGTCGTCACGCTGCCCTTGGCGATCGCCGTCGCCGTCGTCTTTTCGTAGATCGGCACGCCGAGGCGCTCGACGGCCGCCGCCAGCCCGCGCACCAGCTTGGCCGGCTGCACCCGCGCCTGGCCGTGGATGACGAAGCCGCCCATGACATTCCTGATGTTGATGCGCGCGCGTGCCGCCGTGGCGTCGAGCGGCTCGATGCGCTCGGGGTTGGCATCCCAGGAGCGGATCGTCTCGCACTCCTCGCGCACGCGCTCCAGCTGCGCCGGATTGGTCGCGACAGTGAGGTTGTCGACGCGCCGGATGTCGGCGTCGATGCCCTCTTCGGTCGCCACTCGGATCACCTCGTCGACGCAACCCGCCATCGCCTTCTGCATGGCGGTCACGCCTTGCCTTGTCGATGTCTTGAGATATTTCTCGCGCGACCAGCTGAAGCCGCCCGACAGCCAGCCGCCATTGCGCCCCGAAGCGCCGAAGCCGGCGAACTCACGTTCGAGCAGGACGATGCGAAGCGAGGGTTTCGCCTTCTTCAGATAGTAGGCGGTCCAGAGCCCGGTATAGCCGGCGCCGACGATCGCGACATCGGCTTCGATGTCGCCGGGCAAAGGCGGACGCGGCGCGGGAACCGCGCCAAGGTCCGCATACCAGAACGAGATGTCGCCGTTGCGCTTGACTTGCATGGGATGACTTCCGCGAGAGCAATTCCAGGAAAAGTGTGAGGCGTTTTCCGTCCGGAATTGCGTTAAAACAAAGAGTGGATCAGGTGAGCGTCGTGTCGGCGGTGCTGTCGTCGGGAAGCAACTTGGCGTCGGCCCCGTCGAAGCAAAGCTCGACCTTGTCGCCGAGGCTGAAACTTCCGCCGGTGAGAGGCGAGCGCACGATCGCCACCGAGCCATCGGCGAGCTTCACCTCATATTTCGACCCCGAGCCGAGATAGATCGCCTCGGCGATCGTTCCCGACAACCGGTTGATTCCGCTGGCCGTTGCCTGTCCGGGCCGGCGGATCGCAAGTTTTTCCGGTCGCAGCAGCATCACCGGGCAGGCCGCGCCGTCGATGCGCCTTGGAGCCGTCACCGTCTCGCCTGAGATGTTCAGCGCCGTGCTGGTGCCGTCGCTCCTCGCGTCTCCACGCAGCACGGTGGAGTCGCCGATGAAGCGGCCGACGAACAGCGTCGCCGGTTCGTCATAAAGCTGCCGGCCGGTGCCGACCTGCTCGATCCGCCCGCGGTTGAACACGGCGATGCGGTCCGACAGCACCAGCGCCTCTTCCTGGTCGTGCGTGACATAGACGAAGGTGGTGCCGAGCTCGCGGTGGATGCGCTTGATCTCGAGCTGCAGCCATTCGCGCAGCTTCTTGTCGAGCGCCCCGAGCGGCTCGTCCATCAACAGCAGCGGCGGATCGAAGACGATGGCGCGYGCCAGCGCCACGCGCTGCTGCTGCCCGCCCGACAACTCGCTCGGATAGCGATGCGCGAAGTCGCCCATCTTGACCATGTCGAGAGCCATCGCCACGCGCGCCTTCCGCTTCGCCTGGTCGACGCCGCGCAGCGTCAGCGGATAGGCGACGTTGCGGCCAACGGTCATGTGCGGGAACAGGGCGTAGTGCTGGAAGACGACGCCGATGTTGCGCTTGTGCGCCGGCACGCCGACGACGCTTTTTCCCCCGACCAGCAGCTTGCCGTTGGTCACGTCGGTGAAGCCGGCGACCACGTTGAGCGTCGTGGTCTTGCCCGAGCCGCTCGGCCCAAGCAGCGTCATGAACTCGCCGGGCTCGATCCGCAGCGACACACCGTCCAGCGCCCTGAACGCGCCATAGGCCTTGCTGACGGTTTCGAGGTCGATCGCCGCGCCGCGATTTTCCGGTCTCGGATTCATAGGCGTCCCTTCCGCTCGCGGCCAAGAAGAAGCATGCCGCCGCCGATCAGGATCGTGGTGGCGAACAACAGGATCGTGCCGACGGCGGCGACGGTAGGATCGGCATCGCGCGTGATCGAGGAGAAGATCTGCACCGGCAGCGTCTTGAGATAGGGGTTGGTGATGAAGAGCGACACCACGATCTCGTCGAAGGACGTGGCGAACGCAAAAAGAAGGCCCGATAGGATGCCCGGCAGGATGAGCGGCAGCGTCACCGTGCGGAACGTGGTGAGCGCGCCGGCGCCGAGACTCGACGCGGCCGTCTCCAGCCGCCTGTCGAACACTTCGAGATTGGCGGAAACCGCGATCAGCACGAAGGGCAGCGCAAGGATTGTATGGGCAAGCACGAAGCCCGGCAGCGTCCCGACGAGTTGGGCGTCGAGATAGACGGCATAGATGCCGATGGCCAGCACGACACCCGGCACCACCATCGGCGTCAGCATCAGCATCCGCAACAGATTGGCCGGCCGCGCCTTCATGCGATCGAGCCCGAAGGCGGCGAGCGTGCCGAGCACCGTCGCCAGCACCGCCACGATCGAGGCGACCTTCAGCGAGTTCAGGAAGCTGGTCGACCATTCCGGGTTGGTGGCGAAGTTCTGGTACCACTGCCACGAAAAGCCCTGCGGCGGAAAGGCGAGCGACTTGTTGCCGTTGAACGACATCGGCACGACGACGAGCGTCGGCGCCACCAGCCAGATCGCCACGAGCAGGCAGACGAGCCCGAGAACCACACGCGTGAGCGGCTTCATTTCCATCAGCGTCGTCCCGCTTCCCGGTGCCTCGACCGCATCACCGGCGCCGCGAGCGCCAGGAGCAGGAAGGTCGTGACCAGCAGCACGACACCCATTGCCCCGCCACGCCCCCATTGCAGCAGGCTGAGCACCTGGGTCTGCACCAATGTCGAGAGCATGGTCGAGCGTGGCCCGCCGAGCAGCGCCGGCGTGATGTAGAAGCCCAGCGCCAGGATGAACACGATGATCGCGCCCGCATAGACGCCCGGCAGCGACAGCGGCAGGTAGACCGTGAAGAAGGCGCGGGACGGCCGCGCGCCGAGACTTTGCGCCGCCCGCATCAGTCTGAGGTCGATCCCTTTCATGACCGAATAGAGCGGCAGGATCATGAAGGGCAAAAGCACCTGCGCCATGCCGATCACCACGCCGGTCTGCGTGCGGATCAGCCGGATGCCGGCGAAGCCCGCCGACTGCAGCAGCGAATTGATGACGCCGGAATCCTGCAGCAGGATCACCCAGGACAACGTGCGCACCACGCCGCTCACCCAGAACGGGATGAGGACGCATAGCACCAGGATGAGCCGGACGCGCGGTCCGACGGCGGTCATCAGATAGGCGTAAGGATAAGCGCAGACCACGCAGACCAGCGTGACCCACGCCGAGATGGCGAAGGTGCGCTGGAGCACCACGAGGTTGACGGGCGCGCCGAAGAACCAGACATAGTTCTGCACGCCCCATTGAGGCTCGGACAAGCTGCGCAGCACGATGGTGAGCAGCGGATAGCCGATCACCGCGGCGAGCAGGACCAACGCGGGCAGCGTGAGCGCGAACGGCCGCCATGCCCACCCTGCCCGTTTCCCGGCAGCAGGCGTAATCGGATCGAGCGCGCTCACGGCTTTGTCCCCCAGTCAGCCGGTCAGTTGCCGGCCATCAGCGCGGACCACTTCTCCTGCGCCAAGGGGAAGTTCTGGACCCAGAACTTGATGTTCTGCTTGTAGCCCTGCTTCTGGCGCTCAGGCGTGTTGGTCAGGAAGGCGGCGACGGAGTCGTCGACCTTCGGCTGCGCCTCGTTGTTGATCGGCGTATAGGAGGTCTTCTGGGTGAGGATCTCCTGCGACTGCTTGCCGAGATAGGCGTTGAGCAGCGCATAGGCCGCATCCGTATCCTTGACGCCGACGGGAATGGTCATCTGGTCCATCACCACCAGCCAGTCCTGCCAGGCGGGCGCATATTTGGCGCCGTTCTTGACCGCGGTCATGGCGCGGCCGGTCCACATCATCAGCATGTCGGCCTCGCCGGACTCGGCAAGCTGCTGCGATTCAGCGCCCGTCTTCCAGTAGATCGTATCCGGGCCGAGCTTGCGGATCAGGTCGATGGACTTGTCGATATCGGCGGCCGTCATTGCCTTCGGATCGCCGCCCGCCGCCTTGAATGCCTGTTCGAGCAGCCCCCCGGTCGGATCGCCGGAACCGTCGAGCGCGCGAATGCCCGGGAACTTTTTGGTGTCGAAGAAGTCGGCCCAGCTCTTGGGCGGGTTATCCTTGTACTTCTCCTTGTTGTACATCAGCACGACGCCGTAGTTCATCGCCGGCACCGAGCATTCGCCGACCTGGCCTTCGGGTATCTTCGAGACGTCGAGCTTCGACAAATCGAGCTTCTGGAACAGCTTTCCGCAATGGACGTAAGGCGGCAGATCGCCCGTATCGACCACGTCCCAGGTGACGTTGCCGGATTCGACCTGGGCCTGCAGCTTGGCGATCTCCGTCGGGCCGTCATTGAGCAGCTTGACGCCGGACTTGTCGACGAACTCCTTCAGCGCCGCCGCCTGGCCGTCCTGGTAGATGCCGCCATAGGAAACGAAGGTCAGGGTCTTGCCCTTGAGCGAACCCTCCTTCACTTCGCCCGCGACCGGCTTGTCCTGCGCGAAGGCCGCCGTCGTCAGGACACCAAGCGCCAGGATGGCGCCGAGCCCTGCATACTTCGATTTCAGCATGATCGATCTTCTCCCATTAGGCTCGCGTTTGGGTCGGACTACCTGGCCGCGAGCGGTTTCCAGGTCGTGTATTGGTCGAGTTCGGCGCGCGCCGAAGTTGGCGGCGCAATGATCCACATCACCTCGGCCCGGCCGCTGCCGATGTTCTCGGTGCGATGCGGTGTCGATGTCGTGTATTCGATGCTGTCGCCCTCTTCGAGGACATGGCGCGCGTCGCCGAGGGAGACCTCGACGATGCCGCGAAGCACGACAAGCATCTCGTGCGCGTTGCCATGCGTGTATTGGTCGGATCCGGTCGAGCCGCCGATATCGAACTCGCCGACATAGACCTCCATGTCGCTCAAGGGCGGGCGCGACAGCAGCATCTTGCGGCAGCCGTCGCTGGGCGGCAGGCTCGGCCGCTCGCTGCGCCTGAGAACCCCGTGGCTCCGCGCAGCGCTTTCCTCGAACAGCATGGCCACGCTGACCCCGAGCGCCGAGGCCATCTGATTGAGCGAGGCTGTGCTGGCGCCGGTGAGGCCGCGTTCGAGCTGGCTGATGAAACTGGCGCTCGTCCCGGTCGCCTCGGCGAGGTCGCGCAAGGACAGCCGGCGGGCGAGCCGAAGGCTCTTGAGCCGCATGCCCAACACCTGATGCGCATGGGCCGCGGCCGAGCTGGCGCCGTTTGCTGCCGGAGCCTGGCCATTATCTGCAGCCTTGGGCATCCCATCCTCCTCCACTGAACATTTTGTACAGTGCTACTGTACAAATAACAAGAGGCGAGAGTGGAGATGCTGGCCCATCATCAGATGGGCCAGCCAGCAGAATGGCCTTATCTATGGCTCGATGGGGTCCGGTCAGCCCTCGCCGGAAAGGTCCCGGCGCGCCTTGTCGAGTTCCTCGGCGTAGCGCCGCATCAGATGGCTTTCGGTGACGAGGCCCAGGACGATGCGGTCGTCGAAATCCTCMACGACCGCCAGTTCTTCSGCRCCGGCGCGCTGGAATGTCTCGGCGGCKGTCTGAACGTTCATCGACGGGACCAGCACCGCGTCCTTGAACTGGGCGAGCGCGCCTACCGGCGTCTCGCCATCGGAAACATCGCTATGCAGTTCAGGCACGAGCAGCACCCCGACATAGTGCCGGCCTTGCTCGACAGCGATGACGCGTTGCGCGGAGCCTAGCGGAACTTCCTTGCGGAACTCGGCCAGCGTCGTCGAGGCATCGATGGTGCCGATATCCTTGCGCATCATCGAGCCGACGTTGAGGCTGCGCATCCAGCCGACGTCGTGGGCGCTGCGGATTGTCTCGCCGCGCAGATGGAAGCGCCAGGTCGAGAAGGAGTAGCCGAAGGTCTCGCGCACCAGGATCGCCGACATGATCGACGCCGCCAGCACCACGCCTGTTAGCGTCAGGTCGCGGGTTGATTCCAGCGCCAGGAAGGTCATGGTCAGCGGGCCGCCGACCACGCCGACGGCAAGCGAGGTCATGCCGACGACGGCGGCGACAGCCGGATCGATGCCCACCGACGGCGCGGTCAGCGCCATGACACCGGCAAAGACCTTGCCGAGAAGGGCTCCCAGGAACAGCGAGGCAAAGAACAGGCCGCCGCGGAAGCCTGAGCCTAGGGAGATGGCGGAGGCCGCCAGCTTCATCACGAAGACGCTCGCCACCACGGGAAGCGCGTAATTCATGGCGAACTCGCGATGCAGCGCGCCATGGCCGCTGGAGAGCACCTGCGGCGTGACCAGCCCCAGCAGCCCGACGAGGATACCGCCCAGGAAGGGCCTGACCGAAGCGTCGATCCCCAGCCGTGCGAAGAGCCGCTCGACAATGCTCACCAGATGCATGATCGCGATGGAGGCAGCGCCGCCGAGAAGCCCCAGGAGGAGGAACGGTACATATTCGCTCGCGGTCAGCGCCGGCAGGCCCGAGAGTTCCAGCGGAAATGGCACGCCGCCGAAAAACTCGGCGGTCAGCGAGGCGGAGATCGCCGCCGTCATCACCGGCGCCAGGTTGGCGACGGAGTAGATGCCTATGACCAGTTCGAAGCCGTAGAAGGCGCCGGTCAGCGGCGCGTCGAAAGCAGCCGCGATCGCCCCAGCCGCGCCGCAGCCGACCAGGATGCGGACATCGTTGCGGCGCAGCCGGAAGGCGCGCGCGAGCCGCGAGGCGATGCCGGAGCCGATCTGCGTGTAGCCGGCTTCGAGACCGACCGAAGCGCCGAAGCCGCTGGAGATCATCGTCTGCGCGACGATGATGAAGGTATCGGTGAGCGACATGCGCCCGCCATAAAGCGCGTTGGCCTCGATCGGGTCGACCGGCGTGCGGAACTTCCGCTTCTTTAGCCAGATCACCGACAGGCCGAGCAGCAGGCCGCCGATTGCCGGAAACATCGCCTGCACCGGATTGGTCAGCGAAAACATTGCGGAAAGCCGCCCGCCCGGCTGCACGTCGAAGAGCAGCCAATGCATGGCTTGCACAAACGCGCTCATGCCCGTGACCAGCGTGCCCGCGATGACGCCCACCATGCCTGCCATCAGCACGATGACGATGCCACGCGCCTCGAGCACGGGGATCGAATTGATCAGCACCGCGCGAAGCCGGCGGGCATAGACTTGCGGTTCGTTTCTGGCAGGCAACGGAGCGGCTCGCCGATATGCGACAGGTGGAAAGCTGCCGTGCCTGATACGCCCGGCGGCATTGCGTGGCAATCGCAATGCCGACTGCTTGTGGCGCCATTTTGGCGCCGCTGCAATTAGCGGATGGCTAGGCCGTGATGTTGCCGCGACGGGGCGAAAGTTTCGACAATGCGGAAACTCCCTCCTTCCATTGTTCACCCGGCCAAGCGGAAATCGGCGCGCCAGCCCAGCTCGCTGACTGCCTTGCCGGTGTGGATGTAGCCGTTCGGTTCCGCGACGTTGAGAGCGCCCGGCGCGCCCCGCTCCACGGCAAGCAGCGCAGCATAGGCGGCGGCATCGACATGCACCGCAGGTTCGTCGGCGGCTTCCGCGCCGGTGCCAGGACCATAGAGATGTCCGTAGCGCAGCACGATGCCTGTCATGGGCGAGGCGCCGAGCACTTGCCGTTCAAGCGCGATGACGCCGCCGACGCTAATGCCCCGGCCGCCCTCGGCGGCGCTGTCGAGCGGATCGGCTTCGGCATGCGGTTCGGGCCCCGGCGCGTAGACCCAGGCGATGCTCTGCGCGATCAGGCGCCGGGCACCGGCGGCCTTTGCCGCTTCGACCAGATTGCGGGTTCCCTCGTCGCGGATGCGCGCGTTTCTGGTGGTGGCCTCGCCCATCCGGGCGGGGTCGAGCCCGAGCGGCAGATCGGTGAGCTGATGGATGACGATCTCGGGCCTCGCCGCCACGACGGCGGCGCGCAAGCCGTCGGCATCGAAGACATCGACCACGACCGGATCGGCCCCCAGTGCAAGCAGTTCCGCGGCCTTTGCGGTCCGGCGCGTGGTCGCCGTCACTCGATGTCCGGCATCCACCAGTTGCGGGATCAAGCGCCGGCCGATCGCCCCGGAGCCGCCGGCAAGAAATATGCGATGGCCCATCGTCTTCTGCTCCCTGTCATGATAATATCAGAGTTCGAACAACATATTCGAGCCCTGACATCATGCGCAAGCAGAATCCGACGCCCGCAATTCCCGCCCTCGGGGAGGGCAAACGCGGCGAGGAAGGCCATCTCGGCTATCTCCTGCGGCAGGCGGCCGGCGCCTACCGGCTGAGGGTGGAGCGGGCGCTGGGCGAATTCGGCGTGACGCAGCCGCAATTCGTCACCCTCACCATGCTGTCGGCCTATCCCGGCATCTCCAATGCCGACCTCGCCCGGCTGGCGATGCTCACGCCGCAGACGGTGAGCATCATCGTTGCCAATCTGGAAAAGGCAGGCTCCCTCTCCCGCAAGCCGCATGCCGTGCATGGCCGCATCCGGCATCTCGACCTCAGCGACGGCGGCCGCGCCTTGCTGAAGAAATGCCGCGAGCGCGTGCGGAAGCTTGAGGGCGAACTGACCGCGCACCTGTCCACGGAGGAGGAACGCGCCGTTCGCCGCTGGCTGGTCAGCGTCGCCACCGGCGACGTGGCGCAGCCGTAGGCGCGGTCAGGTCGGCGCGCCCTCGCCGGTTTCGTAGAGCATGAGGTTGCGATCGCCGATGCCGAGTTCCGCCCAACTGGCGCGCCACGTAGCGATATGCGCCGACTTGAAATGCGCTTCGAGCGCCGCGCGATCCCGCCAGGCTTCCGAGACATGGATGAGCCCTGCATCGAGCACGTCCTGCGCATAGGAATAGGCAAGACAGCCGGGCTCGGCGCGACTGGCCGAGATCATCCGCTCCATGGCCGGCTTGGCCGCTGCCAGCCGCTCCGGCGGCAGACGAATAGTGCCGATGATCAGCAGCATGCATTCTTCCTTTCGCAAGACCGTGGCCAAGTCCCGTAGCCACTCTCCCACTTTCGCGCAAGCTTGGCCGGTTACGGTCGAGGGCCTGCCCTGTTGCCGGGCGGCTCTGGATTTGAGGACGACATGGCGATCAGCGAAACAATCYCGTCGGGCATGGTGGCCAAGAACGGCCGCGATGTCTTCTTCGCGCTCGGCATCATCGTCATCCTGGCGGTGCTGTTCCTGCCGATCCCGGCCTTCCTCATCGACATCGGCCTTGCCTTCTCGATCGCGCTCTCGGTGCTGATCCTGATGGTGGCGCTGTGGATCCAGCGGCCGCTGGACTTCTCCTCGTTTCCGACGGTGCTGCTCATCGCCACGATGCTGCGGCTGTCGCTCAACATCGCCACCACGCGCATGATCCTGTCGCACGGCAACGAGGGCACGCATGCCGCGGGCTACGTCATCGCCGGCTTCTCCAGGCTGGTGATGGCGAGCGACTTCGTTATCGGCCTCATCGTCTTCATGATCCTGATCGTGGTGAACTTCATCGTCATCACCAAGGGCGCCACGCGTATCGCCGAGGTCGGCGCACGCTTCACCCTCGACGCCATTCCCGGCAAGCAGATGTCGATCGACGCCGATCTTTCGGCCGGCATGATCGACGAGAAGACGGCACAGCTGCGCCGCCGCGAGTTGGAAGAAGAATCCTCCTTCTTCGGCTCGATGGACGGCGCCTCGAAATTCGTGAAGGGCGATGCGATCGCCGGCCTGATCATCGCCGCCATCAACATTGTCGGCGGCATCACCATCGGCTATCTGCGCCACGGCATGGGCCTCGGCCAGGCGGCCGACGTCTTCATCAAGCTGTCGGTCGGCGACGGCCTCGTCACCCAGATCCCGGCCCTGATCGTCTCGCTCGCGGCCGGCATGCTGGTCTCCAAGGGCGGCACGCGCGGCTCCGCCAACCAGGCGGTGTTCGGCCAGCTCGGCGCCCATCCGCGCGCCCTCTTCGTCGCGGCCTCGCTGCTGGTCATCCTGGGCCTGATGCCCGGCCTGCCGCTGTTCCCGTTCTTCACGCTCGCCGGGGCCATGGCGGGCCTCGGCTACATCATCCCGCTGCGTAAAAGCCGGGAGCTCGCCGCCGCCGAGGCGCTCAAGAACCAGGAGAAGGCAGACAAGGCCGAGGAAGAGAAGAAC
>BFBZ01000240.1_pt1 | contig 65079 bp, 60 predicted proteins | sample 1888401 | NCBI WGS metagenome assembly BFBZ01 (sample SAMD00112614, study PRJDB3348) | symbiont metagenome | host: Chara braunii
GGAACGTCGCCATCGCGCGGATCTTTCTCGTGCCGGTGTCGTAGTCGTGCCACTTGCCGCGCGTTTTCATGATGCCGTCCTTCAACTCGAGCACGGCCTGCGACGAAGGCTTGCCGAGGCAGACCAGAACATCGGGATCGACGAGTTCGATCTGCCGCTTGATGAAGGGCAGGCAGATTTGCGTTTCCTGCGGCGAGGGATCGCGATTTCCCGGCGGACGCCACGGAATGATATTGGCGATATAGACCTTGCTGCGGTCGAAGCCGACGGCGGCCAGAATGAGATCGAGCAGCTTGCCCGATGCGCCGACGAACGGCAGTCCTTCGATGTCCTCGTCGCGGCCCGGCGCTTCGCCGACGATCATGAATTTTGCCTGCGGATTGCCGTCGGCGAAAACCAGACGCGTCGCAGTCGATTTCAGCGCGCAGCCGTCGAATTTTTCAAGGAGCGCACGCAGTTCGTCGAGCGTTTTTGCCTGCGGCGCCAGTTCGCGTGCGGACGCGATGGCGAGATCCGGAGTTGGCTCCGGTTTCGCGGGCGGCCGGGACGGCGCCGGGTTCGCATTGCGAAACAGCGGAGGCTTCGCCGGTGCCTGTTCCTCGGCCGCCGCCTCGTCGGAGAGACGGTTGACCGGCTCGTCGGACAGCGCGCAGTCCACGCCCGTCTCCGCATAGAAGGCGAGAAGATCGCGCGCTGAAATGTCCGGCAGTGCTGGCATACGTCATACTCTATGACAGATCGCGGCAAGCTGCATGGTTATTCGCCGCCAAATCCAAAGCAGAGTTGCATGCAAAACCGGGTTGTTCTTGCGATCAAAATCGGGAAGAACGATATTTAGAAACGTTCCGAGACGACATTTCGAGACATCAGCATGAGCACCGAACCCCTTCCGCCACGTGAATCGATGGAGTTCGACGTTGTGATCGTCGGCGCCGGCCCCTCGGGCCTGAGTGCTGCGATCCGGCTCAAGCAGATCAATCCCGATCTGTCGGTCGTCGTGGTCGAGAAGGGATCGGAAGTCGGCGCGCACATTCTCTCCGGTGCCGTGATCGATCCTGTATCGCTCGACAAGCTCATCCCCGACTGGCGCGACGATGCGGATTGCCCGCTGAAAACACAGGTCAAGGACGACCGCTTCTATTGGATGACAGGTTCAGCCGCGATCCGTCTGCCGAACATCATGATGCCGCCGCTGATGAACAATCATCATTGCTACATCGGCTCGCTTGGCGATGTCTGCCGCTGGCTCGGTCCGCGCGCCGAGGCGCTCGGTGTCGAGATCTATCCGGGCTTCGCGGCGGTTGAAGTTCTCTACAACGACAAGGGCGAGGTGCGCGGCATCGCCACCGGCGACATGGGCGTGGCGCGCGACGGCTCGCACAAGGATTCCTACACGCGCGGCATGGAGCTTGTCGGCAAATACACGCTGTTCGCCGAAGGCGCGCGGGGCTCGCTTACCAAGCAGCTGATTGCGAAATTCGCGCTCGACAAAAACAGCGAGCCATCGAAATTCGGTATCGGATTGAAAGAAATCTGGCAGATCGATCCTGCGAAACATAAAAAGGGATTGATCCAGCACTCGTTCGGCTGGCCGCTGAACAATTCGACCGGCGGCGGGTCGTTTCTGTATCACTACAATGAAAATCTCGTCGCGGTCGGCTTCGTCGTTCATCTCAACTACGACGATCCGTATCTGTCGCCGTTCGACGAGTTTCAGCGGTTCAAGACCCATTCGTCGATCGCGCCGCTGTTCGAGGGCGCCAAACGCATCTCTTACGGCGCGCGCGCGATCACCGAAGGCGGGTATCAGTCTGTGCCGCGCCTGACATTCCCCGGCGGCGCGCTGATCGGTTGCGCAGCAGGCTTCGTCAACGTTCCGCGCATCAAGGGCGTTCACAATGCGATGGGTACCGGCATGCTGGCGGCGGAGCACGTTGCTGCTGCACTCGCGTCCGGCCGTACCAACGATGAATTGGTCGACTATGAAAATGCCTGGCGCGGCTCTGCCGTCGGCAAGGATCTTTTCAAGGTCCGCAACGTCAAGCCGCTGTGGTCGAAATTCGGCACCGTGATCGGCGTCGCACTCGGCGGCCTCGATATGTGGGCCAACACGCTGTTCGGTTTTTCGCTGTTCGGAACGCAGTCGCATGCCAAGCCCGATCGCAAGACTCTCGATCCGGCGAAAACACATTCGCCGAATCCTGCGCCAAAGCCGGACGGCAAGCTGACATTCGACAAGCTCTCGTCGGTGTTCCTGTCGAACACCAACCATGAGGAGGATCAGCCGATCCATCTCAGGGTCGCCGACATGAATTTGCAAAAGACATCCGAGCACGATGTCTTTGCCGGTCCGTCGAACCGTTACTGCCCCGCCGGCGTCTACGAATGGATCGAGGAACCCGCAGGCCCGCGCTTCCAGATCAACGCGCAGAACTGCGTTCACTGCAAAACCTGCGACGTGAAGGACCCCAACGGAAACATCACCTGGGTTCCTCCCGAAGGCGGCGGCGGGCCGAACTACCAGTCGATGTGAGCACGAATGCGCGAGGATCGGGCTTCGCCACGTTCCCGCCATACTAGCTGAAGAGCGGATCGGCTGGAGTTTTGGGTCGAATCCTTGCGGATGGAGCGTAAACGGGCCATTGTCCCGCCGCGGGCCCAATGGGACGCGGATCATTGAAAATCATGGAGCCGGCGAGCGTGGTCTTTTCTGTTCGATTGAATCGCGTGGCCGCCGCCACCTTCGCTGTTGCAGCTAGCGTTGCGCTGTCGGCTCCGCTGAGCGCACAGACGCGTACCAACCCCGGCGAGGAAAGCCGTCAGTCTGCGGCCTATCCGACCAGCCGCGACCTTCTCGGCCTGACGGTTTCCGGCAGCTATCTCGCCGCACGCCACGCCAGCGTCGATCGCGATGCGACTGCCGCATCGGCATTCTATCGCGCCGCCTTGCGATCCGATCCGAAGAATGCCGAACTGCTTGACCGCGCGTTCATCTCCTCGCTCGCGGACGGTGACATCGAGGAAGCCGTAAAACTCGGTGAACGCATCCTTGCGGTGGACAAGAACAACCGCGTCGCGCGCCTCGTCATTGGGGTGCATCTTTTGAAGCAAAAGCAGTTCGCGTCCGCCCAGCAGAACATCAATCAGTCGGTGCGCGGGCCGATCACCGATCTTGTCGCGACATTGGTGTCGGGATGGGCTGCCTACGGCGGCGGCAATACGCAGGCGGCGGTCGCCAGCATCGACAAGCTCGCCGGACCCGAATGGTACCCGATCTTCAAGGACCTGCACACGGGCCTGATCCTCGAGCTTGCCAACAAGCAGAAGGAAGCAGGCGTCCGGCTCGAGCGCGCCTACAAGCTCGACGATTCAGCCTTGCGCGTGACGGATGCTTATGCGCGCTGGCTTTCGCGCAACAAGGACGCCGAAGCGGCGACGGCCGTCTACGAGAATTTCGACAAGAAGCTCGCGCGCCATCCGATCGTGATGGAAGGAATTCGCGAGACCAAGGCGGGCAAGAAGCTCGCGCCGCTCGTCGATTCCGCGCAGCAGGGTGCAGCGGAAGCACTTTACGGCATCGGCGCATCGCTGACGCGCCGTGGCGGCGAAGACCTTGCACTCGTCTATCTGCAACTTGCGCTGTATCTCAACCCCAATCACTCGCTCGCGCTGCTGTCGCTCGCCGACCTCTATGAGACGGTCAAGAAGCCGCAGATGGCGGTGAAAGTTTACGAGCGCGTTCCTGCGACCTCGCCGATGAAGCGCAATGCGCAGATTCAACTCGCGACCGATCTCGATTCGATCGACCGCACCGATGAAGGCATCAAGATTCTCAAGACCGTCATCACCGACGATCCGAAGGACCTCGAAGCCATCATGGCGCTCGGCAACATCGAGCGCGCGCGCAAGAAGTTTGCCGATTGCGAGAAGACTTACTCGCAGGGAATCGACGCGACCGGGCCGGATGCGAAGCCGAACTGGCTGTTCTACTATTTCCGCGGAATCTGCGGCGAACGTTCCAAGCAATGGGCGACGGCTGAGAAGGATCTGAAAAAGGCGCTGGAGCTTCAGCCGGAGCAGCCGCACGTTCTCAACTATCTCGGCTATTCGTGGATCGATCAGGGCATCAACCTGACCGAAGGCATGGCCATGATTAAGCGCGCGGTCGACCAGCGGCCGGACGACGGCTACATCGTCGACTCGCTGGGCTGGGCCTATTATCGCATTGCCGACTACGACAACGCGGTGAAGAACCTCGAACGCGCGATCGACCTGAAGCCGGAAGACCCGACGATCAACGATCACCTTGGCGATGCCTATTGGCGCGTGGGGCGGAAACTCGAGGCCGGATTCCAGTGGGCGCATGCGCGCGATCTCAAGCCCGATCCGGAAGAATTGCCGAAGATCGAAGCCAAGCTCCGCGAGGGGCTGCCTGACGACACGTCGAACGCCGCCTCCGCCGACAAGAAGAAAGAAGACGGCAAGGGCGGTTAAGGGTGGTTGAGCTTTCACGGCGGTTGCGCTTTATACCGTCGTGACATGTCTCTCCTGACCGATACCGCGCGCGCGAAAGTCAATCTGACCCTGCGCGTTCATGGCCGCCGCGCGGACGGCTATCACGAACTCGAAAGCCTCGTTGCGTTCGCCGATTGCGCGGACATGCTGACGCTTGAAGCTGCATCAGGTCTGAAATTGACCGCGACCGGCCCCGGCGCGCCGGAATGCGGCGACGGCGACGACAATCTGGTGATCCGGGCGGCGCGTGCGCTCGGCGAGCGTATTGCCGGATTGAAGACGGGACACTTCACGCTTGAAAAACATCTTCCGGTCGCGGCCGGAATCGGCGGCGGATCGGCTGATGCCGCAGCGGCGTTGCGGCTTCTCGCCCGCGCTAACGGCGTCGATCTCGCAGACGCGCGCTTGATGGAGGTTGCGCGTGCGACCGGCGCGGATACTCCGGTGTGTCTGCAATCGCGCGCCTGCACGATGACCGGCGTCGGCGAAAATCTTTCGTTTCTGAATTTGCCGGCATTGCCGTGCGTGATGGTCAATCCGCGAATTGCTGTGGCGACCAAGGACGTGTTCGCCGCGCTCGGTCTTGCGAAGGGCGAAGCGTTTGGCGAGGGCCGGCAATCGCCGTCATGGCCAAGCGGGACCGCGACAGTAGACGAGTGGTGCGAAGCGATTGCGGCCGGCACCAACGATCTCGAGCCGCCGGCGCTGAAGGTCGAACCCGCCATCGGTGTCGTATTGGTGGCGTTGCGCGCGTCCGCAGGCATCCGGCTCGCAAGGATGTCGGGCTCAGGCGCGACATGTTTTGGAATTTTCCGGAATGCGGGCGATGCCGAACAGGCAGCGAAAGCGATTTCGCAACAGCATCCCGGCTGGTGGGTTCACGCAGGCACGCTGAGCTGATTGCTTAGTGCGAACGCGCCAGGCAAAACGCGACAACTTGTTCCAGCGCAGTCTTCATCGGTGAAGACGGAAACAGCGCCAGCGCATCGACCGCCATCGCACCGTAGTGTTGCGCGCGGCTCATCGCATCTTCAAGCGTGCGGTGTTTTGTCATCAGCCCGACGGCGTGGTCGAGATCGCTGTCGGCAATCTCGCCGCGCTCCAGCGTGCGGACCCAGAATTCGCGCTCGACATCGTTGCCGCGCCGGAATGCCAGCACGACAGGCAATGTGATCTTGCCTTCGCGGAAATCATCACCGACATTCTTGCCGAGCTTGGCGGCCTTGCCGCCATAGTCGAGTACGTCATCGACCAGCTGAAACGCGATACCGAGATTCATACCGACCGAACGGCAGGCGGTCTGTTCAGCCTTCGGGCGGTTGGCGATCACGGGACCGACTTCGCAGGCGGCCGCAAACAGTTCAGCCGTCTTGCCGCGCACCACCGCGAGATATTCGTCTTCCGTCGTCGCCGTATTTTTGGCCGCCGCAAGCTGCATCACTTCGCCCTCGGCGATGGTCGCAGCGGCGGACGACAGAATATCCAGCGCACGAAGCGATCCGACCTCGACCATCATCCGAAACGCCTGGCCGAGCAGAAAGTCGCCGACCAATACGCTGGCCTCGTTGCCCCACAGCATGCGCGCCGACAGCTTGCCGCGCCGCAATTCGCTTTCGTCCACGACGTCGTCATGAAGCAGCGTTGCCGTGTGCATGAATTCGACTGCGGCAGCGAGCTTGATATGGCCCTCGCCGGAATAGCCCGTGAGATTGGCCATCGCCAGCGTGAGCATCGGGCGCAGCCGCTTGCCGCCGGACGAGATCAGATGGTTGGCGACTTCCGGGATCATCGTGACTTCGGAGCCGGTGCGCGACAGGATGGTGGCGTTGACGCGCTCCATGTCGGGCGCGACAAGCTCCACCAATTGATCTATCGATGGTGTCGAGTGGCTCTCGAAAGGAACTATGACTGCCACACCGGGCCTCCGGAAAATTACCGACCCACCATAGAAACTGCGGCGCGGGGCGGCAAGAGCGCAGAAACGCCCGAGAATGTTCGATAATTGCGGAGATAAAGTTGCGAGAGTTGCTGCGAACCAACGACGCGGTGCTGTTGTCTGCGGTGGGTGCCCTCTTGGATGGGGCCGACATCGATCATCTTTTGCTCGACAGCAATATGAGCATCCTCGAAGGATCGCTCGGCGTCATCCCCCGCCGCATTCTGGTGCATGACGACGACGATGCCGCGGCCCGCAAGATTCTGTCCGAGGCGGGTCTCGCCCACGAACTGCGCGACAATGAGCGTTCCTGAGACCACAGAAGATCTGTTCCTCGACGGCAAGCTGCGGCTTCGCCAGCCGAAACGCGGACACCGGGCAGGGCACGACGCGATTCTGCTTGCGGCTGCGGTGCCTGCGAAGGCCGGCGATCGTATCGCGGATTTTGGTGCGGGTGTCGGTGCGGCCGGACTCGCGGTGGCCAGACGCGTTCCGGGAATCGCGTGCGTGCTCGTCGAGCTTGACGGCGCACTTGCGGAACTTGCGCGCGACAACGCGCGTCTCAATTCTCTGGCGGCGAACGTAGTTGCCTTGGACATAACAGCGTCAGCTGAAGCGTTCGCAGCGGCAGGTCTCGGTCCCGACAGTGTCGATTTCGTTCTGATGAATCCGCCGTTCAACGACGCATCGCGTCACCGGACGTCGCCGGATCCCAAACGAGAGGCAGCGCATGTCGCCAAGGACGATACGCTGGCGCGATGGATTCACGCGGCGCGCAGAGTTCTGAAATCTGGAGGCGCGTTGACGCTGATCTGGCGTGCCGATGGATTGGCGGATGTTCTCGCCGCGCTCGATCGCGGCTTCGGAGACATCTGTGTGCTGGCCGTTCACCCCGGCCCGATGAAGCCTGCGATCAGGATTCTGGTTTCGGCCATCAAGGGCAGCAACGCGCCGATGTCGGTGCGGAGCGCGCTGACGCTCAATGACGAAAACGGATCGCCGACGCTGGAGGCAAGAGACGTTCTGAGCGGCCAGCCGATCTTGCTCAGGGTCTAAGGAAAGCGGCCTGCGAATTAGGCAGCGTTGCCTATCGGGTCAGCGGCTTTGAATTGGCTTCCGGGACGTAAGTGAAGTGAATTGCAGTGAAAAGTGCGCCAATCAGCAGCATCAGGAGATAGATTTTCATTGTCTCGCCTTCTTAGGCTGCGCCATTGCAACCAACTGGATATTGCAATGCAAACTGTGTTCCAGTTATGAAACAGGTAATCGGGGACGCCCCGAAGACCGATGGAACACACGCTATTTCAAATAGTTAGCTTGGCAGACAGGGTTCATCGCGAAATCGGGGACCCCGCCTGCTCCCCGCCTCAATGCCCGTTGAGGGTTAATAATTGGATAATGCAAAGGACATTTCATGGCTGAGGACGACAGCAAGACCGGCTTGCTAGGCCGGCTGCGCGGTTTGCTTCCCGCACGCTTTGCGGGCCGGCCGGTTGTGCCTGTGGTCAGACTTCACGGCACCATCGGCGCGGTGACGCCGCTGCGGCCGGGAATGTCGCTCGCCAGCGTGGCGAAGCTGATCGAGAAGGCTTTCGCGACCAAGGGCGCGAAGGCGGTGGCGATTTCGATCAATTCGCCCGGCGGCTCGCCGGTGCAGTCGCGGCAGATTTATCAGCGCATCCGCCAGCTGGCGCAGGAGAAGAAGCTGCCGGTGCTCGTGTTCGTCGAGGATGTGGCTGCATCCGGCGGCTACATGATCGCCTGCGCGGGCGACGAGATATTCTGCGACCCGTCATCCATCGTCGGCTCCATCGGCGTCGTCGGCGGCACGTTCGGATTTCAAGACCTCATCAAGAAAGTCGGCATCGAGCGTAGGGTCTACACGTCCGGCGATCACAAATCGCAGCTCGATCCGTTTCTGCCGGAGAATCCCGAAGACGTCGCGCGGCTGAAAGCGATCCAGCGCGAGATTCACGACACCTTCATTGCGCTGGTGAAGGACAGCCGCAAATCGCGGCTCAAGGGCGAGGAAGACTATCTGTTCACCGGCGAATACTGGGCCGGCGAACGCGCCGTGAAACTTGGGCTGGCCGACGACATCGGCGACCTTCGCAGCGTGCTTCGTGCGCGGTATGGCGATAAGGTTCAGACGCCGTTGATTGCGCCGGCCGGCGGGCTTCTGTCCGGAATGATGGGCCGCAAACCGGGCGCGGGTTCTTTGCTCGGATTGACAAGTGCGCCGGAAGACCTGATCTCGGCCATCGAAGCGCGCGCGCTATGGGCGCGTTACGGACTCTAACGGGCGGAGCGAACGAAAAATGCCACCGCTGATTCTCATCGTTGCGGGCGTTGTCGGCGGAGCGATGCTGGTGCGCTTTGCGGTGCGCGAGGCCCGGCGCGTCAATCGCGAACTCGACGAGGCGCGCGAAGCCAAGCTCGACGAGCGCAACGGCATCCAGACCTTGCGCCGCGATCCGCAAAGCGGCGCGTTCAGTCCGGAATAAACAAAGCCGGTCTTGCGTGGGGCACCACGCGAAAGACCGGCGAGCAAACCTGGAAGTTTCAGCCTAGTCTCTAGCGGCGTTGACGCAGATCGTTGCTCATCATCGTTGCGAGCGACAACAGAATCATTACCGCGCCAAAAATCTGAAAAGCGACCATGTGAATCCCCGCTGTTTCGATTGCCGGTTGACCCGGCCTTCTCGTTGCAATGGCCCAAAGCAATAATTGCGAGGTGCTAACAAACGGCAAGGTTCGGACATGATGTTGATGCAGTAGTAAAGCGGGCGTTTTTCCGGTCGTTAAAATTCTCCCGAATGGCCTGGCCGGCGGCGCATCTCCTTGATTCCACGGGCCTGCGCCGATACGGTCCGCGCGCAAATCACCCTTTCCGAAGTGTTAAAGCCGCCTCATGGATTCGCTGCCACCGCACATGCGCCCCGAGCGATCGTTTCAGGGTCTGATCCTGACGCTTCAGCGTTACTGGGCCGATCATGGCTGCGTGATCCTTCAGCCCTACGACATGGAAGTCGGCGCGGGCACGTTTCATCCGGCGACGACACTGCGCGCGCTCGGCCCGAAGCGATGGAACGCGGCCTATGTGCAGCCGTCGCGCCGGCCGAAAGACGGACGCTACGGCGAGAATCCAAATCGCTTGCAGCACTACTATCAGTTTCAGGTGATCCTGAAGCCGTCGCCGCCGGACATTCAGGATCTGTATCTCAAGTCGCTCGCCGCAATCGGCGTCGACGCAAAGCTGCATGACATCCGTTTTGTCGAGGACGATTGGGAAAGCCCGACGCTCGGCGCATGGGGCCTCGGCTGGGAATGCTGGTGCGACGGCATGGAAGTGTCGCAGTTCACTTATTTCCAGCAGGTCGCCGGCGTGGAATGCGCGCCTGTTGCAGGCGAACTGACCTACGGCCTCGAGCGGCTTGCGATGTACGTGCAGGGCGTCGATCGCGTTTACGATCTCAACTTCAACGGCCGCGAAGGCGCGGAGAAGGTGACGTATGGCGACGTGTTTCTGCAAGCCGAGCAGGAATATTCGCGGCACAATTTTGAGCACTCCGACACTGCGATGCTGTTCGAACAGTTCAAGATGGCGGAAGCGGCCTGCAAGAAATATCTCGAAGCGGGCTGGAAGGACGGCAAGCGCGAAGCGCATCTGATGGCGCTGCCGGCTTACGACCAGTGCATCAAGGCATCCCACGTTTTCAATCTGCTCGATGCGCGCGGCGTGATCTCCGTCACGGAACGTCAGAGCTATATTCTGCGCGTGCGCGAACTGGCGAAAGCCTGCGGCGAAGCGTGGGTCCACACCGACGCGGGCAGGGCGGCCTAACATGCCTGAGTTGCTGCTCGAACTTTTCTCCGAAGAAATCCCCGCGCGCATGCAGGCGAAGGCGGCGGATGACCTGAAGAAAATGGTGACGGACAAACTCGTCGCCGAAGGTCTCGTCTATGAAGGCGCGAAAGCGTTTGTGACGCCGAGACGTTTGGCGCTCACCGTTCACGGCATTCCCGCGCGCCAGCCGGATTTGAAACAGGAGCGCAAGGGCCCGAAGGTCGGCGCACCCGATGCGGCCGTGCAGGGATTTCTCAAAGCGGCCGGATTGAAGTCGCTCGATGAAGCAAAAATCCAGAAAGACCCGAAGGGCGACTTCTACATCGCGCTTCTGGAAAAGACCGGGCGTCCTTCGATTGACGTGATCGCGGAGATTCTTCCCGTCGTCGTGCGCACGTTTCCCTGGCCGAAGCAGATGCGCTGGGGCGAATTGTCGGCGAAGCATTCTTCGCTGTCGTGGGTACGGCCGCTGCATTCCATCGTCGCGACCTTCGGCATCGAGACCGAAGAACCGGAAATCGTGAAGTTCGATCTGCCGGGCGTCGAAATCGGCGACGCCACGCGCGGTCATCGCTTCATGGCGCCTGCGCCGTTCAGCGTGCGCCGCTTCGACGATTATGTGTCGAAGCTGGAGAAGGCGAAGGTCGTGCTCGATCCGCAGCGCCGCAAGGACATCATCCTGGCTGACGCGAAGACTCTGGCCTCGGCGCAGAACTACGAACTGGTCGAGGATCAGGTGCTGCTCGACGAAGTCGCCGGTCTCGTCGAATGGCCGGTCGCGCTGATGGGCGAATTCGACAAGGAATTTCTGTCGATCCCCGATGAAGTGATCCGTGCGACGATCCGCAACAACCAGAAATGCTTTGTGGTTCGTGATCCGAAGTCGGGCAAGCTGGTCAACAAGTTCATCCTCACCGCCAATATCGAAGCCAGCGACGGCGGCAAGGCGATCGTCGCCGGCAACGAGCGCGTGATCCGCGCGCGATTGAGTGACGCGAAATTCTTCTACGAGAGCGATTTGAAAAACTGGAAGGGCAAGTCGGCGGACGATCTGCTCAAAAAGTTCGACCAGATCGTGTTTCACGAAAAGCTCGGCACGCAGGCAGAGCGCATCGCGCGCATCACGCGATTGGCTGTCGAACTCGCCCCGCTTGTCAAAGCCGATCCGAGAAAGGTCGAAGCGGCGGCGAAACTCGCCAAGGCCGATCTGCTGACCGAAGTGGTCGGCGAATTTCCCGAGCTTCAGGGCCTGATGGGCAAATACTACGCGCTGGCGAACGGTGCGGATGCAAGCGTCGCTGCGGCGTCGGAAGATCACTACAAGCCGCAGGGGCCGGCCGATCGCGTGCCGACCGATCCGGTTTCGATTTCTGTCGCGCTTGCTGACAAGATCGACACGCTGGTCGGATTCTGGGCCATTGATGAGAAGCCGACGGGGTCGAAGGATCCCTATGCGCTGCGACGCGCGGCGCTGGGACTGATTAGATTGATTCTTCAGAATAGCCTGAGTTTGCACTTAAAACCCGTGATAGCGAAGGCTTACCAAGCGGCGGAAGAAAACTTTAGAGGTCCGGCCGAGATATTCGGTAAGGACGATACAACCGAGTCGCTTTTGGCTTTTTTTGGGGATCGCCTTTCAAATGTTTTGAAAGATCAGAACGCTCGCTTCGATCTCGTCAACGCCGCGATGTATGTAGGTGCGAAGATCGAGTGGAACGATCCGATCTTTGAACAGGACGACCTTTTGATGGTCGTGCGCCGCGTCGAAGCACTCGGAAAATTTCTCGACACCGACGACGGCAAGAACCTGCTCGCTGGCACCAAGCGCGCGTCGAACATCCTTTCCATCGAAGAGAAGAAGGACAAGCGGCAGTTCTCCGGCGCGCCGGACGAGAAGCTGTTCAAGCTCGACGAAGAGAAGAAACTCGCCGCCGCCATCGCGCAGGTCAGAACCGAAGCGGGCGCCGCCGTTGCGAAAGAGGACTTCGCCGCCGCGATGAGCGCGATGGCGAAATTGCGTCCCGCAGTCGACGCGTTCTTCGACAAGGTCAAGGTCAACGACGACAACAAGGCGGTGCGCGAGAATCGCCTCAAGCTCCTGAACGAAATCCGCGACGCCACGCGCGCGGTCGCGGATTTCTCAAAAATTCAGGACTGATGGCGGTAGCAACAATATTAAAATTGTCATCGCCGGGCTCGACCCGGCGATCCATCCTTCAATGATTATGGATGCGCGGGTCAAGCCCGCGCATGACAGTTTTGAGCGATCAGTCGATCACCTGCATGATGCGGCGGGTGCGCGGTTCGACTAGGATCGGCCGTTCGTTCACCACCGTGTAGCGATAATCGGTCGCGCCGTATTGCTGCGGCACATCGTAATAGGTCACGCCGGTGTCGGGCAGAACGGTGCCGACTGAAACTGGCCCGTCAACCGAGTATGACGGCAGACGCTCCTCGACGACGTATCGGCGAAAGCGCGGCACTTCATCGCGCGCGATCACGCCGACCGTAGGCCCGCCGAGACCGACGGTCGCGCCTTCCTCGACGATGACGCGCTGCTGCGCTTGAGCCGCGACCGGGATCGCGGCAACGCCGGCCAGTAGTGCAAGTGCAAGGACTGATTTCCGCATGGTTTAACTCCTGCGCTGTGACAGGCCGGCAATCCGCCGGACCAGCGAAGGCAACGATGCGCGCTTTCCATCGTTCCTGCGCCACACGTGGTTTCATTGCGGCGTTTTCATGCGCGCAACGCGGAACCAAAGCCGTGTCATATTCGTCTGCTCATGCCGTGTCCGGGACATCGCGCATACGCGCTTGCCGCGGAATTTCATTTGTCCATTCCTTGGAGATCACCGATGACGATACCACCGCATGTTCAGCCGATCGTCGCGCTCATCGCGGGCGTCCTGATTCTCATCATGCCGCGCCTGCTGAACTTCATTGTCGCAATTTATCTCATCATCATCGGCATCATCGGATTGGGCCTGATTAAGTAACGCAAGATGTCGGATTGTTTCAGAGTTCCTCCGCGTTGCTCGAAGGCGCAGTTTTTCTGAAACAATCCGTAACCGTGCGTGATCGGAAACGCCGATATTCACTGTCGGCGCTTGCACTGCAACAGGCAGCCGTGGTGTAACGCGGCTGCCTTTTCACTCATGCAGTGTTTGGAAGCCATGGCCAAAGCCTCGTCGAAAAAGTCCGCCGCGAAATCCTCCAAATCGAAACCGGCTGCGAAGTCCGCGCGCAAATCGTCCGCAAAGCCCGCGCCGAAAAGCGCCGCGAAATCGTCGCCTGCGGCTAAGTCAGGCAAGTGGGTCTATTCGTTCGGCGACGGACGCGCCGAAGGCAAAGCTGGCATGAAGGATCTGCTCGGCGGCAAGGGCGCCAATCTCGCGGAGATGGCCAATCTCGGTTTGCCGGTGCCTCCGGGTTTCACGATCCCGACTTCGGTCTGCACTTACTTTTATGCCAACGGCAAATCCTATCCAAAAGAACTGAAGGCGCAGGTCGAGAAGGCGCTCGATCTCGTCGGCAAGATCGCGGGCAAGAAATTCGGCGATCCGAAAAATCCGCTGCTGGTGTCCGTGCGCTCCGGCGGACGCGCGTCGATGCCGGGCATGATGGACACCGTTCTCAATCTCGGCATGAACGACAAGACCGTCGAGGCGCTTGCCGCGCTCTCCGGTGATCGCCGCTTTGCCTATGACAGCTATCGCCGCTTCATCACGATGTATTCGGATGTCGTGCTCGGTTTCGAGCATCATAATTTCGAGGACATTCTCGACACGTACAAAGATAGCAAAGGCTATTCGCTCGACACCGAACTGACGGCGGACGACTGGGTCAACCTCGTCGGCAAATACAAGGATGCGGTCGCGCGCGAGACCGGCAAGGATTTCCCGCAGGATCCGCACGCGCAATTGTGGGGCGCCATCGGTGCCGTGTTCTCGTCGTGGATGAATGCGCGCGCGGTGACGTATCGCCGCCTGCACGATATTCCGGAATCATGGGGCACCGCCGTCAACATCCAGTCGATGGTGTTCGGCAACATGGGCGAGACGTCCGCGACCGGCGTTGCCTTCACGCGCAATCCATCGACCGGCGAGAAGCGCCTCTACGGCGAATTTCTCATCAACGCGCAGGGCGAGGATGTCGTCGCCGGCATCCGCACGCCGCAGGACATCACCGAATACGCGCGCAAGGAATCCGGCTCCGACAAGGCATCGATGGAAATTGCGATGCCTGCTGCCTACAAGGAATTGACGCGCATCTACACGCAGCTCGAAAAACACTACCGTGACATGCAGGACATGGAGTTCACGGTCGAGCAGGGTAAATTGTGGATGCTGCAAACCCGCAACGGCAAGCGCACCGCGAAGGCCGCGCTGCGCATCGCGGTCGAGCTTGCGAGCGAAGGCCTGATCTCGAAGAAGGACGCGGTGACGCGCATCGATCCGGCCTCGCTCGATCAGCTGCTGCATCCGACCATCGATCCGGTCGCTAAGCGCGACGTGATTGCGACAGGTTTGCCCGCTTCGCCGGGCGCTGCCGCAGGCGAGATCGTGTTCTCGTCGGACGAGGCGACGAAATTGCAGGCCGACGGCCGCAAGGTCATTCTGGTTCGCATCGAGACCTCGCCTGAGGATATTCACGGCATGCACGCGGCAGAGGGCATTCTCACCACGCGCGGCGGCATGACCTCTCACGCAGCCGTCGTGGCGCGCGGCATGGGCAAGCCCTGCGTGTCGGGCTGTGGCACCATCCGCGTCGATTACGGACGCGGCCAGATGACCATCGGCAACCGCAGCTTCAAGGCGGGCGATATCATCACCATCGACGGCTCGATCGGTCAGGTGCTGGCCGGCCGAATGCCGATGATCGAGCCGGAACTGTCCGGCGATTTCAACACGCTGATGGGCTGGGCTGATCAGGTGCGCAAACTCAAGGTCCGTACCAACGCCGACACGCCGGCCGACGCGCGCACCGCGCTGAAATTCGGCACCGAAGGCATCGGCCTGTGCCGCACCGAGCACATGTTCTTCGAGGAAACCCGCATTCGCACCGTGCGCGAAATGATTCTGGCCGAGGACGAGCAGGCCCGCCGCGCGGCGCTCGCGAAACTGCTGCCGATGCAGCGCGCCGACTTCGTCGATCTGTTCGAGATCATGAAGGGGCTTCCCGTCACTATCCGTCTGCTCGATCCGCCGCTGCATGAATTCCTGCCGCACACGCAGGCGGAGATCGAGGAAGTCGCGCGCGCGATGAACGCCGATCCGCGCCGTCTTGCCGATCGCGCACGCGAATTGTCCGAGTTCAATCCGATGCTCGGCTTCCGTGGCTGCCGGCTTGCGATTGCGTATCCCGAGATTGCCGAAATGCAGGCGCGCGCGATTTTCGAGGCCGCGGTCGAAGCTGGCAAACGCACCGGCAAGGCCGTCGGGCTTGAAGTGATGGTGCCGCTGATTGCGACCAAGGCCGAGTTCGATCTGGTCAAGGCGCGCATCGATGCAACGGCCCAATCGGTGATGCGCGAGACCGGCACGAAGCTCACCTACCAGACCGGTACGATGATCGAATTGCCGCGCGCCTGTCTGATGGCCGGCGACATCGCAAAGACCGCAGAGTTCTTCTCGTTCGGCACCAACGATTTGACGCAGACGACCTACGGCATCAGCCGCGATGACGCCGCGAGCTTCCTCGGCACCTATGTCGCCAAGGGCATTCTGGAGATCGATCCGTTCGTGTCCGTTGACCCTGACGGCGTCGGCGAACTCGTGAAAATCGGCGTTCAGCGCGGCCGCAAGGTTCGCCCAGGCCTCAAGATGGGAATCTGCGGCGAGCACGGCGGCGATCCGGCGTCGGTCGCGTTCTGTCACGACGTCGGGCTCGACTATGTGTCGTGTTCGCCTTACCGCGTGCCGATTGCGCGCCTGGCCGCCGCGCAGGCTGCATTGGGCAAGGTCGCGGCCAGCCAGGCGTAAGCGAAAGCGCCCGTAAATTCCGCGTCAGCATTGCCGTTGTCAGGCATTGTTGACGCGATCTTTACCACCTTGTTGCAGGCGAAATTTACCACCGATTGCGAAGTGATTTTGCAATTCGTATCAAATGCTTGCATGTGTCCCGCGGGCCCGGCCGATTAACCCCACAGCAACTTTAATTAGATATCAACACACTCGGTCGGGTTGCACTGAATGTGTCGCCCGGTCGCGTGTGTAAGCGTTAGTTGCGTGAGCGTAAAATGTTTATGTTGCGTAACGGGACGAAGGGCGCACGGTTTGCGCCCTTCGTCTTTGTTCTGGCCCTGCTTGCGAGTCTGAGCCCGACCGAAATGGGGTATCAGGACATTGCCGCCTTGCTGGCGCGTCAGCCGGGCGTCGCCGAACATTGGCAGCAGTTTCTGTTCGCGTCGTCGCGCCGCAGCCTGCAAATCGCTTCCTTCAACCTGCCGCGTCCGATTGGCACGCTCGTTCCTGAAACCGCGCCTGTCCGCCTTGCAAGTCTCGAAAGCCGGGGCGTGGATGTCACGGGCTCGCTTGGCGAGAATCCGCTCGGCCAGATGCTGCGCCCGTTGCAGAAATCCGATTTTCCCAAGGTCGTTCGCTCCGGCAAGGGCGACCGCCTTCCGATCCGCGCTCCGCAACCGGCAACGACAGAGGCTGCTCCTTCGGACGCCAATCCCGATCGCTCAATCGACAACGGGCCGGTCGTCAACGCCAAGACTGCCGAGGCGCACGCGCCGCTCGATGCCGAACTCGAAGCCGCGCTCAACGCGCCGCGTCTTCCGCAATACGACGCCGCAGGCTCGCTCCAGGGCCTGCCGAAAAATCATCCGCTCAATCCGGCCGCGTCCGAAACCGCCAGCGCCGATTCATCGCAGATTCCGGGAACCGAGACCTTCTCGTTCCAGACGTCCAGCCAGTATTTCGGCAATTCCGCGTTCGGTCCCAATAGCGAATCGCTCGAACGATGGCGTCCGGGCGAGGAGCCGACCATCGTTCTCCAGAACAACGATCCCGATATGAAGCTGGCTTCGCTGTCGCTCGATACCAACGACATTTCCGAAGGCGAAAGCGTTGCCGGCAAGGGGCAGGTCACGACTGAGAGCCAGCGTCCGCGCACGCCCGCCGAGCGGCTCGGACTGGATGCCGCTTCGCGCGCCAAGTCCGAGAAATGTCTCACCGAAGCGATTTATTTCGAGGCCCGGGGCGAAGCCGTGCGCGGGCAGATGGCGGTGGCGCAGGTCGTCGTGAACCGCGCGTTCTCCGGCTACTACCCGAACACGGTCTGCGGCGTCGTCTATCAGAACTCGAATCGGCATCTGGCCTGCCAGTTCACCTTCGCCTGCGACGGCATCCGCGATGTCGTCAAAGAGCCGGACATGTGGGAGCGCGCGAAGAAAATCGCGCAGGCCACGCTCGACGGGCGCATCTGGCTGCCCGAAGTCGGCAAGTCCACGCACTACCACGCCTACTGGGTTCGCCCGTCCTGGGTGAACGAGATGAAGAAGATGTACAAATTCGGCGTGCATACATTCTACAGGCCGCGCGCGTGGGGCGATGGCGCCGATGCCCCAAGCTGGGGCGATCCGGCGGAGACTGCCGCCATTTCTGCAAAACTTGCGGAAGCCGCCAAAAGCTCCGCCGAAATGGAATCGGCGAAACGGTAACGGTCACATCTCGATGTCGAGTGCGACATCGAAATTCGGCGCGGAGTGAGTCAGCGCGCCGCTCGACGCGTAGTCTACGCCGGTCTTGGCAATTTCTGCGATGGACTGAAGTGTCACGCCGCCGGAGACTTCCAGCACGACTTTATTGTCAGCGATCTTCACGGCCTCTTTGAGCGTTGCGATGTCCATATTGTCGAGCATGACAACGTCGGCCATTCCGGTCGAGAGCACGTCGCGCAACTGATCGAGCGTATCGACCTCGATCTCGATTTTTACCAGATGACCCGCGTGCGCCCGCGCGCGTTTCAGCACGGCCTTGACGCCGCCCGCGACCGCGATGTGATTGTCCTTGATGAGGATCGCATCGTCGAGGCCGAAGCGGTGATTGAACCCGCCGCCGCAGCGCACCGCGTATTTTTCCGCCGCGCGCAGGCCGGGCGTGGTCTTGCGCGTGCAGCAGATGCGAAGTTTCGTGCCTGCCGCCTGCTTCACATAGGCCGCGGTCAAGGTGGCGATGCCGGACAGACGCCCGATGAAATTCAATGCCGTCCGTTCGCCGGCCAGAATTGCGCGCGCCGGGCCGGAGATCGTCAGCAGCTTTGCGCCCTTCGCGACGGTCGCAGCGTCTCGCGCGTGCGATTCGATATGAACCTCCGGCGACAGCGCGTGAAACGCGGCAACTGCAAACGGAAGGCCCGCGATGGCGCCAGCCTGACGCGCAACCATGACGGCACGTCCCGGCGTGCGTTCGGGAACGGTTGCAATCGAGGTCACGTCACCCGCGCGGCCCAGATCCTCGTCGAGCGCGCGCATCACACTCTCTTCGATGGCGAGCGGCGAGAGAAACGCTTCCGGATAAATCAGCTCGGCGGGATTATGGACTTCCATTCTTTTATGCTCCGGCGGACGCGCGCCGCGTAAGGCTTCCGCTGCCCAGCGCCGCCGCGACCTTTCGCGCTTCGGCGAGCGTCGTCATGGTGCGGTGTTTCTGCCCGGGGTCTTCATTCGGAAAATCCGAGCGGAAATGCGCGCCGCGGCTTTCACGCCGCGACCAAGCGGACGCGGCAACAAGAAGCGCCGTCGTCGCCATGTTGCGAAGCGCGATATTGCCGGTGTCCTTCTCGATGGCGGCGAAGGTTTTTACGGCTTCCGCCAAACCGTCAGCATTGCGGATCACGCCGACATTCGCGCTCATCATCTGGCGCAGATTTGTCTCAGTTAGCGGCGGCATCGCGCAATTGCGCGGGACGGACGAGATCGCGGGTTTCAGTCTCATACCGAAATCATGGCCGTCGATGTCTTCGGCGATTCGTGCCGCATAGACCACGGCCTCGAGCAGCGAATTCGAGGCCAGACGGTTTGCGCCATGTGCGCCGGTCGATGAGACTTCGCCGCCGGCCCACAGGCCTTTCAGCGAGGTTCGTCCGTGTTTGTCCACCGCAATGCCGCCCATGTGATAATGCGCCGCCGGCGCAATCGGAATTGGCTGCGTTGCCGGATCGATGCCGGCTTCGATGCAGCTTGCATAGACCGTCGGAAATTTTTTCGCGAATTCCGCGCCGAGCGCCTTGGTGGCATCGAGAAACGCGCCGCGTCCGGCGGCGATTTCCGCGAACACGCCGCGCGCGACGATGTCGCGCGGTGCAAGCTCCGCCAGCGGATTGATCGCCAGCATGAAACGTTCGCCGTTCTTGTTGACCAGCGTTGCGCCGTCGCCGCGTAATGCTTCCGTCGCAAGCGGTGCAGGATCGCGCCCGACCATGATGGCGGTTGGATGAAACTGCACGAATTCGGGATCGGCGACGATCGCGCCTGCGCGCGCGGCGATCGCAAGACCGAGGCCGCTAGCCTCGGGCGGATTCGTCGTCACGGCGTAAAGATGTCCGATGCCGCCAGTCGCAAGCACGATGGCACGTGACGGGACAATAAGTGGTGCAGCCGTCGGATCACTTGCCGCGCGCAACTGCAATCCCGTGACGGCATCGCCGTCGGTCAGGAGCGCCTCTGCAACATAGCCTTCGACGACGCGAATTGACGGCGTCTTGCGGACCGTTTCGATCAAGGCGGCGATGATTGCATGACCGGCGCGGTCGCCCTGCACATGGACGATGCGCTTTGCGGAATGCGCGGCCTCGCGCCCGACGGCGAGCCTGCCTTCGAGATCGCGGTCGAATGGCACGCCGTATTGCAAGAGGTCTTCAATGCGCGCGCGCGCTTCCGAGGCCAGCCCGAATGCGACATCCTCGTCGACGATGCCGCCGCCAACCGCAATCGTATCGGCAGCGTGAGATTCCGGCGTGTCGCCTTCGGCAACGGCAGCCGCGATGCCGCCTTGTGCCCACGCGGTCGATGCGCCTTGGCCCAAAGGTGCAGCAGAGATCACCGTGACCGGACGCGGCGCGAGCTTCAACGCGCAGAACAAACCCGCAAGCCCGCCGCCGACGATAATGACGTCGTCGAATGTGCGTGGGACATCGTGAGACGTCTGGCTCATGGCATCTGCCAATCTGCCGGAAAAATCCGGCTCAGTTCTTCAGATTTATCATCCGCTCGACCGAGCGGCGCGCCTTGTCGATGATCGCCGGATCGACCGTCACTTCCTCGCGCAGATAGATCAGGCTGTCCAAGATCTTCGGCAGCGTGATGCGCTTCATGTGCGGACACAGATTGCACGGACGCACAATCTCGAGGTCGGGCAGTTCGGCCTGTACATTGTCGGCCATCGAACACTCCGTGACCATGACGACGCGCTTCGGCCTGTTGTTGCGGACCCAGTCGATCATGTGCGCGGTCGAGCCGGTGAAGTCGGCTTCGGCGATCACGTCCGGCGGGCATTCGGGATGCGCGATGATCTGCACGCTCGGATCGGCCGCGCGGTAACTGCGCAGCTCGTCGCCGGTAAAGCGTTCATGCACTTCGCACGCGCCTTTCCACGCGATGATCTTCACGCGCGTTTTCGACGCGACATATTTCGCCAGATACTGATCCGGCAGCATGATGACGGTGTCGGAGTTCAGGCTCTCGACGACATGAACCGCGTTCGATGAGGTGCAGCAGATATCGACCTCCGCCTTCACGTCGGCGGATGTGTTGACATAGGCGACCACCGGCACGCCGGGAAAGCGTTCGCGCAACAGGCGCACGTCCGCACCCGTGATCGACGATGCAAGCGAACAGCCCGCGCGCGAATCCGGGATCAGCACGGTCTTGTCGGGATTGAGAATTTTGGAGGTCTCGGCCATGAAGTGCACGCCGCACTGGACGATGATCTTTTCCTTCACCTTCGTCGTTTCGCGCGCAAGCTGAAGTGAGTCGCCGCCGATGTCGGCAACGCCGTAGAAAATTTCCGGCGTCTGATAATTATGCGCGAGGATGACCGCGTTGCGCTGTTTTTTTAGATCGTTGATCGCCTTGATGTAAGGCGCCATGAAGGGCCATTCGATTTCGGGAATGACGTTCTTCACCTTCTCGTAGAGATGCGCGGTCGCACGCTCGACTTCGGGCGTCCATTCGAGTGAGGGCATCGGCAGCGCGCGGGCGCGCTCGGCGTCCGTGACGCGCGCACGAGTCTGGCCGGTGGTGCGGCGATGAACCGGATTGCCAAAATCATCCGGACCGTAAATTCTAGAAATCGGCATCGCATACTCCTATGGACCTATTTATACTCAAGATGAGCATATCTAGGCTCTGAGAAATCCGGCCTTTCGGGCCGGCGTTCCAAACTCAGTCCGCTCAGGGACTAACGCGTCAGTGCGCCGAAGGTCCCAACCGCTTCGCTATATGTACTTATTCTCATAACGAGCAAAACTAATATAACAGGTCCGCATCCGCTTCGCCAGATGCGGCTGCCAAATTTTTCATCGGGCGCCGCATCGCTGCCCTGCGACGGCGATGCGGATAATCCGGGTTGGCAACGCCGTGCGGAGCCTTCAATGAAGGCGCAGCACATCGGCAAGAACACGGGAGTTGAGCGTGGCGAGCTTCAAGGCGATCCGGATCGACAAGGCAGACAAGGGTACGACCGCCACGCTGGCGCAGTTCGATGAAGCCGATCTGATGGACGGCGATGTCACCGTTGCGGTCGAATGGTCCACAGTGAACTACAAGGACGGGCTTGCGATCACCGGCAAATCTCCGGTGGTGAGACGTTTTCCGATGATCGCAGGCGTCGATTTCGCGGGCACCGTGATCGACTCCAAACATTCCGGCTTCAAAGCGAGCGACAAGGTGATCTCGACCGGCTGGGGTCTGGGCGAAACACATCTCGGTGCTTATGCCGAAAAAGCCCGCGTGAAGGGCGACTGGCTGGTACGTCTGCCATCCGGCATGACCGCGCGCGAAGCGATGGCGGTTGGAACTGCGGGATTCACCGCGATGCTCTCGGTGCTGGCACTCGAAAAGCACGGCCTGACGCCGAAAGACGGCGCGATGATCGTCACGGGTGCGGCCGGCGGCGTCGGTTCGGTCGCCATGGCGCTGCTCTCGAAGCTCGGCTTTCATGTCATCGCGTCAACCGGCCGTCCGGCGGAAGCGGATTATCTCCGCGCGCTTGGCGCTTCCGAGATCATCGACCGCAACGAACTCTCCGCCCCGGGCAAGCCGCTTGCGAAGGAACGCTGGGCTGGCGGCATCGACAGTGTCGGTTCCACGACGCTGGCGAATCTCCTTGCGATGACAAAATACGGCGGCGCGATTGCCGCCTGCGGTCTCGCGGCAGGCATGGATTTACCGTCGTCGGTAGCGCCTTTCATTCTTCGCGGAGTGTGCCTTTTGGGCATCGATTCCGTGATGTGTCCGATCGGTCCCCGAAAGGCGGCATGGGAGCGCATTGCCAAGGACCTGGACCACAAGAAACTCGCTGAAATGACTACGGAAATCGGGCTTGGCGACGTGCTCGAAGTCGCGCCGAAAATTCTGGCAGGTCAGGTGCGCGGCCGCACCGTGGTGAAAATCTCCTGAGGCGTTCAGACTTTGCAAACCATGCTGCTCCAATGTTGCCTTGGTTGGTATGGTAATCAGCGGGTTAAGCGAACGCCTTGACGCGGCCGTTCCCGATCCGCCAGTTCAGTGAGTTGGAGTCGCCATGTTTGCGCGTATCGTTTCCGGAGCTCTTCTTCTCGGCGCTGTTATGGCTCCCGCAAAAGCGGAAAACATGAATGCCGACGAAGCGCGCAAATTCGTCGCGGGCAAGCTCTTTGCTTTCAACTGCTTCGACGGCACCAAGGGCATCGGCAAGATCCTCGATGACGGCTCGGTTCAGGGCAACATCCAGCTCGGCGGCACCGGCCTGATGCGCGGCGCGCGCCTGCCGGCGAATACGCTTCAGGTGCGCGGCCAGCAGATTTGCGCCTCGATCAGGGGACTTCCGTTCGAGCCGTGCTTCAATCTCGACAAGAACAGCGAAGTCAGTTTCCGCGGCTCGGTCTCGGGTCTCGGATTTGCATATTGCGATTTCCGCAAGCAGGGCAATGGCCGCGTCTATCTAGCGCGTTCGGTGTCGCGTCCGCGTGCGATCCATCCCGAACCGACGCAATCGGCTGACGCGCGCGCGGAAGTCAAACCCGTGCAGAGCGAACCCGCTCTCGAACTGCGCCGCTCGTCCGCGCAGTAATCGCCGCTCTGATCGCAATCAGGTTTTGGCGCCGCCGTCAGCGGACGACGGCTTCTGCCTGAACAGCACGCGCTGATACAGCCAGCCGATCGCCATTAGCACCAATCCGAGCCCGATGAACGAGAACGCGCGGTAAGCACCCGTCAGCGCGCTCATGTCGATGACGAACACCTTGAGGACGGTGAGCGTAATCATCACCGCAGATGCAAGCCGAGCGCGCTGCGATGGCATCACCAATCCTGCAATCAGCAGCAGCACGCCGAAGGCGAGCCACACGACCGAATACGTGTATTGCTCGGCGTCGCTGGTTCCGCCGTGAGATAGATTCGTCCCCTGATAGAGGCGGCGGATTTCAAACGACATATAGGCAATCGCGAGCACGAGTGCGCCGCCTGCAATCGTGTTGACATAACCGGGTCGGCGCTGACCCGCCGCCGCGTAGGACAGCAGCAGTGCGAGCACCGACGGCAGCGCGTAACACAGCAGCAACTCGTTGATGAACTGGCCTTCGATTTGGATGGGCCAGATCGTCGGGTTTTCCAGGAAGAACAGGCCGAATAAAATCACAAGGCCCGCCGCCACCGTCAGCAGAGCCGCACCAATATTGTGAATGATGCTCCCCGACCTGACGCGCAGCCGCTCAAGCCCGATGGCCATCGCCAGCGCCACGCAGACCTGCAACCCGGTTTCGATCAGGCCCGGCGTGCGGCGATAGACGTCGCCATTGTTGACGTAGTGGCGGATTTCCGTGAACGCCAGCAGCACGGTGAACAGGATCGCAGCACTCTCGATGGCGCGCAGCGGCACGTCGTCGCCGCGCTGGCGCATGAAATAACTCGCGAGCCAGAACGACAGCGCGGGAATGCCGTAACCGAGCAGCAGCCAGTTGAATATCGGAGTCGTTCCGACATCGCTGCCGACAATGCGAGGCTCGTAGCCGATCCGCAGCACCACGATGCCGGCGAGAATGGCCGCGAGCCAGCGCAGAAACGGAATTGGCCGCTTCATGGAAATCCACGCCGTGCCGAGCGACATCAGTGCCAGTGCAATTGTCAGCCATCCCTTCTCAAGCGCGAAGGTGAAAGCGAGCGCGAGTGCGGCGAGCGTGCCGGTGGCGAACAATGCCGCCGAAATCGCCTGTCCCGGACGCGCATCGCGCTTGGTGAGAATTTCGGTTGCCGTTGCGAATATTGCGGCGAGAGCTAGGGCTGCGATCGCAAACGGAATCGAACGGTCAAGATGCGCGATGCGCGCATAGAGTGCCACAAGCAGCGCAACCGGCGTGAACACGCCCGTCGCCGCCCACATCACAGGCACGATGGCGGCGACGGAGCGGCCCTGTGCGAGAAAGCCTGCGGCTCCAAATGCTGCTGCGAAAAATGCGGCCGCTGCAAAATGCAGATTGATCGAGCCTTCGTCGGCCCGCGCTCCGATCCCCGGCATCGGCCCGCCCGCGACGACGGCGAGGTCCGGATTGGCGCGGATCGCCCACTCGGCAAAGACGATGAAGACAAACACCGCTGCTGCGGCGACCGCGCCTGTGGCGGATTCCGCGCGCCATGCCACGGCGAATGTTGCAGCCACGAGCAGCGTGAACACGATCATCGCCGGATCGGCGTGGCCGTTGTTGAGCACGAGCGCACATGCGCCGAACAGAATGACGCCGAGCGAGACGGATGAAATGGGCTCGATGCGGCCCGGCTCCGCCGAGGGGCCGAACATGAAGCCGGCGACGACGAGAATTGCAGCAAGAAGAAATCCGACAATCATGTCGAAGGCGTGCGGGGCGATCGCGTCCGCAACGCCGATGTCGAACAGCATCCACGCCGCGCCGAGACCGATCGTCGTCAGCGCAAGCCAGCGCCACATGCGCATCCGCGCCAGACCGAAGGCGGATGCGGTGACGACGGCGACATAAACGTAAAGCGACCAGTAGTCCGGCTTGCCCGACGAGACCAGAACCGGCGTCGCGAACGCGGCGGCAACGCCAAGTCCGGCGAGGGCAGGGCCGTGCAAGATTGCAGCCGCCATCGTGCCGAGCGCGACGATGCCGAGAAAAATGAAGGCGGACGCAGGGGCAAGAAATCCGTAGAGCGCGTAGGCGGCATAGACTGTTGCGAACGCGACCAGCGTGCCGGCGGCCGTAAGGATCGCTGGAATGTTCGCGGCCGGCAGCGGAACATCGGGGGTCGCTTTTTCCTTGCGGCGTGCGAACTCGCCCGCGCCGAGCAGTGCCAGCGCGAACAGTCCGCCGAGCAGCACACGCACGCCGGGTCCGAGCAGGCCGGCCTCGATCGAATATTTGACGAGAAACAATCCGCCGAGCGCGAGCGTCAATCCGCCGATCCATACCACCCATCGCGTGCCGAGTTTTTCCTCGAAGCCCGGCTTCGACGCGTCGTTCTGCGGCGGGGCAACGGCTGGCGCACGCGGGGCCTCCGCCATCTTTTTCTGGACGACGGTCTCATCGGCCTTTTCATCGTCCGGCGAAATCGGCGGCGCGAGCGGCGAACGCCGTGTTTGGGGCACGGGCGCCGGCATCGCCAGTCCAAGCGACGCCTCGATGACGTTGAGCCGCGATGCAATTTCTTTCGCGCGGTTGTTTGCGTTGCGTGCCGTCACCAGCGCGGCGAGCGCCAGAACGCCGAGGATAAATTCCATTCGTTCCCCCAACAGGCGTTCGCATGCGGCGGCGCCTTCTTAAATTATCTGCGGCCGCGAACCCGCAATCCGGGTGCAGGGCGCTCCTGCAAGACTTCACGGCGAAAACGAAACAACGCGGCAGGCCGTCCGCCGGTCTGAGTAGACATCTCGCCGGTCGGCTCGACAAGCGCACCGGCCTCGACCAGCCTGCGAAAATTCTGTTTATGGAGATGACGTCCCGAGATGGCCTCAACCGTCCGCTGCAAATCCGTGAGTGTGAATTCCGGCGGCAAAAGTTCAAACACGACGGGGCGATATTTCAGCTTGGCGCGCAGCCGTGCAATGGCGGTTGCAAGAATGCGCCGGTGGTCGAAACGCATCGGCACGCCGAGCGCAGGGACCGATTTGCGCGCAAGCGCCGCCGGACGGCCGTCGCGCCGCGATTCCTCGATCAATCCTGCTTCGTAGAGCAGTTCGTAACGGTCGAGGACGCGCTCCTCGTCCCAGTGTTCGCCTTCGGTGCCGAAATACAACCGCACGCGATCCTGACGGCCGAGTGCGCGCTGCGCGCTGGATTTTTCCGATTGCGCCGCCCATTCGTTCAGCGCGGGAAAAATATCCTTCTCGATGATCGCAGGCCGCTGCTCGCGCCAGTCTTCCCACGGAAAATAGCGGTACCACGGCTCGAATGTCGCGCCCGCAACCTGCGGCTTCGATGTGTTGTCGGCGGTGCGCGTCAGCGCGAGGTAGCCGACCGACGCAACATGCGCGTCGGTGTCGCCGCGCTGCGCGTGCCGCCCGCGATCGCCGAACGTGTAAAGCTGTTCGACATAGCCGAGCCGCAGTCCGGTCTGTTCTTCCACCCATGCGCGCAGGCCGATCTCGAAGGTGCGGTGAGAGACGGCATCGAAGGGGCCGAACGGAAGGCCTGCGAGCTTGTCGCTGTCGCTGCCGGACGCCGTCAGAATCAGAGGCTCGTTGCCGTCGAAGGAGACGATGGCCGCCGTCAGCCCGATTTCGATGGGGGTGAGATTTTTCTCGATCATCTATTCGAGTTCGACACGGAACGGACGGCCCTCGATCATCAGATTGCCGGGGCCGATTTCATCGAGCGCGCGAAGCATGCGTCCCTGCCGCCCCAGCGCGCGATCCGCGAGCTGCACGATCAGCCGGTTCGGATAAGCGGTGGGCGAAGCCGCGCGGATCTGTTTTGCAATCGAAAGTTCGTCGCGGGCCGGATTGAGCGCGCAGACGGCCATGAAGGCGCTTGCGGTCGAACGGCTGATGCCGGCGTAGCAGTGAATGACCAGCGGCGCGGCGCGATCCCATTTGCGTATGAAAGCGAGCGCCTGTTCGACATGGGCAAGCGACGGCGCAACAAAGCCTTCGGCGGGCTCGTTGATGTCGTCCATCGAAATCAGCAGGTGGTTTTCGTGAAGCACCGATGCGGGCCGGACCACCTGATCGACTTTCCCCATCACGGTGAGGATATGGCTTGCACCTGTCGCCGCGACGGTGGCGGGCAATGCGGCGAGCGAACAGACGTGAATCATGGCGGTCCTTTCCGCGCAATTATAGAACCGCACTTCGCCGAGTGCCATCGCCTGCGCGTGCTATCCCAAGAGGGAGCGAAATCGCGCCAGAAACTGTTTTTCGGCCTTTCCGGCGGACCAGGGCGTCATGAACTCGCTTCGCGTGGCGGGCGAGAGTTTCGGATCGCGGCCGAACAGCCGCTTGGCTTCAGCCTCGGCAAACCCTGCAAGGTGCGTCGCTTCGAGAAAGGCCGCGCCCCTGTCGGCGGCCTTGATCTGGCTTTCGAGTTCGTCCGGCAGAGAAGCGGGCAGGCCGAAGCGGACGTGGATCGCGGACAGGAGCCGCTTTTCGACGGCCTTGTAGGAACCGCCGATCACCGCCTTGAACGGCGAGATCATGTCGCCGATCACATATTCGGGCGCGTCGTGCAGCATCGCGGCGAGCCGCACACGCCGGTCGATGCGCGGCGCCTGCGCGCGCATGACGGCTTCGACCAGCAATGTGTGCTGCGCCACCGAGAAAATATGCGCGCCGTGGGTCTGGCCGTTCCAGCGCGCCACGCGCGCGAGACCGTGCGCGATGTCCTCGATCTCGATGTCGAGCGGCGAGGGATCGAGCAGATCGAGGCGGCGGCCGGACAGCATCCGCTGCCACGCACGCGCCGCCTGAGATTTTGCAGCGGATTTTTTCAAGAGCGATTCGGACTTCTTTTCGGGCGACGGGATACTATAAGTGAGGTTCGGCTTACTGTGTCAACGACAGGTACAAGGTGGCGGCTGCCAAAAAGAAAGCTCCGCGAAAACGCACGGTCAGCTTCAGGACCGCGCTTGAGCCGATCTATCTGTTCGCGCTCCTCAACGCTCTGCTGTGCTGGAGCGCATGCTGGCTGTTCTGGGAGCGGTTTGTTTTTTCGGCGACCGCCTTTGGATTGGGATGTTTTCCGATCGTGGTGGCGGTCTGTGCCTATCTGTTTCTGCTGACAAAGCGAAACGATCTCGGCTAGCTCATCGCCGCTTCGGCTTTTTCATTTTTCCGCAGGTGCCGTGGCAATGGCAGGTGACGAGATGATCGTTGACCATGCCGGTCGCCTGCATGAAGGCGTAAACAATCGTTGGGCCGACGAATTTGAATCCGCGTTCCAAAAGCGCCTTCGACATCGCGATTGAAATCGGCGTCGCGGCCGGAACGGACGCCGTTGTCTTGAAACCGTTGATCTTCGGCCCGCCGCCGACGAAGTCCCACAGGAATTTCGAGAACCCGTTTTTCTCGCCGGCCTTTTTGCCCTCGTCCATGATTTTCAGATAGGCCTTCGCGCTCGACACTGCGCCTTCGATCTTGGCGCGGTTGCGGACGATGCCGGCATCGTTCATCAGCGCAGTAATTTTCTTCGCGTTGTATTTCGCGATCTTCTCCGGCTCGAAATTGTCGAAGGCTTTGCGGAAATTGTCGCGCTTGCGCAAAATGGTGATCCACGAAAGGCCCGCCTGAAATCCGTCGAGGATCAGCTTCTCGAACAGCGCGCGGTCGTCATATTCGGGCACGCCCCATTCGGTGTCGTGATACGCCATATAAAGAGGGTCTTCGCCCGGCCACGGACAACGCATCTTGCCGTCGGCATGCTTGCGCGCGCTTCTCATGCCGACGCCTTGTCGGGCGCTGCTTTTACATCGGCCGGATCGGCGAGGCTGACGGCGATCCCGCCGGCGGTGAGCGGTAGCTTGGCATCGAGCGCATCGCCGGCGCGATCGATCCGCAAAAGCGCGAGGCCCAATTCATTTGCGGACGATCCCATCGTGCCGACCGGTTTTTCTCCGGCGACGATGGCCGTGCCGATCTCGGGCGCTCCATTCTCGACGCGCATCCTCACGATCCGCGTGCGCGCCGTGCCGCGATGCTCCATCCGCGACACAACTTCCTGTCCGACATAGCAGCCCTTGTCGAAATCGACGCCGTGCAGACGATCCATGTTGGCTTCATGCGGAAACGCGTCGTTGTAGATGAAATCGACACCGCCGCGCGGAACGCCGCAGGCGATGCGATGGGCCTCATACGACGTAGCGTCCGACAGTTGCGCGCCGATGGCAGCTGTTGCTTTTTCTGCGAGCTCTTCCGGCACCAGAATGCGCCATCCGAGTTTCTCGTTTCGCGGATCGGCGAAAGCGAGATCGGGTTTCATCGCAGGCTCGCCGTCCCATACCGCAAGCACGCCCATCGAATCGGAAAGATTTTCGACGCTGACTTTCGCGCGCAGCTTGTAAATGCCGAGACGGTCGGCGAGCGGCTTCGACAGAGCCTTGGCGCAGTCGAGCAGAAATCCGCCGCCTTGCCCGGCCGACGCCTCGGTGATGAGAAAGTCGGCGATGATCTTGCCCTGCGGCGTCAGCAACGCGCCGAACCGCGCCACGCCCGGTGCGACCTTTTCGACATCGGTCGTCACAAGGCCGTCGAGAAAGCGGCGCGCGTCTTCGCCGCTCACCTTGATAACGCCGCGATCGGGGAGAAATGCTGCCTTCATGGGACGCGTCTGCAAGCCTGTAGCCTCGAGTTTCTTTGGGGAAATTCGCCCAATCGGTACACGATTCCAAGCTAAGCCGCTAAGGTGCGTCTCACAAGTCCCAGCCATTGCGCACAATTCCGCGAGCATGAAACTTTGACGCAGACCTTCGATGTAATCTTGAAATCCGGCACGGTCGTCAATCAGGACGGCGAGGGCGTGCGCGACATCGCAATCAGGGACGGTCGTATCGCGGCAATCGGTTCGCTCGGCAACGCGAGTGCGGCCGAAATCATCGACTGCAAGGGACTGCATGTTCTGCCCGGCGTGATGGACACGCAGGTGCATTTCCGCGAGCCGGGCCTGACGCACAAGGAAGATCTGGAATCCGGCTCGCGCAGCGCGGTGATGGGCGGGGTGACTGCGGTGTTCGAGATGCCGAATACCGATCCGCTGACGATTACGGAGGCGGCCTTCACCGACAAGGTGAAGCGCGGCCATCATCGCATGCATTGCGATTTCGCATTTTTCATCGGCGGCACGCGCGAGAACGTCAACGATCTGCCCGAACTCGAGCGCGCGCCGGGCTGCGCGGGCGTCAAAGTGTTCATCGGATCGTCCACCGGCTCGCTGCTGGTCGAAGACGACGACAGTTTGCGGAAAATCTTTCAGGTGATCCGCCGTCGCGCAGCGTTTCATTCGGAGGACGAGTATCGTCTCAACGATCGCAAGAATTTGCGTGTCGAAGGCGATCCGCGTTCGCATCCTATCTGGCGCGACGAGGCTGCGGCGATGATCGCGACGCAGCGGCTGGTGAGGCTCGCGCGCGAGACGGGAAAACGGATTCACATCCTGCACATCTCGACCAAGGAAGAGATTGTCTATCTGCGCGATCACAAGGATGTCGTCTCATGCGAGGCGACGCCGCATCATCTCACGCTCGTCGGCCCTGACGACTATGTGCGGCTCGGCTCCAAGGTGCAGATGAATCCGCCGGTGCGCGATGCCTCGCATCGCGACGGCATCTGGTACGGTATCGAGCAGGGGATCGTGGACGTGCTCGGTTCGGACCACGCGCCGCATACGCTGGAAGAAAAAGCGAAGGTCTATCCCGCGTCGCCGTCGGGCATGACCGGCGTGCAGACGCTGGTGCCGATCATGCTCGATCATGTGAACGCGGGAAAATTATCGCTGGCGCGGTTCGTCGATCTCACCAGCGCAGGCCCGCAGCGGCTGTTCAATATCGCCTGCAAGGGCCGTATCGCGGCGGGCTACGACGCGGACTTCACCGTGGTCGACATGAAGCGCGAGGAAACCATCACCGACAAATGGATCGCCTCACGCGCGGGCTGGACGCCGTATCACGGCAAGAAGGTCAAAGGCTGGCCGGTCGGCACCATCGTGCGCGGCAGGCGCGTGATGTGGCAGGGCGAGCTGGCCACGCCGTCGAGCGGCGAGACGGTGCGTTTTCAGGAAACGCTGCGCTTCTAAAAATTATTGCTTGAACGAAACGACCGAGAATTCGCCGCTGCGAACCCGCGCCGCGAGACCTTCGACGAATTTTGCAACCGCATCCTCGCCATAGGTGCTGACGAGTTCGGCGAAGGCGGCAAACAGGCTTGCCTGCGCGAGGCAATCGCCGTCCACACCGTCATGCCGCGCTTCCGCCCATGCTTCGTTGAGATAATTGAGAGCAGCTTGTTTTTGCTCCTGATCGGGCAGGAAATCGCGGGCAGGCGACCAATGCGACGGATGAGACATGAACGGACAACAATCTGTAGCGGGCGCGTTCGGAAGGATCGCGCCTTTGGAATAGGCAGAGCATTAGCATGCGCGTTGGGCCGCGACAGGGACATCTTGAGGAAAGGTTAACGGCCCGGTGTCAACTTATCGGAAAATCCGGGGGTATTTTTCGCAGGCAAAAAAGCCCGCGAAAATCGCCTAATTGGCGTAGCGCGCGGTGAGGTCGCGCGAGATTTTCGACCCCTCGTCGAGATAGCGTTTGATGGCGACCGTCGCCGCCGGCGTGCAGGTGCGGTAGGTCTGCTGGAAGCCGTTATAGCCGCGGTTGAAACTCGCGATCATGCGCGTGCGGCGGTCGCCGGACGGCGTCTCCGCATCGACCAGCGCCTGCATCTCGGTGCGCCATTTCTGGCCTTCATTGGTTCCGCAAATCCCGCGCAGATAGTGAAGCGTGCCGAGAATTTCGGCGAGCCGTTGCAGGTCGCCGTCGAACGGCGCGGGTGCATCCGAAGGCGGAGGCGCAGGCGCCTGCAAGGGCGGCCGCACTTGCGGACGAGGCGGTTGCTGCTGCTGTTGCTGTTCGGGGAAAAAGAATTGAGCGCGCGCGGGCGTCGCTCCGGCGAGGGCAGCAAACACGAAGATGGCGGCAACGGCATGGCGCATGAAGGCCGCATATGCCCGCTCGGGCAGACAGAAGCAAGGCGACAACCGCTTAAAGCCGCTCACCGAACACGATTTTGCGTGCGGCTTCGATGGTTGCCTCAAGCCCGTGGGTGATCGGCAGGCTGCCGAGATGGCCGGGCGTCAGCCAGCGCGCATCGTCCAGTTCGTCGTTGAGCGCAACCTCATTGGCGACCCAGCGCGCGGCAAAAGGGAGAATGACGTAGTGGCCGGAGCCGCCGGTTTTCCCCGGCAGAGCCTCGCGAAATCCCGCGAGCGCGACGACATCGATCGACAGGCCGGTCTCCTCACGCACTTCGCGCGCGACGGCTTCAACAAGGCTTTCGCCGAATTCGACGCGGCCGCCGGGAAATGTGTAGACGCCTTTCGCCGGTTCGCGCGCACGGCGAACCAGCAGAATTTTTCCGTCGCGGAAAATGCCCGCGCTGACGGCCAGTTGCGGACGATTGCTGGGTTCGCCGCTCAACGTTGCTTCATGATGGAATCGACGTCAGCTGAGACGCCGGAGCCATTGATGAGGGAGCCTGCAAGCGTCACCAGCGGCTTGACCCAGCCGGTCGCCTGCTGCGCGAGGATGGCGCGGGTGCGGTCCTGTTTCGCTTCTTGCATCGCTGCACCCACCGCGCTGAGGATCGATGTCATCGTTTCGGTGAGGTGATCGAACTCGGCCCGCAAGGCGCTGTCGGTCGAATCGTAGGAGGCGATGGCAAGGTCGCGCGCCTTGAAATTGGAGGCCGCGAAATGCTCGCGATAGGTCGCAGGCTGCCAGCCGAGAAAATCGGCCGTGCATTCCGGCATGTCCGGGATCATCTCAAGCAGCATGATGGCTTCGTTGAAATGATTGAGATAGTCGGTTGCCAGACCCGTATGCGGATTGATGTTGGCATCGAGCAGCATGCGATGCCGCGCCTCGGTGCCGGGAATGCCGGCGCCGGGTTCGTCGTTTCCAAATGATGCCTTGGCAGCTGCCGGTCCCATCCCGCCAGTGTTGGCATTCATGGTTAAGAGGGTCTGAACGCCACGGGGCTTTCGGGCGGTTTCACCCAATAATTCGGACCTGTAGCGGTATTGCCAGCCGGGCGTCGGTCAGCTCAGGGCGTCGGCTCGCGTCCGTCGAGCCACTTCGCATAGACGATGCGTTCCTGCTCGTCATAGTCGAGCGTCTCGTAGAACGCCTGCGCGTGCGTATTGCCCCCGCGCACCATCAGATTGAGCTTTTCGATTTTGCGTTCGCGCAGCCAGTCTTCTGCCGCAGCCATGATGGCGCGGCCGTGGCCTTTCTTGCGATGATCCGGATGGACGGACACGTAGTAGACGCAGCCGCGATGGCCGTCATGCCCGACCATGACGGAGGCGACGACGGTCTTGCCGTCGCGCCCGACCAGTACAGCCGAATCCGGACCCCTGTTCGCACGCTTGAAGTCCGCGTCGGGATCGTTCCAGTCGCGCGTGAGTTCGCACCCCTTCCAGAGCGCGACGACGTCTTTCATGTCGCCGTCAGTCGCCGGCGTGACAGCAAGATTGCTTGCGGGCCGTGTTGCCGTGTCTGTCATAGCACTTTCCCCGGATTGAGAATGTTGAGCGGGTCGAGCGTGGCCTTGATGGATCGCATGATGTCGAGGGCGACGGGATCTTTGACATGCGGAAGTTCGTCGCGCTTAAGAACGCCGATGCCGTGTTCGGCGGAAATCGAGCCGTGATGTCTGGCGACGACGGCATGAACCGCGTCGTTCATGTCGTGCCAGCGCGCGAGATATTCTTTCGTGTCGGCGCAGATAGGCTGGCTGACATTATAGTGGATGTTGCCGTCGCCGAGATGTCCGAACGCAAACGGCCGCGCACCGGGGATCAGCTTCGTCACGGCGGCATCGGCTTCCGCGAGGAACGCGGGAACCGCCGCGACCGGCACGGAAATGTCGTGCTTGATCGAGCCGCCTTCATTCTTCTGAACCGGCGAAATCACCTCGCGCAGTTTCCAGAACGCGTTGCGCTGATCGAGATTGGCGGCGATCACCGCGTCCTCGACGATGCCGTTCTCCATGCCCTGCTCGAGAATGACTTCAATGGTGCTGCGGGCGTCGTCGCGCGGTGAGGAAATTTCCATCAGCACGTACCAGGCATGCTTGCCCGCGAGCGGCGCGCGGATGGATGGGCCGTGCTTCACGCAGAAGTCGATGGCGATCTGCGGGATCAGCTCGAAGCTCGTCAGACTGGATGCTGCCGTGTTGCGCGACAGGTCGAGCAGCTTGAGCGCGTCTTGGGGCGACGCAACCGCCGCGAAGGCCGTTTCAGTCGAGCGCGGCTTGGGAAACAGCTTCAGCGTCGCAGCCGTGATGAAACCGAGCGTGCCTTCCGCGCCGACGAACAGATCGCGCAGGTCGTAGCCGGTGTTGTCTTTCTTAAGACTTGATAGGCCGTGCATGATGCGCCCATCCGCCAGCACGACTTCGAGACCGAGCACGAGATCGCGCGCCACGCCGTAGGCGAGGGCTGCGATGCCGCCCGCATTGGTCGAAAGATTGCCGCCGATGGTGCAGCTTCCTTCCGCGCCGAGCGACAGCGGGAACAGGCGGTTCGCCTCCGACGCTGCATTCTGCGCGTTGGCGAGAATGACACCGGCTTCTGTGGTCATCGTATTGGATTGCGTATCGACGCTGCGGATTTTGTCGAGCCGGCGCATCGAGACGATGATCTCGCCGCGATGGGGCACCTGTCCGCCGACGAGACCTGTGTTGCCGCCCTGCGGCACCAGCGCGGTTTTCGTCTGCGTCGCCAGCTTGCAGATCGCGGAGACTTCGGCGGCCGAGCCCGGACGCAGCACCATCGGCGAATGGCCCTTGAACAGTCCGCGATCCTCAACGAGATAGGGCGCCATCTCGTTTGCATCGGTCACGGCATATTTCTCGCCGACAATCGCCGCGAAGCGCGACAGCACATCGGCTGGGATCGGCGGCTGAGGCTGGACGATGTTCAAGGTGCGGTCCTCAGTCTTGCGGAACGGCGGCGCGCCGCAGCCGGTCGTTGATCGCCTCGCCAAGTCCCGTATCCGGGATCGGCGCCACCGCGATGCGCCGTGCGCCTTTTGCATCGAGCGTGCGCAGATAGCTGAACAGATTCGCGGCCGCTTCCACCAGATCGCCCCGTTGGGACAAATTCATGGCATCGCTGCCCTGACCGGAAATTTCGGCGGGGCCGAAGGCGAGAAGCGCCTCGCCGGCTTCGACCACGCGTACATTAAGTCTCACCGGCGTGCGCGGCGCATAATGCGAGGCCAGCATTCCCGGCGCGAGCGGCGCGGACTGATCGGCTTCGATCTGTTCCGGCAGCCGCGCGAGGGGTTCGCCAAGCACAGCTTCGATGTCGGCGCTCGGCAATCCGCCGGGACGCAGCAGCGTCATCTCGCCGAAACATCCCACAATCGTGGATTCGACGCCGACCGATACCGGCCCGCCATCGACGATCAGATCGATGCGTTCGTTGAGGTCCGCCATCACATGCGCGGCGGTGGTCGGCGAAACATGTCCCGAAATATTGGCGGACGGCGCGACGACGGGTTTTCCAAGCGCGCGGAGAATATCGAGTGCGATGGGATGCGCCGGAACACGAGCCGCAATCGTGTCGAGACCGGCGGTTGCAAGATCGCAGACCGCGCAATCGTCTGTCTTCGGCAGCACCAGCGTCAGCGGACCCGGCCAGAAGGTTTTTGCAAGACGAAGACTTTTCTCATCGAAGCGTGCGATGGATTTGGCGGCAGCAAGATCGCTCACATGCGCGATCAGCGGATTGAACGACGGACGGCCTTTCGCCTCATAGAGCCGCGCGATCGCCTCCGCATTGGTGGCGTCGGCGCCAAGCCCGTAAACTGTCTCGGTCGGAAACGCGACGAGGCCGCCGTCCGCCAGACAATTCGCGGCCTCGCGGGACGCCTGGCCGTCGGCTGCGATGGTTTTCGTGGTCAGACCGAGTTTCATTCGAGCTTTCGGCATGCGGGCTGCGCAGGAATCGCCCCTTATACCGCTTCTTGCGGCGGGCGAATGCGGAGGCTATACCGCGCCCCAGTCGGAGTGTGGCTCAGTCCGGTAGAGCACTGCGTTCGGGACGCAGGGGTCGCAGGTTCAAATCCTGCCACTCCGACCAGTCTTTTCAATAGCTTAGCGATTCCCGTCCGCCGGAACCTGCCGCCGGATCAGCCCTGCACGATCCCCATTTTCTGATCGACGACCTCGACCGTGCGGTCGATCTCGGCGTTGGGCATGCCGATCTGGTGCGAGATCAGTTTCACCAAGAGATCGACGCGCTCGATGAAGGGCGCGCCGCTGGCGACCGCACGTGCGGCCGATGACGGCTTGAGCAGGCTTTCGGCGGCCTTGGCGTATTTCTCGAACGGCACGGCGTCCTGCGGATCGGCGCCGAGCTTCTGTGCGACCGCGTCGACGTGGTTGTAGATCGACTTCGACAGATTGAGGTCCTTGTGAACCGCGTCGCGGATCGGCTGCGGATCGGTCGGCGTGATGCAGCGGTAATTTCCGGTCAGCAACATCGACCATTTTGCCAGCGGCACGAACAGCGAGTCGAACACTTTCAGCTTCACCGGCACGTCCTTGCCGTCGAGCGTCACCGCGTCGATGTCGGCTTCGAGTTCACGCAGCAGCTTGTTGTTGGCCTCGTCCTCGAACGCCGCGGCCTTGAAGTTGGTCGGAAGTCCGACGAATAGAACGTTCGCCTTCTCTTCCGGCGGACGGAAGGCCTGCGGATCGGGCGAGCACAGCGTGACGAGACCCGGCTTGAAACGCTCCCAGACCTGCGGGTTGGTATAGGCCTCTTCGAGGTCCATGCCCTTCAGCTTCTCGATGCGCTTGAGATAAGGCAGCGGCGGCATGTTCATGATCGACAGGCAAGGCAGCTTGGCCTCGGCGATCTTGATCATCAGCACGCGGATCGTGTGGTTGGTGTATTGCGGCTCCTGCATCGCCAGCGCGACCATGTCGTAACGCGACAGGTCGACCTTGTCGGGCGAGGTGGCGTCGAGCTTGCCGGGCAGGTCGCGCGAGAAGATCGAGCGATGGTTCGGCTCGTCGCGCAGCTTGATGCGGACTTCGGTGCCTTCCTTGTTGATGAGCTCTGCCGTGTTCTTTCGGCAGACAAGGGTCACGTTGTGACCGGCCATCAGAAGTTTGGTTGCCAGCAGGGAGCCGTAGGAAGCTCCCAGAATGAGAATGTTGCGCGCCATGCCTGCTCGTCCGAAAATTGGTGGATTGCGATCCGGCCTCGGCCGGACCGGGCATGTCCGTCACACAAAAAGCGCGCCTTTGCAAACGAAAGGCGCAGGCAGTCTCTCAGATACTGAAATGAAATCGGCCGATTTCAGCGGCCGCCGAGCTTGGTCCAGATCTCGCCGCCGCAGAATGCGCCGAGACAGCCTTCGACATTCATCTGCGTGGCCGAGAGCAGCTTGACCTTGCTGTCATAGGTGCCGCCGTCATCGGCGTTGTAGATGCGGCCCTTCCAGCTGCCCGGTCCATTCTGGGTCATGCCGATAAACAGCTGCACGCCGATCATCGAACGCGAGCGCAGCGCGGGGTTTGGATTCTTGTCGTCGACCTGCGGCTGGCCGGTCTGAGGGTCGTTGGCATCTTTCAGCCAGACGACTTTGCCGCAGATGCCCTGACCGCACATGGAGACCTGAATCCGCGCGTCGCCTTTCTGGGTCAGCCAGAGGCCGGTCGGGGACGAGGAGGCATCCTGGGCGCCGGCTGCCGAAATACCGCTCAGGGCAAACGTAAAAACCGCAATACGCAGAAAATTCCAATTCATGATCCGACCTTACGCTACGAAACCGGCAATCAGTCGAGGAAACTACACACCGTCGTCGCATATTCAAACCGCCCGGTTCATGGCCGGACGGCCTTTCTTGACGATTGTTACCCGACGGACACCATCCGGTTCCGCCCGATGCCGGTTGCGAAGCGCAGATTGCAGATCGCGGGGCGGCAAATTGTCGTCGGCATAGGCTTTTGGTTGCGCTCGACGCGCGGAAAAAAATAGTGCTCTTGTCGATGCGGAAGCCTGCAAAGCGCAGGCTTCTCATCCAGACCGCCCCTCAGCCGCGAGCCCCGCCGAAGGCATGCACGAACTTATTGCCGATATAACTTTTTGCATTCTGGTCGCCTGGGGTCTGGGCCTCGCCGCACATTTTTCGCGCCAGCCGCTGATCCTCGCCTATCTGGTCGGCGGATTTCTGATCGGCCCGTTCGGCCTCGGCTTCGTCAAATCGCAGGAATCCATCGCCATCATTTCAGAACTCGGCCTGATCTTCATGCTGTTCATGATCGGGCTGGAGATCGATCTGAAGAAAATCATCCGCGCCGGCCGCGTCATCCTGTTCGCTGCGGGCGGCCAGTTGATCGGCGGCTGTCTGCTCGGCGTGCTGTTCTTCATGGCCATCGGTCTGCCGCTCGGCGATGGCGGATTCGACGCGCTCTATCTGACGATTGCCTGCGCGCTGTCCTCGACCGTCATCATCGTCAAAGTTCTCTACGAAAAGCGCGAACTCGATACGCTGCCGGGCCGCATCACGCTTGGTGTGCTGGTGCTTCAGGATATTTTCGCGATCCTGTTTCTCGCCGTTCAGCCAAGTCTTGGAAATCTGCAAATCAGCATCGTGCTGCTGTCGATCGCCCGTGTCGCCGGGCTGGTTGCGACTGCGCTCATTCTCAGCCGCTTCGTGCTGCCGAAACTGTTTCATCAGATCGCGCGGCGTCCCGAACTTGTGATGCTCGGCGCGCTGGCGTGGTGCTTTCTGATCGGCGAGATCGCCGAGCGGCTGCATCTGTCGCGCGAAATGGGATCGCTCGTCGCCGGCGTGTCGCTGTCCACATTCCCTTACGCCCTCGATGTCACCGCGAAAGTGACGACGCTGCGCGATTTCTTCATCACGCTGTTCTTCGTCGCGCTCGGCATGACGATCCCGATTCCGACGCCGGCCGTGATCGGTCTGGCTTTGATCGTCGCGCTGTTCACGGTTGTCAGCCGCATGGTGACGACATTCCTGCCGCTTTACGCGATGAAGCAGGGACTGCGCGCCAGTCTTCTGCCCGCGATCAATCTGGCGCAGATCAGCGAATTCTCGCTGGTCGTGATTCAGGTCGGCGTGTCGGCCGGGCACATCAAGACGCAGACCGCGAGTGCGTCGTCGTTCGCGTTCGTCATCCTTGCGGTGTTGAGCACCTTCGCTATCGGCCGCAGCGATGAGGTGTCGCGTCTTGCCATCGGCGGGCTGAAGCGCATCGGACTGCGCGACCTCGACCACAGTCACGACGGCGAGGCCGATCACGGCCATGGCGGCCACGGCGCGGCGCGGCGGATCGTCATTCTGGGCTTCTTCCGCGCGGCGAGCGCGCTCTTGGCGGAGATCGAGCGGCAGAACAAATCGCTGCTCGATCAGATCAGCGTCGTCGATTTCAATCCGAACGTGTTTCACGCGCTGACCGAGCGCGGCGTCCATGTCATCTACGGCGACATCAGCAATTTCGACACGCTGTCGCATGCCGGCGTCGGACAGGCGGAATTGATTATCCTCAGCGTGCCGGACGCGCTCTTGAAAGGCGCCAACAACGAGAAGCTCGTGCGCCATGTGCGTTCGCTCAATCCGAACGCGAAGATCGTCTCGACCGCCGACCTCTTGAACGACGTCAGCGATCTTTACGCCGCCGGTGCGGATTACGTGACGGTGACGCGCATCACCGACGCGCACGCGCTTTATGAGGTGATCGAGGCTGCCGACAAGCGTCTGTTGAAGGACAAGCGCGAGGAGATGGACCGGCTTCTCGACAAGCGCCGGGAAGTTCTGCCTTAAGATTTTCCTTAAGACTTGCCTTGGGATTGCGGCCTGCCGCTTCCCATCCCACATTGTTTGAAACGCGGCAGCCAGCCTGCGGGGCCGCTGTATGCCCGCCATGTGCGGTTCGGCGGTTGCGCCCGCGCCCGCGCTGCGCCATACGATCTGTACGACATTGAGAGTCTGTGTGAGATGGCCCATCCGATCCCAGAGGTTTTGAAGGCGTTTGCCGCCGGCGAAATGGTGGTCGTCACCGACGACGACGACCGCGAAGGAGAGGGCGATCTGATCGTCGCTGCCACGCTCTGCACGCCGGACAAGATGGCCTTCATCATCCGCCACACCTCCGGCATCGTCTGCGCGCCGATCACGGCTGACAATGCGCGCCGCCTGCGGCTCGATCCGATGGTGGCCAACAACGATTCCAATCACAGCACGGCGTTCACGGTTTCCATCGACTACAAGCCGGGCATGACCACGGGCATCTCTGCGGAGGAGCGCACGACGTGCTGCCGCGCGCTCGCCAATCCGAATGCGGGTGCCAGCGACTTCGCGCGCCCCGGTCACATCTTTCCGCTGATCGCCAGGGATGGCGGCGTGCTGCTGCGTTCGGGACACACGGAGGCTGCGGTCGATCTGTGCAAGATGTGCGATCTGCCGCCGGTCGGCGTCATCAGCGAATTGATGAACGACGACGGCACCGTGATGAAGGGCGAGCAGGTCGCGAAGTTCGCCCGCGACAACAATCTCAAGCACGTCACCATCGCCGACATGATCGCCTACCGGCAGGCGCGCGAGAAACTGATCGAGCGCGTCTCGACATTCACGACCGAAAGCCCGATCGGTCCGCTCGACGTGTACGCGTACCGCTCGCCGTTCGATCCGATCTATCATCTGGCGATGGTCTACAAGGGCGTCGGCGACGGCAAGAATGTGCTGACGCGGCTGCACAAGCCGAATGTGGTGCGCGACCTATTCAGCGGCCGCGACCGCGTGCGCGCCACGCTCGAACATTTCAAGAAGAACGGCAGCGGCGTTTTGATCTATCTGCGCGACGGCGCGGCCGGTGTGCCGGTGGCGCCGCTCGATGGCAATCATTCGGCGGAAGACGACCGCAACAAGCAGTGGCGCGAAGTCGGCGTCGGCGCGCAGATTCTGCGCGACCTCGGCGTGACCTCGATCCGCCATCTAACGTCGGCGGTTCACGATTACAAAGGCCTGTCGGGTTACGGCATCGAGATCGTCGCCAACGAGCCGTTCGAGGGCTGAGTGCGTCGCTTCGACGAGGTTCCCGTCATTGCGAGCGCAGCGAAGCAATCCAGTTTGGGATTATTGCTGGATTGCTTCGTCGCTGGCGCTCCTCGCAATGACGTAAAACTCGGCTAGGCAACCGTACATCCCGACCGTAAGATGCGAGATAAAGTTTGAGGAGGAACCCATGAGCAGCGCGCGCCCGCAGACCAAGGACAAGCCGGCAAAGGTCTCGTTTCAGTGGGACGATCCGTTCCTGCTCGACGATCAGTTGACCGAAGACGAGCGCATGATCCGCGACACTGCGCGCGCCTATGCTCAGGACAAGCTGATGCCGCGCGTCACGCAGGCCTATCTGGAAGAAAAATCGGATCGCGAAATCTTTAACGAGATGGGCGAACTCGGCCTGCTCGGCGTCAGCCTGCCGGAAGAATACGGCTGCGCCAATGCGGGCTATGTCGCCTATGGCCTCGTCAACCGCGAGATCGAGCGTGTCGATTCCGGCTATCGCTCGATGAACTCCGTGCAGTCCTCGCTTGTGATGTATCCGATCTATGCTTACGGCGACGAGACGCAGCGCAAGAAATATTTGCCGAAATTGGCGAGCGGCGAATGGGTCGGCTGCTTCGGTCTGACCGAACCGGATGCCGGCTCCGATCCGGACGGCATGAAGACGCGCGCCGAGAAAGTGTCGGACGGCTATCGCCTGACCGGCAGCAAGATGTGGATTTCCAACGCGCCGATTGCCGACGTGTTCGTGGTGTGGGCGAAGTCCGCCGCGCATGACAACAAGGTGCGCGGCTTCATTCTCGAAAAAGGCATGAAGGGTCTGTCCGCGCCCAAGATTGGCGGCAAGCTGTCGCTGCGCGCCTCGATCACCGGCGAAGTGGTGATGGATGGCGTCGTGGTGCCGGAGGAAAATCTGTTGCCGAACGTGTCGGGATTGGCCGGTCCGTTCGGCTGTCTCAACCGCGCACGCTACGGCATTTCATGGGGCGCGATGGGTGCGGCGGAAGATTGCTTCCATCGCGCGCGGCAATATGTGCTCGACCGCAAGCAGTTCGGCCGCCCGCTCGCCGCAACGCAGCTTGTGCAGAAAAAGCTCGCCGACATGGAAACCGAAATCGCCATCGGTTTGCAGGGTTCGCTGCGCGTCGGCCGGCTGATGGACGAGGGCAAGATGGCGCCGGAAATGATCTCGATCATGAAGCGCAACAATTGCGGCAAGGCGCTCGACATCGCGCGCGTCGCCCGCGACATGCACGGCGGTAACGGCATTTCCAGCGAGTATCATGTGATGCGCCACGCGCAGAATCTGGAAACGGTCAACACCTATGAGGGTACGCACGACGTGCATGCGCTGATCCTCGGCCGCGCGATCACCGGCATTCAGGCGTTTTTCTAGAATTTCCAATTGTCATGCCCGGGCTTGACCCGGGCATCCATCCGATAAATTGGTTTTCTCAAGCGATGGATTGCCGGATCAAGTCCGGCAATGACATTGGTGGATGCGATGACCTCAAGCACTGACGACGACGTTCCGTTCAACCGGAATTTTCCGCTTCAGCCCGGCACGGTGGACGACGTCGTGCCCGGCGTGCGGCGGCTTCTCTGCAATAACCCAAGCCCGTTTACGTTCACCGGCACGGTGAGCTACATCGTCGGGCGCGGCAAGGTCGCGATCGTCGATCCCGGCCCGGATGACGAGGCGCATGCCAAGGCGCTGCTCGATGCGGTGAAGGGCGAGACGGTGACGCATATTCTCGTCACGCATACGCATCGCGATCACTCGCCGAATGCCGAGCGCATCAGGGCCGCGACCGGCGCGACAGTTTACGCCGAGGGTCCGCATCGCAATTCGCGCGCGGCTTACGCCAGCGAAAAACGTTCCAGCGAATCCGGCGGCGACTGGGATTTCCGCCCCGATGTCACGGTGAAAGACGGCGACATCATCGAGGGCGAAGGCTGGCGGCTCGAGGCGATTGCAACGCCGGGCCATACCGCGAACCATATGGCGTTCGCGTGGCCCGAGAAGAAACTGATCTTCATCGGCGATCACGTCATGGGCTGGTCAACGTCCATCGTGGCCCCGCCCGACGGATCGATGGTCGATTACATGGCCTCGCTCGAAAAGCTGACCACGCGCGGCGAGCAATTGTATTTTGCCGGGCACGGGCCTGAAATTCCCGACGCCGTGCGCTACGTGAAATTTCTCATCCGTCATCGCAAGGCGCGCGAAGCGTCAATCCTGCATCGTTTGGGAAAAGGCGAGGCCGATATTCCGACCATTGTGCGCGCGAGCTATATCGGCATCGATCCGCGCCTGATGACGGCGGCGGGCTATTCCGTACTGGCACATCTGGAAGACATGGTCGCGCGCGGCGTCGTCGAGACCGACGGCGATCCGGTGATCGGCGGCACTTACCGCTTGAGCTAGACTTCGTCATTGCGAGCGAAGCGAAGCAATCCACTCTTTTCGTGGAATGCATTCCGGATTGCTTCGTCGCTTTGCTCCTCGCAATGACGGGTGAGGGTTATCGCTTGGCGGGCGGCGTCTTGGGCTGAGGCTTCGCGGGCGCCGCGGCTTTTTTCGCAGGGCGCGAGGCGCTGTCCACAATCTCGTTCATGTCTTCGGCAAATTTCGTGATGCGCGACGCGTTCGAGCCGAGGTCGTGCTCGAAGTAACGCGACGACGAACGGACATCGACGCGCGAGCCCTCTGCATCCGGAATAATGCGGATCGAGACATCCTCGCGAAATCCCATCACCGGCGTGCGCGCGACAGCTTCGATGCGGCCGATGCGCTGCGGAAGCTGCGGCGGCCGCTCGTCGATAATCAGCCATTTGCGGCGGTTGACGATCTGCAACGCGATTTCATAGGCGCGCTGCGGCGTCACTTCCACGATGATCGGTTCGACATCGGGATAGGCGCGCCGCTGCTGTTCGGCGGAATAGAGGCCCGCATAGACAGCCGGGTTGGCGCCGTCGCCGGCGCGCAGCCGCGCCAGCGCATCGAAACGCGGCGGATCGATCGGATCGGTGGTGATGTCGTGGATCGCCGGCAGCTTGCGATATTGATAATAGGTGTAGGCCGGATAGGCGAGAATGATCGCGTCGATCAGGAAGGCGAGCAGCACGATGCTCATGCCGCGCGAGCCGTCCTGCCAGATTGCCGCAAAGGCTCCGAAGCCGACAAGGATCGAGAGTCCCGCAAGCGCGAGCGCCCCGAAGAAGGTCGCGAGCGCCGGTTTGAAATCGAGAAATCCGAAGCGGACGATGGCGACCGACATGATTGTCGCGATCAGCGAGAACACTGCGAGCCTTCGCGCCGCGAGCGCAAGGCCTGAGGTCGGCTCCATGTGGTAGGCGGCGGAAATCCGGCGGGCCATAACGCGATTTAAGTCCTGCCTCGCTGCGGGCGCGGCGATGAATATTGTGTGGGTTGACCTAGCCCAATTTCAGGTCCGCAGGGAAGCGCCCATGCGGCAATGGCCATAAAAATAGCAGGGGGACCGTCACGCTTGAGCGAGACGATCCCCCGGCCTGCATTATCTGTTTCAAACTGGCGGGAAGAGCTTCCCATTCAGCCTGTCGCGATCAGTGCGTCACAAGCGGGCAAGCCTTGTTATCGGCGAGCTTGCCGAACGCCTCATCGCCGGACATTTTCTGCACCAGCTTGTAGTAATCCCACGGCGCCTTGGATTCCTCAGGCGTCTTGACCTGCATCACATACATCTCATGTTCCATCAGGCCGTCGGGGCGGATCTTGCCGTTGGTTGCGAACATGTCGTTGACCGTGGTGTTCTTCAGCTCGGCCATCACCTTGTCGGCATCGGTGGTGCCGATCTTCTTGACGACGTTGAGATAGGTCGTGACTGCCGAGTAATAGCCGGCCTGGTTCATGGTCGGCATTTTACCGGTTTTTGCGAAGTAGCGTTTTCCGAACGCGCGCGTTTTGTCGTTCAGATCCCAGTACCAGCCGGTCGTCAGATAAAGTCCCTGCGCCGTTTTCAGGCCGAGCGCGTGGATGTCGCTGATGAAGGCGAGCAGCGCGGCAGGCTTCATGGTCTTGCTGAGGCCGAATTCGTTGAATGCCTTGATCGAGTTCGTGGTGTCGTTGCCGGCGTTCGCAAGTCCGAGCACTTGCGCGCCGGAACTCTGCGCCTGCAACAGGAAGCTGGAGAAGTCCGACGTCGCGAGCGGTACGCGCACGGCGCCAACATTCGTGCCGCCATTGGCTTCGACGACCTTGTATGCAGCATCCTGAAGCTGCGTGCCGAAGGCATAGTCGGCGGTGAGGTAGAACCATTTCTTGCCGCCCTGTTTCACCATCGTCGTCGCCGTGCCGTTGGCGAGCGCGGTGGTGTCGTAGACGTAATGGAGCATGTAGGCGTTGCAGTCCTTGCCGGTGAGCGACGCGCCTGCCGCGCCGATGGCGATGAACGGCACCTTCTTTTCCTTCGCAATGCTTGCCATCGCCAGGCTGACGCCGGTGTTGGAGCCGCCGAGAATCATCGTCACGCCTGCGGTATCGGCCCATTCGCGGAATTTCTGCGCGCCGATGTCGGGCTTGTTCTGGTGGTCCGACACCATGAACTCGATCTTGTTGCCGAGCACGCTGCCGCCGAAATCCTCGATCGCCATTTTCGCGGCCTCGACGCCGCCGGGGCCGATCACGTCCGCATAAAGGCCGGACATGTCATCGATGTCGCCGATCACGACCTTATTTCCGGCAGCGTGTGCCGCAGTCGCCGAAAGGGTTGCTGCGAGCAACCACGGAATTGTTCTTTTCATTTTGGGCGTTTCCTTTTTGGTTTTAGGAGAGCCGCAAGCTAGGAACTTGGCCAAGGCGTTCCTATCCGCCTTTCGTCAGGACTTCTCACAAAAACGTTATATTGCGGCGCGCAATAAAAACGCCCTCCTCGCAAAGCGAGAAGGGCGTCCATTTGTTCTGTTCAATTATCAGGCAGCGGCGTTCGGGAACTTGTACGCCTTGAACTGATCGCGCAGCGCGGTCTTGAGAATCTTTCCCGTCGCGGTGTGCGGAATGGCATCGACGAACTGAACGTCGTCGGGCATCCACCATTTGGCGATCTTGCCGTCCATGAATTTGAGAATCTCATCCACGGTGGCTTTCTGGTCGGGCTTGAGCTGCACGATCAGAAGCGGACGCTCATCCCATTTGGGATGATGCACGCCGATGACAGCGGCCTCCAACACCTTCGGATGACCGACGGCGAGGTTTTCAAGATCGATCGACGAAATCCATTCGCCGCCGGACTTGATGACATCCTTGGAGCGGTCGGTGATGCGCATATACGCATCTGCGTCGATGGTGGCGACGTCGCCGGTGTCGAAGAAGCCCGCGTCGTCGAGAATGTTGCTGTCGACGCGGTAGTAGGCTTTCGCCACCGCAGGTCCGCTGACCTTGAGGCGGCCGAAGGTCGTGCCATCCCACGGCAACAGCTTGCCGTTGTCGTCGGTGATCTTCATCTGCACGCCGAAAGGCGGATAGCCCTGCGTTTGCAGAATGTCGAGAGCGGCATCGCCCTTGAGATCGTTGAACGGCGGCTTGAGCGCGCCGACGGTGCCGATCGGGCTCATCTCGGTCATGCCCCATGCGTGACGCGGCTCGACACCCATATCGACGAACGCCTTGATCATCGAGCGCGGCATCGCCGAACCGCCGCAGACCACGACTTTGAGATCGGGCAGCGTCTTCTTTTCGGTCGCCATGTATTGCAGCAGCATCAGCCACACCGTCGGCACGCCGGCGGTGTAGGTGACTTTCTCGGTCGACAGCAGTTCGTAGACGGACGCGCCGTCGAGCTTCGGTCCCGGCATCACGAGCTTGGTGCCCATGCTCGGCGCGGAGAAAGCTATGCCCCATGAATTCGCGTGGAACAGCGGCACCACCGGCAGCATGGTGTCGCGCGCGCGGGTGCCGAGTGCGTCGGTGTTGTTGGCCATCAAGGCGTGCAGCACGTTCGAGCGGTGCGAGTAGAGCACGCCTTTCGGATCGCCGGTGGTGCCGGAGGTGTAGCACATTGCAGCGGCGGTGTTCTCGTCGAACTCCTTCCACTTGAAATTGCCGTCGACTTCCGCGATCCAGTCTTCATAAGCGACCGCGTTCTTCAGCGTCGTCTTCGGCATATGCGCCTTGTCGGTGAAGACGATGTAACGCTCGACCGTCGGCATCTTGTCGGCGATCTTTTCCAGAACCGGAATGAAGGTGAGGTCGGTCATCATCACGCGGTCCTGCGCGTGATTGACGATCCAGACGATCTGATCCGGAAACAGGCGCGGATTGACGGTGTGGCAGATGGCGCCGATGCCCATGATGCCGTACCACGCTTCGAGATGACGCCACGTATTCCAGGCGATGGTCGCAACGCGGTCGCCGAGCTTGATGCCGTCCTTGTCGAGACGCTGGCCGACCTTCAGCGCGCGCGCGCGGATTTCGGCGTAGTTGGTGCGATGGATCGGCCCCTCAACCGATCGCGTCACGACCTCCTGCTTGCCATGCACAGCGGCTGCGTGATCGATGATCCGATGACACAACAACGGCCAATTTTGCATCAATCCAAGCATAACGAATTCCTCCTCAGTGATTTTTGTCTGGCATGTACCATGCCATTACTGCCCCGGAAGGGACTTGAATGAACTTTAGCGCGGACGGCGTGGCCCGCAAATGGTCTTCTGGCGTGGCTTTGGGCCGGAATCCGCTCGTGCCTATGCTTGCGGCAGCCGTCCTGATGCTGCTGCCGGAGATCGCGGCGGCCGAGGATTCTGTGCCGTTGCCGAGACCTCGTCCGGCGGATGCTCCGAAAGCCGAAGCTGCGACTGCCGATGAAGCCGCAAAATCCGGGCAGCAGCCGGACGAAACAAAGCCTGAGGCTTCCGCACCGTTAGAAGAGAAGCCGCCGGAGCCTTCGGCGTGCCGATTGGCGCTGACGGACACGATTGCGATTGCGCCGTCGATCCCCGCCATCAAGGGGCCCGGTGCGTGCGGCGGCGACGATCTGGTGCGGCTTGAGGCTGTGGTTCTGCCGGATGCGCGCAAGGTGCCGGTCAATCCGCCGGCCGTGCTTCGCTGCACGATGGCGACTGCGATTGCGGACTGGATTCGCGCCGACATGGTGCCGCTCGCAACAAGCCTCGGCACGAAACTGAGCGAACTCGACAATTTCGATTCCTACGAATGCCGCGGCCGCAATCGCGTGAAAGGCGCGCGGCTCTCCGAGCACGGGCTTGCCAATGCGCTCGATGTGCGAGGCCTCAAGCTCGCCGACGGCAGCGCGATCTCGCTCACCGATCGCAAAGTGCCGCGCGAGACGCGCGAAGCTGTTCTGCACAGCGTCTGCGCGCGATTCATGACCGTGCTCGGTCCGGGCTCGGACTGGTATCACGAGGATCACATCCATCTCGATCTCGCCGAGCGGCGCAACAATTACAGGATCTGCCAGTGGGGCGTTTACGATCCGCTGCCGGATGTCGCGCCATTGATGCCCGCCGAGCGCCCCGAAGAAGCACCGCCGCGTCTGACCGATGAAGAAAAGGCTGCGCTGGAAAAACCGCCGGTCAATTCATCCGCAAAGCTCGACGAGAACACGCCTGCGCCGGAGACCGTCGAGGAGGAGCCGAAGCCGCCGGCTCAGCCGAGCGAAAAGCCGTCGCGCAAGAAGCCGCGCAAATAGAGAAGCCGCGCAAATAAAAAGCGCCGGACATGCCGGCGCTTTTTCGATTCCGTTTGTGATGGAAGCAGCGATTACATCGTGCCGCCGCCCTGCAACGCCATCTTGGAATTGTAGGGCGAGTCGCCCTGCTTGGGATCGAGCACGACAACGACCGAGTTCATCTTGGCGCGGCTGTAGAGATCGATCACGTCCTCATTGGTGAGGCGGATGCAGCCGGATGAAATCGACGCGCCGATGAATTCCGGCTGGTTGGTGCCGTGAATTCTGAACATGGTGTCGCGGCCGCCCTGATAGAGATAGAGCGCGCGTGCGCCGAGCGGATTGTCCGGCCCGCCGGGAACGGAGGCGGGCAGTCCCTCGATGCGCTTATGGATGTCTGCGGTCGGCGTCCATTTCGGCCATTCCTGCATGTTGCCGACGCGTGCGATGCCGGAGAAGGCGAGAGCTTCTTCGCCCACCGTGATGCCGTAGCGGATCGCCTTGCCGCCCTCCAGCACGTAGTAGAGATAATGATTGTCGGAATCGACGACGATCGAGCCCGGCAATTCCTTGCGGTGATAGCTGACGATGGCGCGGCGGAACGGCGGCGCGACCCCGACCTTGTCGTAGGTCGCCTTCGCCAGAAACTCCTTGTCGCGCGGCTTCAGGCTTGCTTCCGGGGCTTTCTCGAACGACGTGCTTGTCTGCATGCAGCCTGCAAGCGCGAGGGCCGCAATCGCGACGGCAATTTTTGAACTGAGTGAGGACATTTCAAAACTTCCATATCGAGATTCCGCGCGCCCCCACGCCGAATCTCTCTCATCATGCTTCCGAAATCGTTAGCCGTTATTTGCTCTGAAACGCGCCGGGTTTCCAGCGTTTCGGCGCTCGTTTCGCTACGCAACACGGAGCCTGTGACTTTCGGGGTTCATGTGGCGAGTTGACGCACCCTCAAAGCCAATAAAAAAGCGCCGGATTTTCCGGCGCTTTCTGGTCTCTGCTGCGGGAGCAGGCAGTTACATCGTGCCGCCGCCCTGAAGCGCCATCTTGGAATTGACCGGCGAGTCGCCCTGCTTGGGATCGAGCACGACGACGACGGTTCCCATCTTCACCTTGCCGTAGAGGTCGATGACATCCTCGTTGGTCAGGCGGATGCAGCCGGAGGAGATCGACGCGCCGATATATTCAGGCTGATTGGTGCCGTGGATGCGGAACAGCGTGTCCTTGCCGCCCGAATAGAGATAAATCGCGCGCGAACCCATCGGATTGTCCGGGCCGCCCTTGACGAAAGTCGGCACGCCGAGCCGCGAAATCTCGCTCTTGGTCGGATGCCAGTCCGGCCACTCGGTCATGGCGCCGACCTTGGCGATGCCGGACCAGGCCATCGCTTCCTCGCCGACGGTGATGCCGTAGCGGATCGCCTTGTTTCCTTCGAGCACGTAATAGAGGTAGTGGTTGTCGGAATCGACGACGATGGAACCCGGCAATTCCTTGCGGTGATAATCGACGATGGCGCGGCGGAACGGCTGGGCGACCGGAACTTTGTCATAGGAAACCTTGGCCAGATATTCCTTGTCGCGCGGCTTCAGCGTCGCTTCCGACGTCGGCTCGTAGGTGGTCTGCATGCAGCCGGCCAGCAGCATGCCGGCGGCGAGAAGGGCAAATCTGGAAGCAACGCGGGTCATTGACGGGCTTTCGATCCAATTGTCGCGCGTCACCACGCCACATGGCCTTGGACGCACGATTCTGCGCAGGCCGCTCGCCACTATAAACGCCAGAAGTTTCCAACTTTCCAGTCATTCCGTGGTGATGTTGCCACGCAGCGTGCGGCTGTGACTTTGCTGCCGCACAGGCCGAAACCGGCCGGTTTTCCGGGCAAAAATCGCCGGTTCTGGACGCCTGCGGCCGGGGCCGAATGCCGCGGCGTCCCTTCATGACGGTCACGTAAACGCGAACTGGAACGCGGGAGGGCGGGGCCCACCGCCGGCGCGGGGCTTGCGGGAATCGGCGCAATTTGCGCTTTGGAGGCGGATGGACCACGACTGTCCAACGCGCCGCGCCGGAGTTGTCCATGCTGTCAGTGTTCGTCCCCACCGCCTCGCAGCTCAAGCGGCTTGAGACCATCGAGGCCGAGGACTTGCCGACCAACGCGGTGTGGATCGATCTGAAATCGCCGTCGCCCGGCGAGGACAAGGCGGTCGAGAAGCTCGTCGGCATTTCGATCCCGACGCGCGAGGACATGCAGGAAATCGAGATTTCCAGCCGCCTCTATGTCGAGAACAATGCGCGCTACATGACGGCAACGCTGATGTGCGCGACCGACTCCGGCAATCCGCGCACCACGCCCGTGACCTTCATCCTGACCGATCACCGTCTCGTCACCGTGCGCTACGACGAGCCGAAGCCGTTCGCGCTGATCGCGGCCAAACTCGCGCGCAACTGTTCGCCGAACCTGACAGGCGACGGCGTGCTGCTGGAATTGCTCGACGGTGTGATCGACCGCTGCGCCGATATTCTGGAGCGCGCCGGTGCCGACGTGGACGCGGTGTCGTCGCAGATTTTCGAGCCGTCCGCCGAGCGCGGGCATGCTGCGACCTACTCACAAATTCTGCTCACCATCGGCAAGAAAGGCGACCTCACCTCGAAAGTGCGCGAGAGTCTCGTGTCGATCGGGCGGCTGATTTCCTTCGTGCTGGTGGAGACCGACACCACGCGCTGGACCAAGGATCAGAAATCGCAGTTCAAGACCCAGCAGCGCGACATCGCCTCGCTCACCGACCACGCCTCATATCTGTCGAACAAGATCACCTTCGTGCTCGATGCGATGCTCGGCGTCGTCAATCTCGAGCAGAACAACATCATCAAGCTGTTCTCGGTCATGGCGGTGGTCTTGATGCCGCCTACTCTCATCGCCTCGATCTACGGCATGAACTTCAAGTCGATGCCCGAACTCGAACACCCGTGGGGCTATCCGCTCGCGCTCATCGCGATGCTGCTCGCAGCGGTCGGGCCGTATCTGTTTTTCAAGTGGAAGCGGTGGTTGTGATCGCAATTTTCGGTGGGCTGAAAAATGGTTTGCTCGACCATCTAGCCGCTGTTCGGTAAGATCGGACGATGGACCTTTTCAGAGCGGCAGGCATAAGCGCAGGTGAGAGCCGTGCATCGCGAACGCTTCGCGTTCCGTTGCTCAACTTCAAAGTTGTATCAAACAAACTTAAGGAATTCACATTCGACTTCAGTGAGCAGCAGCTAGCGGCCGCTGAAAGCTACGCGAAAAATGCGAAAGCTAAGAAATTCGCGAAAGAAAAAGAAACGGCCGTTCGTCCGCTTTTCTTCGACAAGGTTCTCGGCGAAATTCTTGGATACAAGAAATTTGAGTCTGAAGGCGGCTATTCGCTCGCGTTCGAGCATCCGATACGGCGCGGTTCTGTTGATGTCGCCCTAGGAAATTTTGGTTTAGACGACGCCAAAGACCAAATCATTGCGCCCTTCGAACTAAAGGGCCCCGGCACGACTGACCTTGATGCAATCATGCCGGGCCGTGGACGGAGTCCGGTCCAGCAGGCGTGGGACTATGCCATCGACGCGCCCGGTTCGAAGTGGGTGCTTGTCTCGAATTGCGTCGAGGTCAGGCTCTATGGATTTGGCCGGGGGCGCGATGCCTATGAAGTGTTCAATCTTGCGGAATTGGACAATCCCCGCGAACTTGAGCGGCTGTTCTACCTTCTTTCCGCCAAACACTTGCTCGGCGGATTGACTGAAGCGCTGCTGAAAGAAACCGACAACGCGTACAAAGATATCACCGGCAATCTTTACAAAAGTTACAGCTCGCTCCGCGAACGACTTGTCTCATTTGTTACTGGCGAAGCGGATGGCCCCAAGCTGCCGATGATTCAGGGTATTGAGGTCGCGCAAAAAATTCTCGACCGCATTCTGTTCATTGCTTTTGCGCAGCGCACCGATTTGCTGCCGGACCGGCTTCTCGATGGTGCCGCGAAAGAGGTGAATCGATATGTGCCCAAGCCGCTTTGGCACAACTTCAAAGGACTCTTCCAAGCAGTCGATGAGGGCAGCAAGCATCTCAATATTTGGGGATACAATGGCGGCTTGTTCGCGCCCGATGCTGTAACGGACGCGCTCATCATTCCCGACCCGCTCGCAACCGACCTCGCCAGTTTGGGCGAATGGGACTACCGCAGTGAAGTGCCGGTGACGGTGCTTGGTCATATCTTCGAGCAGTCGATCACCGACATCGAGAAATCCCGCGCGGTTGCGCGCGGCGAAGAAGCGCCCAAAATCACCAAGGCGAAACGACAAGGCGTCGTCTATACGCCGGAAATCGTTACGCGGTTTCTCGTCGAACATACCATTGGTGTTTGCCTCGATGAGCGGTTTGCCGCATTGCTGGTGAAATACAAGAAGCCGGAGCGTGCACGGTCGAGTACGGAACCGCTATTCGCAGATGGTGAAGATGAGGCGCAGCGTTCGTTCTGGCTAGATTATCTGAACGAACTGCGGAATATCACAATCGTCGATCCGGCATGCGGATCGGGAGCCTTCCTCGTCGCTGCCTTCGACCTTCTTGCGCGCGAATATCGCAGCGTGATCGAACTCTTGGCTGATCTTGGCGAAAAGATTGATTTCGATCCGTTCGACGAGATCGTGACCAAAAATCTATACGGCGTCGATATCAACGCCGAGTCAGTCGAGATCACGCGACTGGCTTTGTGGCTAAAGACAGCGCGACAGAATCATCGGCTTCAGAATCTTGAAGCGACGATCAAGGTTGGCGACAGTCTGATCGAAGACAAAAATTTCACTTCTCAGCCATTCAACTGGCAGGCTGGGTTTCCTGAAATTTTTGCCAAAGGCGGCTTCGATGTTGTCATCGGCAATCCGCCGTATGTGCGGATGGAATTCATCAAGGTATTCAAGCCTTATCTTGAAAAGAACTATGTTGTCGCCGCTGATCGCGCCGATCTTTACGCCTATTTTTTTGAGAAGGGAGTCAGGATTCTGAAGGAGGGTGGACGGCTGGGCTACATTTCGTCGTCGACGTTCTTCCGAACCGGCTCCGGAGAAAATCTGCGGACATTTCTTGGCGACAATATAGCGCTGGAATCGATCATCGATTTTGGAGACCTTCAGGTGTTTGAGGGCGTGACGACCTACCCCGCAATTTTGACACTTCGTAAAGGTGATCCGGGAACGGGGTCGCTGTCATTCCTGAAGATCAAGGATGCCTTGCCGAAGGATCTTGGCTCTGACTTCACAGACAGATCGACAGCGATGCCGCGTGCGCGACTCGGCAAAGGTTCGTGGCAGCTCGAAGATGATGCGCTTGCCAAACTTCGCGCGAAGATTGTGGCAGGCAAGAAAACGCTCGGCGAAGTTTATGGTGCGCCGCTGTATGGGATCAAGACTGGTCTCAACGAGGCGTTTGTCATCGATACTCGGACGCGTGATCGTCTCGTCAAGCAAGACAAGAATTCAGCCAAACTCTTGAAGCCATTTTTGCGGGGGGAGAACATCAAGCGTTGGCGTGTCGAGCCGGAAGGTCTGTTTCTCATCAACACGCCCAAGGGCAAGGTCGACATCGAGAAATATCCTGCGATCCGGGACTGGCTGCTACCTTTAAAGGATGACTTAGAAAATCGTGCGACGAAACAGGAATGGTGGGAGTTGCAGCAGGCGCAACTGGCGTATCAACCCATGTTTTCGACTCCCAAGATAAGCTACGGCCACTTCGCGGTGGAAAGGATTTTTACTTTCGATAATGAAGGGTTCTTTTCTAACGACAAGTCGTATTTCATTCCGAATGCAACTCGCGAACTCTTGGCCATACTTAACTCAAAACTTGCTTGGTCAATTGTCTCTGGCCTTTCGCCCGCTGTGCGCGGCGGTTTCCACGAAATGCGTGTTCAATATGTTGAGAAAATTCCGATTCCTCAAATGAAGTCCGGCGACAGAGTGTCACTCGCTAAATTCAGCGAGAAGTGCAGTCGTGCTGCTAAAAAACGACTCGAAGTGCAAAATGATTTTCGACATCGGATCGAGGCTGACCTTGCGCCTCCGGGGAAGCAGAAGCTCACCGGCAAGTTGGAAAATTTTTGGAAGCTCAACTTCACTGCATTTCGCGATGAGATCAAACGCGCCTTCAAGACCGAGATTCCAGTCAAGGATCGCGACGGCTGGGAAAAATATCTCGCGGAGAAATCGGCGGAGGTGAAGAGGCTCACGGCCGAGATTGAGGCCGCAGAGCGTGAAATCGACACCATCGTCTACAAGCTGTTCGATTTGTCGGCGGACGAAATCAAACTGCTCGAAGAGTCGTTAGAAGGGCAGTATTGAAAAGCTGGCTTGAAGTCGCTTGACAAAATCCTTCACAAGGACTATATTCCTATAACTCCCGTTCGCGAGGGGTGCTTCTCGAGGGCGCTTGCGAAGTGAAACGGGATGCGGCGCCCGCGCGCGAGGTTCGTGACCCCGCGTCCGGGAGGCTGAGGAGCCACCGTCCGGGCCAACTACGTGGCTCTGCCTTCAGTGGCTGGACGCGGACTGGAGCGGCGCAGACGAAAGTCCGCGCATGCGAACGCTTTTGGCTTCGGCCTTACGCGTTCTTACTCCTCGTCCCGGAAGAACGGTCCTCAGACAGAAAAGCCGCAATGGAGCGCCGTGAGGCGTTGCGCGCCGTGTCGTTCGCTTGTCGCAGGGCGGATGCGCGTCGCGATCACTATCGTTGCGCCTTGCGGCGCTCCATCCCCTCAACGGGACGGAAAAGACGAGGGCGCCCCCGCGCCGTCAAAACAACAGGGGCCAAGATGCTTGTCTTGAACGCCGCACATCTAACTAAAATGGAGCGAGGCATGAAACGCAGTCGCATCACATTCAGCGTCGTCCCCGCGAAGGCGGGGACCCATACGCGCCGCTCAAAGTTTTGTCGCCGCGATGCTCGCGTCTGCGTAACAACCGCGTCCGGTGGTTATGGGTCCCCGCCTTCGCGGGGACGACAAAAAAGACACTAAACGTGCTGGCCGCCGTTGATGTGGATTTCCGCGCCGTTCACGTAAGAACTCGTTTCCGTGCACAGCACGTAGATGATCTTGGCGACTTCATCCGGCGTGCCGAGGCGATCCAGCGGAATCTGCTCGTGCACAATCTTGTCGGTGCCCGGCGAGAGAATCGCGGTGTCGATCTCGCCCGGCGCAATCGCATTCACGCGCACGCCGACGCGGCCGAAATCCGCCGCCATCTCGCGCGTCAGCGAAGCAAGTGCCGCTTTCGACGTTGCGTAAGCCGCGCCCGCAAACGGATGCACGCGCGAACCTGCGATCGATGTGACGTTGACGACGGAGCCTTTGGCGGCTTTCAGCTCGTTCAAAAGCCCGCGCGCCATCATGATCGGCGCAAAGAAGTTGACGTTGAACACATGGCTCCATGTCTCGATGTCGGTATCGATGGAGCCGAGCCGCGCGCCGCCGTCCGCTTTCGGCGAGATCGCCGCATTGTTCACCAGCGCATGCAGTTCGCCGCCGATGCGCGATTTCACTTCCGCGATGGCGCGTTCGGTGTCCCTGTGGTCGGCGAGGTCGACTTGGATGTGATCTTCCGGTCCTGCGCCCCACGGACACTGTTCGGGAAACGGATGCCGCGAGCATGTCAGCACGCGCCAGCCCGCGCTGGAAAAGCGTTTGACGGTCGCGTGTCCGATGCCGCGGCTTGCGCCGGTGAGAAGCATCGTGCGTCGTGGCGCGTTGGAGTCGGAAGGCGAGAGAGGCATTTGGTTACTCGGTTACGGATAAAGCCGCGTCTTGCTCCAGCCTCGGCCGGAATCTTGGCCAGAGGAGTCGCGGGTGAATTCGATGCGGTCGTGCAGGCGAAACGGCCGGTCGTGCCAGAACTCGAACGATTGTGGCGCGATGCGCCAGCCGCTCCAGCCTTGCGGACGCGGCACATCGCCGACCGCGAATTTGGCAGCATTCAGCGCGATGGCTTTTTCAAAAGCCATGCGGCTTTCCAGCGGCCTGGATTGCTTGCTGGCATGCGCGCCGATCTGCGCCTGTTTCGGGCGCGTGGCGAAATAGGCGTCGGCTTCTTCCGGCGTGACGGTCGAAACCGTGCCGCGAATGCGGATCTGCCGGCGCAGCGACTTCCAGTGAAACAGCAGCGCAGCCTTGGGATTGGCAGCGAGTTCGCGGCCCTTGGCGCTGTCGATATGGCTGTAAAAGACGAAGCCGTCCTGGTCGTATCCCTTGAGCAGAACCATGCGGACGTCCGGTAATCCAGATGCATCGACCGTGGCCAGCGCCATCGCATTGGGGTCGTTCGGCTCGGATTTGACGGCCTCGGCGAACCATGCGGCAAACAGGCCAAAGGGTTCCGAAACCTCGGTAAAATCACCGGAAATTAACGGGTGTTTGATCTGCTCTGGACCGTTCATGTCTGGAGTGCCCGTTTGCCTCTCGCTGCGCCCATACGCGCTTTGCCGCTCAGTCGGTCCTTATATAGGGCACGCAGGGCCTGCGGCCTATCGCCGATGCGGCGGATGGCAGCGATGCTGGCGGTGGTTCTGGTCGGCCTGTCGGAGGGCGGTTGCAGCTTCCGGCTCGGCTCGATGTTCGAGAAGGACAAGGGCGATCCGTCCGATGTCACAGGCTCCATCGGCCCGGTCCGGATCAAGGACGACACCAATCTCACCGACACCGATATGGCGCTGGCCCGCAATGCGGCCTCCGACATTCTCAGCCGGGGCGGCAAAGACGCCAGCCAGCCCTGGGAAAATCCCGAAACCGGCGCGCGCGGCTCGGTCACGCCGCTGGCCACGACTTACGCATCCGAAGGCAAGGTGTGCCGCGATTTTCTGGCAAGCTATGTGCGCGGTGCCAATGAAGGCTGGCTCCAGGGCGAGGCCTGTCAGCAAGGGCAGGGGCCGTGGGAAATCCGCAGTATGAAGCCCTGGAAGCGAAGCTAGGCTGGAAACCAGGCTGAACCCGTTGCACGGCCGCATCGAAATCCCCAGATAACATCTGAAGGACGTTCGTCCGTTCTCAATTCCTCCAAGGAGACCGATCGATGCGCGACCCCTATGAGGTCCTGGGGGTGCCGAAGAATGCGAATGCGGCGGCGATCAAAAGCGCCTTCCGCAAGCTCGCCAAGAAGCACCATCCCGACGCCAACAAGGGTGACTCCAGGGCTGCCGAGCGTTTCGCCGAAGTGAATTCGGCGAACGAAATTCTCGGCGACGAGGACAAGCGCAAGCAGTTCGATCGCGGCGAGATCGACGCCGAAGGCAAGCCCCGTTTTCAGGGCGGTTATGACAGCTCGGGATTTCCCGGCGGCGGCTTCGGCGGACGTGGCGCGCGCGGCCGCGCAGGGCCGGGCGGTTTTGAATATTCGTTTTCGACCGGCGGCCCGGGCGGCGGAATGGGCGGCGCAGGCTTCGAGGACATTCTCAAAAGCATGTTCGGCGGCGGCGGTCCCGGTATGGGTGCCGGACGTAGCGCGCATTTCGAGGACCAGCCTTTCGCAGCCGATCTCGATCTCAACGTCACCATGAGCGTGTCTCTCGAGGAGACCGTGAAGGGCGGCACCCGCCGCGTTCGCCTGCCGACCGGCAAAGAACTCAACGTGAAGATTCCGGCCGGCGTCACCGCCGGCCAGCAGATCCGCTTGAAGGGCCAGGGCGAGACCGCCCCCGGCCACCCGCCCGGCGACGTGCTCATCACCGTGACGATCGCCCCGCATTCTTATTTCAAAGTTGAGGGCAACGATCTTCGCATCGAACTGCCGATCACGCTTTATGAAGCGGTGCTCGGCGCGAAGGTGCGCGTGCCGACACTGGACGGCGCGGTGCAATTGTCTATCCCGAAAAATACGTCGAGCGGACGCACGTTTCGCCTCAAAGGCAAAGGCTTGCCGCACAAGACCTCGCAGAATTTGAGCGAGTTCGGCGATCTGTTCGCGGTGACGCGCATCATTCTTCCTGACGGAAATGATGTGGAGCTTGAGGCGCTGATGGACAAATGGCGCGCCGATCATCCGTACAATCCGCGCAAGGATTTGGGCGAATAGCGCGATAAGGCGCAATTGTGTCGCCGCGCGGGGATAGCGATGTCCATCCGAGCCAACGCGCTGTGCATGTTCGGCAAATTCCGCACCACAATTTCGCCTTTGCGCGCAATGGCCAAAATGTGACGGACTTGGAATCGAATGGCGGGATTGCGGCGGTGTTTCGCGCCGATCAAGCGCGTATAGTCCGCGCCAATGAAGGAGGCTTTCATGTGCCGAAACATCAAGACGCTTTTCAATTTCGAGCCGCCCGCGACCGGGGATGAAATCCACGCCTCGGCGTTGCAGTTCGTGCGGAAACTTTCCGGCTTCAACACGCCGTCGAAAGTGAACGAGGCCGCGTTCAACCGCGCGGTCGAGGATGTGTCGGCCGCCGCGCGCACCTTGCTGGCGTCGCTGCACACGCATGCGCCCGCAAAAGATCGTGAGGCCGAGGCGGAAAAGGCGCGCGAGCGCAACAAAGCGCGATTTGCCTGACGCGATCCCGCGCTGTGCGATTGCGTTTTGACGGATGCGACTCTACGATTCGCTACGAATCGCGCCTGCGTCATTCCGCTTTCACATTTCTTGAAACATCGCCGGGGAGCTTCACCATGAGATTGTCATCCATCGTTCGCGCCTGTGCCGTTGCATTGATTGCGTTCTCCGCCGTCTCGCTGTCGTCAACAGCGCGCGCGGATTCAGGTCTCGTGACGCTGACGGTCTACAAAGGCGGCTGGATCATCGGCGGCTCGGCCGGCGGCGGCACGCTGACATTCCAGGGGCGGCGCTATCCGCTCTCGGTCGGCGGCATCGATTACGGTCTGGTGTTCGGCGGGTCGAAGACGACGTTCTCCGGCCGCGTGTCGAACATCTATCGTCCGTCGGATGTCGCGGGCGTTTACGGCGCGGCGGGTGCGGGTCTTGCGGTCGGCGGCGGCGCGCGCGCCATCGTGCTCACTAACCAGAAGGGCGCGGTGCTCGAACTGTCGGGACGCCAGTTCGGCCTGATGGCGAACGCCGATCTCAGCGGCCTTGCGATTACGATGCGGTAATCGTCGCGAATACGGACTGCGAAAGGCCGGGCGCGATGCCCGGCTTTTTGTTTGCTTGCGATGCGGCTGGAAGGATTCCGGCAAGCGCAGATCGATCACCAGAAGCGTCATCGCTACGCGAACACGCCGCCGGTCAAATGCATCGAGGCGGGATTTGGGGATCGTGACAAGCACTTAAAACCGAGGGGCCATGAAGGTCATTAAAACCAAAATTAATGATTGACAATAGGAATTAAAACCTATATCTGACTAAGTGACTTTTAGAGGCAGTTTGGATGAGAGACGCATTTAGGATCAAAAAAATCTCATGAACGCCAAGCATGAGTTGCTCGGCATTCAAGTTCGATTGAAGTTTGCTGAACTATTGCAAGCGGTCAAAGCAGGTTTCAATGAAGAACAGCCGCGTGACGCTAACGGACGATGGACATTTGCCGATGCGAGTGGAAATCCGCCGAGCGGAGACGCCGCTGGCGGCGATATTTTTGGGCAGATTTTCACTGCGGCTACGAGACTTGCTGCAGGTAGTCCGTCAATGAGTCAGTGCGTTGATCTTTGTTTGCCATTGCTATTGCGCCCGCAATCTCCAGGAAGTAACCGCAACGAATTTTCATTCCGCCGATGTTTAAACGCATGCCTCGGCCGCTTGGGCCAATAAGGAGAAAGAGATGGACGCTCAGGTTGCTCGGCATGTCATTCGCGCGTGCTTGCGAAGCACTGGAGAACTACAGCGATTGCTCGAGTTGCTGAAAGAGCAATGTCCGCCGGACGAATACCAGACTTTTGCAAAGGCGATCGGAATGGCACTCGCTTCGATTCATATCGAGATTGTCAATCGCGTGACGTCGCTGCATCCGGAACTTGAGGGCGAAATGGATACGACGATTTCAAAATATGGCCGCTATCTCTGACTTTTGTGTGGGATCGTGACTTTCAAAGCCGCTGAGTTACCCAATCCGCTGTGCCAGCCAAGCAATCGCTACTTCAACTCAAGCACCACAGGTCCGGCGACGGGATCGGTGACGCCAAGTCCGCCGCCCATATCTTCAAGCGTGTCGCGGAATGAATTCAGCGTCGCGATCATGTGCGGCCGCGCGGCGGCGAGCGCCTCCATGCTGTCCCACTCGGCGATGATGCAATAGTTGTGCTCGCCGGTCTTGACCATGTTGACGTGGCGCAGCCCTTTCCAGTCGTGGGCGACGTTTTTGTGTGCGTCGAGAAATTCCCGATCGCGGCCGGGCTTGACCTTGAAGCGTACCGCATTGAATGCCGTCATAGCGTTTCCTCCGGGCTTTCGCCCGGTAGAATGGCACGGCGGTGAGAAAAATCTACCTCTTTAAGTGCGGAGTCACGCCACTCGCTGCGCCAGACATAGCCAGTCCCACGGCTCGCGCGTGGTCGAACGCGGCTTGCGCAGGCCCTCGACGCTCCACGGATAGTGCACCTTTACGAGCTTCTTCACTTTGAAGCCGTTGTCTTCCATCGCGGCGGCGAATTCCTTAGCACTGAAAAATTTCTGCCACGCGCCGTCGCGCTTGACGAGGCCGCTTTCGGTCCGCTCGTCCGGCTGCTTGCCGAGTTTGTCCACCACGTCTTGTGACTCGATGGACGGCACCACGATCAGCGCATAGCCTTTCGGCTTGGTCACGCCGCGGATGTTCTTCCACGCTGCGTCGCGCTTCTTGGCGCTGCCCATCGTAATGACGTTGAGGCTCACGGTGAGATCGGCGCGCGGGCCGAAAAACTTCGCTGCGCGCGTCATGTCCATCGCGAACCATTCGGCATGCGCGATTTTTGCACAGCGGCGCTTGGCGCGCAGCACGATGCGGGCGGCAAAATCGAGCGCGAAAATCTTCGAGAATTTATTCTGATATTTCTTGACGAAACTTCCGACGCCGCAACCCATATCGACCAGCACCGGATCCTTGCGGCTCTTCAGCGCCGCGCGCACCAGTTTATCGAACTGGCGATTGGTTTCCTTGGTGACGATGTCGCACACCGTCGACTCGAATTTGGCGGCGTGCTTGTTCCAGTCATTGTGATTCACGTTGTTGCCCGTTCGCTTGAGGAATTTTTGAAAATTCAACGAACGCAACGCGCACATGATCGGCGCCGGCGCGCCGAATCACTTGGCTTGATTTTTGAACGAAATGATTCCGCGCCGCAATGCCAAATCGAATCGGAAAGGTTAACGAGCGAGCGTCACGTCTGCGCTTCGTTCATGCATTCAGCCACGCCACGCCTTCGATCTCGATCAGCATTTTCGGATCGGGCAGTGCTGCGACGACACACGTCGTCCTTGCAGGATAGGGCGCTGGACCGAACGCTTCGGCATAGAGCTTGTTCATCGTCACGACGTCGCTTGCGCGCGTCAGCAGCACGTTGACCTTCGCGAGTTGCCGCAACGACCCGCCCGCTTCATTGAGCGTGCGCGATAGGTTCGCGATGACATTGGCGAACTGCGCCTCGAACGAATCCGGCAGCTCGCCCTTCGCGTCGAAACCCGGAATGCCGGAGACGAACACGAAGTCTCCGGCGACGGTCGCGAACGACAGCGGCGGTGCTTTGACGCCGGGCGGTGGAGCGATGTGAGTGAGAGGCATCGATGATCCGGATTAAAAGAAAGCACAACAGCACAACTATTTGCGTCGCTGAGTGCCAATGATCGCAAAACTCTAACTTTCGAGATTTCGATTGTCGCCGAATACGACTACGCCAGCTAAGTCCTCTACCTCTATAACTTCGCGGGCTTGCCCATTAATGTCGTCTTGCCGACTTGCGGGATTTTCACGCCTACTCCTTTCAATGTCGATCAAAATATTGACGTACGCAGGCAGGGGTCTGACCGTCGGCGATATTTCAATCTTAGGTCGCTCCCATTGGATTGTGTCGCCGCTCACTTTCGGCTCTCCCTTGGGCTCGGCAAGAGAACTAATCGTCTTCACAGATGAGTCGACTAACGCTCTATTGTGAGATGAACACGCTAGTAAGTGCCACGGCAACATAAACTTTCTTAAATCCTTAAGCGCGTTTGATTTTGCAAAACTTACATCCTGCGCCAATGCTATCGAACATCCCCAAAAACTTGGGGGTCGGTACTTGTGCAGGCAGCCGGGATAAATTTGTTTAAAGTTGCCATCAGGATGCGAAAAATTATAAAAACAATAAAGTGGGATATGCGAATCTTCGTCCGCCTTCTGAATGAGTTTTTTTATTTGCTCTTCCGGGTCGACAGGAATTCCATTGCTTGATCCCGATTTAAAAAGGCTTTCATACCTTCCACTCGGAAATAGTTTCTTTGCCTGCACTCGATAACTAATGCCCTTCTTGCCGCTTACGAACCAAAAAAGCCAATCCGCGCCGTGAATAGATTCTTCCTGTTTCGTTGCCGGTATTACTAGAAAATCACCGGTCTGGTGCCTGCGCGCGATTTCATAGAGAACATTTTCCGTCAAAGTTTCTTCGCCTGTACGTTGTTTGAGCGCGGCCGCTCTTTTCATTCGATGCCAAACAACGCTCGCTTGGCTTCGAAATGTATCGCACAGGGGTTTCAAAGGCTTTCCTCAGTTTCTTTGCCTTTAGTGGACGTGATCTATTCAATCTCACAACACCTTATTGCTCTCTTTCACCTTCTCGGCGTCGAGATACACGCTCGATCCCATCTCCTTGAATTTCGCGCTCATTTGCGCCATTCCATCTTCGACAACGCCGCTGATCGTCATGCCTGCGCTGAGACCAAGCGCGGCCTTCTCGTTGTCGCCGAGCGAAGCTGCGTAGTCGCGCACGTCCTGCGTGATTTTCATCGAGCAGAATTTCGGCCCGCACATCGAACAGAAATGCGCGACCTTATGCGCTTCCTTCGGCAGCGTTTCGTCGTGATAGCTGCGCGCGGTATCCGGATCGAGGCCAAGGTTGAACTGGTCTTCCCAGCGGAAATCGAAACGCGCGCGCGAGAGTGCATCGTCGCGCAGTTGTGCTGCGGGATGACCCTTCGCGAGATCGGACGCATGCGCCGAAATCTTGTAGGTGATGACGCCGACCTTGACGTCGTCGCGGTTCGGAAGACCAAGGTGCTCCTTCGGCGTCACATAACACAGCATCGCGCAGCCGAACCAGCCGATCATTGCGGCACCGATGCCGGACGTGATGTGGTCGTAGCCCGGCGCGATGTCGGTCGTCAGTGGTCCAAGCGTGTAGAACGGCGCTTCGCCGCATTCCTTGAGCTGCTTGTCCATGTTGATCTTGATCTTGTGCATCGGCACATGGCCGGGGCCTTCGATCATCACCTGGCAGCCTTTCGCCCACGCGATCTTAGTCAGTTCGCCGAGCGTTTCGAGTTCGGCGAATTGCGCGCGGTCGTTGGCATCCGCAATCGAGCCGGGACGCAGGCCGTCGCCGAGAGAGAACGATACGTCGTACTTGCGCATGAGATCGCAAATTTCCTCGAAGTGCGTGTAGAGGAAGCTCTCCTTGTGATGCGCGAGGCACCACTTCGCCATGATCGAGCCGCCGCGCGACACGATGCCGGTGACGCGGTTCGCGGTGAG
>BFBZ01000241.1_pt1 | contig 65062 bp, 41 predicted proteins | sample 1888401 | NCBI WGS metagenome assembly BFBZ01 (sample SAMD00112614, study PRJDB3348) | symbiont metagenome | host: Chara braunii
GTCAGCGAGACAAGCGCCGAAATGGCGATGGCGGCCGTCACCGTCAGCGCGAATTCGCGGAACAGGCGGCCGATGATGCCGCCCATGAGCAGCAGTGGAATGAACACCGCGATCAGCGAGAAGGAGATCGAGAGGACGGTGAAGCCGATCTCGCGGGAGCCTTGGAGCGCCGCTTGCATCGGCGAGGCGCCCCCCTCGATGTGGCGGTGGATGTTCTCCACCACGACGATCGCATCGTCCACGACGAAGCCGACGGCGATGGTGAGCGCCATCAGCGACAGGTTGTCGAGGCTGAAGTTGAGGAGGTACATCGCGGCGGCGGAGCCGGCGAGCGCAAGGGGCACGGTGACGCTCGGGATGAGCGTCGCCCAGAAATTCCGCAGGAACAGCATGATCACCATCACCACCAGGCCGATGGTGAGGGCGAGCGTGAATTGCACGTCGGCGACCGAGGCGCGGATGGTCGTGGTGCGGTCGAGGATGGTCTCGACCTTGATCCCCGGCGGGATGCGCGCCGTGAGCTGCGGCAACTGCGCCTTGATCTGATCGACGGTGTCGATGACGTTGGCGCCCGGCTGCTTGAACACGGCGAGGATGATGCCGTCCTTGTTGTTCTGGTAGGCGGCGACGTTGCGGTCCACCGCATCCGAGACCGCCTGGCCGACGTCGCGGACGCGGATCGGCGCGCCGTTGCGGTAGGCGATGACGACGTCGTTGAACTCCTCGGCCTTGGTGATCTGGTCGTTGGCGGCGACGGTGAAGCTGATTTTCGGTGTGTTGATCGTGCCCTTGGCGATGTTGGTCGTGGAGGTGACGAGCGCCGAGCGGATTTCCTCAAGCGTCACGCCGGACGACGCGAGTTTCGCCGGATCGACCTGAATGCGGATCGATGGCGTGCGATCGCCGAAGATCGAGACCTGCGCGACGCCGGGGACCTGCGAAATCTGCTGCGCCAGGAACAAGTCCGCGTAGTCGTCCACGGTGATGAGCGGAATGGTGTCCGACCGCAGCGCCAGCATGATGATCGGTGAGTCGGCCGGATTGACCTTCTTGTAGCTCGGCGGCGCAGTCATCGACTGCGGCAGTGTCTTGGTCGCGACGGTGATCGCGGCCTGCACGTCCTGCGCGGCGGAATCGATGTTCCGGTTGAGGTCGAACTGGATCACGATCGTGGTCGCGCCGAGCGCGCTGAGCGACGTGAGCTGCGACACGCCCGGAATTTGCGCGAATTGCCGTTCGAGCGGGGCGGCGACCGAGGTCGCGATGGTCTCGGCGCTGGCGCCCTGCCAGGTCGCCGTCACCTGGATGGTCGGAAAGTCCACCTGCGGCAGCGGCGCGACCGGCAGGAAGGGATAGGCGGCGATGCCGACGAAGGCGATCGCGGCCATCAGCAGCGTGGTGGCGACCGGGCGGCGGATGAAGGGTTCGGAAATGTTCATGGGGCACCGGCCGGCGCGTTCGCGCTCACATTCACGGTGCTGTTGTTCTGGAGCTTGTACTGGCCGGCGGTGACGACGTGTTCGCCGTCGTTGAGGCCGGAAACCACGACGGTGATATTGCCGGTGGTGTCACCGGTCTCGATCGGCCGCGGCTCGACCTTGTTATCCGGCTTCACGACCCAAGCGAACAGGCCTTTCGGTCCGCGCTGCACGGCGGTGTTGGGGATCACGACAGCGTTCTTGCGGGTGTCCACCAGCACGCGCGCATTGACGAACTGGCCGGGCCACAGCCGCTCATCCTCGTTCGCGAATGTCGCCTTGAGGCGATAGCTGGCGGTGGTCTGGTCGATCATGTTGTCGATCGTCTCGAGCGTGCCGGTGCTGATCGCCTTGCGATTGTCGCGGTCAAAGGCGATGACCTGGACGTCGCCGCGGGCCTTGGCGTTGCGCACGTCGTCGAGCGTCTGGGCGGGCAGGGTGAAGGTGATGAACGTGGGCTGCGTGCGCACCAGCGTTGCGATGGCGGCGGTATCCGAGGCATGGACCGTGTTGCCCGGATCGATCAGGCGCACACCCATGCGACCATCGCTCGGCGCGGTGATGTTGGTGTAGTCGAGCTGGGTCTCCGCGGTCTCGATTGCAGCGGCGTCGGCTTGGATGGCCGCCTTGGTGGTGTCCACCTTGGCCTGCTGCTGATCGATGTTCTGCTGGGTGTCGTAGCCCTTGGCGCCAAGTGAGGTGAAGCGCACCAGATCCTTTTGCAGGCCGATGAGCTGCGCTTCGTCCTGTGCCTTTTTGGCCTTGGCCTGATCGAGCGCGGCCTGGAACAGGCGCGGATCGATCTTGGCGAGGAGGTCGCCTTTCTTCACGCGCTGACCTTCGGTGAAGAGGACGTCTTGCAGCTTGCCGTCGACTTGCGTGTGGATGCTGACCGTGAAGGATGCCTGCACGACGCCGAGGCCGGTGAGATAGATCGGCAGGTCCTGGTGAACGGCAGTCGTCGCGGAGACGGGGATGGCAGGCGGCGGGAGCGTCGCTTGCGCGGGCCGGACGCCGGGCCGGACGAAGTAGAAGGCGACGGCCGCCGCGATCAAAAGGGCGCACACGGCAGCAGCGGCGATGCGGAGCCGTCTGGAGCGCGGTTCTGCGCGCTTCGGAGAACCCTCTTGGGCCGAATTGGAGTCCACAGGCACCATCCTGAGCCTTGGTCAAATTGTCGCAGTTCTTTCTGCGGCGCACCACCTTTCCGGCATATTGCCGCCGGATGAAATGAAGGCCATCCGGCTCACAAAAGTGTGGTTTTGCGCGGATCGGGTGGGTTTGGCGGTTTGGAGGGACTTTGCGCTTGACCTGTGGAAAGTGAGTTCGTATATACCGCGCAACTTTCGGGCTATCTGAGATGGAAATGCGCAACATTATTATCGTACTCGTAACGAGGTGCACCGCCTGGGTGGGCTAAGCCAACCCTTGGGATAGGCGGTGCGCAAAAGGGGCTTTGGGCCCCTTTTTTCATTGGGAAATGACGGCAAGCGAAGCGAGTGGAGCGGACAATGACAAAGGAAATGACCGGCGCGGAAATGGTGATCGAGGCGCTCGCCGATCAGAACGTCGAGCACCTGTTCGGTTATCCGGGCGGCGCGGTGCTGCCGATCTATGACGCGCTTCATCAGCAGCAGAAGGTCAAGCACGTCCTCGTCCGCCACGAGCAGGGCGCGGTGCATGCCGCCGAGGGCTACGCGCGCTCGACCGGCAAGGTCGGTTGCGTGCTGGTGACCTCGGGCCCCGGCGCGACCAACGCCGTGACCGGCCTCACCGACGCGCTCTGTGATTCCATCCCGGTCGTCTGCATCACCGGCCAGGTGCCGACGCATCTGATCGGCAACGACGCGTTCCAGGAGTGCGACACGGTCGGCATCACGCGGCCGTGCACGAAGCACAATTACCTGGTGAAGAACATCGCGGACCTGCCGAGCATCCTGCATGAGGCGTTCCACATCGCCTCGAGCGGACGCCCGGGGCCGGTCGTGATCGACATTCCGAAGGACATCCAGTTCGCCAAGGGCACCTACTACAAGCCCAACACGTTCCATCATCAGGGCTACAAGCCGCGGATGAAGGGCGATCCCATGCGCATCAAGCAGGCGGTCGAGCTGATGGCGAAGGCCAAACGTCCGGTGTTCTACACCGGCGGCGGCATCATCAACTCCGGCCCGCAGGCGAGCACGCTGCTGCGCGAGCTGGTGAAGCTCACCGGTTTCCCGATCACCTCGACGTTGATGGGCCTCGGTGCGTTCCCGGCTGCCGATCCGCAGTGGCTCGGCATGCTCGGCATGCACGGCACCTACGAAGCCAACTGGGCGATGCACGATTGCGATCTGATGATCTGCATCGGCGCGCGCTTCGACGACCGCATCACCGGCCGGGTGGATGCGTTTTCGCCGGGCTCGACCAAGATCCACATCGACATCGATCCGTCGTCGATCAACAAGAACGTCAAGGTCGACGTGCCGATCGTCGGCGATTGCGCGAACGTCATCACCGACATGCTGTCGGAGTGGCGGGCGAAGAAGGCGCAGCCGGACAAGAAGGCGCTGGACGGCTGGTGGAAGCAGATCGACAAGTGGCGCGCGCGCAAGTCGCTCGCCTACAAGCGTTCGGACTCGATCATCAAGCCGCAATATGCGCTGGAGCGGCTCTATGCGCTGACCAAGGACCGCGACACCTACATCACCACGGAGGTGGGCCAGCATCAGATGTGGGCGGCGCAGTTCTATCACTTCCAGGAGCCGAACCGCTGGATGACCTCCGGTGGCCTCGGCACCATGGGCTACGGCCTGCCGTCCGCGGTCGGCACGCAACTCGCGCATCCGAATTCGCTCGTCATCGATATCGCGGGCGAGGCGTCGGTCCTCATGAACATGCAGGAAATGTCGACGATCGCGCAGTACCGGCTGCCGGTGAAGATCTTCATCCTGAACAACCAGTACATGGGCATGGTTCGTCAGTGGCAGGAGCTGCTGCACGGCGGCCGCTATGCGGAGAGCTACACGCACTCGCTGCCGGACTTCGTGAAGCTCGCCGACGCCTATCATGCGGTCGGCATCCGTTGCGACAAGCCGGCCGATCTCGACGCGGCGATCAAGGAGATGATCGACACGCCGAAGGCGGTGATCTTCGACTGCGTGGTCGATCAGGCGGAGAACTGCTTCCCGATGATCCCGTCGGGCCGCGCCCACAACGAGATGCTCCTGAGCGACGCCGCCGAGAAGCTCGAAGACGCGATCACCGAAGAGGGCAAGATGCTGGTGTGACGCGCCTGCGCGTCACACTTCGTCGCCTCGCAACAGAGTTCAAGCTATGTCCACCACCACTTCTGCCTCTCACTATCAGGCCGCGCCGGCCTCGCAGGCCATCGAGCAACACACGCTCTCGGTCATCGTCGACAACGAGCCCGGCGTGCTGGCGCGCGTGATCGGTCTCTTCTCAGGCCGCGGCTACAACATCGAGTCGCTGACCGTGTCGGAGACCGAGCACGAGAAGCACCTCTCGCGCATCACCATCGTCACCCGCGGCACGCCGATGGTGATCGAGCAGATCAAGAACCAGCTCGAGCGCCTGGTGCCGATCCACCGCGTCGTCGACATGACGACGTCGGGCCCGTCGATCCAGCGCGAGCTTGCGATGGTGAAGGTGCGCGGCACCGGTGAGCCGCGCGTCGAGGCGCTTCGTCTCGCGGACGCGTTCCGTGCCCGCGTGATCGATGCCGGCACCGAGAGCTTCATCTTCGAGATCACCGGCGCGAGCGACAAGATCGAGAGCTTCATCAACCTGATGCTGCCGCTCGGCCTCGTCGAGGTGTCGCGCACGGGCGTTGTTGCGATCGGCCGCGGGCCCGACGGCATGTGATGTCCCTTGAGACGCTCCTCGCGATGGTGTCGTTCGCCTTCGTGATGGCGTTCACACCGGGCCCCAACAACGTGATGTTGACTGCCTCCGGCGTCAATTTCGGCCTGGCGCGCACGACCCCGCACATGGTCGGCGTGGTGATCGGCTATGCGGTGCTGCTCTGCGCGGCGGGGGCGGGCGTGGGCTCGCTGATCGTCGCGTTTCCGGCAATCCAAACGGTGCTCAAGATCGTCGGTGCGGCTTACATGCTGTGGCTGGCCTGGAAGGTCGCGAGCGCCGGCAAGGCGAGCGACGAAGGCGGAGAGGGGCGTCCGCTGACGTTCCTGCAAGCCGCGGCGTTCCAATGGGTCAATCCCAAGGGGCTGATCATCGCGTTCGGCGCGGTGGCCTTGTACGTCCACCCGGAGACCGCGGTGCGCGACTTCGCGGTCATGCTGACCGTGTTCACGCTGGCGACGCTCGGCTCCACCATCACCTGGGCCGGTTTCGGCGTGGCGCTCCGCAAGGTGCTTCAGAACGAGCGCCAAGCCCGCATTTTCAATGTCGTCATGGCGCTGCTGCTGGTCGCGAGCATCGTGCCGATGGTCCTCTAACCGCTTGCCAAGGCAGGCATATTCGCTGCTCCCCCATTGTGCGGGGAGCACTTGTCGGGCGTCTCCCGGCGTCCTAGAAGCAAGGCCGAAAAGAACGGGATAAGGGGTAAAGAACCATGCGTGTTTATTACGATCGTGACGCCGACCTGAACCTGATCAAGGGCAAGAAGGTCGCCGTTGTCGGCTATGGCAGCCAGGGCCATGCCCATGCGCTCAACATGCGCGACAGCGGCGTGAAGGAGGTCGTGATCGCGCTCCGCAAGGGCTCCGCCTCCGCCAAGAAGGCCGAGGGCGAGAAGTTCAAGGTGATGGAAGTCGCCGAGGCCGCCAAGTGGGCCGACGTGGTGATGATGCTCACCCCGGACGAGCTTCAGGGCGACATCTATCGGGATCACCTGCACGCCAATCTCAAGCAGGGCGCGGCGCTCCTGTTCGCGCACGGCCTCAACGTCCACTTCAACCTGATCGAGCCGCGCGCCGACATCGACGTGCTGATGGTCGCGCCGAAGGGCCCGGGTCACACCGTGCGCGGCGAGTATCAGCGCGGCGCGGGCGTGCCGTGCCTGATCGCGATCCACAAGGATGCCTCGGGCAACGCGCATGACCTCGGCCTCTCGTATGCCTCGGCGATCGGCGGTGGCCGCGCCGGCATCATCGAGACGACCTTCAAGGAAGAGTGCGAGACCGACCTGTTCGGCGAGCAGGCCGTGCTCTGCGGCGGCGTGGTCGAGCTGATGAAGGCCGGCTACGAGACGCTGTGCGAAGCCGGCTACGCGCCGGAGATGGCGTACTTCGAGTGCATCCACGAAATGAAGCTGATCGTCGACCTGATCTACCAGGGCGGCATCGCCAACATGAACTACTCGGTGTCGAACACCGCCGAATACGGCGAGTATGTCACCGGACCGCGCATCATCACCGCCGAGACCAAGGCCGAGATGAAGCGCGTGCTCGACGACATCCAGTCCGGCAAGTTCACCCGCGACTGGATGCTGGAGAACAAGGTCAACCAGACCTCGTTCAAGGCGACACGCGCCAAGCTCGCCCAGCACTCGGTCGAGCAGGTCGGCGCCAAGCTCCGCGAGATGATGCCGTGGATCAAGCAGGGCGCGCTGGTCGACAAGAGCAAGAACTAAGCTCGGTCTCAGGACCGGCTACGAAGCCTCCCGCCTCGGCGGGAGGCTTTTCGTTTGGGCGGTCTCTCGATCCGCGATCAGAGTTCCAGGCTGCCCATCGAAGATGGAGCCCAACCACCTGATTGGACTAAATATTTTTGGACCGCCCGGGTTTCCGAGCGGTCTTTTGTTACCGGCTCTGTTACAGTTCGATGACAACAGACCGCCATGCCCCCAGCCCTCGCGTTTTTGAGCCGCAGTTTTTCCGCCGCCCGCATCGGCGAGACGCATCGTTTGGCGTGGGCGATGCTTGCGGTGCTGCATCTCGCAGCGCTTGCGATGCTCGCGTGGTCGGAGGCCGATCTCGTCGGGCGCGTCGCGTTCGTTTTCACCTGGACGCTGCTGAATCTCCTCTTCATCGCGATCCTGCGCCGTCCGCTGCCGGCGGCGGCGCTGACGTTGATGCTGTTCACGCTGGTCGTTCTGCTGTCGCGCTTCAAGCACGGCGTGCTGCTGATGACGGCGAATTTCCTCGACGTCATGATCATCGACAGCGACACCGTGTCGTTCCTGCTGACGATCTTCCCGAACCTGTGGAGCATGGTCCTCCTCGTGGCGGCCGTGGTGCTCCCGACAATCGGGCTCCTGTGGTGGCTCGATCCCTTCCGCATGCGCGCATGGTTGGCGCTCTCAGGAGCCGGCATCAGCTTTGCGTGCTTGTGCGCGATCTCGCTCGGCGTGCCGAGCGATCTCTATGAGGAGTTCACCGACACCAACTATGTGTCGAAGTTCGCGCGCTCGGGTGTCACCGGAACGGTGGACCTGTTCACGCGGGGGTATCTGGAGTCGGACGCGACCGTCACCGGGCATCTGAGCGCGACAGCGGACGCGGGGTGTCACACCACGGCGAAGCCGCCGCACATCGTCATGGTGTTCGACGAGTCGAGCTTCGACATCACACGCGTGCCGGGCGTGAATGTGTCCGCCGGCTATCAAGACCACTTCCGTTCGTTCGACGGCAAGTCGCGGACGCTCCTGGTGGAAGGGGCGGGCGGCCCGAGCTGGTACACCGAATACAACGTGCTGACCGGACTCTCGGTGCGCTCCTATGGGCGCTTCGCGGATTTCGTCACGCGCATAGCCGCCGGCCGCGTCGAGCGCGGCTTGCCGCAGTCGCTCAAGCGCTGCGGATATAAGACCTTCAGCCTCTATCCGATGTGGGGCGCGTTCGCAGGCGCGCGATATTTCCAGAAGACCACGGGCATCGAGAATTTCCTCGACTCGAAGGATCTCGGCACCCGCGGCATCGAGCCCGACGCCTTCTATTACGACAACGCCGTGAAGGTGATGACGCGCGAGCGTGGCGACAAGCCGCTGTTCCTATTCGTCTATACGGCGGCCAACCATTTCCCGTGGACCTATCGCTTCCGCGGCGACCGGACGCCGGACTGGAAGCCGACCGGCAACGCGCCCGAGGTGGACGAATATCTGCGCCGCCAGAGCATGAGCGTGACGGACTACAAGGCCTTCGTCGAGCGTCTCAAAAAAGAATTGCCCGGCGAGCCGATCCTGATCGTGCGCTTCGGCGACCACCAGCCGAGCTTCGCCAAGCATATGGTCGATCCGAAGCTCGACGACACTGTGCTGGCGCGGCGCATCGCGGAGGCTGATCCGCGGTTTCTCGCGACCTACTATGCGGTCGAAGGGATCAACTTCAGGCCCGCCGATCTCTCGTCCGCGCTCGACGTGCTCGACGCGCCTTATCTCCCGATCGTCGTGATGGAGGCGGCCGGTCTGCCGCTCGATCCGTCGTTCGCGGAACAGAAGCGAATCCTGAAGCGTTGCAATGGATTGTTCTACCGCTGCGCCGCAGGCGGCGAGGCGAAGCGGTTCAACCGGCTCCTGATCGAAGCCGGACTCATAAAACGGCTTTGACAATGTCCCTCAATCCGCCTCGCTGGCTGCGTCTTGCGGCCCTGGTTGCGCTGCATCTCGCCGCGCTCGGCATCCTGTATCAGACCGAATACGGCCCCTACGGCCAGACGCTGTTCGTGCTGGCGTGGGTGTCGCTGAACTGTGCGTTCCTCGTGCTGTGCCGCAGGCCGGGTATTTCGGCGGCGCTGTCGCTCGCGCTGTTCTCGCTGGTGATCGCGCTCTCGAAGTTCAAGTTCGACGTCACCTGGATGACGCTCGGGTTTCTCGATTTTCTGATCATCGACGCCGACACTTTCTCGTTCCTGCTTCAGATTTTCCCCGATCTGCGCACCAAGCTCTTCATCGGCGCGGTGGTGGGCGTTCCCGCTGCTCTCCTGATCTGGCGGTTCGACCCGTTCCGTGTGCGGCGGGTGCTGGCCGCGATCCTCGGCATCGCGTGTTTCCAGCTTCTGGTCGTGATGTCGCTCGCGGTGCCGGAAGAGCCGACCGAGCCGTTCCAAGGCGTCAACCACATCTCAAACGTTGCGCGCTCCGGCGTGCTGGCAGCCTATGAGCTTGCCACGACGGGATGGATCGAGGCCGACAAGTCCGCCGACCGGCTGCGCGGTGCGCTCGACGCGTCATGCCAGCCGCAGGAGAAGCGGCCCAACATCATCCTGATCCTCGATGAGGCGAGCTTCGACATCACCGCAGCGCCCGGAATCAAGGTGCCGCCGGGCTATCGCGAGCACTTCAAATCGATGGACGGGAAGGAGCGCATCTTCCTCGTCGAAGGTTCGGGCGGCCCGACCTGGTACACCGAATACAACGTGCTCACCGGATTGTCGGCGCGCTCCTACGGCCGGCTGAAGTTCTACGTCACGCGCATCGCCGCGGACCGCGTGGAGCGCGGGCTGCCTCAAGCCTTGCGCCGCTGCGGCTACAAGACCACCACGTTCTATCCGGCCTATGGCGCGTTCCTCAGCGCGCGGCGCTTCCAGGCGACGGCGGGCGTCGAACGCATGGTCGATCAGGAGGAGATGGGCGCGCGCTACGTCGAGCCAGATGCTTACTATTACGACCGCGCGATCAAGACGCTGCGGAGCGAGACCGACAAGCCGCAGTTCGTCTTCGTTTATCTGACCGCCAATCACTTTCCCTGGTACGAGCCCAATTTTCCGGAGCGGACGCCGGCCTGGAAGCCGCTCGGCAATTCCGATCAGGCCGACGAATACATCCGGCGGCAGGTGATGAGCGCGCAGGACTATCGCGCGTTCCTCGAACGGCTGAAGAAGGAATTCCCCGGCGAGCCGTTCTTGATCGTGCGCTTCGGGGATCATCAGCCGTTCATCTCGCAACGGATGATGCAGCCCGGTGCTGACGACAAGACCGTGGCGAGCGCGCTTGCGAACTACGACCCGCGCTATTTCTCGACCTACTACGCGGTCGATGCGATCAATTTTCCGCAGGTCAACCTGTCCTCCGCGCTCGATCCGCTGGAGGCGCCGTATCTGCCGCTGGTGATCCTGGAGGCCGCGGGCCTGCCGCTCGATCCAACCTTCGTCGAGCAGAAGCGCATCCTGGAACGCTGTAAGGGTCTCTTCTATTCCTGCGCTGCGGGGGCTGAGGCGCGACGGTTCAACCGCATGCTGGTCGACGCCGGGTTGATCAAGGGAATGGTGTCCCGCTAGTTTCCGGCGGGGACGAGAGGGAACGATGGCTGAGAGTTCGGCCGCCAAGGCTGGTGTACAAGAGGCCGGCGTGCAAAATCGCAGTGGCGCCGCTGCGGTGGCGCTGTCCGACGTGAGCATTGCATTCCGGCTGACCGGCGGCGGCACCTACGAGGCCGTCACGGGCGCGTCGCTGAATGTGGCGGACGGCGAATTCGTCTCGATCGTCGGTCCCACCGGCTGCGGCAAGACGACGCTGCTCAACGCGGCCGGGGGTCTGTTTCCGCCGTCGAAAGGCAAGGTTGAAATCTTCGGCGCGGGATTGAGCGGTCTCAATCCGCAGGCCGGATACCTCTTCCAGGCCGAAGCGCTGTTTCCGTGGAAGACCGCACTGGAGAACGTCGCGATCGGTTTGGAGATCGCGGGCACACCGCAAGCCGAGGCGCGCGAGCGCGCGCAGCACTGGCTCGGGCGGGTGGGCCTCGGCGCGTTCGGTCCGCGCTATCCGCACATGCTGTCCGGCGGCCAGCGCAAGCGCGTCGGCCTCGCGCAGGTGCTGATCCGCGACCCGAAGATACTTCTCATGGACGAACCGTTCGGTCCGCTCGATGCGCAGACGCGGCAGATCATGGGCAACCTGCTGCTCGATCTGTGGAGCGCCGACCGCAAGGCGGTGATGTTCGTCACCCACGATCTCGAAGAGGCCATCGCGCTCTCCGACCGCGTCGTCATCATGTCGGCGGGACCGTCAGCGCGCATCATCGGCGACTGGCGCGTGCCGTTGCCGCGTCCGCGCGACATCGCCGAGATCAAGAGCGAGCACGCCTTTCACGAGCTGCATCGTGAAATCTGGATGAAGCTCAAGGACGAGGTGATGAAGGGCTACGCGCAGACCGGCGGCGGGTGAACTTTTTCAGCTGGATGTGTGGAAAACAGGTTCCGCAAGTGCCTGTCCCTCAAGGCCCATTTCATTCTTTTGGGGCGCATCAATCTCTTTGAACAACTCACTGTTAACCCGTTAACGCGCCTGGGCGAACCTGAGCTTCGGGGATCGATTGTGATTCAAGGATTTGACGATGGCGCCAGCCGCGCCCTCCAAACCTTTGACCGGCTGCGAGTTGGCGGCGGCGGTCATGGTCGGAATGTTGACGCTTCTCGGCTTGTCTGCCTTCGCGCTTGCGCCGCGGGCGGGTGAGCCGGTCGCCGTCTTCGCGCCATTCATGAGCGCTGACCGTGTGGCGGGCATTGTCGCGGCCGCCGGCGGGGCGCTTCTGGCCGTGGGCGGACGTTCGGACGTTGTGATTGCGACGGCACCGGACGCTGGGTTTTCCGCACGCCTTTATGCAGCGGGAGCCTTGCTGGTGCTCGACGCGCGGGCGGCGCCGTGGTGCCGACAGCCGGTCACACAGCGCGGCAAAGGGCTGTCGTAATGAATCAGCTCGAAACGCTTCGCACCCGGTTCAGCTACGTGTTGATGATTTTCCTCTGGCTCAATGTGCCAGTGGTGGCGTTTCTGGCTTGGACCGCCGATAGCGTTCGCATCATCCCCAGCACGGTCATGGCGACGTGCCTGCTCTTGATCACGACGCTGTTCTGGCTGCGCGACCACACCGCTCCGATCACGCGGGTGGTGACGGGGATCGCCGGGGCCGGACTGCCCGCGTTGATGGTGCTCGTCCTCGAGGGGCATCCCTGGCAGCCCGACATGCACATGTATTTCTTTGCGGTGCTCGCGATCCTCGCCGCCTGGTGCGACTGGCGCGTGCTGTTCGCGAATTCCGCCCTGATCGCGCTTCACCATCTGTTCCTGAATGTTGTCTATCCGTCTGCGGTCTATCCGGGTGGTTCGGATTACGGGCGCGTGGTGCTGCACGCCGTGATCGTGGTGGCGCAGTTCGCGATCCTGGTGTGGCTCACGCGCTATGTGGTGGCGGCGTTCGGCGCAACCGATGTCGCACTCGATCAGGCGCGCGCCGCGGAGCAGCGGGCACGCGCTGCCGCCGACGTGGCCAACAGCGCGGCGGAGCGGGAGACCGAACGGCTCGCGGAATTGGCGCGGCTCGCGCCGAGGTTTGATCGGTCGGTGCGCGGCGCCGTGCATAACTTCGGTTCCGCGATCGTGCGGCTCGGCTCGACGGCGGGCTCTGTCGCGTCCTCAGCACGCGAAGGCCGCGAGCAGACCGATCGCATCCTGGTCGCGGCGGAAACCGTGTCCATGAGCATGAAGGGGATCAGCGAGGCGGCGGGGCGTCTCGATTCCTCCATTGCCGAGATCAGACGCCAGGGCGAAGCGGTGGCGGATGTCGGCGTCGAAGCCTCGACGCGCATGGATTTGGCCATGAACACGGTGGCGAGCCTCCTCGACCGCACCGAGGCCATCCAGCGCGTGGTCGGCTTGATTGCGGCGATTGCCGGGAAAACCAACCTGCTGGCTCTGAATGCCGCGATCGAAGCCGCACGCGCAGGCGAAGCAGGACGCGGCTTCTCGGTGGTCGCGCAGGAGGTCAAGGCGCTGGCGCAGCAGACCGCGCGTGCGACTGAGAATATCTCGGAGGAAGCTGTGACGATCCGCGCAACGACAGGCTACGCCTCGCACGAGATCGAAGGCGTGCGTGAGGTGGTCCGCCAGCTTGCAGAGAATTCCGCAGGGATCGCCAACGCGATCGAGTATCAGAGCGAGGCCACCGCGGAGATTGCGCGTAACATCATCGCGGCGGCGACGCGCGCCAACGAGGTCGCCGCCACCATCGGCTCCGTGCGTGCGACGATCGCCGAAGTCGACGCCGCGGCCGGCGAGGTGGATCGCCTCGGCCAGGCGCTCAACGGCGAGGCGACGACGCTGAGCGGTACCGTGGACGAGTTCGTTGCGTCGATCCCGGCCGCCTGACGGCACCGCCGGGCGAGGGCACCCCGCCTTGATCTGATCCCGACGCCCGCTACACTCTGCGCCGCTTCAACATAACGAAACCACCTGCTAACGAAACCGCCTGGGGAGAAGCGTCGTGAAACATCAAGTTGCGTCTTTGTTGCTTGCTGGAGGCGTCGCGCTTGCGTCCGCCTCGTTCGCGCAGGCCGCCGAGCCTTTCATGCTGACGTCGTCATCCTTCAAGGATGGCACGATGTTGGCTGTTAAGAACGCCGGCAACATCAAGTCTAATCCGAACTGCGTGGGCGAAAACGTCTCGCCGCCGCTCGCTTGGAAGAACGCGCCGGAAGGCACCAAGAGCTACGCGCTGCTGATGGTCGATCCGGAAGGCCGCAACGGCCTCGGCGTGATCCACTGGCTTGCCTACAACATTCCGGCCTCGGTGACGGGCTTCGCGGAAGGCGAGACCAGCAAACCGTCGGACAAATACACCGGCGGCAAGGGCACCGCGGGTCAGCACATCTATCTCGGCCCGTGCACGCCGCCCGGCACAGACGTGCATCACTACACCTTCACGCTGATCGCCACCGATCTCGAGCCCGGTGCTTTGCAGCCCGGCCTGACCCATCCGGAGCTGATCAAGGCGCTGGAGGGGCATGCGAAGCAATCGGCCGGTCTGGTTGGCCTGTTCAAGAAACCGTAAGCCGATCTTGATCGACAATTGCACCATAAGATAAGAGGAGCGTGACGTGTCCCGCGGAACGCTCCTCACCTTGCAAGCCCTCGTGGCGATCGTTTCGATCGCGGCGTGGCATATTCTGACGACCGATCATTTCTTCGGCGCGAAATTCTTCGACACTGCGATCCTGCCGCCGTTTTTCTTCTCCACGCCGACCGACGTGGCGCAGAAGGTCATCAAGCTGTTCTCCAGCGGCATGATCTGGAAGCATCTCTGGATCACGCTGACGGAATCGATGCTGGCGTTCGTGATCGGCTCGATTGCGGGTGTGCTGGTCGGCTTCTGGTTCGCGCGTCAGCCTGTCGTCGCCGCGATCTTCGATCCGTATGTGAAGATGATCAACGCGTTGCCGCGTGTCGTGCTGGCGCCGATCTTCACGCTGTGGTTCGGGCTGGGCATCTGGTCAAAGGTGGCGCTCGGCGTGACGCTGGTGTTCTTCATCGTGTTCTTCAACGTCTATCAGGGCGTGAAGGAGGTGAGCCCTACGGTGCTCGCCAACGCCCGCATGCTCGGCATGAACGAGAAGCAGCTCATGCGGCACGTCTATTGGCCGTCGGCGCTGTCGTGGATGTTTTCCTCGCTGCACACCTCGGTGGGCTTTGCCGTGGTGGGCGCAGTGGTGGGCGAATATCTCGGCGCGGCTGCGGGCCTCGGCTACCTGATCCAGCAGGCCGAGGGCGTGTTCGACGTGGCCGGCGTGTTCGCGGGCATGTTCATCCTGGCGGTGTTCGTGGTCATCATCGACTGGATCGTGACCCTGGTGGAACGCCGTCTGCTGGTGTGGCGCCCGGTCGCGTCGGAAACGCGCACGGCCTAGGGCGTCCGCTCTAGGCAGGTCCCGGCCGCTGGCCTAATGTGCCCCGAAATTCGCTAGGGAGACCCCAATGAAAGCTTTGTTCATGCGCTGGATTCTGGCGCCGCTCGCGGCCCTTGCGCTGATGACCGGCGCGGCCTCGGCACAGATGAAGGTGAAGATCGCGGTCGGCGGCGCGGGCTGCCTCTGCTACCTGCCCACGATGCTCGCGGAGCGGCTCGGCGAATACAAGAAGGCCGGCCTCGAGGTCGAGCTGATCGACTTCAAGGGCGGCTCGCAGTCGCTCACCGCGGTGATCGGCGGCAGCGCCGACGTGGTGTCGGGCTATTTCGATCACTGCGTGAACCTCGCCGCCAAGAACCAGGCGCTGGAAGCCTTCGTGGTCTATGACCGCTATCCGGGCCTCGCGCTGGTGGTCGGGCCGAAACAGACCGGCAAGATCACCTCGGTGAAGGACCTCAAGGACAAGAAGGTCGGCGTCAGCGCGCCGGGTTCCTCGACCGACTTCTTCCTCAAATATCTCCTGGCCAAGAATGGCGTCGATCCGAACTCGGTCGGCGTCATCGGCATCGGTCTCGCAGCGACGGCGGTGGCCGCAATGGAGCAGGGCTCGGTCGATGCCGCGGTCATGCTCGACCCGGCGATCACGCAGCTCCAGGGCCGCAACAAGGATTTGAAAATCCTGAGCGATACGCGCACGGCGCACGACACGCTCGAAGTGTTCGGCGGCGAGTATCCGGGCGGCGCGCTCTATACCAAGAGTGCCTGGATCGCCTCGCATCCGAAGGAGACGCAGGCGCTCACCAACGCGATCGTGAACACGCTGAAGTGGATCCACTCCCACTCCGCCGAGGAGATCATGGCCAAGATGCCGGACGAGCTGATCGGCCCGGACAAGGCGCTTTATCTCGCGGCGCTGAAGAACACGATCCCGATGTATTCGCTGACCGGCAAGATGGACCCGAAGGGGGCGCAGGCCGTGCTGGACGTGTTCAGCCAGTCGTCGCCGGAGGTCAAGAACGCCAAGATCGACCTGTCGAAGACCTACACCAACAAGTTCGTCGAGCAGGCGAAGTAGGCTCATCAATCCGATCGATCGGTCGATCACAACAATCGACTGGAAGTTTGGCCGCGGCGGGGACATGGTTCCCGCCGCGGTGCTTTTTCAGGGGCCGGTGCGGTGAACATTCTCTCGATCCAGTCGCATGTCGCCTACGGCCACGTCGGCAATGCCGCTGCGGCCTTTGCCTTGCAGCGGCTCGGCATCGAGGCGTGGCCGGTGCTCACCGTGCAGTTCTCCAATCACACCGGCTATGGCGCGTGGCGCGGCCGGGCCTTCGATGCGGGGCTCATCCGCGAGGTGATGCAGGGCATCGGCGAGCGCGGCGTTCTACCGTCGTGCGACGGTGTGCTGTCGGGCTACATGGGCTCGGCGGAGATCGGCGGCGCGATCCTTGACGCGGTGGCGGCGGTGAAGGCCGCAAATCCGAAGGCGCAATATTGCTGCGACCCGGTGATCGGCGACGTCGGGCGGGGCGTGTTCGTGCAACCGGGCATTGCGGAGTTCATGCGCGACCATGCGGTGCCGGCGGCGCAGATCGTGACGCCGAACCATTTCGAGTTGGATCATCTGACCGGCAAGACCACGACGGCGATCGCCGATGTGCTCAAAGCGGTCGATGGCCTGCGCAAGCGCGGGCCGCGCGTCGTTCTCGTGACGTCGCTCGTTGCTGAGGAAACGCCGGACGATTCCATCGATCTGCTCGCCTGCGACGACACCGGGCGTTATCGCCTTCGCACACCCAAGCTGCCGATCTCGGTGAACGGCGCCGGCGACTCCATCGCCGCGCTGTTCTTCGCGCACCATCTGCGGACGGGCTCCGCCGCCGAGGCGCTGTCGCGTGCGGCCTCCTCGGTCTTTGGTATTCTCAAACGCACGGCGGAGGCAGGATCGCGCGAAATCCTATTGATCGAAGCGCAGGACGAGATCGTCAATCCGAGCCGGTTGTTCCGGCCCGAGCCGGTGTGAGGACTTTATGCGCCGCCGTTTTGTCACTCTCGATGTGTTCACGAGCACGCGCTTCGCAGGCAATCCACTGGCTGTCGTGCTCGAGGCCAACAATCTCGATACCGCGACGATGCAGCTCATCGCGCGCGAATTCAGCCATCCCGAAACGGTGTTCGTGCTCCCGCCGGAGAATCCGGCGCATCGCGCCAAGCTCCGCATCTTCACGCCGGCGGCGGAATTGCCCTTCGCTGGACATCCGACAGTGGGGACGGCGGTGGCGCTTGGACGGCTCGACAAAAGCGGGCCGAGCGAGATCGTGGTCGAGGAAAATATCGGGCCGGTCCGCTGCAAGATTGAGCCGACCGGCGCGGACGGCGGCCGCGCGACGTTTGTCGTTCCGCGCGTGCCGGAACCGGCGGGCGCTGCGGCGGACATAGCCACGATTGCCAAGGCGCTCGGTGTTGACGAATCCGACATCGGCTTTGACGGTCTTGAGCCGTCGCGCTGGAGCGCGGGCAATCCGTTCACCTTCGTGCCTCTGCGTTCGATGGCGTCGATCAAGGTCGCGCGTCCGGACCTGACGTGTTTCGACGCGCTCGGCGCAGGTGGACGGGCGGCGGCCTATCTGTTTTGCCGTGAGACCGCCGAGCCGGACAACGACTTCCACACCCGCATGTTCGCGCCGGCCCTCGGCGTGCACGAGGACCCGGCAACCGGGTCCGCGGCCGCGGCGTTTCCCGGTCTGCTCGCGGCGAGCGGGCAATACCGCGACGGCGAGCATCGGCTGCGCCTTGAGCAGGGCTACGAGATGGGGCGGCCGAGCCTGATCGAGCTGTCCTTCACGATGCACGGCGGCAAACTCGTGGCGGCCTCGATCGGCGGCAGCGCCATCGTCGTCACCGAAGGGGCGATCGAGGCTTGACCGCGCGCCGCCGTTGCGGTCCATGTCCCGCATGTCCGAGCCCGGCCTGTCCGAAACGCGCGTCGTTCCCGTCGATCGTCTGGAGCTTTCCTTCGAGACCCATTTCTGGCTGTTCGCTGACGAGCGCCGGGCACACATCGACGCCCATTGGACCAAGCTCGTCCGCGAAAAGCCGTCGATGTGGAACGGCCAGGTTCTGATGATGCACCGCTGGGCGGTCGAAGACCGCGTGTTTCGCGGTGCGCACTTCGCCTGCGACTTCGCGAGCTTTCTGGCGTGGCGGGACTGGGAGTTCCCGGACGACACCGTGAAGAACGGATTCGCCGCCGCCGCGATTCGCTGCTCCGACGGCGGCTTCCTTCTCGGTGTCATGGGGCCTCACACCGCCAGCGCGGGGGCGATCTATTTCCCATGTGGCATGGTCGATATGAGCGACGTGAAAGGCGGTTCGGTCGATCTCGGCGGCAACGTGTGGCGCGAGATCGGCGAGGAGACCGGCCTCGGCAGAGAAGACCTCACCGAAGAGCCCGGCTGGCACACGGTCTTCATCGGTCCGCGCATCGCGCACATCAAGGTGATGCACGCGCGCGAGAGCGCGGAAACATTGCGGGAGCGCATCCTCGGTTTCATGGCGCGCGAGAAGGAGCCGGAACTGGCGGACATCGTGATTGCGCGGAGGCCTGCTGATTGCAGCGACCGCGTCGCGCCGTTCGTGACGGCGTTTCTTCATTCGGCTTGGGCGGCTTCCCGTTGAGCGGAACGAGGCAGGTCGCCTCTCGCCTGTTGCGCCTACTTTGCGTTCGTATAGCGTGAGCGGCGATGGAATTTGGAATTTTCGACCACCTCGATCGCAGCACTCTCCCGCTGGCCGATTATTACGAAGCGCGGCTCGCCGTCGTCGAGGCGATCGACCGCGCCGGATTCCACGCCTATCACCTCGCCGAGCATCACTCGACGCCGATCGGCATGGCGCCGTCGCCGAGCGTGTTCCTCTCCGCGGTCGCGCAGCGCACCAAGCGGCTCCGCTTCGGGCCGATGATCTACGCGCTGCCGCTCTATCATCCGCTTCGGATGATCGAGGAAATCTGCATGCTCGATCAGATGAGCGGCGGCCGGCTCGATGTCGGCTTCGGGCGTGGCGCGTCACCGATCGAGTTGCAGCTCTACGGGCAGGACCCGGACAAGGCGCGCGAGATCTATGACGAGGCGCTGGCGGTCGTGCTGCGCGGGCTTACGGAGAAGAGTGTCAGCTTCAAGGGCAAGCATTTCAATTACGACAATGTGCCGATGGAAATCGCGCCGGTGCAGCGGCCGCACCCGCCGTTCTGGTATGGCGTGCATGCGACCGACAGCGCTGCGCGTTGTGCGCGCGACAACATCAACGCGGTGACGCTCGACAGTGTCGAAGCGACGAAGGGCTTCGTCGAGTCGTACAATAAGACCTGGGCTGATCTCGGTCGGCCGAGGTCGGTGCGGCCGAAGTTCGGGCTCGGACGTTTTGTGGTCGTGGCCGATACAGATGAGGAAGCGCATCGCATCGGCGAACGCGCCTATCCGAGGTGGTTCGAGAGTTTCTATTTCCTGTTTCAGAAATATGGGCGGATGCCGAAGCATCCGCGCCCCGCGAAGTTCTCCGAGATCATTGCCGACGGCCGCGCCGTCGCTGGCTCGCCGAAAACAGTGACGGAGATGATCCGTGCGCAGATGTCGGAGACGGGGTGCGATTACTTCGTCGGGCAGTTCGCGTTCGGCGATCTGACGCAGGAGGAGACGCTGCACTCCATTGACCTGTTCGCCAACGGCGTGATGCCCACGCTCCGTGGTCATGCCCGGGCATCCTGAAAAACGCCTTCCAGCGGCCCTTGCGGCATCCCCGGGTGATCCGCTACATAAGAGCTCATCGAGAACCCCAAGGTTAACGCTCGGTTAACCCGAATCCGGGACCTTGGAGCCTCGAAAACGAGGGTTTTTGAACAGCAATGCCGACGCGCCACGATATCTGCGCGATCGCTCCGGGGGCCGCTCAGGCCCGGCCGGATGCTGCCCTCATTCTCGGCGGGCTGCTGCTTCTTATTCGCCCCTGAGGGCCGTCTGGGCGTTTGCGCCTGGGCACTCAGGGGACTGATCCAAGAAGCCACAAACCCCTAGAGCGCCTGACCTGAAAGGGCGCAAACGAGAAGGACTAAAATTCATGACCACGCCAGCGAAGTCCGAGAAGGACCGCGTCGTCATCTTCGACACCACCTTGCGCGACGGCGAGCAGTGCCCCGGCGCCACCATGACCCATGAGGAAAAGCTCGAGGTCGCGGAGCTGCTCGACACCATGGGCGTCGACATCATCGAGGCCGGTTTCCCGATCGCCTCGGAAGGCGATTTCGCCGCCGTCCACGAGATCGCCAAGCGCTCCAAGAACGCCGTGATCTGCGGCCTTTCGCGTGCTGCGGCAAAGGACATCGACCGCTGCGCCGAGGCGATCAAGCCGGCCAAGCGCAAGCGTATCCACACGTTCCTCTCCACCTCGCCCGTGCACATGAAATACAAGCTCCAAAAAGAGCCGCACGAGGTCTACGAGATGGTGATCGCGCAGGTCACCCGCGCGCGCTCGCACACCGATGACGTCGAGTGGTCGTCGGAGGACGGTACGCGCACGGAGTTCGACTTCCTGTGCCGTTGCGTCGAGGCCGCGATCAAGGCCGGCGCCACGACGATCAACATCCCGGATACGGTCGGCTACACGACGCCGGAGGAGTATTTCAATCTCTTCAAGCGCGTGCGCGAGAACGTGCCGAACGCGGACAAGGCGGTGTTCTCCACGCATTGTCACAACGACCTCGGCATGGCGGTGGCGAATTCGCTCGCCGGCGTGATGGGCGGTGCGCGGCAGATCGAATGCACGATCAACGGCATCGGCGAGCGTGCGGGCAACGCTGCGCTCGAAGAGGTCGTGATGGCGATGCAGGTGCGCAACGACAAGTTCCCGTTCGCGACCGGCATCGACGCGACGATGCTGACGCGCGCCTCCAAGCTGGTGGCGGCGGTGACGTCGTTCCCGGTGCAGTACAACAAGGCCATCGTCGGCCGGAACGCCTTCGCGCACGAGAGCGGTATCCATCAGGACGGCATGCTCAAGAACGCGCAGACCTACGAGATCATGACGCCGGAGTCGGTCGGCGTGAAACAGACCTCGCTGGTCATGGGGAAGCACTCCGGACGCCATGCCTTCGTGCACAAGCTGGAAGAACTCGGCTATCAGTTGGGCAACAACCAGATCGAGGATGCCTTCGTCCGCTTCAAGGCGCTCGCCGACAAGAAGAAGCAGATCTACGACGAGGACATCGAAGCGCTGGTCGACGAGGAGATCGCGCACGCGCACGACCGCATCAAGGTGCTGTCGATGACCGTGATCGCGGGCACCATCGGTCCACAATCGGCGACGCTCTCGCTCGACATCGACGGCCAGCACGTCACGACGCAATCGACCGGCAACGGCCCGGTGGACGCGATTTTCAACGCGATCCATGCGCTGGTGCCGCATGAAGCGAAGCTCGAGCTCTATCAGGTGCACGCGGTGACCGAAGGCACCGACGCGCAGGCCGAAGTGTCCGTGCGTCTCTCCGAGGACGGCCGCTCGGTGACGGCAAAGGGTGCCGACCCCGATACGCTCGTCGCCTCCGCGAAGGCCTATCTCGGTGCGCTCAACAAGCTGATGAGCCGCCGCGTGAAGGGTGCGGCGGTTGCGGAGCGCCGTATCCATTCGACGGACGCCGGTTAAGCCTATCGATTCACCAAACGCATAGGCGGAATGGTGAATCCGCATACGAAAGAAAATGCCGCGCTCACGCCGAGCGCGGCATTTTTCTTCGCGAAATTGGCCTGAAGAGACACATTCTCGCCACATGAATGATCGCGAAGCGGCGTGAACGCTGCGGAACTTTGATAAATGGAACCGCGACGCGTTTATTTTAACTCACGACAAAATTTTGGGTTGTGACATTGCGTCGCTTCATGTACTTGCGGCGTATCAGCCATCACAATTTGATGAGGTCTGCATGTGGAAGGCAGCGCTCGTGGGCGCGGTGGCGCTCACGACGGGGACGATTTTGTCGGTGTCGGCTCAGGCTCAATCCTTTGCGGTTGATTCCTACGAGAGCCATATGCCGGCACAGCGCGGCCCGGTCATCACCGAGGGGCATATTGCACGCCTCAAGTCGGCTCTCAATCTGACAAGCGCTCAGCATCAATATTGGGCGCCCGTGGAATCCGCGCTGCGCGGGCTTGCACGTTCGCAACGTGAGGAAAATTCGAATGCGGGCTTTGTGCGCCGCATGACCGATCGCGCGACTGCGATGGCGAGCACTGCGGTGCAGATGCGCCGTCTCTCGGCTGCTGCGGGTCCGCTGATCCGTTCGCTCGACGACACACAGAAGCACAACGGCATGATGGTTGCGCGCCGTTTCGGCTTCGAGCGGTACGTCGCTGCTGCGTTCTGATGAACGTTTGTTTGGCTTACGGAAACGTAATGACCAAACCTTAACTTGCTGAGCGGCCACCTCCGTCATTTACTGGTGTCATCAACGACGCCATTGGAGGTGGCACCATGTCGAATAAGAAAATCTGGAACGCTCTGATCGCTGGTACGGCTGCGATGACGATCGCAGGCGGAAGCCTCGCTCTCGCGCAATCGACGCCGCCGGCACCCCCCGCACAAAATCAAAATGCCCCCGCCGACGCGCAGCGGTATCGCGCGACGCCGGAAGACCGCGCCGCTTTCACCGACGCGCGCATTGCCGCGTTGAAGGCGGGCCTCAAGCTTACCGCCGAGCAGGAAAAGAACTGGCCGGCTGTCGAGGCCGCGATCCGCGATCTTGCCAAGCAGCGCGCCGATCGCGCAGCTGCGATGCGCGATGGCCGCAACGCACAAGCGCAGGCGCCGGATGCGATCGCGCGGCTCCGCCGCGCCGCGGACATGGCGACCGAGCGCGCCGCCGGCCTGAAGAAACTCGCCGATGCCGCCGAGCCGCTCTACAAGACGCTCGACGAGGGCCAGAAGCACCGCTTCGCGATGCTGATGCGCATGGGTGCGCAGGGTGGCCCGGGCATGATGGATCGCGGCGGGCAGGGCCCGCGCTGGCACCACCGCCGGGGCTGAGCGCCCCGCCGCAACGCCTAACCGGCGTCGGACGGTCGGTTTCCTCCCCGACGACTGTCGCGACGCCAAGAAGCCGCCGGTTGCCCCCGGCGGCTTTTCTTGTCCGTAGTGGCTTTTTGGGGCGGCTTTCCGGGGTCGATTTCCTCAAATATTTTCTATGGATGGGAGGGGTTTCCGGCGTGCCTGTTTGCTGGACAGCCCATCTTCGCTTTGCTACACGAACCCGACTTGCGGGGCTTCCCCGCGTTGGTGGCCCGGGCGCATAGCTCAGTTGGTAGAGCAGCTGACTCTTAATCAGCGGGTCCTAGGTTCGAGCCCTAGTGCGCCCACCAATATTCCGGACCTGAATTCAAGGACTTGGTGCGTTGCGGCTTTGTCCGCGGCGCTGCCGTGCGACACCAAATCGGTGTCGCACGTCGCATGGCGTCGCACGTTTGTGCTGCGTCCGTTCGCGGCTTGTCCTGATGGACGGCTGCCAGTGCATCACAGCGAGGAAGCGAGCGCAGCTGTCGAAGTTGCCATCGGCAGGATCGCTATGTGGTCCGGCGGCAATCCGGCTTGGTATCGCCGATACATCGCCTCATAGGCGGCTTCGAGATGTCGGGTGAATAGAGCCGCATCGAACAGCGGTGCCGTCAAGCGGTTCCTGTCGAGCTTTTCTTTGAGATTCAGAAGCCGTTTGCGATCAAGCGCCAGCTCTGTCGCGAGTGCCTCATACTCTTCTCGCGAATGAGTGATCAGCTCAGGCAAACCGACCGCATTCAGCAAGCTCGCAGCCACACGCCCCGGCAAGGTTTTCCCGATTTGAGTCAGTACAGGCAATCCCGCCCACAGCGCGTCGCTCGCTGTCGTGTGAGCATTGTATGGCAGCCCATCAAGAAACAGGTCTGCCTGGCGGTGGCGAGCCAGGTGTTCGGGCAACTCTGCGCGCTTGGCGAACACAAGGCGCTCGGGATTGATCCCTCTTGTTGCCGCTTCTCTCCGGAGATTTTCTGCGGCAGCCGGGTTGCATTCCAACAGCCACAGCACGCTACGGTCGGAACGACCGAGAATGCTCATCCAGGAGTCAAACATTGCGGGCAGAATTTTGTAGTTGTTGTTGAAACAGCAAAAAACGAACCCATCGTCCGGTAGCCCGCACTCCTTGCGGGTCGGCATCGTCTTGGCGATTTGGCGCTTTCGATCGTTGGGTTGATAGCTATGAGGAAGCCGAACCAGTTTTTCGGAGTAAGCCTTTTCATCGGATAGATCAAAAAGCGTCGTGTCGCCGATAATATAATCGATGTAAGGCGCGCCCATGGTTCCCGGATAACCGAGATAGTTCACCTGTACTGGGGCGGCGCGGTGCGCAAAAATATTCGTGTGTGAGTCCTCGGTGAATCCTTTCAAGTCGACGAGGATATCGATCCCGGCATCGAAGACTTTTCTGGCAATTTCCAAGTCCGAAAGGCTTCGGCAGTCAATAAACTCATCGAATGATCTCATCAAACGCTGGCGCATATCCGATTTGTCATCGGGGCCCAATGAGAGCGCTGCAATATGGAATTTGTTTCTATCATGGAGTTCAAAAGCCTCGGCCATGAGAAATGCAGTCGCGTGCTTGTGAAAGTCGGCGGAAACGTAGCCGATGCGGATTTTATCGCGGTGATGGATCTCGCCTTGCCAGATCGGCTTCGTGGAAGGCGGGTGGTTGGCGGCCGCCCAGGTGCGTGCGCAGAGCAATTGATCCTCAGGAGATTCGGTTAAATAGAGCAGCGTGAAGGGCAATGAAATTGGCTTGCCGCCTCTCACAGAAGCGCTCAGATGCGCGATTTCGTCTGTAATATTTTCCCAATTGCAGATGAGCGCTTTTGATTCGAGGCGAGAGCCTTCCACACCCGGCAAATCAGGTTTCAGCGATAGCGCCTTGTCGAAAGCAGCGAAGGCTTCGTCATAGCGCTTGAGCTGGAGCAGAGATTTTCCTTTGTTTGCATAAGCGTCGGCGTAGTTTCGATTCAGGTCTATCGCGCGATTGAAGTCGGAAATCGCAGATTCATATTCCCTCAAATCATTCCGCGCAGTGCCCCGATTGTTCCATGTCTCAGGCACATTCGGATTCAGCTTCAATGCGTTGCTGAATTGTTCAACCGCTAGCTGGGGCTTGCTCAGCAGCTTGGCAATCAAGCCGTAATTATAAAAGGAAACGTCCGAGTTGCCGTTGAGCGTAACCGCGTGCGCAACAATTGGTTCGGCATCAGCAAACCGCCCCATACTCATGAGAACAACAGTCAGAAGGTTGAGAGCCGGAACGTGCGACGGATATGAATTAAGGACCTGTCTGCACTTCTCTTCGGCTCTCTCGAAGTTGCGATTGTTTAAAGCGGCAATCGCTTCGTTGAAGACCGCTGCAATGTTGTCCATTAAAAAACTGCGCCAATTTCGTCAGCGACTCTTCGATCCCAACGCGCTGTTTTGCGATCAGCGTTGGGCGGCCTGCTAAGGCACGGGCATCTCCAAGACTATCGCCGGCTGTGGAAATTCGTCCAGTCGCCGTTCGTTGCGGCGGTGTCTGCACGCGGTGACTGCGGGTTTCTATGCCACGATCAAATCGGCCGCGGCTCAAGCTCTGCAAAATGAGTGAATGGCGTCACCGCCGGACAGGCACTTCTGCGCCGTTTGATACCTAAGTATCTGATTTGTCATGTTAATGGGCCGGCCCACGATGAACGTGCTTCAGATCCGGGTCTCGGCACCCCGCCAATCTTTCCAAAGACTTAGACCCGATCACGGTATATTAAGACGCACGCGTCCGCCGCGCGTTCTATAGTTTTGTTCGCGCTTGGACTTTCGTCACGACAAGCTCCGCAAGCCCCGATTGCGACCCCAGCAGTGGCGTCGAGAATGAATTTTTAAAGTTACGCAATGCCGGTCTTCAGACTGCTTGTCGCTCTCCTTGTTCTTGCCGCTTCGCTCGCGCCCGCCCGCGCGCAGCAGCCATGGCCGTCACAGCCCGTACATTTGATCGTGCCGTTCGCGGCAGGCGGGACGACCGACATGTTCGCGCGGCTCCTGGCGCGTCACATGCAGCGGACGTTCAACGTGCCGTTCGTGATCGAGAACCACGGCGGCGCCGGCGGCAACATCGGCGCGGCGATGGCGGCGAAAGCGGCGCCGGACGGCTACACCATCCTGATCGGCACGGCGAGCATCTTTGCGATCAACCCGTTCGCCTATTCCAGCTTGCCATTCGATTCCGAGCGCAGCTTTCAGCCCGTCAGTTTGATCGCGCGGGTCCCCAACATCCTTGTCGTGCATCCGCGCGTGCCGGTGATGACAGTTCAGGAGCTCGCCGACTACATCAAGGCCAACCCGAACAAGCTGAGCTATGGCTCCTCGGGGCCGGGCACCTCGCAGCATCTCGCGGGGGCGTTGTTTGCGATGCTGACTGGCAGCGCGATGACGCACGTTCCCTACCGCTCGTCCGGCGAGATCATGAGCAACCTGACGGGCGGCCACATCGATTTGGCATTCGATAACATTCCGCTCGCGCTGCCGCTGGTGAACAGCGGCGCGATCCGCGCGATTGCGGTGACAACGGCCGGCCGCAGCGCGTCGGTGCCGAACGTGCCAGCGATCGCTGAAACATTCCCCGGCTTCGATGCTGCGGCCTGGCATGGCGTGTTCGTTCCCGCGGGAACGCCGCGCCCGATCGTGGACCGGCTGGGCGCGGAAATACACCGCATTCTCGGATTGCCTGAGGTGACCGAGCAATTCTTCAAGGTCGGTGCTGAACCGCGGCCGATGACTCCGGAAGAGTTCTCGTCCTTCATCCAGATCGAGCGCGGCCGATGGCGCGAGGTCGTGCGGGCGTCGGGCGTCAAGCTCGATTGAAGCGCCGGCTTTTCCCTATTGCGGCAGGCCGGCCTTTCGCAGGCCATCTTCGTATCGCGCCATGTCTTTCGGATGGTGAACCGGCGTCAGGTTCCTGAGGTCCGGCACCCGCAAGCCTGGATCGATGTCGAGCAGACGGCCGATAAGCGCCGATGCGCGGTCCCCATGGCCCAACAAAGCGTAGCTTGCGGCTGCGATGCGCAGCGCTGGATGGCACATGGGCCGTTCGCGCAGCGCATGCTCCGCCCAGACTGAAGCGTCATCATAGCGCGCGGCAAAGAAATTCGCGAAGGCGACGCCCGTCTGCATCATGAAGGTCAACGGATCGAGCGGACTGAGGCGCATCACGTGGGTGAATTCCGCGATCGCGGCATCGAGGTCACCGAGATAGGTCCGCACCCAGCCGCTGAAATACAAAGCCGACGCGAGATTCGGATTAAGGCTGCGCGCCCGGTCGATGAAGATCACGCCGGTCTCGCAATCCTTGCCGAGACGGGCGAGCGCGTAGCCTGCGCTGCACAGCGCGACGGCGTCGTCACGGCCCAGCTCGATGGCGCGCCGCGCCAGATGGGTCGCTTCGTCGATCTCTGCGCGATCGGTCATCCAGCGGTTGGTTTCGCGCTGATTGTAGCACCACGCCGCCATGCCATAGGCGGACGCGAAGGTCGGATCGAGCTCGATCGCCTTCTTGAACAATTGCAGCGCTTCGCTGTTGGCGTCCTTCGACCATTCGTGGAATTTCGCCATTCCGCGCAGGAAATAGTCGTAGGCGTTGAGATTGTCAGTGTGCTTGCGCTGCGCGCGCTCGATTTCGGCCTGCTCGAGGCGGGGCGCGATGGCGCCGATGGTGCTCGATGCGAGTTTGTCCTGCAGATCGAAGATGTCGGAGAGCGGGCCCTCGAAGCGGTCAGCCCATAGATGCGCGCCGGTTTCGGTGTTGACGAGCTGTGCGGTGATGCGCACGCGGTCCCGCGTGTGGCGCACGCTGCCCTGGAGGACGTAGCGTACGCCGAGCTCTGAGGAGACCTGTTTCAGATCGACCGTTCGGCCCTTGTAGGTGAATGTCGAGTTGCGCGCGATGACGAACAGCCAGCGCATCCGCGACAGTTCGGTGATGATGTCTTCGGTGAAGCCGTCGGCGAAATACTCCTGCTGAGGGTCGCCGCTCATGTTGGTGAAGGGCAGGACCGCGATCGAAGGCAGGTCGGGCAGCGACAGGGATTGCTGTACGGGGACCACCCCGGTCGCGCGGACGAGGTTTTCTTCGCGGACATCGCCGACGAAACGCAGGCCTTTGCGGGACACGGTGCGGATCAGGCGCTGCTGGCTGCCGGTGTCGCTGATGGCCTTGCGGACGGCGTTGAGGCAGCTCGTCAGCGTGGAATCCGAGACGATGCGCCCGGCCCAGACTGCATCCAGAAGTTGTTCTTTGCTGACGACGTGATCGCGGTTCTGAAGGAGATGAAGCAGCAGGTCGAAGACCTTGGGACCGACCGGGATCAGCTCTGTGCCCCGGCGCAATTCCCGGCGGTCCGTATCGAGCGCGAAATCTTCGAACAGAAACGGCACGCCGGCCTCAATTCCACCAGTTGGAAGCGGCAGTTTCCCGCAGTAACCAGCGCTTGCAAGTCAAAACCTCGCGCCAGAATTCCCCCCGATTCGACAACGGCTTACAAGGCATCGCACGATTTCTGTGCGCCGGTAGTCCATTGGCTTGGACGAAAATCCAAGAAAATTCGGAGGTCATAGTCACCTTCACCCAAAGTCTTTCGCACGCCCGCGCCGTACACCTCATCAACATACCCCATAAATTTTGACACAGCTCGGTGAAGGGATTGCAGCGATGGGTCGGCTCAGAACGCCACGCTCAATCGGTTTGGTGGCGTCAAAGCGGAGCGACAGCGGAGGAGTGAGTGGACCGTAAATGCCGCGGACGGTCCGCGCGTGCCCATCACTCGAGCCAAACGCCCGACGCACCGTCCCTCAGAAAGAACAGAAACGGCCAAAGTCGCGTCTCCAGCCCGGTGCGAACCGAGTGGGCAGCGTCGCGTCTTGCCGATCGTTTGCTGATCGACGGCCGTTCGCTTCGCATTACTGCTGCGGCGATGGTCTTTGTGATGACTGTCGCGCCGTCGCTCTCGTTCGCACAGAGCGTGCCGCCCGGCGTTACGCAGATCGTGCCGGATGGCCGGACCGCGACGACAGTCACGACGAACGGCAGCGTCAGCACCGTCACCACGAATACGGTCAGCGGCCCGAACGCGTTCAACTCGTTTTCGCAGTTCAGGATTGGCGCAGGCAACACCGGCAACCTGATCCTGCCGAACGGCACCAGCAATCTCATCAATCTGATGAACAGCAACGATCCCGCTGTCATCAACGGTGTCCTTAATTCCTATAAGAACGGGCAAATCGGCGGTAACGTTTACTTCGCTGCGCCGGGCGGCTTTGTCGTCGGCAGGTCGGGCGTCGTGAACGTCGGCTCGCTGAACGTCTCCACGCCGACGCGCGAATTCGTAGACGGCGTCATCAGCCCCTCGGGGCAGATCAACCAGGGCTCCGTCAACAACCTGCTCGCCGGCACTGTGCCGCTTTCGCCCGATGGCAACATCCGCATCCGCGGCCGCATCAACGCCATCGATGCGGTCCGCCTGACCGGTCAGAACGTGTTCGTCGGCAATAACCGCGAGGCGATCAACCGCGCGCAAGCGACGAAATTTGCCTCGACCGTCAATTCCAAGGGCTTGCGCAGCGCAAGCGCCATCGTTGTTCGCAACGGCTCGATCCAGATTGTCGCCGCCGACAAGGCCCGCATCAACGGGCGGATGACGACGGCATCGCGCACCAAGAACGGCGGAAACATCAGCGTCACCGCGCGCGATATCAAGATTTCCGAGAAGGCCAAGCTGTCGGCGGCGAGCCGCGACGGCAATGCCGGCCAGATCCTCGTGTACGCGACCGACAAACTCGAGGTGAAGTCGGGCGCGCAGGTCGACGTCAGCTCGGCCAAGGGCAACGGCGGTTTCGTCGATCTGAGTGCGAAGAATGTCGTCACGCTCGGCGCGATCAAATTCAAGCTGGCGGCGCCGAACGGCGCGGGCGGCACGGTGCTGGTCGACCCCGCCGACATCATTATCACGGGCGACGGCCAGAACTACCAGAGCGGCAACAGCCTCTATAGTGCCGGCGGCAACATCATCCTGACGGCGACCGACAGCATCACAGTCACAGCGACCGGCGTGATCGACAGCCGCAACGTCGCCGACCACAGCAGCCTCGTCAGCGCGACAAACCCATCGCTCGGAAATTCAGGCAACATCACGCTCAACGCGCCGACCATCAAGATCTTCGGCAAGGTCCTGGCGGACGTCTACAACACCGCCGGCAACTCCTTTACGGCGGGTGACGTCACGCTCAACGCCGTGTCGTCGGTCAACATCGTCGCCGGATTGGCCACGGCCAACACTCTTATCCAGATCGGCTCAGGCGCGCAGATCTGGGGCAAGAACATCACGTTGAATTCGAATGCCGAGGCGATCTCGTCTTATACGGATTCCACGCTCGGCATCCTGGCTCTGATCGGTCAGTCGGCGGCGGCAGCGGCCATCGGGTTGAATGGCGGCTACGTCGCGGGCACCGCGACCTCTACGGTGACCGTGGAAAACAACACGACGATCAACGGGTCCGGAAACGTCACCATATCGTCGTCGGCCAAGGAAAGGGCGGTCGATCCCGCCGTGTCGATCGGCGGCGCGTCGCCGGTCACGGTCGCCGTGACGGTCGGCGAAATCAACGGGACGGTGAACACCACCATCAAGAGCGGCGCGAATATCACAGCCGGCGGGAACCTCAATATCACCGCGCAGAACGACGCGGGGCTCAACGTCATTGCGGTCGGATTGTCATCGGATGCGCAAGCGGCGATTACGGTGGCCTACGGCACGGCCAGCGTCCAGACCAACGCGATCGTCGAGAGCGGCGCCAATCTTTCGGTCGGTGGAAATCTTTATCTCGGCGCGCGGAACATCAACAGCTTCTCGGTCAGCGCGACCTCGTATTCGCTCGGTCAGTCCGGCAAGGCCGGCGCTGCCGTCGCCTATAGCGAGATCAGTACAGCGGCCACCGCTACGCTCGGCGCCAACATCGGAAGCTCCACAACGTCGATCCCTGGCTCGGTCACGGTCGAGGCGAATTCCGGCATGCCGAGCTCGTCGTCGGACGCGACCAATACGACGAGCGCGACGGCCGCCGCGGGCAATCCGATTTTGATCGACAAGATCGCGCAGGCCGGCGCATCTGCGGTCGGCGCGGCGTTTGACGACTTTGTTGTGCGGAAGGCGCCGTCATCGACGGTGACAGACCTCAAGTTGGCGGGCGCGCTCAGTCTTGCGTCGAGCGACCAGTCGGCAACGGCGTCGATCGCAGCTACGCCCAGCGGCACCGCGCCGTCGATCTACTCGGCTGGCAATGTTGCCGTGATCGCCAAGGTGTCCGATGTCGGGGTCAGCAGCCTCGCGGACGCCAGCACGAATTCTCAGGAAGTGGGGGACAGGACGCAGTCCAGCACCCAGAGCGCGGCCAAGACCGGCGTGTCCTTCGGCGTTGCGGTGGGCACCTACGGACATCATGCCAACGCCTTCATTGGGCAGGGCGTCACCGTCTGTTGCTCCAATCTCGGCGTTTCGGCGACGACCGAGATGCCGATCACCATCACCTGGCTGACCTACGACAGCCTTGGCACCTGGCTTGCGAAGCTCAACGGCAATCTCGGCACCGTCAATCAGGTGCTGACGAGCTACGCCAATGCGGCCTCGCAAGCGCAAGATTCCACCCGCGTCGGCGCCGCGAACTACTTCGAGGTCGACAACACTGCGACGGCCTGGGTCGCCTCGAATGCGACCATCACCCGCAACTCGGCGGCCGCGCCGGCAACGTGGTCGACCACGCTCGCCGACGGATCGTCGCTCGCCTGGGATCAGGCGATCTCCGTGCAGGCCGCCACGCGGACCGCGAGCATCGACATCGGCGGCAACTTCAGTTGGCTCGGCCTGACCGGCAGCTCGGGCCAGCAGAACGGCAACGGGCAGAGTCAGGCCGAGGCCATCGGCGGGGCCACCAACGTCGTCATCTACAACAACCGGACCTACGCGGGCATCAGCGACGGCGTCACCATCAATTCAAACGGCGCGCTGAGCGTTTCGGCGAAGAACGAGAACGCCATCGTCGCGGTGTCGCCGACGTCCGGTGCAGGCAATGCCGAGTCTTATAACGGCATCGTCGCGGTGGCGATCGTCGATGACGTGGCGCATGCATCGATCGCCAATTCCGCGAAGATTTCGGCGACGGCGGTCAACATCAACGCCAACGAGGCGATGTCGGTGTTCTCGGTCGGTGGCGCGGTCGCCTCGGCGCAGACCGACGCGGTCGGTATTGTCATCGCGGTCAACCAGATCACGGGCAACACCGCCGCCTACATCGGCGACAACCGGGGCGACATCACCGGCAGCCGGGACGCCGCCAACGATCCGGGCAGCGCGTCGGCAGCTGCCGGTTATGTCGACACCGACAATCTCCAGCTTCAGGCGCAGACCTACGGCGTCGTCACCGCGGCGAGCGTCGCGGCCACGAAAGCCTCGGGCTCGCCAAGCACGGGCTCGACCTTCCTCAACAAGTTCATCACGGCGGTCAACAAGCTCCGCGGCAAGGTCGATCAGTCCGGGAGCAAGGGTGACGATGCCGCAGGCGGCGCCACGCCGAAGCTGAGCATCGACGTCGCGGGCAGCTCGTCCGTCAACGTCAGCGCGATGACCACCGACGCCTATATCGACGGCGCGGTGATCGACAAGAACAGCGCAACGAACGCGACGGGCGTTCAGGCCGTCAACAACACGATCCTGCAAACCGGCGCGGGCTCGGCGGCGCTCGACATGGCGAAGGTCCAGGGCTCGAAGAGCGCGGCCATCGCCGGCGCGCTCGCGATCAGCCTTTCCGGCAACGCGACGCGCGCTTACGTCAACGACACCCAGATTTCCAACGCCAGTGCGTTCTCGGCGCTCGCCTTGTCCGGTGGCGAAGAGACGACCGTTGCTCTCGGGCTGGCGCTCAATCAATCGGCCGACCAGAGCAAAGCCGCGTCGGTGGCCGGATCGGTGTCGATCGCCAGCATCACCGACTTCGTCGCCGCCTCGGTCGTCGACTCGACGATCGTTGCGGCGTCCTCGATCACGCCGACCTACGGCACCAACAATGCTACGGTCGCGGCCTATCAGACCACGGACATCGCGATCGGCGGCGGTTCGCTCTACAAGGGCGGCAAGACCGGCTTTGGCTTTGCTCTCACCTATGCCGAGATCGTCGATCCCGACGGCGGTAAGGCCGTCGACGCGCATGTTTCGGGCTCGAGCATCACCGGCTTCTACAACGCCACGGTCAGCGCTTCCGACGCCAGCCGCGTCGGGGCGGGGGCCGGTCTGTTCGGACAGGCGCAGAATGCTCTGGCCGTCTCGATGGTCATCAGCGAGATCAGCCCGACCATCAGCGCCGTCGTCGATGGCGGCTCGATCATCACCGTTTCCGGGACACAGCAGAGCTATCAGAAAACAACGTCCTACTACGTCACCAGCACAACGGATCTGACTGATACGGCCAACATCGATTACACCCTGATCTATCAGATCGGTTCGTATCGCACGTATAGCGCCGTTCGCACCGACACCGTGCAGGTGACCAGCGACGTTACGGTCTCGTCGAACGGTGCCCGCAACGCCACTTTCGATGCGGCCATCGCGAACGCATCGCAGGTCGGCGCAACGCCGGTGAACTCCGGCCTGATCGATTTCAGCGGCAGCGCGGTGGAGGCCGCGAACTCGCAGTCCGGCGCTTCGATCATCGCGGTCGCCGGCGTGGTGCAGGGCGGCCAGAACTCGCTGGGCTTCGCGATCACCGCGAACACCATCAATCAGAGCAACATCGCGCAGATCACGCATGCCATCGTGACCGCCCAACAGGGCGACGTCATCGTCACCGCGGACAGCAGCGCGACCATCCTCGGTGTCGCCGTCGGCGCGGCACTATCGGGTAACGATGGTGCGGCACAAGGCAAGTTCGCCGGGCTCAACTCGACCGCCGTCAATCAGATCAACAATTCGGTGAGCGCCACAATCGGCGACAGCACCGCCACGACGACCAATACAACGATCAATACGACCGACGTGGTGGTTCGCGCCACGGACGGTTCCAGCATCCGCGGGGCAGCCGGCACGCTCGCGATCAGCACGAGCGGCTCCTCCGCCGGTCTTTCGATCGTCTACGACAAGATCGCCAATGCGGTCGTCGCGGGAATCGACGGCGCCAAGGTCACGGCGTCGGGCGACGTGATGGTCAATGCGGCCTCCGATGCGTCGATCCTCACCGTCGCGCTTGGCATCGCCGCGTCGAAGCAGGTGGGAGTCGCGGGTTCGGTCGCGGTCAGTCTCCTCAGCACGAACGTGACGGCCAGTATCACTGACGGCGCCGACGTCAGCGCCACCAACAATGTCGGCGTTCTGGCTCATAACTACGATATCATCTCCGTCGTCTCGGGCGCCGCTGGAATTGGAGCGACATCGACCGGAGTCGGCATCTCGGTCGTCGTCAACGAGGTCGGCGGCACGACATCGGCCTTCATTAGTGGTCCGAACACGAAGGTCGATGCCTACGCCGCGGGCTCATCGACGATGTCGGTCAATAGCGGCACGCTCAACAACGCCTTCGACGTCAGTTCCGCGGACAGCCCGAACCTTACGCCGCCGGACCTGAGCGAACAGCAGCGCACCGTTCACGGCCTCGCCGTGGTCGCGACCTCGCATCAGGCCGTCGATGGCGTCGCCGTGACCCTCGGCCTTGCCGCAGGCGGATCGGCGTTTGCGATCAATCCCGAGACCACCCTCATGGGCGGCCAGACCCTGGCCTATATCGACGGCGCCCAGATCGACACACGGGCTCCGACCAGCCCGAGCAGTTCGACAGGGCAGGGAATCTTCGTCGGCGCGAGCAGCCAGACCTATGCGCGCAGCCTCCTGCTTTCCGTCGCCGCGTCCGGTGGCAGCGGCGCTGGCGCCGTCGCGGTCGCGGCGACACGGTTCGACCGCGAGACCTACGCTTACATCAACAACTCCAATGTCGGCACGTCTTCGCGCCGGCTTGGCGACGTCGCCATCAACGCGTCGTCCGCGCAGGTCGCCCAGTACACCGCCGTTGGTGCCGCGGTCAGCGGCAGCGCGTTCGGCGGCTCGATGATCGTCAATGTCTTCGACGCCGACACGCAGGCCTATCTGACGCATGGCAACCTCTATGCGTCTTCTCTCGGTGTCGCCGCAACCAGTCAGAACGGGCAGAACGCCTCGGCCGGTGCAGGCGCGGCCTCCGCATCGAACGGTGTGGCCGCTAGCTTCGTGATCGGAGCGAGCCAGAACAACACGCTCGCCTACATCGGCGACAACAGCGCGTACACCAGCGTCGACCTGACCGGCCCGCTCTCGGTGACCGCGACCTCGCACAACACGTTCTACAGCCTCGCGGCTGGCGGCACCGGCGCCGGCGGCAATGGCATCGCCGGCATGGTCGACTTCACGGTTCTGACCGACACCACCAAGGCGATCATCGATAACGCTTCAGTCACGCAGACCGGCGTTGGCTCCGGCGTTACGGTCAGCGCCAACGAGGATGTCACCATCCGCGTCACCACCGGTTCCGGCGCGCTGGGCGGCAACTTCGGCATCGGCGCCGCGATCAACGTCGTGGTCCTGAAGAGCCAGATCGCCGGCGCGATCATCGACAGCAATGTCACCACTTCAGGTGCGGTCGCCGTGACGGCGACCGGCACCAAAGACATCGACATGCAGGCGATCACGTTCGGTATCGGCGGGACCGCCGGCCTCGCGGGCGCGATCAGCCTGCTGATCGCCGGTATCAACGCGCCGGGCGACGCCGTCAATCAGATTGGATCGACCATCGTCGTCATTGATAATGAAACCTCCAACGTCGGCGCCGATAACGGCATTACGCAGTCGGGCGTCCCGGGCAACATCGACACGGCGGGCTCGCGTCCGGCCGACTATAGCCTTGCGACGGCACTCAACGGCGGCAATGACGCGGTCTCCGCGGAAATCACCCGCGGAACCACGACGGCAGGCAGCGTCAACGTCAGCGCGTCCGGCAGCGTCAAGACGAAGAACCTCGCGACCGGTGTCGGCATCGGCGGCGTGGCTGGCGTCGGCGCCGCGCTCGGCTTCTCGCTGGTCTACGACACCATTGCGGCCTCGGTGAGTCACGGCGTCGTCCACGCGTCCACCGTGACGGTCAATGCGTCGATGCAGGACAACGGCGGCCACGCAGTCGAGGTCGACGCTTATGCGGGCGCCGGTGGCGCCGCGGCCGCCATTGGCGCGGCGGTTGCGATCGGCACCGTGAACAACACCGTCACGGCCCAACTCGGCGGCACCATCATCGGGCCGGACGCGGCCGGCGCGACGACGGTTTCGCTCAACGCCTCCGACAGCTCCAGCGTTTACACCCAAGCGGTCGGCGCAGCCATCGCGACGGATGGCATGGCGCTCGGCGCTTCGATCGCGACCACCACAAAGTCGAGCCTGATCTATGCGGCCGTGATCGAGGGCGCGTCGATCAGCGGCTATAGCGGCATGACCGTGACGGCCGCCGGCAGCGGCAGCCTCGGCGCGGACTCGGCTGCCGGCGCAGGCGGTGTGTTCGCGGGCACCGGCGCGATTTCGACGGCGACGGATCATGAAAACGTCATCGCGGAGATTGGCACGGTGGCCGCGAATGCCGCCATCGGCGCTCCAGCCTCGACCGCAGGTGCGCCCGCGATCACGGTCGGCGCACAGGGTCTTTACGTTCACGCGACAAGCACACCGGATGTGAATACCAGCGCCATCGGCGTCGCCGTCGGTGCGGCTGGTGTCGGCGCGTCTGTCTCGACGTCGACGGTCGACGCCACCGTCAGCGCGCTGGTCGATCCTTACTCCTCCATCACCACACAGGCGATTACGTCCGGCACTCCGGCGGTCATCAGCGTCGGCCAGCTCAAGGTCATTGCCGAGATGCTGCTGCCGGGCGGCGGGACATCGGCATATGCGTTCTCGGCGGCCGGTACGGGCGGCTTCGTCATCGGCGCCAACGCCACGGTCTCCACGGCGACCAACAACGCCACGGTTCACGCCGCGATCGGCGACTATGTCGTGCTGCCGATGGGCGACGTCATCGTCCAGGCGAACACCGCCACATCGCAGTCGGCAAGCACGACTGGCGTCGCCGCCGGATTCGTCGGCCTGGGCGTGGCGATTGCGTTCGCCACGGCCGATACGAATACGACCGCCGAGCTCGGTCAGTCGGTGACGTCCAGCGCCTCACGCACCGGCAACCTGCTGGTGAACGCGAACGGCAAGGACACGGTTTCGGCCGATGCGACGTCGGGTGTCGGCGGCGTGATCGCCGGTAACGGCGCGGGCGCGAACCCGACGATCAACTCATCCACCACTGTCAATATCGGCCAGGATTCGGACTTCACAGCAGGCACTATTGGCCTCCTTGCCGCGCACACGAGCACTTACAAGGGCAGCGTCAACACGGTGAACGCATCGCTCGCCGGTGCCAGCGGCGCGGCAGCGGTGAACGACATTACGTCGGACGTGTCCGTCAACATCCACAAGAACGTGCGGATGACGGCGCTGATGAATGTCTGCGGCAGCTCGACATGCGCCGCAGCAGTCAACGTGGTGGCACAGAACGATTTCGTCGAGAGCGGCACGGGCGATACGGCAACTGGCGCGGGTGGCGGCGTGCTCAACGGCGCGGCGGTGTTCGGCGTCACCCATCTCAACGGTACCGCGTCGATCGTCATCGACGACTCTGATGACGCTGCGCATCAGACGACCATTACCGCCGGAACCGATCCATTCAACAATCCCGGCGGCATCCGCATGACCGCCTTCAGCACGTTCAATGCGGCCGACACCGTCAGCCTCGTCACCGGCGGCGCAATCACCAGCGCCGGCGTCAACACGACCGTGGACGCCACTCTCTCGAACAGCGTCACCGTCGGCAATTACGCCAGGCTGCAGACCTTCGGCAGTATCGGGATCGGCACCTTCACGCAGGCCGCGGTCAACACGGGCGCCTATGTCAGCACCTACGGCATCGCCGCGGTTGGGTCGGCCGCCGCTTACGTTTATCTGACGGATAACGAGGCGGTCACGATCAAGGACAACGCGACGCTCACCGCCTTCGGCAACGTCAATCTGACACCCGGCCTCGACCCCGGCGGAAACTACCAGAGCGTTCTGATGGTTGGCACCTCGGACGCGCAGGCCTATGTCCGCGGGCTGATCGCGATTCCGGTGGCCACCGGCGAAACCAAGCTCACGACGTCGGCTGATCTCTCGATCGGTTCGTCTTATATCGGCGCGGGCCAGAACGTCACGCTTGGCGCCTATGAAGGCACGCAGACGCCGGTGTCGCATGGTGATGCGCACGGCTACATCCTGTTCCTCATTCCGGTCACCACCAGCGACTCCAGCGCGAGGTCGGTCCAGAGCTCGTCCGTGACGCTCGCCTCGGGTGCGAACGTCGTTGCCGGTCAGTACTACAGCCAGCAAATCACGATCGATTGCGGGGCGACGGCCTGCGGCCCGAATTCGACGCCGACCGTACGGCTCTTGTCCGGCGCGCCGGTGACGTATGTCGACAACACGTCCGCGGGCAGTCTGTTCAACGCGGCCGACTATGTGACGAAGAACTTCGATCCGGATGTCAGCAGCACGCTGCTGGTCTCGATCGCGAATACGCCGGTGCCGGCGTTCCAGCTCAGCCCGCTGTTCGCTTCGGGCGGCAGCGTCACCATCAACGCGCGGACGATCATCGGCACGGGCACGGTGACCGCATACGGCTCGCCGAAGATCAGCGTGGTGGCCAACAGCCCGGCCTATCTGCTCTTCAACGGCGCCTATATCCCCGACATCGTCGGCGGGCAGGTCTCGTTCACCGGCGCCGCCACCGACGCGCCGCAGGGCATGACTATCAACCGGGTGGCCGGCGACGGCATCTCCTCTATCAGCATCGCCAATAATTTTACCGGGAATACGGGTTCGACCGGTGTCGGCCCCGCGATGCTGTTCGCGGGTGACGTCACCAATCTCGGCGGCACCATTACGATCTCCAATCTCGGCGGCTCATACGGATCGATCGCCAACACCAATGCGCAAAGCATCGAGCTGAACGTGCCGAATGGCGCCGCGGTGATCTCCAACCCCGGCGCGGGCGGCTACTACGGCCCGAGCAATGCATTCGGCGGCTTCGACGGCCTCGCCGTGCAATATCCCGGCGGCACGCCGTCGGGCGGCACGGCTGGCGCCAATATCGGCGCGGAATACGTCGCCAACATCCTGTTCCAGCCGCTCGTCGGCACCGGCGCAGGCCAGTTTCCGGATCTGACTGCCGCGGCTTATGGGTTCCTCAACGCCGGATCGGACCACTTCTTCCCGAACACGTCCAACGCGAAGACGTCGACGCTCTTCTTCAGCAATTGTCTCCCGGGCATTTCCGGCGGATGCGCGACGACGGGTTACGTTCCAAACTACAATAGCAACAACTATGTCTATGCATCCGACGGGCGCTACTTGCTCGGCAACCTCGGCGGTGCCGCTTATCTCTACACGCCGATCGCCTATCGCGCGCTGAGTTACAGCACCAATAGCGCCTCTCTGCCCGCGAGCAGCCTGGTGCAGACCTTCGGCGGCGGCAATGTCGCCATCAAAGCGGCGGTCATCGACGTCAATGCGAAAATCGTCGTCGGCCGGCCGGCCGATCAATCAGTGATCATCCCGGCGGCGGTTCAGAGCACGTTGTCGACCTATCGGCAGCAGTACCTTGCGAGCGTAGGGGCGGGTGGCGCGCCCAACCCGATCTACAATATTCCGGGTCTTCTAACGCCGGTTGAGGCCGCGACTCGCGGTGTCGGCACCGCCGTCTATGATGCGGCCCATGATCAGATCATCGTGACCGACACCAATGCATCGTCGAGCGGCGGTCGCCTGACGATGAATGGCGCCATCATCAGCACCAGCACCTTCGGCAACATCGAGGTCAACGGCGGCCTCGGTCAGGTGACGATCAACAACCAGACGACGATTCCGATGGTCGTCAACAAGGTCAACACCGGCAATCTCGGCCTTGACGGCACTGTCGTCAGCACCGTCAAGATCACCGATACGCTCCGGCCGGTTGCGACCAACACCACCACCTACCGCTACACGGCCGGGCAGGGCGTGCTGACTTATGTCACCGGCAACGGCGACGACCCGATCCTCACTGGGCCGAACGCGACGCAGGCTTCACCGCTGAACACGTCGGGCCTCCTTCAATACAATCCGGTCACCGGTGCGCGGCTGCAATGGGTGCAGCAGGCGCAGCTCACGCGCGCGTTGACGGACAACGGCGCTGGACAGTGGAGCTGGGTGACTTCGGCCGACCAGCCGAACAATCCGTGGTTCTTCGTCACCGCCGATGCGCTGACCAATCCGAACTACAGCGCCTCCCAGATGACCGCGCTTGCGAACGTCGTGTCGCAGGCCCACCCGCAGGGCATCGTGATCCTGACGGGCAATGCGAACAGCGCGAAATTTACGCAGACAATCACCGGCGGCGTCACGACGCAAACGTCCAGCACGCAAAACTACTTCTTCTCTGGGTTCTCCCTCGCGGGAATTACCAGTTTCGTCGCCACGTCGGCCGTCGGTCACAACGGCGACGCGGACGACACCACGCACACCTTTAACCTGCCGACCGCACTGTGGCTGAAGGTGACGAGCTCGGTGAAGGCCGACAATTCGTTCAACGTCACCTTCAAGGGTGGCACGACCGGTGCGGTCAACATCAACTCGAACGCGGCGGTGACGCTCGCCGACCAGCTCACCAACTCGAGTGGACAGACGAAGATTGTCGCCGCCGGCAGCATCACGCAGGGCGGCGACGCCTTCGTGCGCACCAAGAGCCTGATCCTCGACGCGACCGGCGGGCAGGGCGCCGCCGCCAACAATACGACGAGCGGTATCGGCACGTCGGCGCGGGCGTTTGCGGCGACGATGAACGGCGGCGTCGTGACCGCGCTGGGCGGTGCCGATGGCATCTACATGAACCTGTCGGGCACCTCCACCGTCGGTAAGATCGCGGCGGTCGATGCACGCGGCTACGGCGATATCACCTACACCAAGAGCGGCGACATCCTCGCGGCCTCCGGTGCCGACGCTGTACCGGTCAATTTCATCGGTAGCAACATCACGCTGAACAGCGTTGGCGGCCAGGTGGGTACGTTCGGGGCGCCCATCGTTCTCAGCGCCAACAGCAAACTCGACCAGAACCAGATCATCACCGGCGGCGTCGTCAACATCAACGCGCAGAGCGACATCAACATCACGCAACAAAGCGTGGACCCCAACCAGCCGCGGCTCGACTTGAGACTCGGCACGCTGACCTCGCTGTCCGGCGACGTCAACGTGACGGTCGTTAATGGCGCGCTGGTGGATGCGCGCGGTCAGACCTCTGCGAGCGCGCTCACCCCGGATCAGGTCAATGCGATTGCCCAGTTGCTGCATCTCACCGCGGGCGCCGGTGCGACCCAGGCTGCGATCGATCGCTCGGTGAAGCCGTTCGAGGCTTCGATCACCAACAACTATGGCCGCTACTTCCGTCTCAAGAGCGATGCCTGCACGACCGGCTGCTCGGTCTTCGTGGTGCCGGCGTCCGCGATCCAGCTCTATCGTCCGCTCGCGGCGGCGGCGTTGCAGAATGCATCGCTGACCGACGCCCAGGTTGCGGACTACATCACGACGCTGCATCAGACCAACGGAACGCTCAATCTCTCCGACAGCGCACTCGCGCTGTACCGGCCGCTCGCGCAGGCCGCGCTCGGTCTCACCAGCGTGACCGACGATCAGGTTCGCGCTTACGCCGACTCCCAGTACCAGGGCATTGCCCAGAACTTCCAACGCGCCTATGGCGCGGGGTGGGCGAGCCTCTCGCAGTTCACGACACAACGTGCCAACTTCGTCTTCACCGTCAACGACGCCGACGCGTTGCCGGGCTTGCAGTCGTCGCTGACCGCGCGCGCGGTCTGGGACCCGGCGCAGCTCGTCGCCGGCATCGACCAGACCGCGTTCCAGCCGGTGTCACCGACGGTCGGCAACGGAACGCCGAATATCGTCGGCCGCAACGTGACGCTGAATGTCGGCGGCAGCCTTGGCGTGCTTGCCGCGCCGGTGCCGATCGCTTTGAGCTCGCTGGTCGACGGCGGCAACGGCCTCAGCCTGACCGATCAGCAGAAGGCTGCCATCGCCGCCGCGAACACGCCCGGATCGGTCGTGCCGGTCGGCATCGACAGCAACGGCGCGACGGTGAAGGGCTTCTCGATTTCCAGCATCCCGGCCGGCGTGACGGTGACCGGCGTGGAAATCAACCAGCAGGCGCCGATCTTCGTCGCGGCGAGCGCCTCATTCAACGCCAACGCAACGGCGACGGCCTTCGTGCAGAGCACCGGCTCGTCCGATTTCAAGATCGGCCAGGTGGTCGCGGGTGGCGACGTGGCCCTGACGGCCACCAAGAATCTGGTGGCGGCGTCGAGCAACGGCGTTGCGCTGTTCGCCCAGCAGGTCATCACGAACGGCAACCTGAGCCTGACCGCCGGCAACGGCGATATCGGCGGCTCCGGTCTGGCCTTCGGCTACAAGGCTGACGGCCATCTGACCGCCGCGCAGGCAAGCGGCAACGTTTACGTAGCGTCCTATGGCGCGGCGTCCGGCTCGGGCGGTGACATGACCGTGGGCCGTGTGTTCGCGAGCGGCACCGCTTCGCTGACCGCCATGACCGGCGACATCCTGGGCTATCTGAGCGGTCTTGCGATCACCGGACATGATGTCGTGCTGAACGCCGTGGTTGGCAGCATCGGCGCGGCCAACAGCCCGCTCCAGATTCAGACCGCCGGCGGCCAGCTCACGGCCACCGCCGCCTTCGGAGATGTTTACGTATTCAGCCCGACGGTGACCGGGCAGGTGCCGGTGCCGCTGTCGATTGCCTTGATCACCGCGAACGGCGCAATCGCGGCCACCGCGGACGTCGATCTCACGGCCCAGAGCTTGGTTTCGGCAACGGGCAACATCACCGTCGGTTCGGGTGGCAAGGTCAAGGTCGTCAGCGCGGTGACCTCGGCACAGGGTGGCAGCGGAGCCATTACCGTGACCGCGCTCGGCGATATTGAGATCGGCTCGTTGACGGCACCGGGTCTGGTCAAGGCCCAGGCGAACGGCGCATTCACTCTTGATGCCGGCGGTGCGCTCACCTCTTCGGGCGCCGGTATCGACCTGCGCGCTGCGTCGGTCACGATGCAGGCCAATACGGTGATGTCGGCGGCGAGCACGGTGACAGTTGTCGCAACCGCAGGCGACGCCGTCCTAGGCAAGCTCGTCAGCCTCCTCGCGCCGGCGTCGCCCAATACGACAGCCATCAGCGTCACTGCGGGCGACGCCACGCATCCGGGCCAGATCCTCGGCAACGGCGATGGGCAACTGAACTTCGCGACCCAACGGCCGAACGCGGCCGTCGTTCTCGCGAGCGCCAGCGGAATCGGGACGGAAGCGCGGCCGATGACCATGGATGCGAACTGGCTGTCCGCGAGCACGACAGCCGGCGAAATTCATATCGCCGCTCTCGGCTCCATTCACGTCAAGAATGTCTCGGCGCCTGGCGGCATCGACCTGACCGCCACCGGCGGTGTGTCCTTCGACGAGGTGAAGGGCGACAGCCTCGTCCTGAAGTCGAACGGTGCACTTGATCTCCAGAATGTCGAAGTAACGACGTCGCTGACGCTCAGCGGCACCAGCATCACGGGCACGATCATTCAAACGCCCGGCGCACCCGGGCCGCTGATCGTGTCGATCACCGGCCCGAATGGGACGGTTGCCCAGAATGTGTCGCTCGTGATCGACCCGCCGGCGACGGTCATTCCGCAGCTTCTTGCGGTCGATGCGACCATCACCAACGTCGGTCCGAGCTTCACGATCCTCAACGGCTATATCGCCGGGCAATTTACTCTGAACATGCTCGGCCAGACCTACGTCATGAACAATCGCAGCCCGGTGCCCATGGGGTGGCCGACGGTGCAGCTCTACCAGTTCAACGGCGCGCCGTTCACGTTCTCGCAGAACAGCAACTACACCACGACCAGCGGCTTCGTCGTCGACTATGGCCTGTTGGCCAATACGACGGCGCTCAACGTGTTCAACGGCATCAGCCTCGTGCGCGACGTGCCGCGGGACATGTGGAACGGCAATCCGTTCGAGCAGGAAGACGGGACCGAGAAGAAGGGATCGACCGGCCGCATCTGGGGCGCGACGCCAGCGGCGGTCCTGGACGGCCTGAAGCTGCCCAAGGCGGTCGAAACGATCGGCAATGGGCCGGCGGTCAATATCAAGGGTCTCCGGTGAAGGCGGAGCGGCGTCATTCGCCCCGGACGAGACCGATGCTGAATGTTGCGGAGCGGTGGACAGATGCGCCCGTTCGCTCGATTTCGGTGCGCGCGCCCGATAGATTCTCGGGAGAATCAGCATTCCGGTGGACGTTGCGTCCGCGTCCGGACCTTCATTGGTAGTCGGATGCGCAGTGCTCATTTCATTCTCGTTGTTGCCGGCATCGTGTCTGTCGTGCCTTCGTTGGCGCGTGCGCAGGTGTCGCCCGGGCAGTTCAATCCCGCTCAGATCGAGAGAGACGTCGAGCGCCAGCAGCGCCGGCTTGAGCAGCGCGAGCAGGTGCCCAAGCAGCAGGGGCCGGGTGTCGTCGGTCCGCAGCGCGCGCCCGCGGTGAAGATCCCTGGCGGCGGCCCGCGCTTCAAACTGCGCAAGGTGATCTTCGACAAATCCAAGTTCATCACTCAGGAGGAATTGGACGCGATTGCGTCGAAGTATGTCGGCAAACAGGTTGACATCGCCGGCCTGCAAAACCTCGTGTCGGAGATCAACGATCTCTATGGAAAGCGGGGGATCGTGACGGCGATTGCCACCTTGCCGGAGCAGACCGCCGACGGCGGCGTCGTGCGCGTAAAGCTCACCGAAGGCCGCTTGCAGAAAACGAGCGTCGAGGGCAACCAGCAGACTTCGAAAGATTATATCCTGCGCAGCGTCGATCCGCCGAAGGGCGAGGTGCTCGATGTTCCCAAACTCAACCGCGACGTCGTCTGGTTCAACCGCACCAACGACGTGCAGGTCCGTGCGCTGCTTCAGCCCGGCACCGATTTCGGATTGACCGATCTCCAGCTTGCCGTCACCGAGCCGCCGCGCAACACGCTCCAGTTCTTCTTCGACAACCAGGGCGTCAAGACCACCGGCCAGAATCAGGGCGGCGCCTATTACAAGCTGCATGGGCTTGCAGGCATCGACGACCGCTTCACCTTCTATGGGGTAAAGGCGCAGGGCAACATCAACGGCAACATCGCCTATAACGTGCCAGTCAATCCTTGGGGTGGGCGTCTCGGTGCCAGCTACACGCAGGGCAAGATCAAGATCATTCAAGGCCCGCTCGATGGCCTTCAGGTGACCGGCAAATCCAATCAGGCCGCCCTGAACTTCGGCCAGCCGCTCTGGGTCACCGACGCCTGGCTTTTGCAAGCGAATGCGGCCTATGCCTACGGCAATTCGGAAACCGATTTTGCCGAAGTCGCCACCGTTATGGATCGCTACTCGAAGATTACCGGTGGCTTTGCACTGACGGCTTCGGGCACTGAGTACACCGCAACGATCTCGCCTGCGTTCAATCGCATCAACTGGCACGACAAGATTCTCGGCGGAGAGCGCAGTTTCGAGACATTCACCGGAAGCGCCAACGCGCTGGCGAAGCTGCCGCAGCAGTTCAGCGTTACATTCCTCGCAAGCTGGCAATACACATGGGAGAAGCTGCTTCCGGGCGATCAGGTGTTCGTTATCGGCGGTCCCACCACGGTCCGCGGCTACCCCACAAACTCAGTGTCCGGAGACAGCGGCTACTATTTCAATCTCGAACTGCACCGGGACATGTCCGAGCTTCTCAAGGGGCTCGACGTGTATGCCTTCATCGACAGCGGCTCGACCTATGCGACGTTTCCCGCAAGGACTCAGTTGGACTCGTCGGGGGTGGGCGCTTCCTGGACGCCGATTCCGTCGTTCACGTTGGAAGGCAGCGTTGGATTTCCGTGGCGCATGGCGATCCCGGATCAGCCGCGCGAGCAATTCTACGGGCGCGTCATCTTCAGGCCGCTGCTGCTTCTGTGAGGCGCGGGGCCGTTCGCATCGAGTATGAGTTTGAAAAGGAGAAGATCATGAGCCGATATCGTCTTGGTGTCGCGTCGCTGATCGGCGCAATTGTTCTGCTGGGATCTCCGGTCGCTCTGAACGGCGCCTTGGCGCAAGCCGCGAGAAAGGATGCTCCGGCAGCGCTGGCAGGCGCCGCGAATGTGATGCCGCAGACCGCTGATGTCGCGGGCTTCCGTTCCGCCAGATTCGGCATGTCGGAGAACGATGTGCGCAATGCGATCACAAAGGATTTCAATATCAAGGCCGATGCGATCCGTTCCGAGAACAATCCGAGTGAGCAGACCAAGATACTCACCATCAAGGCGGCGGATGTGCTGCCGGGTGGCGGCACCGCTGAGGTGTCCTATGTGTTCGGCTTCAAGTCGAAAACGCTCATCCAAGTCGGCATCGCCTGGTCGAAGGCGGTCGACGAGAAAATGACGCCGGAGCAACTGTTCTCGAACTCGACCGTGCTGCGCACGCATTTCCTTGCGGCGGGATACAAGCCCGACTCCGTCGCAACCAACATGCCGGTCAACGGCGGCGTGCTGATGTTCCGCGGCAGCGACGCCAAGGACCGCACCACGATGCTGATCCTTCAGGGCACGTTCGCGCAAGGCGAGAAGGACCAGCGCATCCTGACTCCGACCGGGCTGGTGCTGTTCTATGTCGCCGATGCGAAGAGCCCGGACGTCTATCGGCTTCCGGCCGGTTCCTTCTGATCGCGCCGACGGATTTCGAGTACAACACCCGGCCGCGAGGCCGGGTGTTGCGCATTCGCAAACGCCATCAATCGCCCTTGATATTCGCCGTGCGAATGACGCCGGCCCACTTGTCGATTTCCTGGCGCTGAAACTTCGCAAACTCCTCGGGCTTGCTGCCGATCAGATCGAGGCCCAGTGTCTTTGCCCGTTCGGCGACGTCGGGCTGTGCGATCGCGTGCGCGACCTCCTGGTGCAAGCGTTTGATGATCTCCGGCGAGGTGCCCGCGCGCATGGCCATGCCGTACCAGTTGACCACCTCGAATTTCGGCAGCGTCTCGTTCGCAGCGGGCACATTGGGCAGGGCCGCCATGCGTTTCGTTCCAGTGGTTGCGATCGGCCGGAGCTTGCCCGCTTCGATGTGCGGCTGGGCGATCGCGAGCGCGTCGAACATGAAGTTCACCTGACCGCTGATCAGATCGGTGAAAGCCGGCGCGCTGCCGCGATAGGGAACATGGAGCGTCTTGATCCCGGCTTGCAGGTTCAGCAACTCGCCCGACAGATGCGGCAGGCCTCCGTTGCCGCTCGAACTGAACAGCAGGCTGCCGGGTTTTGCTTTCGCAAGCTCGATCAGCTCTTTCAGCGAATTCGCCTGGAGCGATGGATTGACCACCAGCACGAAGCCGAGCGAGGCGACGTTGGAGAGCGGTGAAAAATCCTTCTCCATGTCCATGCCCGGCTTGCCGGCGTAGAGCACCGGATTGACCGCAAGGTTGCCGGTTGTGCCGAACAGGATGGTATGGCCATCGGCGTCGGCCTGCGCCACGCCCTGCGTCGCGATCAGGCCGTTGGCGCCGGGCCGGTTCTCGACCACGACCGGCTGTCCGAGACGCTCCGACATCTTGGGCGCCATCAGCCGCGCCAGGATGTCGATGCCGCCGCCCGGAGGAAATCCGATCACGATGCGGATCGGCCGCGACGGAAATCCGGACTGGGCGATGGCTGGCCGGGCTAACAGCAGGGGAGCCGCTGCGGCGCCCAGCATAAACGAGCGGCGCGTCATCGAAGTGGCCATCGCGTTTCTCCCGTGGGCCCTGCTTGCCTGGATCGGGCAGCGGAGGCATTATTGAAATTTCCCAAATGATGGGATTGTTTATTATCCCCGGTCAAGGCTCGCGGTTGAGGAGGGACAAGGTGACACAGACCACGCCCAGCAACGCAGAGGTGCACGTCTATGCCGGCACAGCCGGACACTCGGCCTGGTTCAGCGACGACCGCGGCGAAACCTGGATCCATCCGAACAGCCACTCGGGCATGTATCTCGAGCAGCGCGTGTGGGCGCTTGCCAGTCATCCGAAAGCACCCGCCCGCCTTTTCGCGGGAACGGACGCCGGCGTATTTCGCTGGGACGAAGCGTCGGCGCGTTGGACGCAGTTGCCATCCCCGATGAATGACGTGTGGTCGATCGCGCTTGATCCCGCCGATCCCGACGTGCTGATTGCCGGGACGCGGCCGGCTGCGCTTTATCGCTCCACCGATGCCGGCAAGACATGGAAGGCTGTCACGCCCCCCGGTGTGATCCCGCTCTCGGACGTCAACGCCGGACCGACGCGCGTCACTCAGATCCTGTTCGATCCGGTGGATGACGGAACGGTCTGGGCATCCATCGAGGTCGGCGGCATCTATCGCAGCAAGGACCGTGGTCAGACCTGGGAGTACAAGGACAAGGGGCTCGTCTCCGGTGATGTGCATGGCCTCGCGGTGATGAAACTTCCCAGTGGCGGCAAGGTCGTGTTCGTCACCACCAACCGCGGCTTGCATCGCAGCGAGGACAACGGCGAGACGTTCGCCGTGCAGGAGATTCCGTCGCCGTGGCCCTATACGCGCAGCATTGTTCCGCGCGCGGACAATTCCGGCGTGGTGTTTCTGACCAACGGCAACGGTCCGCCCGGCAATGACGGTTTCCTGTTGCGCTCGCGCGATTACGGGAAGACCTGGGAGGATGCCAAGCTGCCCGGCGCGATCGAAAGCACCGTGTGGTGTGTCGCGACCGACCCGGCCGATCCGATGCTGATGTTCGTGTGCACCAACCTCGGCGAGCTGTTCCGCTCGATCGATGGCGGCGAAACCTGGAAACGCCTGCCTCATCTGTTCGGCGAACTACGCGCCTTGCACTGGCGCAAGCTGCCGGCGGGCATGCGTCAGGCCGTGCATTCGGTGACGCGTCCGGTGTTGAAGGCCAAGCAAATGGGTTGGGCCGCGGTATGAGCAGCGTATCTGACAAACCACTCCGGGTCGGCCTGATGGTGCCGGCCAACAACACGACGATGGAGATCGAGCTAGCCGCCTGGCTGCCCGTGGGGTCGTCGATCACGACCGTCAAGATTCCGCGCGGGCAGGGATTGCTGACCAAGGAAACGCTCCCGGCCTATCGCGACAGCGCCATTGCTCTCGCGCGCCAACACTTTGCGGATGGCAAGCACGATCTCATCGCCTACGGCTGCACGGCAGCAGGTTTCATCTCCGGTCCGGCCGGCGATGCTGAATTGCAAGCGAAGCTGACGGAAGCCACCAGCCTGCCGGTTGTCACCACCGCGCGCGCGATGGTGAGCGCGCTTCAGCATGACGGCGCCAAGCGCATCGCGGTCGTCACGCCGTACCACGACATGGTGAACCAGCAGCTTGCGGCGTTTCTCGCCGATGGCGGCATCAGCGTGATGCGGATGGACACGTTCCGCGCGCCCGATGTGGTCGCGCTCGGCCAGATCACCGCTGAACAGGTGCGCGATCTGGCCCGCGCGACGATGGGATCGGATTGCGATGCGATGTTTATCGGCTGCTCGCAACTGCCGACGCACGCCGTCCTTGACGAGCTTCAAGCCGAGTTCAAACGGCCGACCTGGTCGTCGATCTGCGCGACGGCGTGGGACGCCAAACGGCTGCCGGTTGCGGCTTAGCGCAAACGCTAAGCTGAATAGCGAGAGTCCGCGGCGTCGAGCCAGCGGGCCGATAAAGGGAGGATGAAATGCGGTCGTTTCGACTGGCGCTTGCGGCCGGGCTGCTGGGCGCGCTGACGCTTCAGGCTGGCGCGCAGAATTTTCCGGATCGGCCTATCCGCCTGATTGTCCCGTATGGCACGGGCGGCATCACGGATATCGTCGCGCGTATCGTTGCGCCGGCGATGGGCGATCAGCTTGGCCAGCAAATATTCGTCGACAATCGCGCCGGAGCTGCGGGCATCGTCGGCTTCGGCGCAACCGCCAACGCTCCCGCCGACGGCTATACGCTGGTGCTTGCGACCACGGCGCTTGCCGCCAATCCCATCCTGTTCAAGTCCATTCCTTATGACGCGCGAAAGAGCTTCACGCCGATCAGCATGGTTGGCGTTGTCCCGATGGTCGCGGTGGTGCCGTCGTCGTCGCCGGCCAAGACGCTCAAGGAGTTGGTGGAGCTTGCGCGCACCAAGAGCAGCGAGACCAACTACGGCTCCGCGGGGAACGGCAGCGACAATCATTTGACTGCGGAGAATTTCAATTATCTCGCGGGCATCAAGGTCACGCACGTGCCGTATCGCGGCGGCGGTCAGGTGATGACGGACCTTGTGGCGGGGCGTCTCGCTTATGTGTTTGCGACCATGCCGACCGCGCTGCCCTTCATCGGCGACGGGCGGCTGCGGGCGCTGGCCACGACGGGGCAGGAGCGCAGCAAGGCTTTGCCGGACGTGCCGACGGTCGCGGAGACGATGCTGCCCGGCTTCTCGCTTTATGCGTGGCTCGGCCTGTTCGGGCCGGCCAATCTTCCGCCGGCTGTGGGCGACAAGCTCAACAAGGCGGCGGTTACGGCGCTTAGCCATCCCGATACGATCGAGCGGTTGCGGAAGATCGGCTTGGAGATCAAGAGCGGCACATCGCAGGAGTTGGGCGCCCATCTTGATCGCGAGCTCAACCGATGGGCCGAACTCGCTAAGCATGTGAAGATCGAAGTGACGGAGTAAGGCAGATCACCCCAGGGCGCGCGCCGGGCGCGCGGCTTGCGGCTGCTCTTGCGCGATCCGGCGGCAGGCGTCTTTCGCCGCGGCCATCACTTGCGCCGCCAGTGCGGCGCGTTTCTTGGCCGGCATTCGATGCGCTGCTGTGGCAATGCCGAGGCTGCCGAGCACGCCGCCTTCGGGGCTGAACAGCGGCGCCGCGATGCCGAGGATGCCGGGATTGAACTCGCCGATCGTGACGCAGTGGCCGGCCTCGCGGATGGTGCGCAGCGCAGCGCGAAATGCGTCCCAGTCCGCGCCGAGACCGGCGCCCGCGATGGCCGTGCGGTGGCGTGCGTATAGGGCGCGCAATTGATGCGGCGGCAGATGCGCGAGGATCGTCTTCGAGGCGGCGCCGGCGAACAGCGGGCGCCGCTGTCCGCGGCTGAACAGGCCTGCCGGGGCGCCGCCAGCCGCGGGCGCGTCGTCGACGCACATCACTGTTCCGCTGAACAGCACGCAGAGCAGCGCACTGTGTCCGGTTTTCTGTGCGAGCCGGCGCATCGGCGGTCCGCCACCGATGGACACAGGGTCGCACAACCGCATGGTGCGATCGAGTTCGATGATGCGCGGGCCGAGCATCCAGGCGCCGCCGGCGACCGGCGTGAGAAGGCCTGCGTCCTGCAACACCTTGATGTAGCGATAGCAAGTCGAGCGGGACGTGCCGGAAAGCTGGATCAGATCCTCCGTGGACCAGGCCGGCGCCGCGGCGGTGAAGACGTCCAGCAACGCCAGCATCTTTTCCAGGCTGCTCGCGCCGCGCTCTGAAGGAAATCCCACCATGCTGTACAAACCAATATCACGCCCGTAGCCTGTGCGGAATACGAAGCCGGTTTAACGGCTCCCCGGGGAGGAAGCGAAACAGGGCCATGCCGCGTAAGCGTCTGACCATATTGTCGGCGGCCGAGCGCCGCTATTGCGAGCCGCTGCTGCGCGGCTTTGCGGAGCGTCATCCGTCCGTCGAAATCGACTTCGTATTCGGCATCAGCACGGACCTGCACCGGCGGTTCTTGGCCGAGGCGGCTTCCGGAGGCGCGACCGCGGATTTGTTCTGGAGCAGTGCGATGGACCAGCAGATGGGGCTGGTGCGCGACGGGCTCGCGCAGCCGCATGGCGTCAAACGCAGTCTGCCGCCTGGGGCCGCCTACGGCGATCTGGCGGTGGCCACGACCTGCGAGCCGCTGTTCACGCTCACGCGCGATGCTCCTGCCTTGGCCGGTACACCGGCTGAGATTGCCGCGCTGATCGCGAGCGATCCGCAGCGTTTTCGCGGACGCATCGCGGTGCCGGACATCGAGACCAACGGTCTCGGTTTTCTGGCGATGCTGTGGTGGTCGCTGACGGACCCGGCATTCGACGGTTTTCTCGGAGCCCTCGCGTCATCCGCGCCGCGCGCGGTTGGCTCCGCGCCCGCTCTTGTCGCAGCCGTATCGAAGGGTGGCGAACTCGCCATTCATCTCCTCGGCGCCTATGCGACGCGCGCTGCCGCAGCCGATCCGGTGTTGAAGATCGCGCGATCTTCCGGACCATCCATGGGTGTTGCACGCGTCGCCTTCATTCCGCGCCGCGCGGCCAATCCTGAGGCGGCCTCCGCATTCCTCGATTACATGCTCTCACCCGAAGGGCAGGCCGCGATTGGGGAGGCGGGTCTGTTTCCGCTCGATGCTCCGCGCAGCCATCTGGTCGCGCCGATCCCGCTCGACGAGCGGTTGCTCGACCCATCGCTGCGTGACTCTTTGCTGACACGTTGGCGCACCGCGCTCGACCGCGACCATGATCAAATTCGGAGGAAACAAGCATGACCGCCCTCAGCCGCCGCACATTGCTTCTCGGCGCGGCGCTCTCGCCGTTGGCTGCTGGCGGCCGCGCTTCGGCGCAAGCGAATTGGCCCAACCAGGTGATCCGCATTGTCGTGCCGTTCGCACCGGGCTCGTTCACCGACGTTTCCGCGCGTCTGGTGGCGCAAGAATTGACCGAGCAGCTTGGCCAGTCCGTGATCGTCGAGAACCGCGGCGGGGCCGGCGGCACCGCGGGGACCGTTTCGGTGGTTCGTGCGGCACCGGATGGCTACTCATTGCTGCTGACCGACAACTCGTTGTCGATCTCGCCGGGCCTTTATCCGAACCTGCCGTATGATCCGATCAAAGATCTCGCGCAGGTCAGCCGCATCGCTGACTCTCCGTCGATCCTGATGGTGCGCCCCGATCTCGGGGTGAAAACGCTGGCCGAACTCATCGCGCTCACCAAGGAGAAACCAGGCCAGATCACCTTCGGCTCCGGCGGGCCGGGCTCGTCGGCACATCTGGCGATGGAGTTGCTGCTCAACGTGGCAGGCGTCAAAGCGCTGCACGTGCCGTTCCGGGGTGTCGCGGCGGCGATTGCCGACGTCATCGCCAAGCGCGTCGACATGGCGATCGCGAGTCTCGCGTCCGGTGTGGCGCACGTGAAGGCGGGAACGCTGGTCGGCCTTGCCGTCTCCGGCGACAAGCGGAACGAGCTGCTGCCGGACGTGCCGACCTTCGCCGAAGCGGGCCAGCCGCGCTACGGCATGTCCTATTGGTGGGGGCTCGCGGCGCCGGCCGCGACGCCGCAGCCGATCATCGACCGGCTGCATGGCGAGGTCGTCAAAGCCTGCGCGCAGCCGCGTCTGCGTGAGGCGTTTCTCAAGAGCGCCGCACTCGCGGTCACCTCGACTCCGGCGGAGATGACGAAATTTGTCGCTGACGAGATCGCGGTCTGGCGCAACGTGATCAAGAGCGCCAACGTCACCGTCCAGTAGCGGAGGAAGGAAGCGGTCGCTGAGAGAGGCTCGGCAGTGAACGTCGTCGACCGCGATGCGCGCTCTCTTCGGAGCTGTGGTCAGGCGAGGCCGGAAATCCATTCCTCATAAAGGTGGTCCCCGGTTGCCAGTTCATTGCCTCTACGGTCGCGGGGTGCAGAAGAGAGCGCTGCTTCCCGCGCTTCGGATGGCGTCCGGCCGAATCTGGATTTGAATGCCTTCGCGAAATAAACCGGATCGTGAAAGCCCCAGCTATAGGCGATGTCGGCGATCTGGCGATGAGTGTTGCGCGCGGACAGCAAATCCGCCAGGCACCGGCGAAGACGTTGCTCGCGGATGTATTCCGCGACGCCGCCGATTGGCGCAAACAGCCGGTAGAGCTGGGCGCGGGACATGCCGACGCCCTCGGCGACAAACGTGGGCTCGAGCTGCGGCAGCGGCAGGCGTTCCTTGATGAAGTTCTGCACGCGCATGAGCTCCGCCTGCTGCGCGAGTTCGGGCAGGTCGCCGGTTCGCAACGCCGCGCCGTTGAAGGCGAGGGCGACGAGATCCAGCAACGAGCGCGCGGCGAGGCTCGCTTCGGCCTGGCTGAGCGTGGGCGCCACCGAGAAAAGTGTGACCAGGAAGTTGGCGAGCAGCTTGCCCGATCCTGTTTCGGGATCGACTTGCGCCCCTTGCTGGCCGTCCGGGTTGGCAAGCAGCGGCGCCAGCCGCCGCCGCGGCACGATGATGGACAGCACGTCGAAGTCCGAATTGAACGTGTCCATCACGTCGCTCAGGTCGAACGCGATCAGGCCGCCGGTGGGCGCGACGAGGTGTTGTTCCCCGTGATCCATGTCGATGCGGCCGCCGAGCACCAGTTGGATCATGTAGTGGTCGATGGAATCGCGTGCGATTTTCGCTTCGGGGCGATCGAATTTCTGTGCGCTCGACCTGCACCGCGAAAGAAAGACGTCGTCGAGCAGATAGCCTTCGGCTTTTGCTTCGAACGCTGACGCGACCGTTGACGGCAATCGTACGTCGAGAAACACGCCGATGCTGTTTCTCCAGGCATCGAAGCGTTTGTGCGGCTCGATGTGCTCCGTCGTGAAACGGGTGGCGGGAATTTTCGAGCGGCTCGTCCGATGGGTTTTGGAGTTGACTGACATGGAGGAGGAATTCAGCAGCGGCTGCGCGTATATCCGCGGTTCTTTGACAGGTTAAATTCGATCGTCGGAAAGCGTTGTACCGGACATTTTTGACGGCCGCGTTAATAGCAGTCCCGCCGTGTTGAAAAGACCGATCCATCTGTAGGGGAACCCACAGGCGTAAACGGAAGCGCCGCTACCGATCGTCGCACGATACGGGCGTGGAATCGCCAAGACTCAACCGCTGAGATTTCGGAGTCCGTTTATTTTGCGCCAATAACGAAACGCTCGCGCCTGCAGGTTGAGACAGAACGACCGCAAATTGAGACGGGACGACTGCTGGTTCCTGCTGACCGCGGAAGCCCAGCGTGGCAGGAAAAGCGCAGACGGTCGAGGAGCGGCCGGTGGAAGACGCTGCGGGGGCAGCGGTGGTGTTGGGGGCGATTGATGACGGGTGGTTGTGCGTGCGACGGGGCGCCGTCGCACGAGGTTCGAAACAATGAGCGGCGTCTGGGCCGGTTGGGCCTGCTGCTGAGCTCGACGGCTCTCAGCGTTGGAATGGTTCTGGGGCAGGGCGCGTTCTTCGCGCCTGTCAACGCAGCGGAGAGCACCGCGCGCTCGGATCGCCCCGCGATCAAGACCGGCAAAGAGAAGGCGGGAAAACCGGCCAAGGCAGCCGTCCGAAAGCCTCTGCTGTCGCCGGACATCATCAACGCGCTCGATCTGTCGGCGCGTCAGGGCGTGCGCGGCGTCCTCGCCACCGTTTTTGACAATGTCTATCGCGATCCTTCCTCGCGCGACGCCGTTCTGGATTACGCCCGTGCATTGGCACCGGGCGCGGTCCGCGATCTGGCGAAGGCCGCCGATCTCGGCGTGCTTACCGCCGGGCAGCGGCTCGTTCTGGCGCCGAATGCGGCGCAGGCGCTGTCCTCGCGGGCGCTCGCATCCTCGTCGATTGGCGCATCTGCTTACGCTGCGCCGGCATCGCTGGCTCCGATGGGCAACAACACGTCGCCCAATCTGCCCAGCCCGATGCCGAGCACGTTCGCTCAGACCTGGAACCTCGATCTGATCAAGGCGAGCACGGCCTATGGCCGCGGCTACACCGGCAAGGACGCCAGCAACAATCCGGTCTATGTCGCCGTCGGCGATACGGGCTTCGACACCGGCAACGCGGCGCTGGTCAACAAGCTCGATCTCAGCCGCGCGAGGAACTACGTCCTCAACAACGCCAACACGCCTTACGACCCGACCTTCGTCGGCGTTCAATCGGCCAACGACAAGCACGGCTCGCATGTCGCCGGCATCATCGCCGCTGAGAAGTTCGACAACGTCGACATGCACGGCGTGGCCTATGACGCCAAGATCGTTCCCATCCGCACGATTACCGGTGGCCGCGACGCGCCGAATGCGGTGATCGCGCCGGGCTTCAGCGAAGTCGATGCGATGAACTATTTCGCATCGCTCGCCAACGTGAAGGTTTACAACGCCAGCTATGGTCCGAGTCTTCCCGACGGCACGCCGCCACAGAAGGTGTGGGGTGTCGGCGCGGACACGCAGGCCGAGGTCGGTGCCATCACCACGGCCTTACAGGCGGACAAGATCATTGTCGCGGCCAACGGCAACGACCGCGAGGATCACCCGGCTGCGGGCCTGAACCCGAACGGCATCGCGCTCTATCCGTTTATCCGGCCCGAGCACGCGAACACCGGCGTTTACACCGACGGCGGCGCCAGCCTCGATTACTCGCATCTGCTCGGCGAGAAAGGCATCATTATCGGCGTGATGTCGATCGGCATCCAGGAGACCGCGCCCGGCAGCGGCGTCTGGGTGAAGATTCCGGCGGCCTACTCGAACTTCTGCGGCGTGGCGGCGAGCTGGTGCGTCGCGGCGCCCGGCGGCAACCTTGCAACGGATCCTGGCATTTACGGTCCGGTGCCCGACAACACCTATGCCGCGCTGCAAGGCACATCGATGGCTGCGCCGACCGTTTCAGGCGCCATCGCGGTGCTGATCGGCGCCTTCCCCGACTACAATGCGAGAGACCTCGCGCGTCTTCTGTTCTCCACGACCGAAGACCTCGGCAAAGCCGGTCTCGATGCCGTGTACGGCTACGGTCTGATCCGGCTCGACCGGGCAACCGACGGCCCGACCACGCTGGCGGCGAACGCCACGCAAACCGTTGCCGCCGATACGACGGAGTATTGGAGCAAGCCGCTGACCACCTCGGGTGCGTTCAACAAAGACGGCGCCGGCATTCTCACCATCGCCGGACGCACGTCGGCGCCAGGCAATGTGACAGTCCTCGGCGGTGTGCTTTCAATCGACGGCACGCTGAGCGTGACGGGTGTCGGCAATTCGCTGATCGTCAATCAGGGCGGCACGGTCGCTGGCATGGGCGAGGTGAACGGCAACACCACGATCTCCGGCATCCTGTCGCCGGGCAAGATGGCCAACATCGGCGATCTCGTTGCCAACGGCGCAGTGGCGCCGGGCACGGTCTTGCACGGCAACTCGGCGGGCATGCTGACGTTCAACGGCAACGTTGCGTTGACCTCGACGGCCGTGACGGTCATCGACATCGACGGCAACCTGATCGTGCCGGGCGGCCCCGGAACCTTCGACCGCATCCACGTGACCGGCGCGGGCAACACCTTCACCGCCAACGGTACGTTGACGCCGGTGCTGCGCGACAGCGTCGGCACGCCGAGCAACTTCACGCCATCCATCGGTAACAGTTTCAAATTCGTGGAGGCGACCGATGGCGCGAGGACCGCGGGCGCGTTCACCTCGCTAACGCAGCCGGGCAGCGGTCTGCCCACCAACGGGCGCTTCGACCTGATCTATTCGACGACCTCGATCAGCCTGGCGGTGACGCCTGCATCGTTCGCAGGCATGACGTCGGGCCGCCCCCTGACGCAGGGACAGCAGGGCGTCGCGTCCGTTCTCGACAACAATCGTCCTGCTGCGGGCTCCTTGCCGAATTCGGCCAGCAAGGTGCTGTATGACGCGCTCTATTCTCTCACCTCGCAGAACGCCTACACGACGGCTTTGACGCAATTGAGTGGGCCGGGCCAGCCTGCGGCGAACGGTGCGGCTCTGAACTCGTTCACGGGCTTCATGGGCTCGGTGGCGGATCGGCAAGCTGCGCTTGCGAGCGGCGTGGCCGACAGCCAGAGCGGTTCGTCGCAGGCGATCGCGTTCGCCTATGACAATAAATCGATGAGCGCCGAGGCGCGTCAGGCGGCCAATGCCTTTGCGAGCGTGATGCCTGCAAAGCCAACTGAGCAGGGCTGGGGTGTTTGGGGTCAGGCGTTCGGCCGCTGGAGCTCGATCGGCGATTCCGGCGCGCTGCTAGGCTCGAAGAGCCGGAGCGGCGGTTTCACGATGGGTGCGGACCGCTTGCTGGCCAAGGACCTCATCGGTGGTGTCGCGTTCGGTTTCGCGCGCACCACGACTGACAGCAACGGTGCGACTGCGACCTCCGACACCTACACCGGCGCGCTTTATGCAAGCTGGACGCCCGGCCGTGCGGTGTTCGACTTCCGCGCCGCGGCGGGACCGACGCAGATGCAAACGTCGCGCAATATCAGCCTCACGTCGGGCGCCATCAACGGCAACGCCAACGGCTTCGGTGGCAGCGTCGGCGTCGAGGCCGGCTATCTCATTCCGGTCGCGGCCTACACCGTGAAGCCCTATGTGGGCTTGGTGTGGCAGGGGCTTCGCCGCAATGGCTACACCGAGACGCAGCAGCCGTTCGGTTTGAGCTATCCGGCGCAGTCGTTCGAGAAGCTAGCCAGCACGCTCGGCGTTGCGCTCAGTACGACGACGCGGTTGCCGACTGGCGTTTCGCTGATGCCAGAGCTCAAGGTTGGTTGGGGCCACGACTGGCGCGACAGCACGCTGGTCAGCCAGGCCGCGCTCTTGGACAACGCGTTTACAGTGAACTCCGCCGAGCCTGGCCGCGACGCGGCGCTGGTCGGTCTCAAGCTGGCGGGATGGACGCGCGAGTCGTTCCGGCTGTTCGCCGCCTACAACGGCGAATTCCGCAGCAACGCTGCAAGCCACCAGATCTCCGGCGGTGCGCGCTACACTTGGTGAGGTGTAGCGCCGCCCAAGATCGGTCGAAAGATCAGTCGAACGACTTCGCGCCTTCGATCGTCCTGATCCCGGCGGCAGCGACCTCGCGGTCCTGCGCGCCGGTGCCGGAGCCGACACCGACTGCGCCGATCACGCGGCCATCGACAATGACCGGAAGGCCACCCGGCAGATTGATCCGCTGGCCCTGCGTCGCGATCGCGAGCTTGATGTCGATGCCGGCTTCGATGCCGCCGGTCGGAAGGCCGTAGGAGGCGGCGGTCTTCGCCTTCATGTATGCGGTGTCGAACGACATCGCGAAGGCGCCGTCCATGCGCGCGAAAGCGAGCAGGTGGCCGCCGGCGTCAACCACGCAGATGCATTGAGGGACATTCATCGACTTCGCCTTGGCGATGCCGGCATCGAGTATCTTGCGCGCGCCATCGTAGCTCAGAACCTTGGTCGTGATGGTGTCGGACATTTCTTGCGTTTCCCGTTTTATCAATTTGATTGCCGATGCGCTTCGGCGCGCTCGTTATTTCTTCTCGTTCGGATCGCGGTGGATGGGGTCGACCCAAAGAACCGTCTCCGGCTTCTCAACCGGCTCGATGTCGAGGTTGATCGCGACGGCTTCGCCATCACTGCGGACCAGCACGCATTCGAGAACTTCGTCCGGGCTGGCGTTGATCTCCTGGTGCGGGACGTAAGGAGGCACGAAGATGAAATCGCCGGGTCCGGCCTCGGCTGTGAATTGCAGATGCTCACCCCAGCGCATGCGGGCCTTGCCTCGCACGACATAGATCACGCTTTCCAGATGGCCGTGATGATGGGCGCCCGTCTTGGCGTCAGGCTTGATCGTCACCGTTCCGGCCCAGAGCTTCTGGGCGCCCACGCGGGCGAAGTTGATCGCGGCCTTGCGGTCCATACCGGCGGTTGACGGCACGTTGGGATCGAGCTGGTTGGCGGGGATCACGCGGACGCCGTCGTGCTTCCAGCGCTCGTGGTGGTCGTGTTCGTGATGCTTATGGGAATGGTCGGCCATCGAAGTCAGTCCCGGTCCGCGCAGAGAGGTCAGGTCTCTTAATATGTGTCTAAGCCATCCGGCGCCAGTGCGTTGGGCGCGGCCCACCAGCACAAGTGATCGTTTCTTTTCTACGCTTTGAGAGAGGACTCGATAAAATTTACAAAATCGAGGGTTTTCGCGGGCAGTTGCTTGGACTTCGCGAAGTACACGCACATTCGCTCGGGAGAGAGCGAAGACTTTTTGAAAATGACCTCGAGCCGCTTGGCGGCAATGTCCGAATTGACCGAATGGAGCGGCACTCGGATGACCCCGCAGCCGCGAAGTGCCATCTGGACGAGGACATCATGGCTTGTCGACGACATCGAGCCCTTGACCTCGACGAGCAATGGCCGGGAGGCGGTTTGAAACGGCCACCTCTTCGGCCCGGAATAGAGATCGGCAAGACAGTTGTGATCCCGAAGCTCTTGCGGCGTTTTGGGGCGGCCGAATTTTCGGAAGTAAGCGGGAGAGGCGCAGACCACGTGCCGAATGGCTCCGAGGTCGCGTCCCACAAGACCCGGAAGCGATGGCTTTTGGCTGCTCACGATGACGTCGAAGCCGTCTTCTGTCGGCGCCGGATTGTCGGGCGCGACGGACAGATGAACGCGAACGCCGGGATGCTTCTCCACGAATTTGATCGTCAGTGGCGCGAGGACAGCCCCCGCATATTCGCCCGCGGCCTGCACGCGCAATGTGCCGAACGGTCCGGTTTCGAGATTGCGCCGTTCGGTGACGTAGTCGTCCAGCTTCACCAGCGTTTGCAGGCAATGCTGAAACAATCCTTCGCCCGCTTCCGTGAGGGCAAGGCCATGCGTCGAGCGGTTGATCAGCGTAAAGCCCAGCGACGCTTCCAGCTCCTTGATGCGCTTGCTGACAACGGAGGGTCTGGTGCGAAGCTCGGCCGCGGCTTTGGTGAAGCTCCGGTGCTGTGCGACCCGCACGAAGGTGTTGAGCTTGTTCAAGTCCCGGAGCGCTGCGGTGAAAAACATAGTTGAAACGATCGCTTCGATTCTGAATTCGGCGATTGAGATTCAGATTTAATCACGCCGTCTCGTCAATGGCGAAGCTTGAGCGGATGCGGCTTTGGGGGCGGCAGCCGTGCTGCATTGCGCCATGGACGCCGCCCGGGAACATCAGTTGTTCCCATTTGTGATCTACAAAGCCCCGATATTCACGATCTAGAATCCTTTGGTCTGCTTCGGCGGTTCGGTGCGCCCGTCGTAACGGCAAGACGTCGAAATTCAGGCCGCCCATGAAGGCGGACCATCAATCTGCTCAAGCCAGATCAAGGGACGAAACATGCTCAAGGAATATCACTACGACGATCTGATCCGCTGGCCCCGCGGCGAACGGGCCGCCGTGTTCCTCACGTTCGACTTCCAGGGCGGCGAGGACGTGAAGCCGGACAAGAACGGCATCCTCAACTACGAAATGTGGAGCCAGGGCGAGTATGGGCCACACCACGCGATCTACCGCCTCCTTCGGATTCTGAAGGAAGAGAACGTCAAGGCGACGTTCCTGACCTGCGGCGCGATTGCAGAACGCTTCCCCGAGGCTATCCAGGCGATCCTTGCGAACGGCCATGTCGTCGAGGGTCATGGATACAATCACGAGATCGCGCGCTATCTGCCGCGGGACCAAGAGCATGAGGTCATGCGCAAAGCGATCGCGATGATCGAGCAGAGGGCGGGGCGCCGTCCCGTTGGCTGGCGCTCGTGCACGCAAAGCACGAACACCATCGAGCTGCTGATCGAGAACGGGTTCGTGTTCAACACCAACTGCTTCCATGAGGAATATCCGTTCCTGTGGGAGAAGAACGGCAAGCTGCTGGTCGAACTGCCGCGGCAGCCGTTCGGCGACGGCACGCTGTTCGGTCATCGTCACGGCGAATATGGCAATCCGTATCACGGGCTCGAGACCTGGAAGGCCTACTTCGACGAGATGTGGGAGGAGTCGGCCCAGCGGCCGAAGTACATCCCGTTCACGATGCACCCGTACATCATCGGGCGCCCGGGTCGTACGCTGGCCCTGCGCGGCATCATTCATCACATGAAGAAGGCCGGAAACATCTGGTTCCCGACCGGCATCGAGCTTGCCGAATGGTGCCTCGACAACGTGTTCCAGGCCGCGTGCCAGAAGCTCCGCGCTGCGGCAGGTTGAAAGCAGCCAATCGTCTTGTGACCGGCGCGCCGTGCACCGGTCACCTCCTTGCTTCCTGGAATCGCGATCAACAGCCCGATGAAGGCAGATTGCGATTCCGTGTTTGCGGCTTCGTCCGTCGGCGCGGCCGAGAACACAAGCTTCGCCTCATAACGAAGACCGGGGAGGATTTGCGATGCGTAAGACAGCAACCGTCTGGCTTGTGGTCGGTGTCGTTGCGGCGCTGTTGATATCGGCCACACCTTCGCAGGCCGACCCGGTTGCGGCATTCTATCGAGGCAAGACGCTGCGTCTGCTCATCGGCTATGGTCCCGGCGGCGGCTACGACATTTACGGTCGGCTCGTCGCCGAGTTTCTGCCACGGCATCTGCCTGGCAATCCGACCATCATTCCCCAGAACATGCCCGGCGGCGGAAGCTTCGTCGCGGCGAAGTACATGTACGAGGCGGCCCCCAAGGACGGCACGGTGCTCGGCAGCCTTGCGCAGACGCTGGCGCTCGACAGCGTCGTCAACCCGAAGACGAAAATCGATGTGTCCAAGATGCCGTACATCGGACGTGTCGTTACCAACATCGACACCGGCATCGCGCTTCCGAAAAGCGGCATCAAATCGTTCGACGATGTTCGTGCCAAGCCATATTCGGTCGGCGCGTCGGGTGGCGGCTCGACCACGGTCCTGTTCCCGAACGTGCTCAGTGCTTATGCGGGCGCCAAGTTCAAGCTGGTGCGCGGCTACGCCGGCACGATCGATATCGTGCTCGCGATGGAACGCGGCGAGGTCGACATCGTCGGCGCTTACGGGATTCCCGGCATCATGGTGACCAACCCGGGTTGGATAAAGCAGGGAACCGCCAACTTCCTTTATCAGGCGGCTTTGAAGCGCCATCGGCTTCTTCCGCATGTGCCAACGCTTCCGGAGCTCGCGCAATCCGAAGAGGGCCGCGAAGTGTTGTATGCGGCGGCCAGCACGGGCGAAGTCGGCCGCTCCATTCTCACGACGCCCGGAGTGCCGCCGGAGCGGCTTGCGGCGTTGCGGCGCGCATTCGAGGCGATGTTGAACGATCCGGATTTCCTCGCTGCTTGCGAGAAGCGAAATCTCATGATCGACGGCGCGAGCGGTCAGGAGATCGACAAGATCGTTCGGGAGACTTTGGAGTTGCCGAGCACGGTCGTGGAAAAAGTCACCCACCTGACCCAGTAACTCGGGATCGGCCAGCTCTACTCCGCTAAGGCGCGCAGGAATGCCACGAGCGCGGCTTTCTCTTCGCCTGTAAGAAAGAGCGGCCGGATCTGCGGCGAAAGATACGCGTTGGGCTGCCCGCCGGCGCTGTAGAACTCCACGACCTCTTCGAGTGTCGCGATGCTGCCGTCGTGCATATACGGCGGCGTGCGCACGCTGTTGCGCAATGACGGCGTGCGGAATGCGCCCCATTCAGACGGATTGCGCGTCTGCTCGTAGCGGCCGACGTCGGCCGGGCCGCCCGGCCGCTGACCGACGCCGATGTTGTGGTAGCGGAAATCCGTGAACAATGGACGGCCGCTCTCGCCGCCGACCGGAAAAATCTGATGGCAGCCGGCGCATTTCGCGCGCCGCGTGAAAACCTCGAAGCCATGACGCTCTTGCGGCGAAAGGCTTCCGGCTTCGTTGTTGACGAGAAAACGATCCACGCGGCTGTCGCGCGAGACGATCGTCCGCTCGTAGGCTGCGATTGCGCGCGCGATGTTGTCCGGCGTCGGGCGATCGTTGAACGCCGCGCCGAACAGCGGCGCGTATTCTGGGATGGTATTCAGCCGTTGCGCGGCATGTTGAATGGGATTGCCCATCTCGCCGCTGCCGAACGGGCCGAAGACCTGATGCTCGAGCGATGGAAACCGTCCGTCCCACATGAATGTCGAGAGAAAGCGCACATCCACCAGCGACGGAACGTTGCGCCGTCCGGGTTGACCGTTGTCGGAAATCGCAACGCGGCGTGGCTGCGCGTAGCCATATCGCGGATCGTGACAACTCGCGCAGGCGGTCCGGCCGCTGCCGGACAAACGCTGATCGAAGAACAGCTTTTGGCCGAGGACCACCAATGGGTCATCGGCAACGGCCGGCGTTCCGGACAATGCAATGAAGATGGCAACGGCGGCGCAGAGCGCGTGTGTCAAACGCACGATGCGGAGCATAAACGCCCCCCAACGATACGCCGCATCTGAACGGAACTTACACCAGCGGGCCGGCATCGGCCATACCCGTGACCCGGCGGGCCGGCGTCATTGTCTCAAAGAGAGACAATGTGAAACGAGGCAATGGGCATGTGGTTAGCGGCTGTTCAGGACGCCGGAAACAGGGGCGCTTGGGACGTTACACCGTCTCGACGGCGTGCCGCAGCTGCTTCTGACTCTTCTGATTCGCCGAGCGGCATAGGAATGCAGCGATGACGGCTTCGGCGCTCGCGATGAATTGTGCGCAGGGGCCTTCGACGCCGCTGCTCTGACGGCTCACCCGCGCGCCTTCGAACAGCAGCACGAGCGTGTCCGCAAGCAGCTCGGCGTCGGCGGCGCCGGCGTCCGCGCAAAGCTTGGCGAGGCGGTCGCGCTGTTCGCGCTTGAACTCTTCGATCACATGGCGGGCAGGGTGGTCGCTTTCCGCCAACTCCACGGCAGCATTGGCCATGTCGCAGCCGCGGCCGTTGCTACCGACGCATTCGACACCGCATTGGATCCAGGCGCGCAACTGCGCCAGGGGATCTCCGGGATGCTCGGCTTCAACC